>JACZCW010185535.1_pt1 | contig 16015 bp, 15 predicted proteins | sample 8641861 | NCBI WGS metagenome assembly JACZCW01 (sample SAMN15324607, study PRJNA640507) | soil metagenome | isolation source: intercropping sugarcane | place: China: Luxin town, Laibin City, Guangxi Province | collected 2019-07-25 | depth 10cm m | reverse complement strand
CGTCCTAGCGACACGCGCGTCCTGCCTGTGAAGGTCAGTTTGCCCGACGACCATCCTCTCAAGCTGGGTCAGCGTGTCGAAGTAGAAATCAAGGACGCCGTTCGGTAGCGCGGGTCTGCCCGCCTAATACACATCCACGCGATAGCGCTGCGTCTTTTCCAGATCATGGACAAAGGTCTGCGCGGCACGGTGATCGAGGCCGCCGTGCTCCTCGGCCAAGCGCACAAAAGTTTGCTCTACGTCGGAGGCCATCCGTTGCTTGTCGCCGCACACGTAGATGATGGCGCCGCCTTGTATCCAACCCCAGATCTCGGCTCCGTGTTGCTCGATCAAGTGTTGGACGTAGACCTTTTCGGCTTGATCCCGCGACCAAGCGCAGTCCAGTCGCGTCAAGACACCTGCTTGTTGCTGTGCCTGCCACTCTTGCCCGTACAAAAAATCGGTGGACTGGTGCTGATGGCCAAAAAATAGCCAAGTGCGCCCTGCGCCGCGATCGAGCGCGCGCTCTTGTAGAAACCCTCGATAGGGGGCCACCCCAGTTCCGGGGCCAATCCAGATGACGTCGGCGTCGGGGGCTGCGTTGCGGAAGTGCGCCCCGGAGACCTTGTGCACCAAGATGTCGTCTCCGTCCTGCACGCGGTCGGACAGGTAACCGCTGGCCAAACCGACCCGCGCATAGGGCCCCTTTTGATAGCGCGGGGTCTCGACGGTCAAGTGGACGACGTTGGAACGAAGGCGCGGACTGGACGCTACCGAGTACAGACGCGGCGCGATAGGCAGGAGGGCCTCGAGTACCTCATTGGCCGTGACGGACAAGCCCTCGTGCTCCGTCAATGCTTCGAGCAAGTGTCGTTCCTGGCGATAGGCTTTGCTGTCTGTGCCGGGCTCAGCCAGCGGTCCACGTCCGCGTGCAAGAAGGGTTGCAAACTCTGGGGTGATGCGACGTAGGTCGCGCGTTTCGAGCAGCTTCGACCAGGTGATCATTTGAGTCCCGAGCAACACTTGTGCGGTGCCATCCAGGCCGGTGCGAGCGAGGAAGCGCGCGACTTCCGCGCTGGAATTGGTCGCATGCACGGCGATGCAATCCCCAGTTTCGTACGAAAATGTGGGATCACTGAGTTCGAGCTCGTAGTGCCAAGTCTCTTTTTGCGACCCACTTCCGTTCAATCGACGGCGCCCAAGGACACGCGCAGAGATCGGCGTGGGCCCCGAAGGTGGAGCGACGCGGAGGGGTCCGGACGCTTGAACAGAGGTCTCGCTACCGCCGAACAGTCGTTTCAGCCAACCGCCGAAGCCCTTCTTGGGGCCTGGCGGCACATAACCAGAAAACTCGGCGCCGTGCTGCTTGAGCCACTCGGTCACATTCTTCTGAAAGGTCGGAAAGTATTCCTCATAGTCCACGTCGCAGACGCACAGATCGATGACCCGCTGCGCTCCACATTCGCTCAGCAAGCGATCATAGTTGCGACCGCACTGAGCAAAGTTGGGATAGGTAGAGTCGCCGAGGGCGCATACACCGTAGCGAACGCCCGAGAGGTCGGGATGAGACTCCAAGTGCCGCAGCATTTTTTCTGCGTTCACGGGCGCGTCTCCACTGCCGTACGTAGAGGTGATGATCAACAATAGCCGCGCTTGAGCTAGCTCAGACGGAGGTTTTGCTGCCAACTCCGTCACGGTCACATGATAGCCCGCGTGATGCAGCGCCGCGGCCAGCGTCTTGGATGCGGATTCAGAGTTGCCGGTTTCCGTGCCAAACAAGAGAGTGATGGATGTCACGCGTGGAACCCTTAGAAGAATCCTGGGTGCGGCTCAAGTCGGGCAGCGCGCTAATGCGACAACCCTGCTACCAGCACCAGCCCCAAGAAGATGACCTGCAGGACCGACCGCACACCCAGGGGTGTGACGATCTTGCCCCCGAGCGTGAGGCCCTGGCGCGCGGCGTAGACATTTGCGGGAAACATCGCCACCAAGAGCGCCGCTAAACCGAGCGCGGCCCAGCGCGCCAGGCTGGGCACGAGTAACCCCACTGCACCCGCGATCTCGAGCCACCCGGTGACGGTCACCAGGAGCGCTGGCTTGGGAAACACAGGTGGTACCATCGCTACCAGATCCTCACGTAGGCCTACGAAATGCGCGCTGGCCGTGAAAAGAAACATCACACCGAGCGCCCAACGCAGCGCGATGATTGGATCTTGGTACAAGGGAACGCCCAGCTGCCCAAGCGCGAAGAATATCAGGAACGCAATGATGACTACGAAGAGCGGCTTCATGATGCCATTGACCTTTGCTCGGACGAGCATGCCCGTGGTCAAGTGAACATGCCAGCTTCCCGCAAGCGCTATTGCGCCGCGCTCTGCTCAGGCGCGCCCGCGCCACTCTGAGCGCAGAGCCTTGACGCCGCGTGGACGTAGTTCACTGTTGAGCTCTGCGCCGAGGATGATGATGAAAGCGGTGAGATAGAGCCAGGTCATGAAAATGGCAAAAGCTGCGGCGGGGCCATAGGTGCCCGCGTAGCCACCCAAACGCGCCGCATAGAACGAAAATCCAAACGAGACGATCGTCCAGCCGATGGTGGAGAGCAGTGCGCCTGGCCAAAGTGCAAGTTGGGTGTTTTGCGTCGTCTTATTGGGGGCGCAGCGTTAAAGCAGCATGACTGCGACAAAGAAGCCCAACCAAATAGCGGGCCAGCGTAGGGCCACGATCAACTTCATGACGCCTTCGGGGACCCCCAAGCGGGACATGATCCCTGGTGCCGCAGCGAACGGGATCAAGATGAGCCCCACGCTCACGAGCGCGCAGAGCGTGAACGTAAAATTGAGCACCATCTGAGCAAAGAAGCTTCGATCTTCACGCTCACCGTGGGCCACGCGGATTGACAAAAGGATGGCGTTGGTGGCGCGGGATGCCCCATAGATTGCCAATACCAACGCACCGAGCGCCCCCACTCCGAAAGTAGTGCGCTCATGGCCCGCAATTTCGAGCGAATCCCGCAACACATCGCGCGCCAAGGGCACCAGGGATTGCGCCATCCAAGTCAGCTGCGCCTCCAGCTGCGTCGGATCAGAAAACAGACCGTAGACGAGCACCAGGGCGGCAACTGCGGGAAATAGAGACAGCGTGCCAAAAAACGCCACACTGCCCGCCATCATCTCCACCCGGTCCTTTTCTACTTCGCTCCAGACTCTCTTGATGACTGACCAGGTCTTCCTTCTCAAGCCGCCCCCCATGAAAAGGGGGTAGCAAGATTCTTGCCATGCGCACGGAGAGCGGGAGGTGCAGCAACCATGGTGAGGCTCCCATTGAAGCCGGTGAAGATAAAAGGAGCGGCCCGCAAGCAGCTAGCGCGCGGGATGCCACTGATAAAGCCAAGTCTCCGAGAGCGCCTGGCCATTGTGGCGCAAGAACATCCGGATTTCGACCGGGTCAGATCCGGGAGCGGTGAGATCGAATTGCACGCGCCAATGACCAGGTATGTCATTGGGCACCGCCTCCACCATCACCAGAGAAAATGTCCCCCGGGATGATGAGAGCACCGCCTCGGGACGTGTGCCGTAGGGCAGAGAGGTGAGTGGGCCTCCTTTGAGTTCGACTACGAACTTTTGAGCGCCGAGCGGCCTATTGTCACGGCCCGGTTCGCCCCCGCGGCCGATGCGCGTCGAGACGACCCGGGCACGCTCTCCGGGGTAAGGTTCGTCAGCGACCCAGTGGAGACGATAAGACAGCGAGTAGCGCATGCCGGCGCGAGCCGGGGCTTGCGGAACCCACATGGCCACGATGTTGTCATGCACTTCATCGTCCGTTGGGATCTCCACGAGTTGAACGGAGCCTTTGCCCCAGTTGTTCAAGGGTTCGACCCACAGACTGGGGCGTCGCTCGTAGCGAACACCATCGAGATAATTGTCGAACGACCGATCGCGTTGACTGAGACCAAAGCCGCGGGGTTGATCGTCCGCGAAGGCCGACGTCATCGTCCTAGGTGGATTGTTGAGTGGGCGCCAAATATGCTCGCCTGTCCCAGTCCAAAGCGCGAGCCCATCGGAGTCATGCACCTCGGGTCGCCAATCTGGATCCGCCCCTTTCTTTGATTTTTCGGAGAACCAGTACATCGAGGTGAGCGGAGCCAGTCCTAACCGTTTGACGTCTCTGCGCAGAAAGAGCGCTTGGGTAATGTCCATGATGACGGCGCGCTGGCGCTTCATCACGAACCGCACGGCGCCGACGATACTGGGCCCATCCAAAAAACCGTAGACGGTGACATCTTGATCTGCCGTTTGCGGGGACTGGATGTAAAAGTGAGTGAATACCGGAAACTCTTCTGTCACCCCACTCTCAGCTACGTCGATGGCGATGGCCCGAGCGGAGAGCCCATATTGGTAAAGCTGGCCGATGGCGCGAAAGTAGCTGGCACCCAAGAAGGCCACCCAATCATTGGTCTGCCAAGGCAGTTTCTTTTGGTCGGACTGACCCGAAGCAGGCTCGTCCAGCCTTGATTCCTGGAAGCGAAAACCAGCGAATCCGCTTTTTGGGGGCAGCTCCCGCGCGGGGCTGTCTGCCGGCATCTCAAAGTACGATGCATCGTACATGAGTTCTCGAGCAACTTGTTCGGCGGCGTGCCCCTCGACGACGTGCATATGCACGGGCACACGAAAGTAGCGTCCCAGATGGAAGAACGTCACTGGATAGCGGCCAGGGCCATCAGCGAAGAGCGCGTGATCGGTCTTGTATTTGAGCTTGCCGTGGGCATCGTAGTCGATGCGCTCAAGGATATCCCCCGGTGGCGCAGGTGGGGCCTGATACGGCGCTCGCGCGAGGGCCTCTGCCTGGGCAATCAGAGCGTCAAAGGAAAAGGGAGTGGGGTCGCCCCAATGCAGCGCTTGGCTGGTCGTGGCGGGCGGTACTGGGCCCGCCTCAGCCGCGCCGGGGGGACCTTCCCAAGCAGTGGGCGGCGCGGGTTGAGCTTTTGGCTGGGTGATGCCGCTGCAAGCAAGTAAGCCAAGAGCGAAAAAAAGCGCAGTTCGTCTCATCAAACCGATTTCCGTGGGCCTCGTCGCGGCTTTCTTGCATGAACTCATGATCGAGACAAGCAACGAAACGCGCTCCAGCGACCATAAACTGAGGCGAAAATGCACAAGTCAAAAGCTGCCTCGCTAGCCAGCTTACTCGCCTCAAAAAGGCGTAAAACTGCCTCAACTGTGAGTCACAAGTGAGACGGACAAGAGCTCCCGGGGGACGCCTTGTGCCCCCCTAGCGGCGTGATCATAGCGGCCTGATCGCGAGACGACCGTACGCGACGAACGCGCAAACGGCCGCGACAACGAGCCAATAGATGATTTCACCTGACGCCGAGTGGCCTGAGCGCAGGTGGAGCGCGACGAACGCCAACATCTCCAGCGCAATGCTGGCCGCCGCGATGGGGACCAAAAAACCGAATGAACCAACCAGGGCGGGTACGACCAAGCCGAGGCTGACCAACAGCTCGAGCCCTGCCATCATCAACCACACGGTGTGGGGGATTGCGCTCAGCGAAGGCACGGCTTGCGCGGAATTGCTGAATTTCCATACCGCACCCATCGCGGTGTGTGCGGCGAGCAGTGCTTGAAAAATCCAAAGTGTGATGTTCATGTCAGTTCTCGATGTGGTGGATAGTAGCGAGCAAGGCGATGAGCTTTTGGCTCATCATCTTCCAGCCGTAGCGCGCCCCGCCAAAGTTCTGTTTCTGATGGGGCATAAAGCCGTTTTGAACCAGCGTCAGCCTTGTTCCGGTGGCTGTTTGCGTGAGTTCGAAGGTGACGACCGTGTCGAGCTCCATATCACCGACCACCCAAGCGTAGCTGATCCGTTTGAGCGGCTCGATCTGGAGCATGCGGCAATGAACGGTGCCGTCCCAACCTGGAAATGGCTGGGTCTGGAAGGTGAACGTCGCGCCTTTCTCCAGCGCTAGACCGGTGACAGGAAGTAACCATTGAGAGAGGAGCTCAGGTGTGGTGAGTGCCCGCCACACCTTGGCGGGCGCATGAGGAAGCTCGATCTCGAACGCGACGTGGGACGTTTGTCCAGGGGCTGTCTTGTCCACGAAGGTCATTGGTCCATCCTGTCGAGCAGCAGCTCCAATCGTTGCACGCGATGCGTCCAGAACGCGCGGTAATGCGCGATCCAATCGATGAGCGGCTTCATGCCCTGCGGCTCCACGCTGTAGTACACAGACCGGCCCTCACGGCGTCCCTGCACCAGCCCCGCGTCTTTGAGCGCTGCCAGATGCTGCGACACCGCGGGCTGTGAAATGGAAAATTGAGCGGTGAGGTCCTTCACCGCAAACTCATGCCCGACGAGGGCCTCAAAAATAGCCCGGCGGCTGGGGTCGGCGAGAGCCTGAAAAACCTTATTTTCAGCCGCCGTCGAGCAGTGCATGAATTACTTATAAGCCGTGGCTTATTGGTTGTCAAACTGCGCTTGAGGGTCGCAGTGCTCGCCCCAACCGAGGATGATGTCCGTATCCGGCCAGTCTTTGTGTCCCCCCTGGTGTACACAACAGCATGCTCCAGGAGGACACCTACTATCAGGCGCTGGTGACGCGGGACGCGCGTTTCGATGGAAAGTTCTTTTTTGGAGTGAAGACGACGGGCATCTACTGTCGACCCATATGCCCAGCTCGACCCAAACGCGAAAATCTCGAATTCTTTGCCTCATCCCTTGAGGCGGAGCGGTCAGGCTATCGCCCGTGTATGCGCTGCCGACCTGAGAGCGCACCACTTTCTGCTGCTTGGTTGGGTCGAACGGCAGTGGTCGAGCGGGCCATGAGGACGCTGCACTCACGGCTCCACGTTGAACTCGATGAGGAGCGCTTCGCAGAACAGTTTGGCGTGGGTGCGCGGCACCTTCGTCGCCTTTTCGTCGAGGAGATGGGCAAGACGCCGCGACAATTGGCATTGGAAAATCGCCTTAATTTGGCGCGCAAATTGTTGGTCGAAACGGCCCTGCCCATAACGGAGGTGAGCGCAGCCACGGGCTTTAGCTCCATCCGCCGTTTCAACGCGGCGTTCAAAGCCCGCTTTTTGGCGGCCCCCCGCGACGTGAGGCGCGGGAGAGCGAGTCCTGTCAGCGCGGGTCTGCGCGTGGAGTTGTCGTACCGACCGCCCTTTGATTTCGAGGGCCTCTTTGGTTTTTACAAACGTCACGCTGTGGGCAACCTCGAATGGTTCGAGGATGGGCGGGTGCATCGCGTCGTGAGCATCAATGGTGAGGTCGGGATGATCACCGTCGAGAATGTCGCCAGCCGAAATGCGCTCCATGTACTGATTGATTTTCCCAATCTTACACATCTACTCCACATCATTGCGCGCACGCGGGCGATGTTCGATCTGGACTCCGATCCGCTGCTCGTGGCGAGCGCGTTCAGTCGCGTCCCAGCGCTCCGGCAGCTGATTGATGCGCATCCTGGCGTGCGATTGCCGTCGGGCTGGGACGGTTTCGAAATAGGAGTTGCGACCATCTTAGGTCAATTGGTGAGCGTCGAGCACGGTAGGCGCTTGGTGAATGAGCTGATTGAACTAGCCGGAGAGCGCACGCAATACGTCGCGCGTGGTCAGCCCGTCACGCTGTTCCCCACGCCCGAGCGGCTGCTTGGGACGGATCTGTCCGGTCTTAAGACGACAGCGGCTCGTCGCGCTGCGATCCTGGAGTTTGCGCGAAAGGTCGCAAGTGGGGAGATAGCGCTCGGACCGACGCAGGATGAAAATGGGTTCATCGACCAGCTGCTGGCCATCCGTGGCATTGGACCGTGGACCGCGCGCTGCATGGCACTACGGGTGCTGCGGAGCACGGATGCCTTGCCTGAGAGCGATCTGATTGTCGCCCGCGCCCTCAAACAATGTCCTTTTATCAACACCGATGTTCTGCGTCCGTGGCGCGGATACGCAGCGGCGTTATTTTGGCGCAGTAACGCGGCCCTCAATTGACGAGGATACTGTTATGTCTTTGGTGCAAATCAAGCTGGATACACCGCTCGCGACACTCTATCTCGTCGCTTCGCCCCAGGGCCTTGTGGGTGTGCACTTTCAAGCGCAGCAAGTAGAGGAAGGCTCTGGTGCTGGACGGCAAGCAGCGCGCGACATCCTGGCGCGCGCCGCGGCGCAACTGACTGAATACGTGGCTGGCCAAAGACAAGACTTTGAGTTGACGCTCGATTTGCGAGGCAGCGAGTTTCAGAAAAATGTTTGGCGATATTTGGGCAGCGTTCCTTATGGTCAAACGCGTTCGTACAAGGAGGTCGCCGTCGAACTCGGCAAGGCCGGTGCGTTTCGCGCGGTCGGAAATGCCAACGCAAAAAATCCGCTGTGCATCGTCGTGCCTTGCCATCGCATCATCGCCTCGGATGGCTCGCTCGGCGGATATTCAGGTGGCCTTTGCACCAAACGCCGACTCCTGCAACTCGAGGCGAGATGACTATGACTGAGCTTGTCTAGGCGCGCCGCGCTCGGGGGCGCAATTTCAGAACGCAGCGCGGCGCAGGTTGGGTGTAGCGCTCCGCGGGCCCGGCTTTACTCCCCAGGGGCCGGCGATTAAGAATTGACCCCATGTCTGCTCAGCCACACAAGTTTACCGAGCAGGCCCCTGAGTCAAATTTGAAACGCTCGGAAGCGCGCACTGAACGCTTACTCAGAATCACCGAAGCCATCGCTGATGCGGTCACGGCTGAGGAAATATTTGAAGCGCTCGTCGATCGCGTGTCAGAAACCATCGAAGCAGGCAGCGCAGGTCTTTGGTTGGTGGAGGACGATGGCTTGCACGCGCGCCTGATGCGGTCACGCGGTTACAATGCACCCGTGCAGGGCGCCCTCACGAGGTTGTCACTCGATTGGTCTAACCAGCTACCTGTGGTCGATTGCATCCGGACCGCGGCCCCGGTTTGGATTGCCTCTCAGAGCGCGCTGATCGAACGCAACCCCGAGCTGGCCGACGTCGTGAACAAGCAGATCAACTACCGCGTCAGCTGCTTGCCGCTGGTGGCCAACGGTCGCGTTCTTGGCGGGCTTGCGTTCACGACCGAGGAGGAACGGCGGGAGGGCGAGGATGAACGCGAGTTTTTGCTCTTGATCGGTCGCTACGCGACGCAAGCCATCGAGCGACTGCGCCTGTTGAACGCCGAAAAGAAGAGCAGGGACGCGGCCTATGCCGCTGCGGCGCGCGTGGGGTTTCTCCATCACGCCTCTCGCACCTTTGCTGAATCCAGCCTGGAACTCGACGTCCGGCTCAATGAGGTGGTATCTGTTCTGGCTCGCACGCTCGACAGCTGCATCCAGCTCTCCCTGCTCGAAGCGGATGGAACGTTGCAGCTCACCGGCGTGTTGCACCCTGATCAAGACGCTCAAGCTTTTCTCACGACGTTGGGTCTCACCGCCTCGCGCGCGTTGGGTCGGGGCACGGCTGTTGACATCGCCCAGCACAGCGAAAGCGTGCTCGTCCCCGAGTTGACGGCGGGCGACTTGGGTGGGCTCTTACCAAGCGAATACTCGGAATTTTGGCAGCGCTACCCGGCTTACGCCATGATGGGCGCAGCGCTTCGCGTGCAAGGCAGGGTACTTGGCACTATCACCGCCACCCGCTCGCGCGTTGGTGAGACCTATACCCAAGACGACCTCCGCTTGCTGGAGGAGCTCGCCGAGCGCGCAGCAGCGGCCATTGAAAATAGCCGCTTGTATGAGGAATCGACCAGTGCCCGACGGCGCGCCGAGCAGCTCTACCGCTTTGCCGACTCCGTGGTCTCAGCCGAGCGCATCGAGGAGGTGTTTGACGCCGCCCTGGGTGCGATCGCCGCCTCGTTGGGGACGGAGCGCTCGGCCGTTCTCACGTTCGATGATCATGGCGTCCTCAAGTTTCGCGCGCACCGCAACTTGTCAGAGGAGTATCGCCGCGCCGTCGAGGGCCATTCGCCGTGGTACCGGGACGCTGAGCATCCCCAGCCGGTCCTTGTCCCCAATGCGCTCACAGATCCGGAGCTGGTGGCTTACCAGGCGGTGCTTGAAAAAGAGGGCATCGGGGCGCTCGCCTTCATCCCACTTTTGTCGCGGGGACGCCTGCTTGGCAAGTTCATGATCTACTATGAACATCCCCACGTATTTACTGACAGTGAGCTTTACACGGCGCGCGCACTCGCCAATCACCTTGCTTCGGTCGTTTCTCGCTTTCACGCGGTAGCAAAACTCGAAGAGACCATTCGTTACAATGAGTTGTTTGCCGGGGTATTGGCTCACGACCTCCGCAGTCCGTTAGGCGCCATCATCAATGCAGCGCAGCTTTTGCTCTTGCCCCGTGAAGGCGTACCACCGCCTGGGGTCCGAGAGATCAAGCCCTTGACCAGCATCTTGTCCGGGGGACGGCGGATGACGGCGATGATTGAACAGCTGCTCGATTTTACGCGTGCGCGCTCAGGGGGCGGATTACCCGTCACGCCGCGAGCTAGCAACTTGCTCGATCTGAGCGTGCAAGCGGTGACGGAAGTGGAGCTCGCCAACCCCGAGTGGAAGATCGACAACGTCGCCCATGGTGATTTGCGCGGCACATGGGATTCCGATCGGCTGTTGCAGCTCCTCACCAATTTGTTGACCAATGCCGGCCAGCACGGAACGCCGGGCACGCCGGTTCAGGTGCGCATGGATGGGATGAACACAGAGCACGTGCGCATCGAAATTCAGAATTCTGGATCGGTCCCAGAGCCGTTGAGGCACCAACTGTTCGAACCGTTTCGAAGCATGCGACACAGCACCGATCGTTCGCGTGGCCTAGGCCTGGGTCTGTTCATCGTGCGTGAGATCGCACGCGGTCACGGCGGTTCCGTGGAGGTGCGTTCAGTTGCAGGGGACAGCACTGTGTTTGTGGTGCATCTGCCTCGGCATTGCCAACGCTTCAATCGCGACATGTCCTAGGTGTGGGGCAAAGTGCCCGCGGGTGTGGCGATCATGCAACGGGCTTTGAGCATCATCCCCGCTTTTTAGGGGAATATTTACCGAATTCGCGGCGTTCATCTAGCGCCCCCGTTGACACGGGTCGGGCGCATGACCAAGTGAAAGCTGTCGAACAATGGAAGAAAAGAAGCCTCAAGTAGAAGCTATCACAAGCGTGCATTTCGTTGAAAATGGTGCAGAGCTGACCGCGCTCGAGGTGCGGCGCTCCGGTCGGTCGCCGGTCATTGCTCGCCTACACCGTACGCTGTTTGCGCTGGGGGTGGTGGTGGCTTCTTATCAGCTGCGCGCGCTAGAAACGGGAACGATGGAGCGCATCGTGATTCAGCGCCGCGACGGCGGTAGCGTGCGAGGGGAACTCAGCGAGCTCACGCGGGCCGCGGTATTGCCGATCGCGCTGTCTGACAGCGACGAATGAGCTGACGCGGATGGACCAACCAGTGCCGCGATCAGGCGCGGAAAGCGCGACCGCGACTGAGTAGGTCGTGGTAAGCGCGCGGGGGGACGAGGGAAACCGGCACCAGCCTGGGATTCCGTGTCGGATGAAGGTCGCGATGTGGGCGGTTGACCGGTCAGAAGCAAAGAGACCGGCGCGGGCAGGCGGGCCAACACCTTGTTCATGATCACTGCCGCCAATAGGCAGACGGGGGGAAGCAGCAACCACACCCCAAAGTAGGTGAGACCGGTGTGGGGCAGCCAGCGCGCGTACACACTCCCCACGACGACAATCACGGTGGCGTGACTGAGAAACATGAGAAAAATGGCAGGTTCTAGGTGCCTTCGCACGACAGCGACAACGGTGTCATGGCGCGCAAGACCCTGTGCCACGAACCAAAACCACAGCGCGCAGACAGGTCTCCGCACCAAGTCTTCAAAGACCGGGTGATAGTAGAGGCGCCCAAGCGCAGGGACGTATTGGCTGGCCAACGCGCTGACCACCAAAGTAGTCATAGCAATGTGCGCCGCTGTAACCATCGAGCGAAGCCGGAGCAGCTGAACCTGATAGACGCCGACGTATACGCCCACCACGTAATAGAGAAAAATTTGATCGCGCAGCACGATGGGCTTGAGATCGGTCACAGTGGTGAGCAGGACACAACCGACGAAAAACAAAGCCGGACTGCGTTTGGCAAGCAACACAAACAGCGGGGTGCCGAGAGAAACGACGAAGACATCACGCAAGAACGTGAGGTGCGTGTATTGGGCCTGCCCGGTGAAGGGGAAGATGGCGTTCCATGGGTCGGAGACTTGCCTGGCCGTCAGGAGCGCCAACGTCACTCCCACTAAGTTCCACACAACCATCGGCACAAGCAAGCCGCGAGCTCGGCCATTCATGATTTGCAGCCAGCTGCGCTTCCGCGCGACGCCCACCAAGAGCGCGCCCGATATCATGGAGAGCAAAGGAACGCTGGAGCGCCCAAATAGATCCGCCAGCAAGGTGCGAGTGTTTGAAAAGTACCAGGTGGATTCGAACTCTACATTCTTGAGCAAGTGCACGTGTACATACGCCATGCACACGATGCAAAGTACGCGACTCACTCGAATGCTGTCCGATGCAGTGCGGATAGCCTGCTCGTATTGTTGTGCTGTTCGTACAGATGTTAGAGGATTATGTGTAACCTCGCCCAGGTGACGGGGGAGAGCTGGTGCTGCGCCGGCCTGCATGTGACCAAGCGTAGGTTGGAAGCGGTGCTTGCGCTAAATTGGGGCGCTTCGCCACATGTGGAAAAATGACGCGGTTGGCGCGTGTGCTGCTTTGTCACATCCGGGCGGCGCGGGCGGACGAACAATGTGTGAGTGAAACGTGAGCCGATGCTCCCTCGAAGGATTTTTTGGTATCCAATCTGCGTCGAGGGGAGGCGTCGTTCGTCCGCGCGCCGGGACGCGGTGGGACAATTTGCCCCATCGGTAGGTAGGGCTCGGTGCTGGACCGCGGCCGGTCTGGGCAATCGCTGCTTGTGTCCCACGCGCGGAGTGCCAAGCGCGGTCCTTTGGGATGCAGTTATGCCAAACATCGCCTGGGTCCGTCCGTGGCTTGAGACCAGGGACCATTGGGGCATCATGGGTACATGATTTGGAGAGCCATGTTGCTGTGCGGCGCACTGGTCATGAGCGGATGTACTTCGGCGGGCGCGCCTAGTTATGGCGCGACCTCTCCGGCGGAAGCGGCACCCGCCCCGTCTCCCGCTCCTGAGAGCGACGGATACGGGTACTCTTTCGATGACCGTCAGCTAGGTCCTGTTGCGGTCGCGGCGAGCGACGCCGACTTTGCACAAAGGCAAAAGTCGTCGCACTCACGGGCGAAGGAAGGCGGGGGCATGCCCGCGCGCAAGGAGGCGCCTCCATCTGGACAGGACGTGGCACCTCCGACCGCCCCCGACCAGCCAGGGCTGCCTCCGGCGGAAAGTACTCCGACCGATCAGTCCCGCAAACCCCTTCTGATTTACTCGGCTCGGCTTGGGCTGGCAGTGTTCAAAGTGCAAGAGCAACTCGACACTATCGAGAAGCTTGCAAAGGAGCGCGGCGGCTATTTGGTGACGCGCACACAAAATGAGATCCGCGTGCGTGTTCCGGCTGAGCATTTTCAAGCCGCGATTGAGGCGATCTTGAAGCTGGGTGACGTCAATTTTCGTCAAGTGACGACAGATGACGTCACGGCGGAGTACACGGATCTGGAGATCCGCCTGAACAACGCGCTCAGCGTGCGCAGTCGCCTGCAAGCGCTGCTGGACAAGGCGCAGAAGGTGGAAGAAGCGCTCCAGGTGGAGCGCGAGTTGCAGCGCCTCACCGACGAGATCGAAACCATGAAAGGTCGATTGAAGCTGCTTCAGGAATTGGCAGCGTATTCAACCATCGACGTCGCATTTCAGGAGCGCAGCTCGGCGCTCAAGTCCCGAGTAGAGTTGCCGTTTCCGTGGCTTGAATCCATGGGTCTTGAACATCTCTTGAGCTTGTGAGGAAAACGAAGATGAAGAAGCTGCTTTCTGGATTAGCCATCGCAAGCGCCGTTCTTTCCAGCGTTGCCTGCGGACCCCACTTCACCATCACTGCGCCCAAAGACTTCGTCGTCTTGGAGGAGAGCATCCCTTACGACTTTCGCGCTACTACGCCTGATGGCCTGGTCCTAGCGGTGCGCGAGTTCGACAACACCAAAGAGCATGGTGATATGGGATTTTGGATCAAGGCCATCGAGAACGAGCTGCGTCTCGACAAGGGCTATGCGCTGCTGGGAACTACCGAGATCAAGACACAATCTGGCCTTTCTGGCACTCAAATGCTTTTTGGGCTCGATCGAGAGAACGAAGCCCACGAATACCTCGTTGTGCTGTTCGTGACCGGTAAGGCTAAAGGAAAGAGCCGCGTCTATGTCGTGGAAGCGGGTGGAACCGCCGCCCAAATGCAGCAGTCGCGTAAGGCCATCACTGGAGCCATCCAGGGCTTGCGGGCACGCTGACGCGGTCATCACTCACTCACTGAGTGCTGATGGTCACCTGGGCTCGCGCGAAGATGGGGTGTCGATGGGTGCGCGCAACGAGCAGAATCACACCGATCGTCACCTCGGCACACAGCGCCATCCAGGCCCCCGTGACGCCTTGGTGGGTGCGGATGCCCCACCAGTAGGTGAGCGGAGGCGTGGCTACCCAAGCACAACCGACAGCGACCCAAGCCACGTAGCGAAAGGCGCTGAGGCCGCGCAATAGGCCCTTGTAGTGATTGTATCCGGCGTTGATGACCTGAAGGAGAGCGCCGAAACCGAGCGCAGGCAGCGCCACGTCAATCAACGTAAGATCGCTGGAAAAGATGCGCAGCAAATACCGCCCGAAGCACAGATACACGACTCCGCATAACAGCGCGTAGGCCAAGCCCACCGCTAACCCCACCCAGTTTACGCGGCGCACCAGGAGAATGCTCTTGGCGCCCACGGCCTGCGACACCAAAACAGAAACGGAATCTGAAAGGGCCAGGCTGGGCAAGAACGAAAGCAACATGAGTTGCAGCACGATTTGATGGGCAGCCACGTGCACCGGACCGACCTGCGCCAAAAGTACCGGTATGGCCGTGAACGCCATCATGTCGAGCACGCGCTCGAGACCGGTCGGCAAGCCACGCAACAAGGTGTGCCAGGCGTCGAGCCATCGGGCACAGGACCAATGAAAACCGGGCGCTGTCTCTTGCCCAGCTTCGAGCGCGATGGCGCGACGATGCTGGACCCGTAACAAGTAAACACCTTCGATCACGCTAGCGATGGCTGAAGCAATGGCAGAACCCTCGACACCCCAGCCCCAACGAAAAATGAGCACCGCGTTGAGGGGAACGTTGGCAACGTTGGCGATGACGGCGGCGCGCATAGCCAATCGTGAGTCACCTTGCGCCGCAAGCCATTGTCCGATCGCGGCGCCCAGCACGCCAAAGGGAAGGGCAAGACTGCGCAGCGCCGCGTAGCGTGCGGCGAGCTGGCCTGTTTGCGGGTGATCCGCCAATATGGGAATCAACGCCGCAGACAGCAAGCCAAGCAGCAACGTGATGGGCCCCAGCACGGCGGCCAACCGCAAGAAAGCGCCCAGGGCCCGCTTGACTCCTTCTGCGTCTTGCTGGCCGTACATTTGGCCTACTTGAACGCGCGCGGCAGAAAAGATGGACATGCCAAAGGAGAGCGCCGTGAACGTGCACATGCCGCCCAAACCAACGGCTGCCAATTCAATCCATCCGAGCCAGCCCATGAACAGAGTGTCTACGAAGGTCATCATGCTGAGTGACATCAGTTGAATGACCATCGGCCAGGCAAGACGCAGGAGTTCATGCAAGGGTCGATCGGCCCAAAGGAAGGAAGAAGCGTGTGGTCGGTCCATGACGGATTGAAGAGGGGTAAGTGAGAAGATGAAGGAAACGAGAAGGCAGCCGGCCAAGCCGCGCAAAAGAAAAAAAACCGCGACGCCTTGCGGGGTCACGGCTCTAAAACCAACGCGAAGCTGGCTAAAAACAGCTGAAACGTGACCTGAACCGCCCGGCGCAAGCACCCCGCATCCCGGAATTGGCAAGCGCTGGTTGCTTGAAGG
>JACZCW010284605.1_pt1 | contig 16085 bp, 27 predicted proteins | sample 8641861 | NCBI WGS metagenome assembly JACZCW01 (sample SAMN15324607, study PRJNA640507) | soil metagenome | isolation source: intercropping sugarcane | place: China: Luxin town, Laibin City, Guangxi Province | collected 2019-07-25 | depth 10cm m | reverse complement strand
CATCACCGGGGCAGACATGGCGTGGCTGGAGACGGGTCAGACCTCACCGGATTCGGTGAGGGCTGACGACGTGCTCCCCCGGTTGGACTCGAACCAACAACCCTCCGGTTACCCGTTGTCGCTGGTCACGGGTGGTGCAGCGGCATGAACATCGGAGAGGCCAACGCCGTCAACGTCGTGGTTCGCCGGCTGCTGAACGCCGCGATCATCGACGATCTCGCCCTGGACTCCGAGACGCGGAAGGCGATGTGCCTGCTCGCGGACAAGGCCCACGGCGCTCTGCACGCGGGCCTGACCGCGACGAACGTCGCCGCGGCCCTGGCGTCGTACGACATGAGCCTGGACGGCCGATGATGAGGCACTTCGCGATGTGGCCGCTGATGTGGTCGGCGGCGTGCGGCGCGACCAACGTCGCCCTGTTCGGTGAACTCGGCCTGGTGAACTGTCCGGAGTGCCGGGCGGTGGTCGCGCGGGCCGAGATCCTGGCGCGGCCTGAGGTCACCGCGGTCTAGTTGCCACATTTCGGGCATTTCCTGACAACTAGGCGTGTGGCTGGTTTAGCCTGTGGGGGGCGATGAGGTCTCTTGATGTCTGGTCTCGGGCGCTGGAGGACTACGAAACAGCGCAGCGCGCAGCCGGTCGGGCAGGTGGCACGATCCGGCTACACCGGCACTACCTGACGCAGCTGCGCGACCGGCACCGGTCGCCCTGGCGGATCAGCACCGCGCAACTGCGCGCGGTCCTCGCGACCCCGCACTGGGCGCCGGAGACCAGGAAGTCCGCGCGGGCGGCGTTCCGCGGGTTCTACCGATGGGCACGCGGGGCCGGCCTCGTCGAGGACGACCCGTCGAGCGCCCTGGAGCCGGTGCGGGTGCCGGCAGGCCGGCCGCGGCCGACACCGGAGCACGTCGTGCGCCAGCTGCTGCACGCGACGGATGCCCGGCTGGGGTTCATGGGCATGCTCGCGGCGTACGGGGGCCTGCGGGCCGCGGAGATCGCGCGGGTGCACTCCGACGACCTGATCGGCGACGAGCTGCTGGTGCACGGCAAGGGCGGGAAGGTCCGGGGTGTGCCGATCGTGGACCCGGTCCTGCTCGGCCGTCTGCAGCTCGTCGAGGGCTGGGCCTTCCCGAACGGACGCGGGGGCCACCTGTCCCCCGGTCACGTCTCCAGGCTGCTGTCAGCGGCCCTGCCGGGCACCTGGACGGGTCACACGCTGCGCCACCGGTGCGGGACGGTCGCGTACGCCGCGACCCGCGACCTGCTCGGCGTCATGGAGCTGCTGGGCCACTCCCGGCCGGAGACGACCCAGCGTTACGTCCTGGTGCCTGACGATGCCGTGCGCGCAGCTGCGAGGGCCGCGGCCGGCGCCGCGTGATACCGTGCGCGACGAGGCCACTGAGAGCCTCCAGGGGTTTCCCACAGATTCAACTGGTGCTCTCGGTGGCCTCGCTGTTCGTCGTGTCGCCGATGTTCATCAGGACCGCGACCACGCCGGCCATGCCCGAGGCGGACAGGGCCCCGATCCAATCGGTGTCCAGGAGCCCGGTGCCGGCGGCGGTGAGCACGCCGGCGAGGGTCTGCGCGAACGTGCGGACGCCCTTGACCGCCAGGCGGCGCAGGTAGCGCCGGGTCCGCGGGTTCATCGGCGGGCCCGCTTCCGGATGCCCAGGACGCGGGTGATCGCGTCGGCGATCGCGGTGCGCACCGGCCCGGCCTTGCGGGCGTCGCGGGCGTGCCGGAGGTCGCGCAGGGCGTGGTCGAGGTTCGGTGTCGGCCTGGGCGGATCGGGCACGACCTGGCGGTCGTTGAGGTCGCGCGACATGCCGGCGAACGTGAGTCCCCACTCGCGGGTGATGGTGATGATCGGGACTCGGTCGAATCGGCCGGGTCGGCGGATGTCGACCGACCAGCAGTAGCCGTCTCCGGTGGCGATCGCGACGTGTCCATGGCCGTGGCTGCCACCGGTCCACCAGACCAGGACTCCGGCTGCCTCGCTGTTGGTGCGGTGCCGGGTGTGGGCCCAGGCGGTCGCGGCGTCGGGGTAGAGGCTCGGCACGCCGTACATGGTGCGGACCGCCCGCAGGCACATGCCGGGCTCGTAGGTCGGACCGTTCACCGACTGGTTGCGTGCCCTGGCGAGGGCCTGGGCCGGCGTTGCTGTCGTCATCGTTCTCCCCTTGCTCGTTGCTCGTTGAGCGCCTTCCACAGCGCGTCAACCTCGTTCTGTGACCACTCCAGGTGTCCGTCGAACATGCGGGCCAGGGCGCGGGCCTCGCCGCGCGCGGCTCTGGTCTCGGCGGTGTTCTCCCGGACCTGGTTGCTGACGTCGTCGATCCGGTCGAGCACGGTGGGCCGTTCGTTGGTGTGATGGTTCTCGGTGACCTGCTTGTGGGTGTCCTTGACCGGGACGATCAGGTGTTCGCGCAGGTACGGGAGCAGGACGAACCTGACGACCAGGCCGATCAGGGCGAGCACCCCGAGAGCCGCGGTGGTTGCCGCGGCGAGGATTCCGAGAAGGTCGGACATCGGTCACGCGATCGCGATCCAGTTGGTGATCACGGATGCGCCGGCGCCGACCGCTGCGCCGGTCGTCGAGGCGCGATAGCGGACCTTGAACGTCGTGGTGGTGAAGGTGTGCGGCGCAGTGGTGACGGTGAGGCCGCTGTTGCCGTTGCTGACGACGACACAGGTTGGGACGACTCCGAGGCCGTGGTTGATCGTGACATCTCCGCTGGCGTCGGTGTTGGCGGTCGCCTGGCCGCGGTGCAGCTTGCTATCGATGCCGTTGCCCAGGGCGCGGATCGCGGCCGCGCCGCCGCTGACCGGGTCGGAGTCGTCGGGGATCGTCAGGCCAAGGTGTGCGGTCGTTGAGGACATCAGACAGGCTCTCTCGCGAGTCGGGTTTCATACCAGGACAGGTTTGGGTCGACGGTCTGGGTGCCGGTGGCCCACTTGACCGCCGGGAAGTCGGCGGCGAGGTCGCTCCAGGCCGCGCCGAAGAACCCGGCCTGGGTGCGCGGAAGGCGCTTTGCGATCCGCATGGCCACGGTGACGGTCTTGTTCTGGACGCGGACCTCGATCCCGGCAGGACAGCCGGCGTAGAACCCTGAGTCACTGGCCGGGTTGACGTGGTCAGGGACGTTGGTCACGACGACCTGGGCCGTGTAGCAGGCGGGGCCGGCGTAGTGGTCGGGGGTGAAGTCCAGACTGTCGGTGTCCGGGGTGAGGCAGAACGGCAGTGCCGCCAGCTCGGCATCGGTCGGCATCCAGACGAACTGATCGACCGACCAGCGGTTCGCGTCCGGATCGGGCAGGTAGAGCTTCGACATAGACGCCTGCGCGGTTGGGATGCCTGAGGTTGCCGTGGTCAGGGTCGTGGAGATCGCCAGCTTCACCGGTGCTGTGCCTGGTGAGGCGCTGGTGCTCGTGACGGTGCCGGCGGGGCCGGTGACGGTGACGGTGTTGGGGCCGGCGTTCTTGGCCTTGGACCACGTGAGCGGCTGCTCGCGAACGCGGCCGGAGTCTAGGAGCATGCCCATCTGGTAGCCGGCGAGGTCGGCCGGTGGCGTGTCGTCGGGCTCGACGGTCAGGAGGTTGCCGTTCAGGACGAACAGGCCCGGGGGCCAGGTCAGCGAGACCCGTGGGGCGAGCGCGAAGATACAGGTAATGCTGTCGAGCACTCCGGCGACGGTGACCGGCACCATGTAGCTCCGGACATCGGGAGTGACGATCTGGCGCAGGTGGTCGTCGAGCAGGTCGAAGGCGTTTGTGTCGGCGGCGGTAATCGCGTCGAACAGGGTCCCCTCGAACAGCACGGCGGGCAGCGTCACCTCAGGCCCGCCTGCGTCGGCGATCGCGTCGACGATCGCGCCGAGCCGGTCCTCGCCCGTCTCCACCGGGCGAGTGATGTTCAGCTGCAGCTCGCGCAGGTCGACCATGTAGTCAACGCAGCTGATCGAGTACCGCAGGCCAGTGACACCCTTGCGTCGACTCGGAACGGCGGACATCGCCGCGACGCGTCCGGTGAAGGTGGCCACGTTCGTCCCGGCTGAAGTGAGATAGACGACGACAGGCGTACCCAGGTCGACGTCGGCGAGCTCGCTGACCGAGTCGACATAGAACGCAAGGTCGCATTCGGCCGGCTGAGGCTGCGACGGGAACGGGTCATTGTCGGCGTACTGCCAAGCGAGCCGAAGGCCGTCCAGAACGTAGAGCGGTTCACCTGGGGCCGGCGGGGCGTCGGCCGAGCTGATGGTGAACGAATGCTCGCCCAGGACGATGTCGACGCTGTAGGTGCTCACGTGAGACCGAACCTGCGGGCCCTGGCGTTCGTGGCGTCGTTGATCGCACGCACCACGGCGTCGCTGTCACCGACCACGCCACTGATGTAGAAGTTGTTGACGGTGTCGCCACCAGCTGCGACCGGCGCCACGGTCGCCCGGCCGAGCACGTCGCCCACGCCGGGCACCGCGAGACGGATGCCGGGGATGCCGGGGATGTTCGGGAGCTTCGGCAGGTGAATCTTGCCGATCAGGTTGAGGATGTCCTGGATCAGATCCTTGACCGCGTTGAACGGCCGGAGCAGCACGGCCCTGATCTGGCCGGCGATCGCGCCGAGTGCGCCGGGCAGTTCGCCGATCTTGTCGGTGATGAACTTCCGGACGGTGCGGACGGCATCGGTGATGGCGTCCCACTTCTTGACCACGGCCAGGACCGCGAGCCCGATCGGTCCAGTGATGATCGCCAGGAGCAGGGGCCAGTTGTGCTTGATCCAGTTGAACGTCGCGACCGCGGCGCCGCGGACGGCGTTAAACGCCCCAGTTACGATGTTCCGGAACGTCTCGGACTTCTTGTAGGCCAGGAGCAGGCCGGCCGCGAGAGCCACAACGGCGATGACGACCAGGGCGATCGGGTTCGCCGACATGGCCGCGTTCAGCGCCCACTGGGCCGCCGTCATGACGCCGGTCGCGGCGGCAGAAGCGCCGGACGCGACCGCGTGCCCGACCATCTGCACCTTGGCTAGGGCGGTCTTGACCGCGGTCGATTCCATGACCAGGTTGAGCGAGTCGCCCACGCCGGACATGAAGTCGGTGGCGAGGGCGGCGCCCTGGAGGCCGGCGGCGTACTTGCCTGCGCCGACCAGCTCGAACCCGGACGACAGCGCGCCCAGGGCACCGGTGGCCTTGCCGGCCTTGCCGCCCAGCTCGTCGGCCGAGTCGGCGGTGATGTTCAGCTTCCGGGCCGCGTCCTGGGCATCGGTGCCCATCCGCTTGACGCCGGCACCGGCGTCGCCGGCGGCGGACTCGACGTCTCCAAGGCCGGCCACTGCGCGGGCGACGTCGTCGACAACCTCGACGGCCAGGGTCGCGGTTCGTGTTGACATCGGGTCACTTCTCCTTTGCCTCGTCTAGGACGTCGAGTGCGGTGGCGATGAACTGGTCACGGCCGGCCTCGGCGTGGTCCATCCAGTAGGCGGGCGTGGTGCCGGGGTAGGCCAGGGCGAGGCTCAGGCAGAGCCGGTCGACGGACTGGCCTGGGTAGGGTCCAGGTCCTCACCGTCGCCCTTCTCCTCGTCCCGTGATACGTCGATCGCGGCCTTTGTGAACTCGTCGAACTTGAGGTCGGTGCGGCCCTCGCGCGCCAGTGCTGCCCAGGCGATCGCCGAGACGAACGTGACCGGCGCAGACTCGACGTTGGCGTTGCGCTGGCGCAACTGCTGCTCGGCGCGGACCTGGTCGCAGAGCAGCGCCTGCACGGTCAGCTCGTCGCCGTCGAGCATCGCGACGGTATAGACGTTCTTCTGCATTCAGGTGCCTTTCACTTGTGCCAGGCGCTCGTCGACGCCGGCCAGGTAGAGGTCGGCCACCTGGTCCTCAGCTGCGAGGACCGTGCGGGCCAACCATGGATTGCGTGCGTGCACGATCGCGGCGTAGCGGGTCGCGGCGATCACGGTGACGCCGGCGGTCACGACCTTGTAGCCGTGGGCCTCCGCGAGCGTTCCGGTGCGTCGTGGTGACGCCTTGCTGCCCTGCTCGGCGAGCAGCTCGCCGGCCTCCTGCTCGACGTCGGACAGGTCGCCCAGGTCGGCCGCGGCGGCGTGCAGGGTGCGGACCAGTTGGTCCGCACCCCGCAGCTCTGCCCCGCGTGCCCCCACGACGGGTCAGACCTCGCGGACCTCGGCCGTGTAGCCGGCCTCCTTGATGCCCTTGGCGATCTTGTCGGCCTCGCCCTTGGTGTCGCGGACGCCGCCGACGAACTTGCCCAGGGACTTGTTGTAGGCCGCGTATCGCTTCGGGGCTTCGGTGGCCTTCTTGGCCGCCTTGGCCGCTGCCTTCTCCGCGGCCTCTGCTGCAGCCTTCTCGGCCGCGGCCTTGTCCGCGTCGGGCTGGTTGCTTCCGGTCATGGTTCTCACTCCTCGTTGTGTTGTTGGTGCTCGCGCGGGCCGCGGCCCGGAGATCAGGGGTCGCGGGTCAGGCGTTCGCGACGAGGGTCGGCATGCCGATGCAGGAGACCGACCAGTCCGACGTGTTGCGCTTCTTGACGTCGCCGCCGATCTTGAGCGGGACGACGCGCAGGGTGCCGGTGACCTTCTGCGTGAGCGCGTCGTTGGGGACGAACTCGAAGTCCATTTCGGCGCCGGCGTTGTCCCACGTCCAGTCGACGAGCCCGCCTGCGACCAGGGTGTCCTGGAGGAAGGTGGCCGTGAGCTTGCACCGGTAGCTGGCGTCCTCCTCCTCGGGCAACTGGTCGCCGGACAGGACGTCGATCGCCTCGGTCGTGGTGACGCTCTCCTCGGGCTCGACGGCGATCGCCTGGACCTGGGCGGACACGTCGAGCGGGCCCGATCCGAGGTTCAGGGTGCCGGGGCCTAGCTTGTAGGACAGGATGCTCATGGGGTCTCCTCGGGCTGGGTGTGAAGGATGAACGGGACCGCGAGCGCCGGCATGGGCGTCGCGGAGACGGGGAGGACGACGCCGACCGGGACGATCGGGCCGGACGGCCCGCCGATCTCGTTGATCACGGCCAGGACGTCGCCCAGGCGCTCGCCGAGCTTGTCCCAGGCGGAGTCCCAACCGCGGTCACCGATGATCAGGTGCAGGGTCGTCGCGATGTCACAGCCGGAGGCGAGGGTGCCGGCGTTGATGCTGTCGACCCGGACCCACACGCCGGGCAGTGGCTGCACCTTGCTCGGGTCTGTCGACGCCGACTTGATCGGGCCGGCCTTGAGTAGCGTGCACAGCTCGACCAGGTCCGCTCCGTCCAGGACGATCGGCGCGGTGGTCATCCGACGATCGGCTTCGCGTAGGGGCCGAGCTCGAGCAGCTGCGCGATGTCCGGGTCGTTGCGCTGCACGTAGACCGGGGCGTCGGCCGCGAACGCGATCACACCGTCCGGACTGTTCTTGCGGCGCTCGAGGCGGACTCCGAGCTGCGTCGCGCCCATCGTGATCGCGTGCGGCCAGCTCTCCTGGTCGACCGCGCGGCTCGCGCAGGGCAGCCGGCGGACCAGGTCGTTGACCGCGTCGACGATCTCGGTGAGCTCGACGTCCCGTGTGACATCGCCGTCGGCGATGTCGAGCCGGGTCTTGAGCGCGGCGAGAGTGGCCGGCCCGTCCGTGGGCAGGCCGGCCACCTCGCCGGGTACAGCGGTCACGCCTCGACGACCTCCGAGAACGTGACCTTCTGGATGCCGCGCAGGTGCTGCTGCTCGATCGCCCAGTAGCCGAAGAACGCCTTGTCCACGCCGCCGTTGGCGAGGTTGAGGGCGTCCACGGCGATCGGGGACCGGGACTCGGTGCGCAGCTTGCCGGCGCGCTTCACGCCGCCGATGATCGCGCCGGCTGGCACGTCCTCGGACGGGATGAACGTCTCCGGCTTCACGCCGTACGCCTCGAGGTAGGCGGGCAGCTGCAGCTCGGTGATGTCCATCAGGCCGAACCAGTCCTCGTCGTTGACGTACAGGTAGTCCGGGCCGGTGCTCGTGGGCGCGGCCTGGCCGTTGTACCGGCGACGGAGGGACTGCGACACGCGGGCCGCGGCCTTGAGCAGCGACGCGGCGTTGACCTCGATCTCGGCGACGACGCCGGCCGCGGTGGCGGTGGCGTTGGCCGAGAGTTCGAAGTGCGTCGCGTCGGTGACCGAGAGCACCGTGGTCCCGTTCGGGATGCCGGCACCGGTGATCGCCTTGCCGACGTCCAGGGCGGTGACAGCGCCGGCCGGCGCGGTGACCGTGGCGTCAGCGTTGGTCGTCGAGACGGTGACCTTGCGGGTCGACGCGACGGCCTCCGACGTGATGAACAGGCCGGACTTCTGGTCGACCAGGGTCAGCCAGGTCTCCGCGATGCCGTTGAACAGCGCGGCCAGGAAGTCGGCGTTCGGGAAGTCGAAGTACTTCCGGTCGATGTCGATGCCGACCGCGGCGCGAGCGGCCTCGTAGAGCTGGTCCTCGGTGACCACGGTGCCGGACGGGATCGCGGCCTTGTCACCGGCGTAGTCCTGCATCTCCGGCTTGGTCGTGATCCGCCAGCCCTGGCCCTTCCAGTTGGTCAGGTCGCCGGGCTCGAGGTTGCCGGAGAACACCGGCTCGTAGGCGACGCCGGAGAACAGCTCACCGGACCAGGCGAGCGGCTCCACGTTGCCGGTGTTCGCCGTCGACGTGACGTCGTTGAGCGCCGCGGTGATGCCCGGCATCGGGTCGCCGCCGCGGCGCTTGAGGGCGAACGCGTCGGCCAGCCGGGAAATCATCTGCTCGAACGCGTTGGCACCGCGCGGCTGGGTCTGCGCCGGCGGCTGGTTCAGCGACGGGATGCCGCCGGGCACAGCCGGGATGGAGGCGGCGACGCCGGCCGGGGCCTGCGCCTGTGCCTGGGGCTGCGCAGGTGCGGCCGGGGTCGCCGGCTCCGGGGCCGCGGTACCGGTCGCCGGGGAAGGTGCGGCCGGGGCCTGCGCCTCCGCCGGGGGGTCGTCGTTCGCCTGGTCGGCGGTGGCCTCGTCGAGAGCGAGGGCGACGAGCTGCTGCAGCTCGGCCTCCTCCTCGGTGGTCCGGGTCTCCTGGGCGCGCAGCTCGGCGAGCCGCTTACGCTGCTCCGGGGTCAACCTCATGGATGCTCCTTCGTTGGTGTGCATGGATGCCGCGATCGTGTCGATCCGCATGCCGTCGTAGGCGGGGATACCGACCTGACCGATCGCGATGATCCGGCCGGAAACGATCTCGTCGCCCTCGATCTGTTCGTCGATGACGTCGAAGCTGAAGCCGTCGCGGGTGTGGTCCTGGGCCTCGCGCAGGGCGGCGTCGCCCTCGGGGCCGTCGGAGACCTTCATGGCCGCACGGATGCCGTCGGGCAGGAAGTCGATCGCGGAGGCATGGCCGCGGGACTCTGATCGGATGTGCTCCTTGGTGAGCTTCACTCCGGAGACTGGGCCCTCGACGTAGAGGGCTCCGCGGCGGACCTTGAGCAGGCCGCGGGATGTCCGGCCGAGCTCGCCGTACCGAACGACCGGGCCGGCGAGAGTGCGGGACTCGGTCGAGGCGGTGACACCTGGGGCGAACAGGCTCAGGGCTGGGGTGTGGTCGTTGGCGGTGACGCCGATCCGCAGGCTCATCAGTCCTCCAGGCTCGGGCCGGTCGGGGACGGGGTCAGGGTCGTGAACTGGCCGCGGTCGAAGGTGACGCGCCGGCCGGGTGCGCAGACGTCGTCCATCGAGAGCCGGGCGGCGATGGGCTCGAGGTAGGCGTCCAGGTCGAAGTCGCCGAACTCCTCGTTCCGGCCGGACTGCGTCTCGTAGTTCAGCGACGCCTTGGGCGTGGTCGCGTCGACCATGCCGGCGTGCACGCCGATCATGCGGGCGGCGTCGACGGCGGCGGCGTTGCGGGCCTCGATGAGCAGCTGCGAGTCGTTGCCCTGGCCGCGCTCGATGACCTGGATGCGCTTCGACGTGTAGGCGACGCCCTGGGTGTCGGCTGTCTGGCGGGCCGCGCGCCAGGACGCGAGCAGCTCGTCCCGCTCGGTCGGGTTCAGGTTGCCCTCGGTGTCGTGCAGCTCGATCTGGGGGACCGGGTTCTTCACCCGCTGGCTGACGATCTGGTAGAGGTTGCGGGCGTCCACGATCGCCTCACAGTGGGCACTCAGCACGCCCTCCCCAGAGCCGGGGATCAGGATGATGTTCTCCGGTTCGGGCTCGCCGCCGTTGATCAGGATGCGACGCCGGTCCCGGTCGATCTCCCAATCGTCGTAGCTGACGTGGGATCGGGTCTCCTGGGCGGTGCCGGGGTTGTCGCGCCACCACAGCGACGCCGGGTACCAGATCAGGTCGTCGATCGTCCAGAGCATCCGGTGGAACGGTGACGACCCATCGCCACAGTGCGTCATCCAGTACGGCTGCTCGGCGACGCGCGTATCGCCCTCGAGCTCGACGAGGGGCTGCTTCGCGCCCTGCACCGCGAGCAGCGTGCGGCCGCGCGCGACGGCCGGGATCGCCATGGCCGACTTGCGGGTGTTCTGCGGGAGCGTTCCGAACATGTCCTGGTAGGCCCAGCGCTCGAGGTTGCTGGTCGACCAGGGCGACGCGTAGGGGAAGGACTCCGGCGGTGCTGCCGGTCCCCCGACGTAGATCCCGGCCTGGATGCCGGCGCTGACGCCCTCAGCGATGTCACGCTGTTCGCGGCGGACCCGCAACGCGCTCAGAACTCCCACGCCGGACAGCGTGTCTCAACGCGACATGAAATCACGGTGCGACACGCCGAACGGTCAGGCGTGAATCTCGGCCTTGCCCGGCTCGGCCGGTCGGTGCTCGAGCGCGTAGACCGCGTGCGTCGCGGCCTGGAGCACCGCGATCTGTCCGGCCGCGGTGTGCGCCCAGACCCAGCCGCCGTTGTCGAGCCGGCGCTTACCGGCCACCTTGATCGCCTCGTCGAGGGCGGGGTGCTGGCGGAACACGACGCCCTTGTGCGGGAGCGCGTCGAGCAGGCTCTGGCATGCGGCTGACTCGTCGCGGCCGATCATCGGGACCAGCTGCTTGTTGTCGCGGGTCACGATCTCGTCGTGCAGCGACGTCGACGCGCCGGCCCTCGAGACGGCGAGCGGGTCGGAGCCGGCCCAGCCCTCGACGTGCTCAGCCGCACGCCAGGCGGTCGGGAGGATGTCACAGACCTCGACCACGATCGGGCCGGCCGGGTCCTGAACCGCGGACACGATCGCGACCTGGGTGCCGTCCTCTGACCGGGCCGCGCCGAATCCGATCGGCGCGTGCTCGGGCACCGGATCGGGCCAGCGCACCGACTCCCAGAGCGCGGACGGGATGACGCCGCCGATGATCTCGGTCCATCGGTTGCCGGCCGCGCGGGCGAACTCGTTGTCATCGGTGAGCTGCGTCCGGAGGTTCTGCAGGGCCGCGAGGTTCAAGGTGTGGCCGAACGCGGGATGGTAGTGCGCGATCGCCTCGAGATCGTCCAGGGGCAGGTCGTCGGGAATGCCCCACTCGAAGTAGCAGACCTTCGGGTCGCCGGCACGGCCGCGGGCGACGAGCTCGGCCAGCCATGTCGATTCCGCGGTGCCACCGGCCGACCAGATGAACGTCTGCGCGCCGGGCCTGGTTAGCTGCGTCGGCGCGATCGCCTGCATCAGCGACTTGCCCTCTTCCTTGCTGAACGCCCACGCTTCGTCAACGTCGTTGTCGTCGCCCTCCTTGCCGTGCAGCGCGTGCTCGGTCGGCGGGTGCGGCCGGATCGTGGAGCCGTTCGGGAAGTGCATGACGGCGTGCCCGTTGCCGCGCAGGGTCCGTCCGACCTTGCCGAGCGGGGCGTCCTTCACGACGTCGTCCGCGAACTTGAGGAACTGGTCCTGGGCGTCCGCTCCAGTCTGGGCGGTGTACCAGGCGCGGGTGTTTCGAGTGCTCAGACAGCGCCGGCCCTTGCGGGCCATGGTCATGTGCGACTTGCCGGCACGTCGCTGCAACGTTCCGACGACCAGGGGGTAATCGGGGAGCCCGGTCTCCGGGTCGTACTCGCCTGCGATCTCGGAGGCCATGTGCTGCCAGGGCATAAACGGCGAGTTGAGCCAGATCCGGCCGAACGCCGCGTCCAGGTGGCCGCGGGTCGGCCGGTCGAAGTTCCGCTTCGTCGCGAACTTCGGCTCCGGCATCAGGCCCCACGGCGTCTCGATCATCACGACGCGTCGGCGTCCTTAGGCTCAGGCGCGGAGTTGACGACCGCCTCCCACTCCTCCATCGCTCGGCGCAGCATCTCGTCGACCTCGGACGCCTCGGGCAGCAGCTTGTCGAGCAGGTCGACCAGGACGCGCGCGTCGTTGCCGACCGTGGACATCCGGCCGGTGCGCTTCTTGATCGCGATGATGTCGGCGAGCTCGAGCGCCAGCGCCAGGCGGGCCGCGTCGATCTCGTCGACCAGGTCCATCTGCTCAAGCGCCGCGATCGAACGGCGCACCGCCTTCTCGACGTTCGACGCCTGCAGGTGCTCGCGCTCGCCGAGGTCCTCGAGACCTGGCAGCGGCTCGGGCTCGTTCGGTTCGTTCATCTCGCACGCTCCGGATTTTTCTTGACCAAGTCTGTAGATATACGGGGGAAGGTGTACCTTCCGCGGGACTGCGACCTCTCAAAAGAAGGGCGTCGCCGGGCGAGCCGCGGCGACAGTGCGCGCGCGTGCTCGAGGCGCTCGAGGTACCGACGCCGGAGCGTGAGCAGCTCGGCCCGAAGCTGCTCGGTGATCGGCCTGGCCTTGCGGGTCACGTTGCACGGGTAGCGGTGGCTCGGGAACAAGTACTCGAGCGCGTCGGGGTCCGGCACGCCGGCCGCGATCAGCACTGACCGCGGCGGGTCGTGATCGGCCGAGTTCGCGCCGTCGAGTCCACACAGATGACAGACCGTGCCCTTGACCTCGAGCACGACAGCAATCAGCTGCTGCACCCGCCGGCCCGCCCACGCCTTCACTGCCCCACCTGCTCGACCCGATCGGACTGGACCCTGGTGTTGACGATGAAGTCGCCGGCGGTCAGCATCCGCATCAGCCGGACCGAGAGTCGGCCGTCCGTGATCTGGCGGCGATCGCGTTCGAGACTGTGCCAGGCACGATGCAGCAGTGAGGACAGGTCGCCGGCCTGGATGACCACGTAGACGTCGGCCTCCTTCCCGTCGAGCAAAGCGGGTAGCAGCTCGGCCTGGTCATCGGTCACCATCACGGGTTCAGTCTTGCTGTGGTTCATGTCGATCGACCTCCTCTCTTATGCGTCTGGTGCTATGTCTGTCGGCGGATATCGGCCCTTCGGGGCTGTACCTCATTCGCCAGATCGGGCCCTCCGGGGCTGTGCGATCAGCGCCCCCCGGAGTCCCCCCACGGAACTCGGTGCACCGCTGACCGGGTAGGCCAAAGTCCCGAGCCGGTTCGGAGCCGAGTCGGGTTCGCGGTGCCGCCCTCGGCCCGTGCGCAGTGGGCCAGTGGCGGGTCGGCAGAAGCCTTGTGCCGGTGTTCCCCTCACCAACTCCCCAGGTCTCCGTCGCTACCTTCCTGGGGCCTGCAGTTGGTGGGTTGGCTCCGCAGAGTTGAGCGGCACCTTTCGGCGCCCGCCGGTCGCGGTCTCCCCCTCCGCCGGCGTTGACCTGGTGACCCCGTGGCCCACACCAGACGGCCAGTCGCGCCGCCACCGTGCCGATGGTCCGTGCGCCGTGCTCCTGATGTGGCCTACGCGGTCACCAGATCGTTTGTGTGTCGTCGGTCAGGTGTGCGCCTCCAGGCGGTCAGGGGCGATCGCGCCCGTGGACAGGTGGACCATGAAGTCCCGCAGGCGCGGCCTGGGCCGCTGCTCTGCGAACTCGCGCATCTCGGTCGGGTAGCCGATCGCGGTCGATTCGCGTTCGAGCCACCAGGCGTAATCGGCCGAGCGCCAGGCATCGGTGACGAACTCGCGCCACCAGTGCCGGCCGACCCGGTATCGCGGCCGCGGGGCAAGGGCGATCCGCCAGGTCAGCACTGCGGGGTCTTCGCCGATCATGCCGGGGCGCAGGTCGGATGGACGAGGATGCGGGCCTCGATCAGCGCCGCGGGCATCCGCAGCTTGCAGACCGGGCACGGTCGGCCGAGCTTGTCGCGGGTGTAGAACCGCCGCTCGCGACGCTGCCGCTCGGCCTTCGCCGCTCGGGCCTCCGGCCATGTCGTCACGCGCGTCCCTCACCAGGCGGAAGGACGCGGGCTTCGTGCCAGTCCCAGCACGTCGGGCAAATCCGCGCTCCGGGCATGTACCGATGCACATGCGCCTTGTGCTGGACCAGATCGAGCGACCATTCGTCAGGCGCGACGAGCCGTTGGCCGCCGCCCACGGTTCGGCAGTCCGTCATCACGACCCCACAGACGGCGGCCCATGAGCGACCGTCGCTACGGAGACGGAAGACGTGCGCCGACCGGGAGTTTGCGCCCCAGAACCGACCCGCGTCCTTCTCGGCGGTGTGGGCGCTCATGGCGTGACCTTGAACGTGACGGCGTAGTGGTCGGAGCCGCGGCGCTTCTCGCGCACGGCGGTCGCGCCACAGTCGCGGACCAGGGCGAAGTCGATCACGCGTGAGCCGTGGGTGGGCTTGCCGGGCGCGATGACGTGCAGGCCGGCCTTCCTGGCGATCCAGTGCGGGCTGTACCGGCCGCGGGCCTCAGGGGTGGCGTTCCAGTCGCAGGCGATCAGGAGAGGGCCCTCGTGGTGCCTGGCGAACTTCACGCAGCGCTTTGCGAACTGGCGCATTGACGCGACGCGGCGGACGGGACCGAGAAGCCGTCCGCCGCGCCAGGTCGTCGACGGGGCCGTGTGGCCCGAGACGATGGTCAGGTACCCGGTGGGCAGGTCGGCCGCGATGCGGACCGCTGTGAGCCACTTGGGAGGGGTCTTCCCACCGCGGACGGTGAACCAGCCGGCTCGCGTCGCGCGGACCTGCCACCCGTTGCCGTGGTCGACGTCACGGCGAACGATCAGAGCGGACTCAGCCTTGCCGGGCGCGTCGTGGAAGGCGATGACCTGGTAATCCTGACCGTCGCTGCTGCGGCGCAGCTGGTCGAGGTAGCCGGCGCACTCCTGGATGCACAGGAAGTCCAGTTGCCGACTGTTCATCAGCCCGAAGACCGACGCGACGACCGCGGCCGGCTTGCGATCGCGCTCGACGTTCCAGGTGCCGCCACGCAGCGCGATCATCGGCTGGTGCCGATCATGAACACGGCGAGGGGGACGCCGACCAGGAACGCGAGCATCAGGCCGGCGCAGGCGTACTCGACCGCCGCCCTCACGGGAGCACCCCGCCGCCGTAGCTCGGGAGTATCGGCCGTTCCAGCTCGCGCAGGATCTGCGCCGCGGCAAGGCCGGCGTAGACCTGGGCAACGTCCAGGTGATAGCGCTGGTCAGCCTTGAGGCGCCCGATCAGCTCGTAGTCGAGCGGCTGGAAGGCGTAGGCCCGGCGGAGGTCGGCGCGGGCACCCTGGGCGTACTCCAGGTTCTCCAGGGCCCGCTGCTCGTAGGTGGTCATGACCGCACCGTGGCTCATTGAGACTTTTGCTCGCGGCACGACACGCCGAATTGCTGCGAAAAAATTCTCGATGAGACACAATCACGGCTATGACCGAAACCACCACCGAGCAACACGCTCCGCGTCCGGGCTGGGTTCCCGGCGACCGCGACCTAGCCGAACGGCTCAGCCTGACGCTGCGCCTCACTGACATCGGGGTGAGCCAGATGGCCACCTATCTCGGGGTGACGCGCGAGACGATCGGCCGGTGGATCAACGGCCGCGTCGAGCCGAAGCGGGCGGCGCTGCTCGCCTGGGCTGGCATCACCGGGGCAGACATGGCGTGGCTGGAGACGGGTCAGTCCTCACCGGATTCGGTGAGGGCTGACGGCGTGCTCCCCCGGTTGGGCTCGAACCAACAACCCCCCCGTTACCCGTTGGCGCTGGGCACGGGGGGGGTTGCGGGATGGACAACGGGGGGGCCCGGGGGGCTGGTGGGGACGGGCGCCGCGGGGGGGGCACCGCCCCGCCCCACACCGACGCCGGGGAGGCCTGCCCCGTCTCCAGCCACGCCATGTCTGCCCCGGTGAT
>JACZCW010028784.1_pt1 | contig 16351 bp, 14 predicted proteins | sample 8641861 | NCBI WGS metagenome assembly JACZCW01 (sample SAMN15324607, study PRJNA640507) | soil metagenome | isolation source: intercropping sugarcane | place: China: Luxin town, Laibin City, Guangxi Province | collected 2019-07-25 | depth 10cm m | reverse complement strand
CGGCTGATCTTGGGTGACGTGTTGTTTGAAGCCGCCGAAGAAAAGCCTGATCTCGTCATCGACGCAGCGACATTGACGGGGGCCGCACGGGTGGCCTTGGGACCCGAGGTGCCCGTAGTTTTTGCCAATAAGGACACCACCTGGGAGCTGTTGCATAGCTGCAGTGAGCGAACGTATGACCCCATGTGGCGGCTGCCGTTGTTCGAGGGTTACCGCAGAAAGCTGGAGAGCAAGGTCGCAGACCTGTGCAACATCTCACCTGATCCTTATGCAGGCGCGATCACCGCTGCGCTATTTCTGCGCGAGTTCGTGAACGCCGACACGGACTGGGTGCACGTGGACACCATGGGCTACAACATCGATTCTCGGCCAGGTCGTCCAGCGGGGGGCGAAGGTTTGGCGCTCATGGCGCTGTTTGCGCTCCTGCGCGAGCGTTACAGGAGCGAAGCCAATGAGGCCGGTGGAGCCGCCAAACGCAGCGCGCGCAGCGCCCGAGTGAGCAAGACGACGGTGCGCTCCACGGCCGCACCGCGCGCCGCACGCAAGGCCGGTCCCGGCGCCCGCATGCGGCGCAAATCCACCTTGCATTGACCTTCCAGGAACCACTGCGGCTCGTGGTCGAACTGCAGTTCGAATAGAACGACGCTTCGAGTGGAAGCGGGGTTCGAGGTGGAACTGCGGCGTGGAGTCCCACTTCGCAGCGTCGAGACAGCCGCCACCAGAGCGAGCAGAATCAACTGCCCAACGTGACCATCCAGCCCATCAGGCAGCTGATCGAGATCAACGTCAGCAGCGCCGTGATGCATCCGTAACCGCGATGCGCTCGACCGTCACCATCAGGCGACCCCGTACCAACCTGCGTCATGATTCACCTCGAACGTTGTGTTCATCCCAATTCTGACGCAACCGCCTCATAAATGGAAGCGATCGCGGCATCAATTTGGGACGCGTCCGTACCTCCAGCTTGAGCCATGTCCGGACGACCTCCTCCCGAGCCGCCCACTTTGCCAGCGGGCATCTTGATCAGCTCGCCGGCCTTCAACCTACCGAGAAGCGACTTGGCCACCGTCACGACTAAGGCCACTTTGGCGCCTTCCACGGCACCAACCAACACAACGGCGTCTCCCAACTTGTCTCGCAGCTGCTCAGCTAGTTCCCGCAACGCAGCACGGTCGCTGACATTGCTCTTGATACCCAACACCTTTACGCCACCGATCTCTCGGGCGCCGGCCAGCAGGCTATCCATGCCGCCGCCACCGCCTCCGGTCATCATCTGTTTTTTGAGGGCTTCGACTTCCTTTTCCAGAGAGCGTTGACGATCCAGCAGCTTGCCGACCTTTTCGCTCAGGCCATCCGGTGTCGTCTTGGCTAGACTGGCCAGCTGGTCCAGCGTGTTCTCCGTGCGTCGCAAGTAGGCCAGCGATCCAAGGCCGGTCGTGGCTAGCAGTCGGCGCACGCCAGCCGCTACACCCTGCTCAGCGACGATTTTGAAAAGCCCAATGTCGCCCGTCGCGCGCGCGTGAGTGCCGCCGCACAACTCCGTGGATGGTCCCATGGTCAACATGCGCACCACGTCACCGTACTTTTCCTCGAAGATCATCATAGCACCACGTTTGCGCGCCTGTTCCATCGTGAGCACCTCAGTGCGTACAGGATGATTGAGCAAGATTTGCTCATTGACCAAGTCTTCGATCTCTCGGATTTGCGCCTCGCTCAGCGCAGCGTTGTGAGTGAAGTCAAAACGCAGGCGCTCCGGACCCACCAATGAACCCTTCTGCTGCGCATGGCCACCCAACACCTTGCGCAGCGCCCAATGCACGAGGTGCGTTGCTGAGTGATTGCGGCGCGTGGCCGAGCGCAGCGCAGGGTCCACCAGCGTCCGCACGCTCTGCCCCACAAAAAGCCGTCCTTCCGTCAATCGACCGCTGTGCACCACGAGGCCAGCCACTGGTTTGGTCGTGTCCGTGATTTCTGCCAGTGCTCCGTCGGCTTCAATGCGACCTTTGTCGCCCACTTGACCGCCGCTCTCGCCGTAGAAGCTGGTCTGGTTCGTCACGATTTCCACATCGACGCCGCTGTCTCCGGCGTCGACTGAATCGACCAGAGCGCCACCTACGATGAGCGCGCTCACTGTGCCGGTATCGCTCTCGCGCTCGTATCCAGAGAAGGACACCGCCTCACCCGGCACGCGGGTGAGCGCCGAACGGTAGACCGACTCCACCGCCGCATCTTTGCTCACGAAGGAGCTGCGTAGGCGAGCGCGGTTGAGCTCTTCATCATACCCGGCGTGGTCCACCGCAATGCCCCGCTCCTGGCAGATGACCTCGGTCAGGTCGAGTGGAAAGCCATAGGTATCGTAGAGCTTGAACGCGTCTTGTCCGGACAGTACCGGTGAAGTCTGCGCCCCAAACGCGTCGAATCGCTCGTGGAGCAGCGACAAGCCACGTTCAATCGTCTGGCGAAAGCGCACCTCCTCGCCTTCAATGACGCTTTGAATCAAATCCTTCCGCTCGACCAGCTCAGGGTATTGGCCACCCATCGTTTCGATGACCTTCCCCGCTACTTGGTGCAAGAAGGGCTCAGCGATACCCAGGCGATGGCCGTGCCGGATCGCGCGACGCAAAACACGTCGCAATACGTACTCGCGCCCCGTCTTTTCTGGCAGAACGCCTTCGGCGATCAAGAACGCCCCGGTGCGCGCGTGGTCCGCGATGACGCGCATGCTGATGTCGTCGGGGGCCATGGTGCCTTGATACGGCTTCTTGGCAATCCTGGAGGCTTCGAGCACCAGGTTCTCGAGCAGGTCCACGCCGTAGTTGGAGCGCTTGCCTTGCACCACGCTTGCCAATCGTTCCAGGCCCGCGCCCGTGTCGATGCTGGGTCGCGGCAGCGTCGAGGTTACGATGCTTCCGTCGACCACGGCCCTTTCGAACTGCATGAAAACCAAATTCCAGATCTCCATCCAGCCGTTGCCCTGCTCATCCTGCTCGTGCGTGAGACGCGATGGATCGATGGTGGGGCCATTGCAAAAGAAGATTTCACTGGAGGGACCACACGGGCCCGTGTCGCCCATCTGCCAAAAGTTGTCGGCGCCTAGCGGAATGATGCGATCATCACTCCAACCAGTCAGCTTCTTCCACAGCGTGGCCGCCTCATCATCACGAGGAATGCCAGCATCACCCTCAAAATAGGTCACACAGAGGCGCTCTTTAGGCAGGTCAACGACCTTGGTGAGATACTCCCAGGCAAACACGATGGCCTCCTCCTTGAAGTAGTCGCCAAAAGAGAAGTTGCCCAGCATCTCAAAAAAGGTGTGATGGCGCGGCGATGGACCTACCGCCTCCAAGTCGTTGTGTTTGCCGCTGATGCGAATGCACTTTTGGCTGGACGCTGCGCGAACGTAGTCGCGCGTCTCCTTGCCCGTGAACACATCCTTGAACTGAACCATGCCGGCGTTGTTGAACATCAACGACGGATCGTTGCGGGGGATCAACGAGGCGCTGCGGACCACTTCATGGTCGCGCTGAGCAAAGAAGTCGAGAAAAGACTGACGGATCTCGGTGGTGGACTTGGTCATGGGCCGCGCACGCACTAGCACGGCTTTTGGTCGCCGGGCGATAGCGGCGAAAACCTAGGAAAAAGCCGCCAATTCTCCCGTCTGCGGTCAGGCGAGCCCACCCGCCTAACTTTCATCGTTCAGCGCGCCGGTCGTGTTTCCGGCAGTACCAGCTCGTACAGCGCGCCGTCTTTCCCTTTGCCCGGCCAGCGATCGAGACGCAGCTTACGCTCCACGACGGCTCGCGCCAGGACTCGAAGAAAGGCTGCGTCAAAATAGAAGTAAGATAGCGGAAAGGCCACCGGTGCGTCCAACACCAAGAGCTGATGTCTTGCAGGGACCAGCACCTGCTGCAGCGCTTCCCAGGCTCGGTCGGTGAGCATGTCCGACTGAGAGCGCAGCGCAAGCACTGTAACAGATTCATCATAGATGGACTGGAATGGGCCATGGATGAACGCCAGCAGGTCGAGCGTGGGCGGGAGCGGCTGGTAGGTTGCCTCTTGCCATTTCCACATCAATTGGTTTGCCGCGGGCAGATCCTGTGCGGCTGCCAAGCAAAAGGTCGGATGGGCGCAAGCCACCCTGGCAAACCACTCGCTGTCCTCCAGCGCCTGAATGTCACTTGGGGTACCCTCGTACCAGGCCATCGCTTCCTGCAAATCGGTCCGGATCTGTGCCAATTCCATGGCAGAGCCTCCGGATAGCTCAACCGCTACCCGCACGGCCAACAATGCCGCCGCAGCTGGACCTACTACCCGCAATAGCGAATCTGGCTCAGCCTGCGGTGGGTGCTCAAGTACTGTGAGCTGATGGTGAAAATAGGCGGGCACCTGCTGCCTTACTTCCAGCTCACTACGGGTGGTGATCACGATGCAGTGTGCGTACGACGCCGCGCCTTTGAGAACCATGCGGGCATGAGGCGATAAGCCCTGCGAAAACACTACCAGTCCGCGGCTGTTTGCGCCTGGACACCGTCCCTTCAAGAAGCTGGAGACGGTGCACTGACGGGCGAGCACGCCCCGATCACTGAGCAGCTCCACCAAGAGGCGCGCCGGTCCCTCGGAGCCACCCACGCCCACCACATCCCAGTGTTCGCACCGGGGAAGCGGGCCCCAATGACCTGCAACCTCCAATGTCTCGCGCAGTACACCCGGGATAGCGCGCAAGCGCTCCTGCAGCAGTCCATCAGCACCAAAAATGGACACGTTCATGAGCCCTTCTCCGTTTTGGCAGCTGGCTGTCTGGGGTCAAATTTGTGTCTGCCCATCTCTCGCAAATAGCACACCAGTTGATCCAAATGCTCCGTGGTTAAAAGTGGATGGGCAGGCATGTTCCCATAGCGAAATGTCGCGGGGTCCTTGATGTACGCGCGTACGTCTGGTTCCGATCGGTACTCCAAAATGTTGCGTGGAACGTTCAAGTCAGGTCCCAAACGACCGCCTTCACCGTTGATGGCGTGGCAGCGCTGACATTGAGCGGAGAACAATCGAAAACCAGCTTCGGCGCAGCCGTCTGCGCCAAAACCGTGCGGTGGCGTGACATGCTGGAGTCCTTGGCCAGAGTGGACTTTACTGATGGTGACGATGCCCCATGGTCGCGGGTGAGTCTCCAGGTTCGTCCATTCCTTTCCTTCCCAGAACAAGTACAGCGGGCTCGGGTCAGCTTTTCGATCACTGATGGGCTCGAAAGGTGGATGGTCCACATCCCGCAAAGCGATGAATGCCGGTGGGCTCTGTGCCAGCTTTGCGCTCAGGCGCACTTTGTAACCATCGGCCGCCGCAAATTCGATCTCAGCATGGGGCTCGTTGTCTAGCCCGGGCCAAAACTCTTTGAGCAGCTCTCCCAGCGGCACCGCGACGAATCGCTTGGTGCTTTGGTAGTACGGGTCAAGGGTCACCACGATGCGTGGTGTAAATTTGGGTAGGATCTCGCTGAGCGTAAGGTTGCGAGTCCCGCGCTCGTCCACGACGTGCAGCGTGCCTGGCACCGCCTTGGCCACGGCCAGGGGGTCGGCCATGGAATCATGGTCAGCGCGGTGCGTTGCAGCTTCCTGACAGCCCAAGAGCAGCGCCGCGATGACGACTACCGTGCTCGAAAGACCCGTCACAACTCCACCGCCAAAGACGTCCTTCATGTCTGATTGGGTGTAGCTCCCAATTTGGAGTCACTCAAGAGGCCCAACTTGCGCGCGCGGCTCCAAATGAACGGCAAGAAAAATGCATAGTACATCTGGTTAGGAATCACGCGCAGTAAGAAGCCCGCGTCCATTTCGTTCAGGATGATGACATCTGCAAGCGCCCACAACCCATAATAGGTCAAAGCATACAGACACAGGTCACGCTTGAACGTGCGAATTGCCCCATGATTTCCCGGCAATTTTGGCAAAAAAGCCAGAAGCACCAACGAGAAAAACAAAAGTTCATAGGCTAAAAACACCCGTCGTCCCGATGTGAAGAGGTCAGGCAAACAGCGCACCAGCAACGCCTGAGCGATGGGGACAATCAGTGACAATCCTGCTGCAACTACCAGCGACCGTGGCAAGAATGCCACACTGCGTGCAGGCGTACTGTTAAAAAACTCATGAAAGAAAAACCAACGCAAGTCGCCAAGAATGACGAAAAAGATGGCCACAGCCTGGGCAACGCCCGAAGACATGTTCAAAACTTGGACTAGTGGGCCGGTGAAGAGCGCATCGGCCATCGTGAGCAGGACAAATACACGCCATACCCTGGCAAATGGCCCAACTTCCTTCCGCAGATGCCAAAGGAAGAGGGCAGGCACAACCAAAAGGGCCCACGGATGTTGGACAGGACTGTCATAGAAAGACTGAAACATAGATCAGAGGATGCGTGGCTTTGGGTGAGCTTTGGGTAAGAATGTGCATGCACATTCCGGATGGGCACGAGGGATATACTGGAAATGGCAAAGCAAAGCGAAACGCACGCGCGGCCCCCCCGAGGCAAGAGCGAGCCTTTTCTTGAAGCCACGTTCGTGCTTTGGGGTGGGCTCGTTCAAGTCTGGGGTTGGACGCGTTATCTCAACACTGATCCAGGGGTAGTGATGCCTGTAGTAGGTTGCCTCATCGGCTGGCTGATCGCTGATGCCATCTCAGGGATCGCGCATTTTTTGGCCGACAATTTTGGCAATTTGGACACCCCCATCCTGGGGCGCACGGTCATCTCCACATTTCGCGAACATCACAGTTCACCCACGCGCATGCTTGAGCACGGGCTGCTTGAGCGCAACGGATGGAACTTCTTCGGAGCCAGCTTGATCGCGCTCCCCTGCGCGATTGCCGTGGATTTCATCGGGTTGCTCGCGCCCATTGGCCTGAGCGCCGGCCTAATTTTATCGTTCACCAATCAGATCCACGCTTGGGCGCACAGCCCATCCGCGCCCCAATGGGTCGGGCTCTTGCAGCAAACGGGGTTCTTTCTGTCTCCTGACCTGCACAGGGGACACCATGATCCGTTTGACCCCGGAGCACCAGAAGGTCCGAAGCCTCGAAGCGCGCGCGAACTCGCGCGTCGGTTGTGCTCCGAACATTACTGCATTTCCAGCGGATTCTGGGACCGGGTGTTCAGCTGGACGCGCCGCGACGCGCCAACAGCTCTTGGTATACCTCCCAATAGGAGCGAGCGATGATGTGAGCGTCATAGGAGCGCGTCACCTCCGCCTGACCCTCAGCGCCCCATTGTGCGCGCAGCTCGGCACTCTTGAGCGCGCGTGCCGCGTCTAGCCAGGCCGCGTGATCCATCGGCAAGTGTCGCGCGCCCTTTAGGCTCTTTAATGGGCCCTGCCCCAATGCAAGCACCGGCGTGCCCAGACTCATGGCCTCCAGAAGCACGAGCGGAAGATCTACCTTGCCGTACAGGTCATCCACCGGAAACACGATCGCGCAACTGGTTTGGATGAGCGCCCAGATATCGGCTACGTTCTCTACGAACTGCACCCTCAGGCCATCAGCTTGCGCTCGGAGCCGCTCAGCGATCTCCCTGCTCTTTTCGGTCTTGGTGCGATACGCCAAGATCAAGCGAGCATCTGGCCAATGGTCGCGCAGAGCTCTCGACCAATCGAGCAACCACTGGCCCACGCCGCTCACTTCCAAATCACCGGGATAAGTAAAAAGTGGCGTCTCTACACCGACACCCAACTCCTGTCGGAGCGTCATCACGCGAGCCGCGTCAGGCGCAGCCACGACGGGACAGGGCGGCGGGATCTCGAGCAGAGTCGGCGGAGTCTTGCCCGCGCGCTGGTAGGCATCCAAAAACTGCTGCCTCGTCCAAGCGCTCTGCGCGACCACTATCTGGCCAAACAACAACTGCTCCGGGTGCTCAAAACTCCTGGGCGGTGAGGCGATGGTTTGACACACGGTGGCCCCGCGCACCGTCGCCAGCAGGCCCAGAGCGCGGCTCGCTCTCGCATTGGGGGCAAAAATGGAATGCCATAGGTCCACCCGGGGGCTGCGCAACAGCCAGGAAAATGCCTGCAGGTTCTGGCGGAGACTGGGCGCAAAATGTCCCGCGTCCCGATACACCGGGTGCGCGACGGTGCTGCCCGCGAGTTCGGGAGCGCCTTGCCTTGTCGACATCACCCGCCCGCGGATCTCGGGCAGATGCAGACACAGGTCACGCACAAGGCACTTTGATCCGTCGCGGTACGGCGCGACAATAGGCTTGGAAACGAAGAGCACGCTGGGGCGCGCCGGTTGGTCCATGGCGGACCTATAGCGCCGCTTAGGTCTCAACCCCACAACAACGTTATGAACGCAACACAAATCATCGAGCTTTTGGGGCTCGTGGCGCATCCCGAAGGTGGATTTTATCGCGAGACATTTCGAGACCCGTTGCCGCGCGATGGGCGCAGCCACAGCACGGCCATCTATTTCCTGCTCCCTGGCGGCGCGTGGAGCCGTTTTCATCGCGTGGATTCAAGCGAGGTCTTCCATTTCTACGCTGGCGCTCCCCTACAGCTCCGTCTGCGGACGGACGTGAACGGTGAGCCGCAAGAGTCGACGCATGTGCTGGGCCCCGACTTGGCCGCGGGACAGCGCCCCCAACATGTGGTGCCCGGGGGCGTCTGGCAAGCCGCTCGCAGCTTGGGCGAGTACTCGTTGGTCGGCTGTACAGTGAGCCCTGGCTTTTCCTTCAGTCATTTCGAGCTAGCAAACGACTAACAACTTGCGCCTGTTCGTGAAGCCGAAGGCAGAGAAAAGCCCCACGGTCGCTGAAGACCAGTGGGGCTCTAGGGCAGCGCAGCACCCGAGAGAGTGCTCCAGCTCGCCTACGGTCAGTCCATATCTTCGGCTGGTCCGCCTTCGGGGCAACCGTCGGTCTTCTCTTCCTTCTTTCCTTTGCCGTCCTCGGCGTCGTCGATGCACTCGTCCTGATCGTCGGGGATGCCGTCTCCATCGTTGTCGGGGTCGGGGCAACCGTCTTCATCCTGGTAGCCGTCAGTGTCCTCCGGTTCATTGGCGCACTTGTCGGCTTCATCGGTCACGCCGTCCTTGTCGGTGTCAGCCACGTCGGGGCAACCATCGTCATCCTCGAAGTTGTTCTTGCTCTCCGGTTCCTTGGGGCAACGATCTTGCGTGTCCAAGATGCCGTCTTTGTCGTCGTCGGGATCAGGACACCCGTCGTTGTCCTCGAATTCGTCCACGTCCTCGGGCTTTGCTGGGCACTTGTCAGCGTCGTCCGGCAAGCCGTCGTTGTCGTTGTCCAAGTCGGGACAGCCATCACCGTCCTCAAAACCGTCCATATCCTCTGCCGCGTCCGCGCAACCGTCGGCGTCATCCGGATAGCCATCCCCGTCGGAGTCAGAGACGGTTGAATTGTAGGTCACGCCCAGAAAGGCGCGCGCCGTAGGTACGCCCACGCCCTTGAACACACCCGCGCCACCACCGAGCAGGATGGCCAGCTGATTGCCGATAGGAAAAATCTTGGCGCCGGCGTCAATCTCCACGGAGGTGGAGCCCAAATCCTTGGTGCTGAAATCCGTCGCGCCAAAACCATCAGCCACCACTTTGATCAGGGGTGAGATGGTGTAGCCCACCGCCGCGCTCCAGCGCGCTTCGGGACCAATCGTCGTTCCGCCACCGATGTCGGCGGTTTGTCGATAGATGCCTCCCAAGTTCACGCCGTAGCTAAACGGGCCCAAGTCGCCGTCGACGATGGCAGACAAGCCGACCGTGGGTGAACTATTGCCGATGTAGCTGCCCTCAGCCGTGAGTGAACCCGTGGGCGCAGTGCCCGTGAGGTACGCACCAACCCGCAACAACTCGCCGGGGTCGCCGTAAATACGACCTTTGACTTCGAGCTGCACGTCACCCAAACCAACAGCGCTCAATCCATCCGGCTCGGCGCTGGCGCCACCGTTTTCAGTTGAGACCAGACCATGGCCTTTCACCCAACTCACAGGCACCTTGAGACCAACTTGGATGCGATCGATGATGCTCAATGAGCCCAATAGGTCGCCGGTGACCATGTTTTCGACCACTTTGATCTCAGTGGGGTCTTCATCACTGCAATCGGTCTCACAGGCCATCACAGTGAACGGCTCGAAGGAGTAGTTGGCGACCAAGCCCGCCGTCCAACTGAGGTGACCATCGACCGCAGCGGTGCGGGTCACCAAGAAATTGTTTGACCCGGGCGCGGGATCAAAACGTTGAACCGAAACTTCATCATCGATGATCTGGGCGTTGGCTGATTGAGCGAGGACGACCCCGGCACCAAAAAAACCAAACGATAAAATTTTTGACCTGAGGGACATGGGCAATGACTTGTCTCCGAGTGCTGGACTCTTGCTGATGTGGCGGGATATCACGTCAAACCCGCCGCGGACTTGAGGCTCTCACAGGCCTCGGGTCTCGCGCAACGTGTCAAAATTGTGCACTTTAGTGCGACCTAGACCGTCGCAGTAGGTGCGAAGCCGGCAGCGCGGGGGCTCTCTTCGTCCAGCCTGCCGACCCTCCCCCAACGAGCTTCGGGGTGCCTGCCCGGACCCCGCGTCCAGAGAGCCAGCCTTTGCCGCTTTTTTTGTGCTTTCACTCAGCGAAAAGGGCGAATCGATGTATAGGGAGGGCCACCCATGCGTACCGGACGTAACCCAGCCCCTTTCGTGGCGGTAAAACCTCTCTTTTTGGCCTACTGCGCGGGCACGCTGGTGCAACTCAGCGCGCCCTCGGCCGCAGCGCAGGACCGGCCCACCACGCCGCCCCCCCGCCCCTCTGCCTCATCTGAAGGCGCCACCGAGAGTGCAAGTCCCAGTGCGACGACCGCCGACGAGCAGACCGCTCCAGCAGCTGAGAGTGCGCCTACCTCGCCCGACACAACCGCGGTGCCCGACACAACCGCAGCGCCTGAACCTGCCGAGCCCGCCGGCTCGCCCGCCGCAGCTGCAGGCGGCGAGTTGGAGGCGACCGACATGGGTGGCGACGCCGCGCCCGCGTCGTCTGCCCCGAGCGGCACCAGAATGGACCCCAACCTGGGCTTTGGCTCCTACCCTAACCCCGCAAGCGACGAGGCTGACCTTCGACAGCAGGGCAAAGATCGCCCCAAAGACATCGAGCCCGACCGTGTGTTCGCCGAATCATGGTGGGCACATACCCGCCCCACCGTGGAATTTCACGGCAACTTTCGCGTGCGTTCCAGCCTGTACCACAACTTTAGTTTCAACCGCATCGACTCGCCTGAATCTGCTTTGTGGCCGCGACCGTTAGACGATTATTACACTGATCTCGACCAAAACGAGCACGGCGCGCAGGTGTGTACTCCGGACGAAAACGGCAGCGGGAGCAGCGATGATCCTGAGTCCGCGACCGTCGGGTGCAAGAGCCCTACCCAAGGCGGAGCAGACATTCGCTTTCGTATCGAGCCTGCCATCGTCATCAGCGACAATCTCCGTGTTCGCTCGCAAATTGACCTGCTCAGCAATTTGGTGATGGGCTCTACCGCGCAAGGCAACATGAATTTCCCTGCGGCCAATGGCTATCAGGTCGGCCAACGCAGCGGCTACGTGCCCATCGGCGGGTTGGCCTCTTCTCAAGACTCTCCCATGAGCGGCGTCAACAGCTTGCAAGATGCCATCGCCGTACGCCGCGTCTGGGCGGAGTACGACACCCCCGTCGGCCAACTCAAGTTTGGACGCATGCCCGATCACTGGGGTCTCGGCATGCTCTACAACGCCGGCGATGACATCGACGGCGACTACCAAAGCACGGTCGATCGCATCGCCTTTACTACAGGCCTCCCCTCGTGGAGCACGTACCTGGGCGGGTCATGGGACTTTCAAAATGAAGGCGCCACCAGCCAAGGGTTTTCTGAGCCGGGTGAGCCCGCCTACGATCTGTCGCAGCGCGACGATGTGAGCCGCATCAACTTGCAGCTCTACCGCCGCATGGACCCCCAACTGGAGCGCAACGCGCTCGCCAAGGGCAAAGTGGTGGTCAATGGCGGCGTGTATGTCTCCTACCGTTGGCAGCGCATCGCCAATGATATTCCCGGCACGTGCGACATCGGCGCGGCAGCACTGGACTGTACTGCAGGCGAGGCCGCACAAGGCATGACGCGTCGGGGTATGAAGCTGTGGACCCCCGACGTCTACTTCGAAATCAAATACAAGAAATTCTCGGCCTCGGTGGAAGGCGCTACCCAGCAGGGGAGCTTCGAGCGCCTGCAAAATCCCAATGAAGACCTGGAGGTTTTCAACTGGAAGATGAGTCAGTGGGGCGTGGCCGGTGAGATCAAACAAAGACTGGTCGAGGATCGACTGCTGCTCGGTTTTTACTCGGGTTATTCAACCGGCGACGGCGACGTGGACAGTTTGGTTCCGCCCCCCGGCATCCAAGAGCAGTACGGCAATCGCAACATCCAGACTTTCCGCTTTCATCCCGGCTACCGCATCGATTTGATCGTCAATCGTCAGATCTTGGGTCGCGTGCAGGGCAGCTATTATTTCAAGCCCATGGCGCAGTACGATTTCATTCGTAAGAGCAACGGTCTCAAGGTGGGTGGACGCGCCGAGGCCATTTGGACGCGCGCCAGCAATTTCATGCAGACGCCGGGACACCGCCGTGACATCTCCATCGAGTTGGACGCCAGCGTCTATTATCAATCCAAGGATGGTTCTTTGAATGCGCGCGAGGACCTCACGGGTGGCCTGTTTGCCATGATGCAATACGGCGTGGCTTTCCCGCTAGGTGGTCTCAACTATCTGCAAAATGACGAAGAGGAGGCTGGTGGCGATTTGAAGCTCAAACCAGCCCAACTCGTGCGCATGTTCCTGGGCGTCGCCTTCTGATCAGTTGAGCATTTTGAGTCGAGGCCGGCTGAGGGGGCCGGACAGGTGATGGCCTTGAAGCGTTCGGGCCATGTAGCCCCCGGCCGGCTCACGTCGAAGATCGCGCATTCAAGCCGTGACGTCCGCTGTGGGCCGCAAGAAAAACCCCGCCACGCTGGCCCGCACGTGGTGTCCAGCCGCGGCGCTGACCCGCGCCACCATGTGAGGAGCACCAGAAAGCACCACCAGGCGATTGGGTTTGGGCATGATGAAGTTGCCGCAGCCCACCTCGAGCAAAGCGTCCGAGTAGGGCTCCGTCTCAAAGCGATAACCCATGATGGGCAAAGTTGCCCCATCGGTCTCCGCGATCAATAACTCTCCGCCAAAATGCGCGTTCCACACCGGATGGGCGTAGTAGATGAACGCCCCTGCATACAATTCATGGTCGTCGACGTGCCAGGAGAGCGAGGTGTCTTTGGGGTAAATGTAGGGCCTGCCTACGACGCGATCCCAAGGGCCCGCTAGGTGGTTTTCCTGCAAGTCCTCGCGCTGGAGCACGGCACGCAGAAGCGCTTGGACTGGCGGCTGGGCCTTAGCGTCTTTTTGCAGCTTTCCTGACCGATCGAGCACGCATTCATCCCCGGCCAAGGGCACGCCGTCGTCCAATTTCCACGCACCGCGGGTGCGGGAGATAGGCAACAGATCCATGAACTGAAACGCCGACCACAGCTCGGTCCACGACTGTTCGCTCAAGAAGTCATCGACTACCGAAAAGTTTGGGTGGGAAAACGTATCGCCCATGAGCACAATGATAGAGAAAGAGCAGGCGGAGATCGAGAACTATAGGACAAACTCGCCCACCGCGGCCAGCTGAGCATCGAGACTGAGGGCCTGCGGGCGGGGAGTCTTGTCGATGAAACGAATGATGCGCGCAATCACCTCATGCGATTTCAAGATGCGACTGTGCCCTAGCCCTTCGGTCTCGAAGAACGGACACGACCAAAGTTGGGCCAGCCGCGCGGTGTCGTGAGCAAAAGTGAGCTGGTCGTGGCGGTCGTGGAGCAACAACAGATTGTCGTGAGGGCGCTCAATGCGCGACAAGTCCAGCTCAGCGCGTTGGAACCCAAATTGTGCTTCCGTGGCGCGCGCCACGCGCTCACGCGCGTTTTGGCCTAGTGCAAGGTACTTTACAAATTCATCCAACGCGAAGTCAAAGGACATGAGGGGCGCGACGATGACCGCTGCCTCGACGCCGAGGCCCCGGCGCAGCGCCAGGCTGAGCGCTGTACCACCCAAAGAGTGACCGACGACGGCATGAACGGGACCAACCAGGTTGCACGCTTGTTCCAGGACCTCACTAAATTCTATTAAACTGGTGGTCACGCCTTTTGTCTCGCCGTGCGCGGGCATGTCGAAAGACACTGCGCAGTAGCCGGCCCGCACGAACGCCTCTTGCATGGCCGTGAATTGTCCCATGTGCCCTTGCCAGCCGTGGACGAACACCACGACTGGTCCTTGGCCTTGGGCGCGCACGCGTACACGCCTGCCACGTGAAACGAGCGTGCCTACCACACGGCCAGCTGACACGCCGGGGTGACCCTTGCGCCCGGGGGTCATGAACAACTGGCGGAGCACGGGTGTGCTCACCCTCGGCGCAACATCCACCAATCGCTCCCAAATGGGCGCAAAGTTTTCCTTGCGAACGATCGTGCTGATTTTGGACCTGTTCATCTCTTTTCTCCTTGTGCTTGCGCTCAGCGGTTTCAACGGTCTTCTTCGGGCTTTTTCTGGGGACAGCTGGCGCGCGCGTCCTCTTGCAAACGTTGCCACGCCTTGTTTGCATGTTGTGAAGCGGCCGCATGGCGCAGTAGCCGAGCATCCACGTGGTATTTCATCACCACCGCGTGCATCTCATAGGCAAACTGCGCGACATCTAAATCTGTGCGAAAATCCCCACATGCGACGGCGAGCTGCGCGGCCTTTTCCAGACCCTGAGTCAGTGCCCCGAACCAACTCACCAAACGCTCACGCACTGGGCCTTGTCGATCGTCCCACTCGAGCGCACCTGCCAAGAAGATGCAACCACCGGGCAGTTCGGGTGAAGTCACCCACCTCAGCCAATTTTCGAAGATGGCCGCAAGCCTCGCCTGGCCGCGCGGCATCGAAAGCGCAGGGACGAAGACGCGCGTGCGAAAGTGCTCGGCGGCTGCATCCAGGATATCGAGCTGCAAACGCTCTTTTGACTTGAAGTGCGCAAACAGACCGCTCTTGGATAGTCCCAAGTCACTGGCCAAATCTCCAATCGTCACCGCCTCCAAGCCCACGGAGCTGGCCAACCGCAGCGCGTGCGCGATGATCCGCTGCCGCGTCTCATCGCCCTTGCTGGAGGTGATCTCATCTTTGGACACCCGCTCAGAATAGCACGAACGTTCGGATTTTAAGAGCCAAAAAGAATTTGCGTTTTTATTAATAAAATCAGTAGGTTACGGGCATGTCCCGGAACGGGCAGCATTCCTAGCCAAGGAGAGGCCGAATGCGCTGCACCATCTCGACGGACGCGTCGATCTCCGCTTTGCGCAACGAAACGCTCTCCACGTTGCACCCCAACTTGAAGCCCTTGCTCTGAGCAAACTCATGCAGCTCGGCAAACCCGGAGACGGACAGCTCAATGGATTTTTCCAAGATGTCACCGGCATACAAAAGTTCATTTTTGAGCCAGCTGGGCACATGCACACCCAGCCACTCAACAAACTCCAAGGTCTTGGCGGACCCGCATGGGCTCAGCGTGATGTAGATGCGCGGCATGGCAAGCCCTTGCCTTTGACAATTGTAGTACAGATCGCTCAGCAAGTTTTTACTCTTGGTGACTGAGTAAACAGCCTGACTCACAAAAAACTCACAGCCACTGCCGACCTTGCGCAGCACGCGCTCATCCTCCCCGCCCAGCTCCTCATGCCGTTCGGCAATCACCACGCCCCCGAGCGGCAAGGTGGGCACCACGGCACGCCGCAATTTATAGGCATCGCCAATTTTCATCACCATCGGATGGTCATCCGCGGGTGCTCCGACCAACACAGTTGCGCCTTGTCGCTCATGCAATTGCGTGAGCCAATGACTGAGCGCGGCCTCGGCATGTATGGACACGGATCGATACACGATCTTGGGCAAACTCACGTGCCCGAGATAATCGTAGGCGTATTCGAACGGATCGATGCAAGCAACGAACGGAAACGGGCGCTCTACCTTGGTGCGCGTCGATTCGTCCTGCAAATCATAAACGATCAAACCATCTACGGGCAGTTGGTTGATGCGTTGCGCCTGCGCATCAGCAATCTCACGCCGCCGCTCTTCAGGAGACGACACCTTAGGAGGTGTGATGCCATAGAGAAGTTGGAGGCTTGCCCAATCAGTCTTTGCTTTCATTGTGTGGTCTCAGCATGGTCGCACTAGCTGAGTTTGCCAACAAGGCCTGAGCTGTCGCAGCCGCCATGAAAGTTCAGCCCAGAGCGGCCGTGCCTG
>JACZCW010007642.1_pt1 | contig 16358 bp, 15 predicted proteins | sample 8641861 | NCBI WGS metagenome assembly JACZCW01 (sample SAMN15324607, study PRJNA640507) | soil metagenome | isolation source: intercropping sugarcane | place: China: Luxin town, Laibin City, Guangxi Province | collected 2019-07-25 | depth 10cm m | reverse complement strand
TTCAATGTTTCCGATTGGGTAAAAGCGGGCCCCCATGCATCAATCTTGGCCCAAAACCCTGGCCTTCACCCCAGCTCGCAGCTAGCACTTCCCCGTTCTGCCGTGTGAGCCGACGGCTCCGCGGCAGCGAGCCCCCCCTCCCGCGGCAGCCGCGCGCGCCACGGCACTGCACTAGCCAGCTTACTTTCCCATGACCATCCATCAACTGCCCCCGGATCCCAACTATCCAGCTCCGGGCGATTCGCTGCGCCCGTCCTCGGAATTTCGGCCGAGCGAGCCTGGACTTCCTCGGCCTTCGACTTTTTCAGTACCGCCCAGCTCTCGTCCGCCGCTAGTCGCGCCTCCCGCCAGTGTTGCGCCGCGCGTGCCCAGCAAGGTCGTGGCGCTGTCGGATATTCCGGAGGTCAAGCCTGGTGCCGCGCCTGCGAGCGCAGCTGTAGCGAGCAAGGCCTCCGCTCAATTGGCCACGGCTGCCAAGGCTGCGTCGCGCGTGATGGGCGTCGAAGCCCTGCAGAAGCGCATCGAAACAGAACAGAAGGCGCGTCACAAAGCCGAGGAGCAGAATATGATGATGCGCCTGGAGTTGGGCGAGGCGCGCAAAGAAATCTTGCAGCTCAAGCGCCAAGTGCAGCAGTTGGAGCGCGACTTGTCGCGTATCCGTCCCGTCAAAAAATAGCGCGCTCGTGGCGGACAGCCCCGCTCAGATGTGCGCGTCTTCGGTGATGGGTCGATCGGCGAGCAGGCCTTCACGCACGATGAATTTCACCACTTCGCGTACGGAGTCGCCCGATTTGAGACTGGTGAACAAAAATGGCCGCTCGCCGCGCATCTTGCGCGCGTCGCGATCCATCACCTCGAGAGACGCCCCGACGTAGGGTGCCAAATCGGTCTTGTTGATGATCAGCAAGTCGGATTTAGTGATGCCTGGACCACCCTTGCGCGGAACCTTGTCGCCTCCCGCCACGTCGATGACGTACAGCGTAAGATCAGAAAGCTCAGGGCTGAACGTCGCGCTCAGGTTATCCCCTCCACTCTCGATGAAGATGACTTCAGGCTGGTGACGTTTGGCCATCTGTTCCACCGCATCCAAGTTGATGGAGGCATCCTCGCGAATGGCCGTGTGGGGGCAGCCACCGGTCTCGACACCTAAAATGCGATCTTGAGGGAGCGCCGCGTGGCGCGTGAGAAATTCAGCATCTTCACGCGTATAGATGTCATTGGTGACGACGGCGATGTTGTACGTGTCCCGCATAGCGCGACACAGCGAGAGCAAGAGCGCGGTCTTGCCAGAGCCCACTGGCCCACCAACTCCAACACGAAGGGGTCCGTTCATGATTTCTCCTTACGATCGAAAGATACGAGTGTACTGCGTTTCATGCAGTGAGCTCCAAATGGCTAGACTGGGTGACGACGCACCGATCTCGTCGTCGGCAATGCCAGCGCTTTGGACGAGAACCTGGGGGGCGTGCACCAACACCCCGCTGAGCAGGGTTTGCCCGGCAATGGGCCCCAACGGGACCAACCGACACAACGCACTCACCTGTTGCTCGAGCCACGTGTAGACCAGCAGCAGGTCGGCGTCTTCTTGCGTGAGTTCAAACAAGCAAGACGCAAGCGCGAGCATCTCGGAAAAAGTTTGGGGCTCTTGGGGCAGTATCGCGTGGGGGTGCAAAGCGCAAAGCACACGCCGGAGAGCGCGCGCCATTTGGCCGTCCTGCTCCCGCAGCTCCATGCTCTCACGATTGGCCAACAAATAAGCGCTCAGCCAGGTCAGTTGCGCCTCATCCTGAGCTAGCACGGCGGCGCGCATGCGCCTGAAGAGAGGTAGCTCCAAATGCGGAAGCGCACTGTGCATGAGGCTGACCAGAAACTCCGTGCACTGATCGAGTGTGGTGAGATAACCCAGGGCGTGCGCCGTTTCGAGCCCGCACGAATAGGCGAAGGCACCCGTGGGTAGGGCTTGGGAGGACAACTGCAGGAGGCGCAGCCTGCCGAGCACTGACGCGAACGGCACGCTCTTTTCTGGAGCTAAGGTGCTGATATTCACCTGGTTTTTTGCCCCACGATCGTGGCCGCGGCCAAGGCATTGTTGGCTAGATGTCCGTGATGATGAGTGTGAGCTTGGTGAGCGATATGGTGGTGGTGCGCCTCGGTCGAATGATGATGATGATGATGTCCGGCCTCATACTGGCCTGGCTCACGCTCGCCGTGACGGTGGTAGGCCCCTGGCACAGGCTCGAAGGGTAAAACGGCTTGCTCAACGACAAACCCCAATTGCGCGATCATGGCGTCCAGGACGTGATCTGCCTGGTAGCTGAGACGACCGGGATCGACCTGGAGGCGCACGTGGCGATTGCCCAAATGGTAAGCGGCGCGGGTGAGCTCCAAGGCGTCTTTGGAGTGAATGACGGAGAGCATCTCCCCGGCAGCGCGCACCATGAATACGACCCCGTCATCACCGCACAGGCAGTCTCCATCGCGCAGTGACGTCCCGCGAGCGATGTGCAGGCCGATGACTTCCCCATTGCTGGCCACTACTCGGCTGCGCACGCGCTGCCGCGCGTCAAAGTCTAGACGCAAAAATGCCCGGGGGTTTTTCACACTCGCACAACGTTGATCCAGATGACGCACGACGATCTCCCTCGTTTATCGCAGATGGAAGCTTCAAAACAGAAAGTAGCGCTGAGCCAGCGGCAGTTGCTCGGCGGGTTCACAGGTGAGCAGCTGCCCATCGGCGCGCACTTGATACGTTTGAGGATCCACCTCAATGTTAGGCAAGTACGCGTTGTGAATCATGGACTGCTTGCGCACCGATCGGACGCCGGACACAGCGTGGATGCGCTTTTTGAGCTGCAATCGTTCGGGCACGCCGCGCTCCAGGGCCGCGCGGGAGAGAAAGGTGAGACTTGTCGCGTGCAGGGCTCCACCCAGCGCCCCGAACATCGGTCGGTAATGCACAGGCTGAGGCGTTGGGATGGAGGCATTTGGATCGCCCATGGGAGCGGCAGCAATGAGACCACCTTTGAGGATCAACGCCGGTTTGGCGCCAAAGAACGCGGGCTTCCACAGTACGATGTCGGCCATCTTCCCTTGTTCGATGGACCCCACCTCGTCGAAGATGCCGTGCGCCAACGCGGGGTTGGCGGTGTATTTGGCGACGTAGCGTTTGGCGCGGAAATTATCGTGCTCGGCGGGATCCCCGGCCAAACTGCCGCGCTGCACCTTCATCTTGTGCGCCGTTTGCCAGGTGCGCGTGATGACCTCGCCCACACGGCCCATGGCCTGTGAATCGGAGGAGATCATGCTGAAGGCGCCCAGGTCGTGCAAAATGTCCTCCGCGGCGATCGTCTCGCGGCGAATGCGCGACTCAGCAAAGGCGACGTCCTCCGGAATGCTGGGGTCGAGGTGGTGGCACACCATGAGCATGTCTAGATGCTCGTCGATGGTATTTTTGGTGTATGGGCGTGTCGGGTTGGTCGATGAAGGCAGCACGCAGGCCAAGCCTGCTGCGCGAATGATGTCTGGGGCGTGTCCTCCGCCAGCGCCTTCCGTGTGATAGGCGTGGATGACGCGGTCCTTGAACGCGGCGAAGGTGTGCTCCACGAATCCGGACTCGTTGAGCGTATCGGAATGGATGGCGACCTGGACATCGAAGCGCTCCGCAACGTCCAAACAGCAGTCAATGGCCGCTGGCGTCGTACCCCAGTCCTCATGCAGCTTGAGACCAATGGCCCCAGCTACGATCTGCTCCTCGAGGGGCGTAGGCAGGCTGGCGTTGCCTTTGCCCAAAAATCCCAAGTTCATCGGTAAGGCGTCGGATGCTTGCAGCATGCGATGAATGTTCCACGCGCCGGGCGTGCACGTGGTGGCGTTGGTGCCTGTAGCCGGGCCAGTGCCGCCACCGATCATGGTGGTCACGCCAGACATCAAAGCTTCATCGATCTGCTGAGGACAGATGAAATGAATGTGCGAGTCAACGCCGCCCGCGGTGGCGATCAAGCCTTCACCAGCGATGGCCTCGGTGCCGGGACCGATCACGATATCGACGCCGGGCTGAATGTCGGGATTGCCCGCCTTACCGATCTTGAAAATGCGCCCAGCTTTGATGCCGATGTCTGCTTTGACGATGCCCCAGTGATCGAGGATGAGCGCATTGGTAATGACAAGATCGACACATTCATCGTCGTTGCGTTGGCTTTGGCCCATGCCATCGCGAATGACCTTGCCTCCTCCAAATTTGACCTCTTCGCCGTAGATGGTGTGGTCCTTTTCGACGGCAATCCAAAGCTCTGTGTCGCCTAACCGCACGCGGTCACCGACGGTCGGGCCAAAGACCTCAGCGTAGGCCTGTCGAGTGATGCGGGTCATGCGTCCTCCAAGCGCCCCATGACTTGCGCGTTGAAGCCGTACACGATGCGGTCGCCGGACAACTCCACGAGTTCTACCGTTTTTACCTGGCCTGGCTCAAAGCGCACGGCGGTGCCCGCCACAATGTTGAGGCGGTAGCCGCGCGTCGTTTCACGATCGAATACGAGTGCCGGGTTGACCTCATAAAAATGGTAGTGCGACCCAACCTGGATGGGGCGATCCCCAGCGTTGGCCACTTGGAGCGTGAGCGTGGACCTGCCAGTATTGAGCTCGATATGACCGGGTAGAGTTTGAATTTCTCCTGGAATCATGAGTGTTCTTGCGCGGGAGATGGTTTTACGTTGAGAGGTTCAAAAGCGGCGTGGGCTTGCCATCAAACGATGGGGTGATGCACAGTGACGAGCTTGGAGCCGTCGGGAAAGGTGGCTTCCACCTGCACTTCTGGGATCATTTCGGGCACGCCGGGCATGACCTCGTCGCGACGCAGGATCTTGGTGCCCAAGGTCATCAACTCAGCCACCGACTTTCCGTCGCGCGCACCCTCGAGGATGGCCGATGAAATCAGCGCTATGGCTTCAGGATAGTTGAGCTTGATGCCACGTGCCTTGCGACGCTCGGCCACGATCCCTGCCATGGACAGGAGCAACTTGTCTTTTTCTCGAGGTGTAAGGTCCATCAACAACTCCAAATTCGGGGCGCGACTGCCGCGCGGCCTGTCAGTACGGGTCGCACCACCTCCCAAATGCGCGTAAAGAGGGCCCAACATTCGGGGACAGAGCTGCCAACGTAGCGAACGACGATCAATTCTCCCAGGGTCGTGCACGCCGTCTGATCGACGGGCATGAGTGACAGCTGTAGCGCGTGTCGGACTAGCCCGAGCATGTTCTTGTCTGGGGCTGTCATGAGCATCGTTCCAACCGCACAGTGTCCACGCAGACCCCATGCCGCGCTGCGGGTCGGGTGGTCCTCACCTACGAGCAGACGGTCGACGAAGAGCGGCGTTGCACCGCGGTGGATCTCGAGCCGCGTGCTGACTCGTCCTGTATGAAAGTCATCGCCCGCGGCGGGCCGACCCAAGCACAGGATGTCCCAGCCTAAAAACGCAGCATGCTCTTCCAACTGCACCAACGTCTTGAGCTCGGCTTGAGCGCCGCCAAAGGCGATGGTCTCTTGCGGAAGCCACTCGAGCACGGCGTGCTTGTGAGCGATGAGACGCTGCGTCAAATGCGCCCGCGGTCCCAGCGACCGATACAATTTGGTGGCAGAGGGCGTGGTGAAGAGACTTCGCGTGCCTTCACCGCTTTCCACGTTGATGTTCAAGAGGTCACCCCCAGCGATCCCCCCAGGGGGGTGCAGGACGTAGACGTGCGCGGTCCCGTCCGTCTCGGGATAAAAAGGCCGTTGGATGCGTAGTGGACCATAGTGACCAAGATGCGCAATTTTCGTCTTTCCCTCGCGGAGCGCCAAGTGCACGTCCAGCTCAGCGGCCCAACGAGCGGACTCTTGTGGAGTTTTAGGGGGGGCGAAAAGTGCATCCATCATCATACGACCAGGTACTGTTTGACCAAGTCCTCGCTGAGGGCGTCCATGGTGCCGTGCGCGACGGCACGACCACGATCCAAAATGGTGAAGTCGTCCGCGACGCGACGAGCAAACTTGAGCTTCTGTTCTACGAGCAAGATGGTCATTCCTTCTTCGCGTAGCTGGATGAGCACATCGCCGATCTGGCTGACTACGTTGGGTTGGATGCCTTCGGTTGGTTCGTCGAGAATCAACAGTTTGGGTGTCAAGGCAAGCGCCCGCCCAATGGCGAGCTGCTGCTGTTGCCCGCCGGACAAGTCTCCACCCCGACGGTGCAGCATATCTTTGAGCACCGGGAACAAGCCAAAAATTTTTTCGAGGGGTGAGCTGCGCTTGTCTGGCCGGCCCAATAGCCCAATCTCCAAGTTCTCGCGCACCGTCAATTGTGGGAAAATTTCCCTACCTTGCGGTACGTAGCCGATGCCTGACCCTGCGCGTATTTCAGGGCGCAACCCTGCCAGGTCATCAGCGCCCCATTGAATATGCCCGCCTTCGATCTTGAGCAGACCCATGATGGCTTTGAGCAAGGTGGTCTTTCCGACCCCGTTGCGTCCCATCAAGCAACGGCACTTGCCAGGACGAAGCTCCAGGCTGACGTCCCACAACGTGCGGCTTTCTCCATACGATTGATTCAACGCTTCGACAGTCAGCATCGATTCATTCCCCCAAATAGACTTCGATCACTTTTGGATCAGCCTGCACCACGTCCATGGGACCTTCAGCGAGCACCTTGCCTTCGTGCAGCACCGTGACCGTCTGCTGAGCGATGCTGCGTACGAAGTCCATGTCATGCTCGATGACGACCACCGTATGTGACCCAGCAAGACCGCTCAACAACTCCGCGGTGCGCTCAACTTCTTGGTGTGTCATGCCCGCGATGGGCTCATCGACCAACAGTACTCGTGGGTCTTGCGCGAGCAGCATCCCGATCTCGAGCCACTGCTTCTGTCCGTGGGCCAAATTGCCCGCCAAATGATGTTGTAAGCCTTGCAGTCCAATGGTCGAGAGGACCTCGTCGACGCGCTCACATTCCTTACGCGTGAAGCGCGAGAACAGACTGAGCAGCACCCCCTTATGGGACGCGAGGGCGAGCTCGATGTTTTGTCGCACGGTGTGGTAGGGGAACACTGTGGGACGTTGAAACTTGCGGCCAATGCCGCGTCGGGCGATCTCATGTTCAGGTAAGCCCGTGAGGTCCTCCAGGTCAGCGGTGAAAAAGACGTGGCCTTTGTCAGGGCGCGTCTTGCCCGTGATGATGTCCATCATGGTCGTCTTGCCCGCGCCGTTGGGACCGATGATGCAGCGCAGTTCACCCCGGTCGAGGATGACGGTCAGGTCCGTGATGGCCTGAAAACCGTCGAAGCTGACCGAGATGTCGTCGATGCAGAGCAAGGCCTTCTCACGGCTACCCTTGATCTTTGCCGCGTGGTCTTCGCTGACTCTGCGCGAGGCCCGGCCGATCCTGGTCGGGGTCACGCGCTTGTCTCGGCGTGCACTTTGGGGACCTGATGTCCTGGACGTGGTCGCTTCTCTCATGTGGTCATCCTTCTCTGGCCCTGGGTTGAGATTCGAGATCAGCAGGAGGTGGGGCCGCGACTTCGTCGTTGCTCACTGGCACCAGGTTGATCGATTCCAGCCTCGTCTTGGCCTTGTCCGCCTTACCCCAGCCCGCTCCGAGCTTGCCGAGACCTACGAGGCCTTGGGGTAACAGCAGGGTGACTAGGACGAACAATCCACCCAAGAAGAAGAGCCAGATGTCAGGGGCTACCGCCGTGAACACACTCTTGGCACCATTGACTACGAGTGCGCCCAGGATGGACCCGTAGAGCGTACCGCGGCCGCCGATGGCCACCCAGATGACCGCCTCGATTGAGTTGGCCGGCTCCATTTCTGATGGGTTGATGATGCCGACTTGGGGCACATAGAGGGCGCCGGCGACACCACACAGGACGGCCGAAAATGTCCAAGCAAACCATTTGTAGTGCAGGGTGTCGTAGCCAGAAAACCGCGTCTTTTGTTCATTGTCGCGGACGGCTCTCAGGACTGCTCCAAATTTGCTGGTCGTAAGGTGCCGACAGCACAAATAAGAAAGAATGACGGTCGTCACGCTGAGCACATAAAGGAAGACCTTTGTGCTCGAGTCGCGCAGCGAGTACCCATACAACTCCTTGAAGTCGGTGAGCCCATTGTTGCCGCCAAAACCCGTTTCGTTGCGGAAAAAGAGCAACATGAGCGCGTAGGTCAGCGCTTGAGTGATGATGGAGAAGTAAACACCTTTGATGCGTGACCTAAACGCCAAGTATCCAAACACCCCCGCCAAAGCGCCGGGCACCAAGGCCGCCATGGCGATGGCAAACCAAAAATTGTCAAACCCGTACCAGAACCAGGGCAGCTCCTTCCAGTCCAAAAACACCATGAAGTCAGGGAGCTCGCTGCGATAAACACCGCTCTTCCCGATGGATCTCATCAGGTACATGCCCATCGCGTAGCCACCCAGGGCAAAGAAGGCGCTGTGTCCCAGGCTGAGAATGCCGGCAAACCCCCACACCAAGTCCACCGAAAGCGCCACGATGGCAAAGCAGGCGAACTTGCCGAGCAGCAGAATGTATTGGTCCTCGAAATACAGCGGACTGTCTTGGGGCAGCGCTTGATTGAGCAGCGGCAAGACAACGCCAAACGAAAGGAACAACGCGCCGAGCACGAGCCAGCCGCGAGGAGAGTGCAGTTTTGCCAGTATTGAGACCATGTTCTCCGCCCGATCCACGCTTAATCCTCGGCCGCGCGCCCCTTGAGCGCGAACAGACCTTGCGGTCTGTATTGAATGAACAGGATCAGGAGCGCGAGCAGGATGATCTTGCCCAAAACTGCGCCGACGCTGGGCTCCAGCACCTTGTTGGCGATGCCCAAACCAACGCCAGCCGAGATGGTGCCCAAGATATTGCCCACGCCGCCCAGCACGACCACCATGAACGAATCGATGATGTGTTGCTGACCGAGCTCAGGACCAACATTGCCCAACTGGGACAGTGCGACGCCCGCTAAACCGGCGAGTCCTGAACCCAAACCAAAGGTCCACATATCGATGCGGTGGGCAGGGATGCCCAAGCCTGAGGCGATTTCGCGGTTCTGGGTGACGGCGCGCACCTTGAGCCCCACGGACGTGCCGCGCAGTACGAACCCCACGAACCCCACGACGCTGGCGGCAAAGAGCAACACCGCAATGTGGCTGTAAGGGATGACCAAGGCAGGCATGGCCTCCCAGCCTCCGGACAACCAGTCCGGATTGGCTACAGTCACATTTTGCGCTCCAAACACCACGCGCACCAGCTGAATGAGGATCAAACTGAGGCCCCAGGTAGCCAACAGCGTCTCGAGCGGGCGACCATACAAGTGACGGATGACCAATCGCTCTAACAAAACACCCATGAGGAACGTGGTCAAGAACGCGAACGGCACGGCAAGCAGCAGGTACCATTCTGCCGCAGCTGGTGCAGAAGCGAGGAAGCGTTCGCGAATGAAGAACGTCGAGTAGGCTCCGAGCATCAGCATTTCGCCGTGGGCCATGTTGATCACGCGCATCAAGCCAAACGTGATGGCAAGCCCGAGTGCCGCCAACACGAGCACGCTGCCCAAGCTCAGTCCGTAGACCGTATTGGACACGGCGTTCACCCAAAAAAGGCGGCTTTGCACGCTGCGCAGCGCGGCGCGCAAATGGGGGCGGACGCTCGGGTCCTTCTCAGTTCCCTTCCCATCACCCACCATGGCCAAGAGGTCGGCCTCGAGGCTCAGGTCACTGGACTCTTGGATGGCCTGTGCCGCCGCGATGCGTTGCTTTGGATCGTCACTCCTCAAGTCGAGCTTGGCGACGGCGAGGCCCATCCATTCCTTGGCTTCTGCGTCAGGCTCTGTGCGGTAGAGGCCGCGAATCAAATTGACCGCCTCCGGGCTGGGGTACTCCGACAACTTGCGCGCGGCAGCGCGACGCACTTCCGCCGACTTAGCGGTCAGGCGCAGCCGGGACAGCGTTTCCTCGAGCGTGCGCCGCGACAGATTGTTGAGCAAAATGGCCTTGGGGGCAGTGGCTTGCGCAGGCTTGAGTGTAGCTGCGGAGAGGAAGCCGCCCCCGCCATCTTCAATGAGCACGCCGGTCGAGGGATCGGCGAACAATTTTCCCGCATCGAGGGCGTCCAAAACGGGGAGCGCCGCTTCGGTTCCTGAATTGGCAAGCTGGGCGATGCCCTCCGCCACCTGGGCATTTTCACCCGACCCGAGCAGTCGGAGTGCTCGATCTTGCTGACGTTCGTTGGCCTGAGCTGGCTCTGGCAACAGCATGAGGAGCAACAGAGCAGCGCGAGCGAAAGCACGAATCAACATGATGTCCAGCTTTTGGAATGAGACTTAAAAAACAGGGCCCGCCGGCTCGAGCGGGGAACGATGCCGTACCCCGACTCGACGCTGGCTCGATGTGGTCCACTAGAACGCAGTAGCTTTGGCAGCCTCACAGTTGCCGCACAGCCACGGAAAGGTCCAATCAGCCACCTTGGCCTTGCTCTCGGGTACGTACTTGCTCCACGGCTCGGCGCGAATCGGGCCGTCGGTCTTCCAGACGATGTTGAATTGGCCGTCGCCTTTGATCTCGCCAATGTACACCGGCTTGTGCAGGTGGTGGTTGGGACCATCCATGGTGAGCGTGAAACCCGAGGGAGCTTTGAAAGTTTGTCCGCTGAGGGCCTGACGCACTGCGTTGATGTCGACGCTGCCGGCCTGGGTCGCCGCCTGTGCCCACATCTTGATGCCGACATAGGTGGCTTCCATCGGGTCATTGGTGACGCGCTTTTCAGCGTCGGGCAGCTTCTTTTCTTTGGCGTACGCCATCCATTCGGCGATGAACGCCTTGTTCTCTGGGTTGTCGATGGACATGAAGTAGTTCCACGCTGCCAAATGTCCCTCAAGTGGCTTGGTGTCGATGCCGCGCAGCTCCTCCTCTCCTACAGAGAAAGCCACGACGGGGATGTCAGTAGCTTTCAAGCCCTGGTTGGCCAGCTCCTTGTAGAAGGGCACGTTAGAGTCTCCGTTGATCGTCGAGACGACTGCTGTCTTTTTGGCGGCGGCAAACTTCTTGATGTTGCTCACAATCGTCTGATAGTCGGAGTGACCAAATGGGGTGTACTCCTCCATGATGTCTTCCTCGGCCACTCCTTTGTCCTTGAGAAAGTAGCGCAAGATCTTGTTGGTCGTACGGGGGTAGACGTAGTCAGTTCCCAAAAGAACCCAACGCTTTGCGCCACCGCCGTCAGCGCTCATCAAATACTCGACCGCTGGAATCGCCTGCTGGTTGGGGGCTGCTCCAGTGTAAAAGACGTTGTAGCTCGACTCTTCACCTTCATACTGAACCGGGTAGAACAACAAGCCATTGAGTTCCTCAAAGACGGGCAGTACGGACTTGCGGGACACGCTGGTCCAGCAGCCGAACACCACCGCCACGTTCTGTTGGATCAACTCGCGCGCCTTTTCTGCAAAGAGCGGCCAGTCTGATGCCGGATCGACGACCACTGGCTCCAGCTTGCGGCCCAGCACGCCGCCCTTCTTATTGATCGATTCAATGGTCATCAAGGCGACGTCTTTGAGCGACGTCTCACTGATGGCCATCGTACCGGACAGAGAATGTAAGATGCCCACCTTGATGGGTCCGGTTTCATCCTTTTTCTCGGTCGTGGCTTCCATCTTGGGGGCCGCGGCTGCCGCCTCGGGTTCCTTCTTGGTTTCGCCCGGCCCCTTGCACGCGCTCAGTATTGTCAGACAAGCGATGCTTGCCGCCTTGATGAGGTTATTCACTAGTGGTTCTCCTGTTGGCTCAATTCGTGGGTCAGAACAATTCGAGGTGAGTTCAGCATGATCGAGTGTCGGCAACGCGTGCGGCCGTGAGACACGGCCCGTCCGGCAAGGGACCCTAGAGGGCGTTTGATGACCGAGATTAAGATGTGACGTGTCGGCGATGTTTCGGACGCCCCGAAGCCAGACGACAAGGAATCGGGAGGCGGGGGGTGACCTCAGCGCTCCGAAGCCACATCCGGGCAATGGGCCCAAAGGGGGAAATGCACCCAATACCCGGTGTGGTTCGAAGTGAGGAAACTATGCGCTGTCCGGCCGACGGCTCACAACGAACGGAGCGTCATGTGAGCGCGTTACCGTAACGTGGAGATGGAAGGAAAAGCGCCCACGCCGAAACTCCAGAGAAACATTGATCGATCTACCTCAGTCTTGTGGAGAGAGTCTGCCTCGATCTGGGTCTCAACCAGCGTTGCGTCGAACGCGTCCTGGAGAGCGAATGTTTTGGCCGATCCCCGCAAGCTCGGCGGTTTTTGCAGTTTGTCACTCGTCAAGAGCAGGGTGCGCTGGCTCTGAAGGCCTATACGATTGGGGTGCACGCGCTGGGTGTGCAGAGTGAGCGCTCATGCCCCGAAACGACTGCGCGCATGCAGGCAAGTCGGGTGCGGCGGCTGCTGCTCAAGTTCTACCAAACAGAAGGTCGTGCGGAGCGTGTCGTTCTGCAATTGCCGTCCGGCAGTTATGAACCACGTTTCGTGTACCGGACGACCTCAGAGGCGTCACCTTCACAGCAGCCGCGACTTTACGTGGAGGATTTTGAAAGTCTGTCGTCCAGTACGGAGGATGAGGGATTTTGTCGCGGGTTGACCGATGCGATCGTGGGCTGGTTGGTGCAGTGCCCTCACCTGAAGGTGGTGCGGAGCCGGGCGCCAGCGTCGCTTTTTGGCGGCTTCGTCCTGACAGGAAGCGTGACGCAAATTGCGGACCAGCTACGCGTATCCGTGCAATGCTGCGACGGAGAAACCAGAGAAACGTTGTGGTCCGAGCATTTTGATCAGTCGCTCACCGGCCACACCATCATTCAGCTTCAGGATGCCTTGGCTTTGCGCACAGCATGTCGCGTGGGTGACCCCACCGCAGGGGTGCTAGCGCGTCACCTGCGGAGCCGACTCGTCCTGGACGCTGCAGGGCAGGCCATGGACGCGTTCCGTCACTTCCTCAAGGCGCCGTCGCTCACCTCACTGAGCACCGCGCGCACTGCGCTTGAAGGATGCCTGCCTCACGCAAGCGGCACAGCCATGGTCCACGCCGCGTACGCGTGCGTACTTTGCATGGGCGCGATCATTGGGGAAAGCACGAGCAAGAACCAGGTCATCACCGCAGAAACTCATGCTCGGCTTTGTATCTCCCAAGATGCAACCAGCGCGCTGGGACATCTGGCCCGGGCCCTCATTCACTATGAGCGTCGTGAGACGGCTGGTGTGATGCGAGAGCTGCTGCGTACAACCGAGTTGTGTGGGGTGGACGTCGGCACGCGGGCCTTGTGCGGGCTCATCTACTGCTTGGTGGGCGATTTTACGGCAGGACTGGCTCAATTGCGTGCCGCACGACAACAATCGCCCGATTTGCCTAGTTACTTGCTCACGGGCGAGTACCTGCATCACTTCTACGAGCGTGGCGATTTCAAAAAGTCGCTTGAGTTTGCACAGCAGATCGACGTGGACGGCGGTGTCTTTGGGGATGTTCTATTGGCGGCCAGCTATGGACGTTTAGGCCAGCTCGCTGAGGCCCGGCGGGTGACGGCTCGCATCGTGGCCGAGCATCCGAACGCACCGCGGCTTCTGGCTAAGTACCTGAACCTCATGCTGTATGTTCCTGAGGTGGCGGGTGCCCTTACGGCCGCGCTTTCCGAGGTGGGCGTGGTCATCGCGCATAAGGCTCGCGTAGATCGCGCGGTGTATCGAGTGCTTGGTAGTCGTCGTGAACTGCCGAGTGAAATTCGGGTGGGCGTCTTGCAGTCGCTGTCTGGGACGATGGCGTTGTCGGAGACCCATCTGGTAAACGCAGCGATGTTAGCGATTGAAGAGATCAATCACCAGGGGGGCGTGCTGGGACGGCCGGTGCGAGGCGTGGTGGAGGATGGGGCGTCAGAAGCCAGCATATTTTGCGCAAAAGCCGAGCGCTTGCTGGTGGAGCAAAACGTCAGCTCAATTTTTGGATGTTGGACCTCGTCGAGCCGCAAGGCAGTCGTTCCGATGATGGAAGCTCACAATGCGCTCCTATGGTATCCGCTCCAATACGAAGGCTTGGAGACTAGCCGCAACGTCGTGTACACGGGGAGTTGCCTCAATCAGCAGATCGAGCCGGCCGTACGTTGGGCGCAAAGGCAAGGCAAGCTCAGCTGCTACTTGGTGGGGTCGGATTACGTGTTTCCTCGCACCGCCAATCGACTGATTCGCGCCCTGGCGGAGGCTTCAGGCGGACAAGTGTTGGGGTCAGCTTATCAGCCCTTGGGCTCCGCGCGGTTTGACGCCATTGCGAGCGAGATAGCGCGGCTCAAACCAGACATCGTGTACAATACCGTCAACGGTTCGGACAACGTGCTCTTGTTCGACGCGCTTGCCAGAGCAGGAGTGGACGTGCGAAGAACAGTAGTCATGTCCTTTAGCTTGTCGGAGCTCGAGCTCGGGCGCTGCGTGGACACCGCTCACGGGCACTTGGCATGCTGGAGCTATTTTCAAAGCATGGATTCGCCCAGAAATCGGGCACTCTTGGCCCGCTTTCGCGGTCGCTACGGCGAATCCGAAGTCCTCTCCGACCCTGCGGTCACGGCTTATTCTCAAGTTCATCTGTGGAAGGACGTAGTCGAGCGGGCAGGCGCATTGGGTACTGAAGCGGTGCTCGCGCAGCTCGAAGGGAGCAAGATGGTATTGGGCGATGACGAGCTCGAGGTGCTCTCGAATCATCATGTGCAGCGTCGAGCGGTGATCGGTCAGGCAAGTGGGAGCCAGTTCAAGGTGATCTGGGCGAGTCCCGGACCCATCGCGCCACAACCTTGGTTGGGTGTGGACACTACGGATTTCCTTGGTCGCGACTTGGTACTGGGTGCGCTCAAGGCCCTGCCTGAAATGGCAGCTCAACATTCAGCCCGAGAAGCGTGAGGTTGCCACGTGTTTGGGAGAGGTACTGTGAGGTGAGGATTTGTGAAGGACAACTGCGGTTCAAACTGGATCGTCGTCGAGCATGTGTCGCGCTTGGGTCACGAGGGAAGATTCGGTGTGACGTAACGCGGCGTAACGACTGGATCGTGCAACAGAGTTTTTTGACGACAGGGATTGCTCGTGGTGCGCGTGCGCGTTTCAATTTGTGCGCAGCCTATGAATGATTCCTATGTCGTCCTTCTCAGCACGGCGGCGACGCTCGGCGTAGTGCACACGGCTCTTGGTGTCGATCATGTCGTTCCCTTCGTCGCGCTCGCCCATGCGCGCAACTGGTCGTTGCTCAGAACCATGGTCATCACCGCTGTCTGCGGTCTTGGTCACGTCATGTCCTCTGTGATCATCGCGAGCGTTGGATTGACGCTCGGGATCGCTACGGGAAAGCTCGCATGGATTGAAGCCACGCGTGGCAGTTGGGCCGCGATGCTCTTGATCGGTTTTGGCTTGGGTTATGCAGGGTTTGCGTATTGGAAGAGTCGGCGACGTCTGTTGGGCACGCGTTTGGCGCAGCACGAGCACGGCGCCGAGGTGGCCGAACTCATCGCTGATCCGATGCTCGACCATTGGCGGGTCATGCCTGCACTATTCATTATTTTCGTACTCGGTCCCTGTGAGGCGCTGTTGCCACTGCTCACCGCGAGTGGGTTGACGCTCAGTCTTGCGCAGTCCACCGCGGTGGGGGGGCTGTTTTGTGGTGCCACGTTGCTCACCATGATCAGTCTGGTGGCGGTGGGTTACTGGGGCGTGCGGCTCTCTGGCTTGATGGGGCGTCACGCTTGGCTTCATCGGTACGCCCACACCTGGGCGGGTCTGTCGATGGCCATGAGCGGCGTGGCAATCCAAGTCCTCGAAATCTAATCCCCTTCATTTTTTTTCCGGACCCAGGTTGATTTTTTGCAATACCGCACTGGTCCAGTCCGAAGCGTGGTGGGAGAGTCTCGGCGACGCGTCGGGACCACTTTTCCCTTTTTCTATAGGCTGGCTCTTCAAGATGCTGTGAAGCAGCTACTCTACGCGATTGGGTCGAAGACTGCTTTCGATGGGGGCTTGTGCCGCTGTGGGAGCAATACAACGTACTGCGTGGTGGCCCGCTCCACCGCTCCATAAGTCGAGGGTGCAATTGGCGATGTTGTTGCGAGTCAAGAACTCGCGAAGATGTGCGAGAAAATGTGACGCCGTGCCTTCCGCTTGGCGCCCGAAAAAATCCCAACAGTATGTTTTTGTCGATTCGGACATCTGATCGCTCCATCTTAGCAACTAGCCCGCCCTTTTTTCCCCGACCCAGGTTGAATTTTGGCAACGGGAGGCGGGCGTGACCGAGAGAGAGGAATGTCCCGACCTCGACCAGTGGTAGCAGGCAGC
>JACZCW010080087.1_pt1 | contig 16375 bp, 12 predicted proteins | sample 8641861 | NCBI WGS metagenome assembly JACZCW01 (sample SAMN15324607, study PRJNA640507) | soil metagenome | isolation source: intercropping sugarcane | place: China: Luxin town, Laibin City, Guangxi Province | collected 2019-07-25 | depth 10cm m | reverse complement strand
CTGCATTTTTGAGGGCAAGGAAAAGTTCATGCTCGTGATGCTTGCTTCAGTGCTCGTGGCCTTGAGCCTGGTCGCGGCGGGATACTGGCTCTACCGTCGTCTTTCGCGCTTCCGAACCATGAGCGTGCGCAGCACCTGCATCCTGGGTGGTGCTGGTCTCTTGGCGGCTTGTTTGGTCATTCCTTGCGAGAGATGGCTACTCAAGGCAGCTGGCATCGATCTGGTGGTGCCGCCCGGTGCGGGCTGGCGCGCCAGTTGGCAAGCCATGCTGGCCATGTTGCTGTTTGTCGTTCCTCTGGAAGAAGCGGTCAAAGTAGGCATCGTGTGGCCGCTGTACCTACGACACAGGCTGAGCGACGGCATGGTGGGCGTCAGATACGCCGTGTTCGTGGCGCTTGGTTTTGCAGCTGGGGAGATGCTCATGCATGCGTGGATGGTCGGCGGCTCCTGGCTCAGTTTGTTGCGGTCCGTGCTGGCCATCCCGGCGCACGTGTTCTTCGCTGGCTTGTGGGGGTACGTGCTGGGCGGCACGGTGCGTCAACGCCACTTCCTACTCACCTTCATCCTGTGTACCGCCCTGCACGCCATCTACGATCACATCGTGTTTGCTCGCGGAGCGGCGCTCTTGGTGGTGGCGGTTCCGATGTGCGCGACGATGGCGTGGGGCGAATGGGCGCTGTTTCGCAATAGCGAGACACGCTCGCACCTGCCCACGAGTGTGTATACGCTCTTTGAGCCCGCGTCTGTTGGTTCCATGCGGCGGGCGATGAGCGCCCGAGACCACGCACTCAAAGTGCATTGGATATTCTTGGGGGCGCTGGTCAACCTAGGGGTTACGTTGACGTTTCTGGCGGGGGCTGTGTACGCGGGTCATCAGTTCAATGTGGACTTTGCTCTCATCGAGGACGCGACGAGTGAAGGGGTGCTCCCCGTTCTGTTCTTGGCGGGGGGGTTGCTCGCGTCGTTCCCCGTTTCGGCTTACCTGGTGGCCCGCGCGAGTGGGACGAACAGCGTGCTTGAGCCCGCCTGGGCCATGGCCGCGTCCATCATCTTCGTCTTGGCCATTTTTTCGGTGACTGAACCGCTCGCGATCGTGATCGCGGTGGGACTTGCGCCAGTGGGTTTTCTTTTGGCGTGCGCCGGCGCTGTCCTTGGTTTTCGCAGCTAGCTGCGATCCACGTCAGGGTGGGTCGTAGCGAGGAGCTCAAGCAGGCTCCTTGGCTGAAGAACCGGGAATACCGTGGCGCCGCTCGCTTGAGCGGCTTCGAGCCCCGCTGGTGAATCTTCGAATACTGCGCAGCGGGTGATGTCGACGCCCAGCCGACGAGCTGCGACCAAGAAAATATCCGGAGCAGGTTTGGGCCGCAGCACGTCGGGGTCATCGCCTTTGACGACGATGTCGAACAACGAAAACCAGGGGTGGGCGCGCGTTTTCTTCTCGAACAAGGCAGAGAACGTGCTGGTCGCGACGGCGAGCCGCTTTCCGCGCGCGCTGAGCAAACCGATGAGCTGTTCAGCGCCAGCCATCGCCGGCACATTGTCGAAAAGCCGATCCATCACGGGCGTGCGGAGCGCCACGAACTCCTCCACGGACAACCCCAAACCAAACTTCTCGATCACGTGGGGAATGCTCACGGTCGGAGGTCGGCCCATGATTTCCCGCTTCGTGGCGAGATCTAGGGTGACCCCCCACGGCGCCATGACCTCGTTGTAAGCAATCGTGTACAAAGGCTCGGTATCAATGAGCACACCATCCATGTCAAAGATGATGGCCTCGAACTTGTCGAACTGGTTCATGACCTGATGAGATAGGATTGGATTGGATGGTGGGGCGCTAACATGCGCATCATCCGCGGCGGATCCGACGTGGGTAAGGATGACAGCGGCTTGGTGGAGGAGCTGGATTTGGACTTACCACAAAAGCTCAGGGATAATGCGCGCGCAATGGATGGGCGGGATTCTCCTTCAAAGGCGCGGTCATGGGCGAGCATGGCTTGGGTGGCATTGGGCCTCGGGGTCATCGCCCTTTTGCACACGGTATTTTGGTACGGGACGGGGCGCGCTGACTTTTACGCCCACTTCGGTGAGGCAGATCGCCTGCTGGGCGTCGGCGAGATGCGCCTGTATTTGTTCATGCTTCTGCTCGGCCTACCGGGGGGAGCTTGCATCGCGCGCGGCCTGCGCGATCCGCTCGCCCAATTGGGCGCAAGGATGATGGGTGCCCGGCCGATTCTTGGAGGTTTGTGGCTTCCCGCACTCTTCGCGGCCGTCGGTACGTTCATCATTGCCCACTTTGTGACTGGCTACGCTTGGTTCACCGATGACGAGCAGGCTTACCTGCTGCAGGCAGATCTGTACGCACACGGGCGGCTGTCGATGCCTCGGGTAGAGCCAGCCGCGCTGTTCAGTCATAGGTTCGTGGTGGAGGTGCTGAGCAAGAACGACGTCACCCAAGTGACGGGCGCCTATCCCCCTCTGCAGCCGCTGCTGATGGCTGTTTCCGGTTGGCTTGGTCATCCCCACCTCTCGCAGTTCATCTGCGTGGGCCTCATCACCTACCACACGGGTCGCCTGGCCAGTACGCTGTTTGGCGATGAGGTGTATGGCCGCATCGCGGCTTGGTTGTGTGCGACGTCACCCTTGTTGCTCGGTTTGGGAGCGACGCTCCACACCTCCATCCTCGGTACGATGTTGAGCGTCATTGCCCTGAGATTGTGGTTGGCGACGCGTGATGGTGGAGGGCTGGGCACTGGCTTGGCTCTTGGTCTGGCAGTCGGCACCTTGGCTGTCGCTCGACCTTTGGAGGGCGCGCTTGGACTTGCCGTGAGCGGTCTTGGGCTGCTTTTGCTCTTCGTGTTTCCTGCGTGGGGAGAAGCCCGGCGCCCTTCGCTGGGCAAGGGCCTGGTTGGGATGAGTCTGGGCGTTTTAGTGCCTCTTTCCGTGCTCGCTATCGTCAACGTTGAGCTGACGGGCCACCCCATGCGCGGCGCCTATTACTTCTTGGAGAAGAAGATCGGCGGCTTCATGGGGTTCGGTCACCACATGATGTGGGGGCGCACGCATTCGGTCGAGCTGGGGCTGGTGCAGACGGTCACTGCGCTCGTGCGTGTGAACGCGTTCGCGCTGGGCTGGCCTATTTCGCTCGGTCTGGCTGTGTTGAGCGTCTGCTCACCGTTCCGCAGACGAGCGACGCTGCTCTTGCTGGGGCTGATGGGGCTTCATGTGAGCGCGTATTTCTTCCTGGCCTTTGGGTCAGTGCATGATTTTGGACATGCCTATCACGTTTGGCATCTTCCCATGATTGCGTCGCTGAGTGCCTGGGTGTTGGTACAAGGCTATCGTCGGGGTCAAGCCTCCGCTCGCTCACTTCACGCCCAGCTGTTGCCCCTGGTTGCGGCTATGTCGATTGCAGCGCTGACGGTGTTCTGGCCCGCTCAGCTGCAGCGGTGGCACGACATTGCGGAGACCATTTGGCGGCCCGTGCGCGCCGTGGAGGCCAAGCTCGAAGAGGGCCGACCCACGATCGTGCTCTGGACCAGGATCCAGCCGCCCGGCGCTCAGACGACCTGGGTATTGCAGCCGCCCGCCCCCAGGCTGGACCGGACGGTGCTGTGGGCCAAGGACACTCCGATGTTTTATTCCGAACTCAAACGAAGCTACCCAGACTACGCGTTTTTGCGGCTGCTTTGGCTAGGTGATAGGCCGGTCGTGCTGCCCTTGACACAATGAGGTCGCTCAGTGAGCGCTAACGCTGGATCTCGTAGAGCCGCCATTTCCCCGTTTGCGTGATGGGCTGCATCCATTGAGCGAGCAAGAACCTGTTGTGAAGGTGCGCTGGCGCCCCTACCAACGCATAGTCGAAAGAGAGAAGGTCGCTGGGCCGCGCCCACTCGGCCATCCATTCAATTCCTGGGGTCCACTTTCCCGGAGTGTAGGTGCCGCGGATGAGCCCCGTCCCGTGGCGACCAAAGTCGAAATTCGTGGAGCATTGTTTGAACGCCGTGGCGTAAGCTGACACATGCAGAAAAGGGCGTGCACCCGGGAAATTGTCCGATTCCTTGAGGAAATCGAGACCCAACACTCGGCTGCTTGAGGGGATGCGGGTGAGCGCAGCCTCGAGGCCATCCAGGTCATCATTGTGGAATGACCACCAACGCGTGCCGGCCGATACCGAGAAGGCGACCATCAGGCAGGCCACGACCGTGTTTTTTAGCCATGGACGAATGGGCGGGCCAGGAGCGGCCAGGCACATCAGCGCCCCGGCACCGGGCAACCAACGCACGGCAAACTGGATGGTGTTGAGGTATTTGTCGGGCAGCAGCAACGCGACCAAGAGCGCCACGAGGCCGGTCGTGAGCAGCTGAGCGTTCCATTGCGCTTCAGACGCAACCGCACGGTCCTGCACTGCTGTCTTGATTCCAGCGAGGATCCACAGAGCAAGAGCAACCCCAAATAACCAGGGCACAGGTGAGCCCACACCAAACGCTTCCGTGAAGAGATACGTAACCCGGTCCAAGAGCGCGTTGGTCCAGTACGCTCCCACGAAGAAGCCCGCGTCGCGCCGTTCGCTGTTCAGTTGAAACACCCAGGGCAGGGCGACCATTGCTACGGGCAAGAACGTCGAGACTGCCACGATGGATCGCCGCACACTATCAGCCGCCGCGCCCCGTGGACGACAAGAGCGCCAGTCATTGACGCCGGTACACATAGCGGCGATGCCCGCCATGCCCAACATCAACACGTGCGCCCACACGAGTAGGAAGCCGCAGCCCACCGTGAGTACATATCGGCCTATTGTCCAAGGGCGAGATTCTCGGAGGCGATCGAACGCTATCCACCAGAGAAGGAAGCAGGGCCAAGCGACGAGAAAGTTCAGCATCCCCCAGTAGAAGATGCCACTGTAGAGCGTGAGGCTGGCCAACGCCGCGGCAACGCCGCTTCTTCCGGCGTGCCGGGCCATCAAGAAATGCGCACCCACCCACAAGAACGCCAGGAAAATGAGCGTTGCCTGACCGAGGTAGTGAGGGCCCACCATCCACCACAAACCCATCATGGGCAGGTAGATGAGATTGTTGGGGGCCCACCAGGCGATGTACTGCTCGGGCGGGATGCTAGCTCCGAGGGCGCGTGCCACTTGAGCAACGTGCTGCGGAAGGTCCGTGAGCGGCGGGAAGGGCGTCAACAACAGCGGAAAGACGCAACAAGAGAGCGTCGCCAGAAACGTCAGCCAGTAGGCTCTGGGCGATGACGGCGCGCAGGATCTATCGCTCAAGCACACATCCATTCTGGCGCGTAAAGATACAGGAGGACCCGCAAGGACCCAAACAGCCTCGCGGGGCTCAAGAGTGGAGCAAGGAACTGGCTCGAATGATTACGAGCCAGTCCCAGTGGACTCACTCTGCCGCATGAAGAACGCGCTTGGGCGGATGCAGACTGATGCTGCTCAAGAACTCGGCGATGGTGGTTTCCTTCTGCTCCGTTGAGTCGCGGTCCCGCACGTTGATGGTCCCGGCTTCCGTCTCTTTCTCTCCCACGATGATGGCAAACGGGATCTTCTTGAGGCTCGTCTCTCGGATCTTGAAGCCCACCCGATCGTCGGACAAATTGGCCTCGACGCGCATGCCTGCGTCCAGGAGTTGTTCTGTCACCTTGCGGGCGTACGCCTCAAACTTTTCACTCACGGGGATGACCTGCGCTTGAACTGGGGCAAGCCACAGCGGAAACGCACCCGCATAGTTCTCGATGATGATGCCCAAGAAGCGCTCCAGGCTGCCGTAACAGGCGCGATGGATCATCACGGGAGTGTGCTTCTCACCGTCTTTGCCGACGTAAGTGAGCCCAAAGCGCTCCGGCATGGAGAAGTCGAGCTGGATGGTGCCACACTGCCAGCTGCGCTTGAGCACGTCGCGGATATGGAAATCGATCTTGGGGCCATAAAACGCACCATCACCAGGATTGACGACGTAGGGAATGCCCTTCTCGTCCAGCGCGGCTTTGAGCGAACTCTCGGCGGTTTCCCACATTTGATCCGAGCCGATGCTCTTTTCGGGACGCGTGGAGAGCTCAATGCGAATGTCGTTCAGATCAAAGGCGGCGTATACTTCTGCGAAGAAGTCGATGAGCATTTGCACTTCACCGCTGATCTGCTCCGGCGTGCAAAAATGATGCGCGTCGTCTTGGGTAAAAGCTTGCACGCGGAATAGCCCGTGCCGCACGCCGCTCATTTCGCGGCGATGCACCAGACCCATCTCGGCGAAGCGCAACGGAAACTCGTTGTGGCTGTGCTGGTGGCTCTTGTAGAGCATGCAGTGACCGGGACAGTTCATGGGTTTGACCGCCATGGGCCGATCTTCCATCACGTCATCGCGAATGACGCCCGGGTCTTTCTCGTCCCGCAACTTGAGCTTGGTGAAGAACATGTTCTCCAAGTAGTTGTCGTAGTGTCCTGACATGTGCCAAAGCTGCTCGCTGAGCACGATAGGCGTCTTGACCTCGGTGTAGTTGCGCCGAGAAAGTTGGTCGCGCATGTACCCGACCAATGTATTGAACAGTCGCGTGCCGTTGGGTTGATAAAAGGGAAAGCCGGGTGCGTCCTCGATGAAGGTAAACAAGTCTAGCTTTTCACCCAGCACGCGATGATCGCGCTTTTTTGCTTCTTCCAGGGCGTGCAGGTAGTCCTTCAATTCCTCTTTGGTGAAAAAGGCCGTGCCGTAGACGCGCACCAACTGGGCACGGCTGGCATCGGCCCGCCAGTAAGCGCCGCTCACCTTGGTGAGTTTCACGTTTTTGAGAAAGCTGGTGCTGGGCACGTGCGGGCCACGGCACAGATCGATGAACTCACCGTGGCGGTAGAAACTCATCTCATCGCCACGCTCTTTGATGCCTTCAATGAGCTCGGCCTTGAAAGGATTGGCGCCGCCATCGATGGCTTTGTACCGCGCAAAGATCTCGTCGTTGCCGTCGGAGACGCAGCGTAAAAAGGGCGCGCCCGTCTTGGCAATTTGCTCCATCTCTTTTTCGATTTTGGGGAAATCCTCGGGCGTGATCTTTCCCTCTTTCATGTGGATGTCATAATAGAACCCGTCTTCTACCACGGGGCCGATGGTGAGCTCAGCCTGGGGGTAGATGCGCAGGATGGCGTCGGCCATCATGTGCGCGGCGGAGTGGCGCAACACTTCGAGCGCCTCGGGGTCCTTCTTGGTGAGCAAGGACACCGTGTCGCCGTCCTTGAGCACATAGGTCAGGTCTACGAGTCGGTCGTTCACTTTGCCGACCACCGCAGCTTTGGCCAAACCCGGACCAATTGCCGTCGCCAAATCCATCACGCTCGCGCCATTGTCCAAGGAACGAGCGCTCCCATCCGGAAGCTTCACTTCGATCATGATTTTCCTCGTTTTTGAGGACGGAAACCGCCCGCCCTCTGGGCCAACGTTGGACCCGTTTTCGTTACTCGCCTAAGCGAGGTCGACGGAAACCACCCGACGACGCGAGGAGTCTAGCTGTCGTAAGGCACGAGGGCAAATCAGTGGTCGTTCACTCGATGGGGGTGGCATCCGCATCGAGACCGGCCTCGGGGTGCTCAGCAGACGCATTGCTTTGGAGCGCATCCAAGAGTGCGCGCGCTTGGGTCTGTCGATAATTGCCAAACGTGCCCTCGGCGAACGGCAACAATGCGGCTCGCCCTTCTGGAAGCTGACCAGTCTTGAGCAGGCACAAGGCGCGGTTGTACTTGGCTTCCATCACAAACCGCCCCCTGGGATAATGGGCAAGGTAAGAGGCGTAGGCAGCAAGCGCAGCCGCGCAATCCCCGCGACCAAAGTGGGCAGTGTGAGCTTGTTGGTAAGCGGCGAGCGCGGCTGCTTCTTCTTGGTGACGCAGCTGAAGTTGAGGATCTGAAATTGGCGCTGCTTGTGATGCAGAAGAGTTGAGCGGGCTTTGTTGAGCGATGCCGGACTCGGGGAGCGGCTCACTTGGCGAGAGCGCTGGCATGGCGGCAGGGGGCTCCGCAATTGGCGCGGACGCAGCCAGCGACGCCGCTGCGGTTGCGTGTTGCGACGACGCGCTGGTGGGCCCACGGCGTTTACCCAGCTTGGTCGCGGCGACGGGCGCGCCGGGCTGGTGCTCCGCGACGATGCCGAGCACGACACCTGCACGTTGCACGATGGCGTCCAACCGCCCGCTTGCTGCGGCAAAGGCCGTGGATCCGGCGAACAAAGCGAGGGCAGGAATCCCGATGGCCCACCACTTGGCGCGGCGCGGGCGACGTTCGGCCAGGCTGCGAATAACGCGCGCGCGGGTGGCCTCTGGAAACGCGGTGGAGCCGTCTTCGTACTCCTCTTTGAACGCGCTGGTGTACTGCTTCAAGAGATCGTCACTCATCGGGCGCCCTCCTTCTCAAGCAGTGACCGTAGCTTCTTTTTAGCATGCATGAGGCGGGTGCGCACCGTGCCTTCTGGCACATCGAGGACCTCAGACGCCTTCGCAGACGTGTAGTCTTCTACCTCACATAAGATGAAGACCAAGCGATGGTCGTGGGAAAGTTGGTCCAAGCAACGATTGAGCAAGGCGGCCATTTGACGGCGCTGCAGCTCTTGTTCTGGATTGGCCGATGCGTGGCTGTGCCCCGGAGCCACGTCCTCTTGTGCTGCCTTGTCCATGGCGGTGCGACGACGCGATGCAGCGCGCACGTGGTGACGGCTGTGGTTGGCCGCGATGGACACCAAGAAGGTCCGCAAGGAGGAGCGCCCTTCAAAGCGTTGCACCGCCCGCGGCAGGGTGAGAAAGGTCTCTTGGACCAAGTCTTCCGCGACTGACTCATCACCGAGCAGCCGTCGTGCGAAGCGACGAACTTGCTCGTGATGCCGATCATAAGCCTCGCCCACTGCGGCGAGTTCCCCTGTGCGCAAGCGTTCGACCAGATCCATCTGCTCGGCATGCGAGGATTCGTTCCCCGACCACAGGGCTTGCAAGGTCATGGTGTTCATACAACTAGCGCGATTTGCTTCTGTGAAGCAGTGAAATTGCTGCACTTGCTGTATCGTGCCCGCGCCGGGACAGATCGTTCAGAGCCACCGGCCGAATTGTTTCGGCGTTTGTGGCGGCACGCGAAAAATGGCCAATCATTTCGCAGTCTAGGCTAAGAATCGAGTGTGCCCAGCTTCGGGCGTAGGCCCAGGAAGTGGAAGGACCGCCCTGTCAGCCTGAGACCATCTCCTTCAAAAGAAGGTCAATCCACCAAATGCATGCCATTTGACCGCCACGTCCGGTGCAGGGTCCACGCGCGGGCCCTCATAAAACTCTACAAGAGGACCCCCACCGAGCAACACCCCGAGCCAGCGGGTGGGCTGTAGACCCACAGCTAGGCGGCCCAGCACCTGATGACTGGAAGACCGAGAATCATTGAAGCCGCGAATGAGTTGGTACTGAATGTCGGCGTCCACGAATAGCAATTGAGTGATGGCATTGTGAGCGCCGATGGCGAAGCTGGGTGCGTAAACGGTGCCCCCGCCAAAACATTCCTCTTCCGTGCACTCTTCTGCTTCCACCCCCAAGCCGAAGGCCACTTGGGTATAAATGCGACCAGGCAAGAACTTGACCCCCACGTGATAGAGCGGTCCCTTGACCATTCCCTCCAAATCGGCCGCAGGGTGGTGGCTCACGTAGCTGATCACTTGGTTTCGCATCCCTGGGATGATGTTGAGGGGAGCGATGGCCGCGCCCTTCATCGACTTACTGACGTTCAAGAGCCCGACTTGGGCGCCGCGGCCGTGTCCGCCGATGTTGATCAAGCCGATGCGCGTACCTTTGAAGTCTCCTGCGATGTTGAGGAGACCCAGCTGGACTGCCTCCACTTTGCGCAGCGCTACGTTGATTGCGCTCATTTGATAGCCACAAAACCCTTGGTGAGCGTAGCTCATGAGGGCTGAAACTTGCGCTCCCGAGGCCTTGCCGCCGCTGAAGGCAGTGACTGCCGCGGCCTGGATCCCGGTCATGTCCCCCGTGCTGAAGCTCACCAAGGCGGCCAGTTGCGCGCCGCGCAATGCTCCTATTTGTACTGACGTCAGCCCAGCAAGCTGGACGCCTACGGTGTTTCCATAGGCCCAAGATGCAAGACCGGAAGCTTGCGCGCCGACGAGCGTGTCGCGCTGCAAGCCCACTAAACCTCCAATCAAGAGTCCCTGCAGTGGACCGTTGTTGTGGGCCAGCAGCGCAGACCCCAAGACGCCGCGGAATGCGCCGTGATTGTCCAAGTATACGCCCGCTGCCTGCACACCACCCCCAGCGCCGTCTCGATCACGGCCCAAGTTGCGATGAACCAGCAGCGTGGCACCAATGCCACCAATGGCCCCGAGGCGGGCAGAGATGAGTCCCAGGTGAAGATGAGTGCGTCGTTGTCCAAGATCGCGCGGAGCGTTCAGCGTGCCGACGAGCGACGCGCTGAAGATGGTCTGTGGCAAAGGAGGGGGCGCTGCAGGAGAAGGAGGGCTGGCTAGCGGCGGAGCCGGTCGTGAGACTGGTGTCGGAGGCGGGGGCGCAGCTGTGGTCGGGGTCTCTGGACCTGTGATGGGGGGTGACTCAACTGGCGGGACGGGCGGCGGCGGAGCTTGCAGCGCCGCAAGCAGCGCCCCTGATTCGTCTCGAGCGATCGTGCCCGACAAGAGAACCAGCGTGGTCAGCTGTTGATCCGGCGCTTCGGGTAGCTCAAGCTGACGTTCAACCAGCGATCCGTCTTGATCCTTGAAACTCGCGGACAGAGATCGACCCGTCACGCGCAGGGTGAGACCGGCGCTGGTCGTCGAAAGGGTGACCGGTACACGGAACTCTTCGCTCAGGGCCGCCCGAATGGCTTCCTCGTCCAACTGCGTATCGTGGAGCTCCAAGTGCACGACCATGGAGGATGGGTCATCGCTGGCAACTTGTTGGGCAACAATGACGGGATCGTCCTCTGGAGCTTGCGCTGGACTCGCAGCGGACCAAGTCAAAGTTGCCCCGAGGGCCAACATCCCCAAGCGGCTATGCGCAGCGCGGGTTGGACAAGCAGTGGTCGGTCGTGGATTCATCCGCGGGTGAGTGCCCGCGCTGCGGGCAACTGTTCATGTCTGGTCCCCAAGCTGCGCCCTGGAGGAACGTTTGCGTTCGGGAGAGACGAGCCCGCGGCAAACTGTGCGCGGCGTACCACTGTGACGCAACGTTTGCACCTTGGCCGGTCTTGTCTGATGTTCAATTGTCGCTAAGCCTACGGCCCGCCGTGGCCACCCCCATGCAAGCTACCCCCTCCGCGTCTTGGCTAGAAATGCGCCCCGGCCCAGTGCTTTTGGCCGTCATCCCGGACAAATTCACCGACGAGGATTTCACGCGCGAGTTTGATGAAATGTCCCGCGTGCTTCGCGATGCCGGGGAGCGCTTGAGGCTGTTGATTGTTCTGGGGCAACACGCGCGCCCCAGTGACAGCAATCGCGCGCGGGCCAAGCGCTTCTTCGAAGAAGAGAAGGGCATGTTGCGCAGCAAGGTGTCCAAGGCAGCAGTGGTGAGCAGCAGCAACGCCATCCGCGTAGCCGTTTCGACCGCCAACTTTGTCGGGTTGTTCCCCTTCAAGACCAAGGCATTTCAAGATCGGCCCAGTGCTGAAGCCTGGCTCCGCAATTGAGCCGCGCTCGTCATTTTTCGGCGCTCTCTCACGCGGAGTCCGCGGCGCTTTCCAGAGCGGTGCGTATGGCGTGGGCGGCGTGTTCCCGCCAGTGTACATCCCAATCGAGAATGCGCGATGTGGCCATGACCACCGCTTGCCATGGGTCCACGGTGCGGCGCATTTCTTTCACTATTTCAAGCAATTCGCCTTCCGCGATGCGCCGACGGATCTTGGTGGGAAGGCCCGCGTGAATGACGTGGGCACACGCCAGATAGGCATCGTGAATGGGCCCCGACATCTTGCCCTGCAGCGCACCGTGCGCTCGCTCACACACGTGGGCAATCTTTGCGATCTCTGCGTCACTGGCGCCGCCCATTTCGTAGGCAAACCAGGCACGCTCAATGGCGGCGATCAGACTGGGATCTTGTTCCTCACGAGCCAGTGCGTCTTCGAGTGCTGCGATGAGTCGCCCAGCGCGTCGGGTCCATCCCGGGCCCTCGGTAGGTAGCGGATCGTGACTAGGAATACGAATCGCAAGGCCCGGAGAAGGAGTGCGCGTGCCGCGTGGTGGTCGGCTGGGTCTGAGCGCGTCGTCCTTGGGCGGGGGCGGGAGCTGCGAGTCAAAATGTGGGTTTTTGACCTGCTCGTGAAAGTAGCCCACGAAAGTTTTCTTGAAATCGATCATGAATCGTTGGGTTCATGGTGCGGCAGGGAAACTAGCGGCACAAGGGGTGATGCGCTTGCCCACACAACACGATAACGACTCACACTTCGTTCTGCAGCCGTTGTGCGCATTTAACCCAGCCGTCCTTACGGATGCGATTGGGACGTGTGCGCAGCCGAGGCGCTATCCGTTCAATATCCGCGTCAGTCCAGCTGGCGATTTGCGAGAACTTAGTGACCCCCAGTTGGACCAATCCGCGCGCGATGGCAGGCCCTACTCCTCGTAGCCGTGTCAGATCATCGGGCAGGTCGCCACGAGAGCTCGGCTCGAGCGCCCCAATCGATGCTGGCGGTGGCAAGCTGGGGCTGATGAACATCTCCGGGGGAAGCGACGGAGTGCGGGGGCGCTTGGGAAAAACCGTGGCGGGTAGGCCCAGTTGTTGCTGCAGCTCATGCACGTGGGCGCGCAAGCGTTCGTTCTCGTCCTCCAAGTAACGGAGCGACCCCTGACGATCTTCGAGCGCGAGGTGTGCAGCTGCGGCCACGCGGCGTCGCATGGAGAGGAGGAGCGCTTCCCCTTCGGCGCGTACGGCTTGTACCTGGGCTTGTTGCTCCGAAACTAGCGTCTGTATGTGTGTTTGATGAGCGAGAGCTTGGGCAGCAATCTCAGCGTCCTTTTCCGCCAGCGCTTGGGCGAGTGCTTGCTGGTGCTGCTCGCGCAGGTGCTCTAGCTCACGCTCATGCAGGGCCCGCACCGGGTCACGCAACCGGTTGAGCTGCGTGATCGGGGTGGAGCCCAAGCGCGGTTTGAGGGGAGCACTGGGCGCTGAACTTGTGGGGCGATGAGGCGGCGGTAACGGAGTGTGGCCGTGCCCCGGTATGGTCGGTCGGGCCTGGGAAGACGGCGCTGAAGACGTCGAAACGCCCTCCACATCCGGCGGAATCGGGGCCCGGCGACTGGGTGGCGGAGGTGGCCCGCTGCGTCGACCTTCTGGGAGGCCCATCGGCTCCTCCGGCGGCTGATCCTGCTTTTTGATGTCCATACGTTCCGCGATGACGCTACCACATCGGCCCAAGACGCGAATCCTGATCGAATGACGAGCGGGTGCAGGCACGGGTCCGGTTTCTCTCGAAATGTCGGCGTCGCCCAAGCAACAAGGCTGCGCTCGACAGCTGGGTTTCCGAGCGGAAAGGCTCGCGCTAGGGAAAAGCGGCGTTTTCTTTGCACTGGGTAGCTTCGTGAGCCTTTGGATTTTCGTCCTCTATTTGCTGAGTCAGTTTGCATTGGGGTGGTGGGTTTCGCGACGTGTGCACTCCGAGGAGGACTTCTTCGTCGCGGGCCGCAAACTGGGCGCGCCGCTCTTGGCGTTCTCGCTCTTTGCGACGTGGTTTGGCGCAGAAACTTGTTTGGGCGCGGCGGGCGCGGTCTACTCAAGCGGTCTGTCAGGGGCGCGCGCCGATCCGCTTGGCTACGCACTGTGCTTGCTGCTCATGGGTGTGCTGCTGGTCAAGCGCTTGTACCAGGGGCGCTACCTTACGCTCGGTGATCTATTCTGCCAGCGCTACGGACCAGTGGTGGAGCGCTTGGGAGTTCTAGTCTTGGTGCCGTCCTCTTTGATTTGGGCGGCAGCCCAGGTGCGCGCTTTTGGTCAAGTCATCGCGGCCACGTCATCCATTCACGTCACGTCGGCCATCTACCTCTCTTCGGCTATCGTCATCGGTTACACCTATTTGGGCGGGCTTTTGGGGGATGTCGTGACCGACTTTTTCCAAGGGTTGCTCATGGCATTGTGTCTGGGCCTCTTGGTATTCGTTGCTGTCGACCGGGCCGGTGGTCTGGCCACCGCTCTCAGTCATGTGGAGCCTCGCCGCTGGTCATTGTTAGTTGAGGGGGAGAGCGCCTGGGCGCAAATTGATCGCTGGTCGGTCCCCATCCTGGGCTCACTCATCGCGCAGGAGTTGATGGCGCGCGTCTTTTCGGCGCGTTCATTAGAAACAGCGCGGCGCGCGACCTACTGGTCGGCGCTCATCTACATCCTCTTGGGAGCGTGCCCGGTGCTGTTGGGTCTCCTTGGGCCGCAGCTGATGCCCAATCTGGCCCAGCCCGAGCAACTCTTACCCCACTTGTCTAAGCAGCTACTGCCCCCGGTGCTCCAGGCATTGTTCAGTTGTTCGCTGGTGGCGGCCATCCTGTCGACGGTGGATAGCATCCTCTTAGCGAGCTCCGCGCTCATTGCTCACAATGTGCTTACGCCCACTTTTCAGGTGAAGACGGAACGGAACAAGCTGCTGTTGGCGCGGCTGTGCGTCGTTGTATTTGGCATTGCTGCGCTGGTCATCGCCCTGTACGCAGACGGAATTTACGAGTTGGTCGAGACGGCTTCTGCATTTGGTACTGCCGGAGTGCTGGTGGTCACGCTCGCGGCGCTCTATCTACCGTGGGGCGGACAGCTTGCCGCGACTGCCGCTTTGGGTGTGGGGGCTGTTGCTGCGCCCGTTTTGACTTATGGCTGGGATGTCCCTGCGCCCTTTCTGGGGTCAATCTTGTGTGCTGTCCTCGCCTATTGCCTTGCCGCCTGGATAGGGGAGCCAAGGAAGACGAGCCGGGGAACTTGAAGGCAGCGCTGCTGTCCGTCATCCTATCATGGTGACAAGCAGTGCCGCCCGGGAGCGCCAAGACCTGCGGCTAGGCTGGCTGTGGGCGTCCGCTTTCCTGCACGCAAGCATCATCATGGTGGTGGCTGAAGTTCGGTCCAATCTCCCTCGAGCGGAGCCCGTCACACCGACGCAACTTGTGGGTGGCACTTTTGATGTCCTGGTAGACGACGCTGGACGCAACCCTGCCGCGGCTGAACCTGCTGCCGCATCACCCAGTCGTGCTCTGCCTGACGCGGCCAACGCCGCTCCGCGCGCCGATGCGCCCTCGGTCGCGCGTCCTTCGGAGCCTGCCCGGCGACCCACCGTGACGCTGCCGTCCGCGCACGACGCGCAGTTGCCCCAGCGTGGAGCGAGCGAGGATGCTCCTTCTCCCTCCGTTGCACAGGCTGCGGCTTCTCCCCCGACGGGCAACGCATCTTCCCCCAGGGGGGCCACTGCATACGGACAAGAAGGTAAGGAAGGTGCGCCAGCTCAGCTTCGACGCGCATTCATCAAAACCCTGCCGTTGGCGGCAAAGCTGGACCCCGGTTGGCTCGGCTTGCCCGCCATGTCACTGGGCCGTGGTCGGTTTGTCCTGCGGTTGAATGAACAAGGTCAACTGACGTCTGTCGACGTGCGCAGCGGGGACGCTCATTCAGCGCTCGTGCGCGCCATGCAAAAAAACCGAGCGTTCCTGGGCCTGCGACGCTTTGCCTCTGCCAAGGTGCCCGGTGAACGTAGCATCGTGGTGGATGTCAGCGGTCAGGTCTCACAAAAGGCGCCCCAGCTGGACGCTGAAGGCAAAGTGATAGCTCTGGGCGTGCGTGTCGATCCTCAAGATCCGCAGGCCGAGCCCCGGGGCGCGTATTTTACCTATGACACCGGCCAACACGTGGAATTGTCTTGGACGGTGGTCGTAGACCCCGCAACCCGGCTCAGTGACAATCCACGCTGAGCTTGTGCATCGTCTCGGCGATCCTGGCGGAGGCCGCTTCGATTTCAGTCTTGGCTTGGAGATAACGTCTCAGCTGGGACCTTTGTCGGGCACGTTGGGTGCCAGCGCTGGGACCTTGTGCCTGGTTGGCCGGGGGAGGGGCCGCGGAGTTGGCCGGTGCTGTCTCGGCTGCCGGGTTGTCCTTGGCCGCTTGGGCCACCGCATCGGCTGCATGGTTCAAGTGTTGAACGACAGTCTGCAGGTGCTTGACGAGCACATCGCGGTTCTTATCCAACTCCTTATCGAGACGCAGCCGTTTCAGCTGCGCTCCGAGATCGCGGTAGGTGTCCGCCCGGGCCTCGAGTTGTGCTGCCGGGGGATTGGTAGCCAGAGGTTCGGCGAGCGCGGCCTGGGAGCGATCCAACACTTCTGCGATCTCTTTGCATTGGTCGTTGGTCGACAGGACCCCGCATCCCATGAGATTGGTCCCGAGGAGCGCGACGGCCAACATG
>JACZCW010000416.1_pt1 | contig 16398 bp, 12 predicted proteins | sample 8641861 | NCBI WGS metagenome assembly JACZCW01 (sample SAMN15324607, study PRJNA640507) | soil metagenome | isolation source: intercropping sugarcane | place: China: Luxin town, Laibin City, Guangxi Province | collected 2019-07-25 | depth 10cm m | reverse complement strand
CCTCAAAGAATGACCCGGCGGCGTACAGGTGGTGGGCGGATTCACCGGCGCGGCGCACCATCATTTCGCCAGAAATGATGGTCATGCGCTCCGCACTTTGCGTGCCAAAGCGGTGATCGCCGGGGGCGATGACGCCGACCGTTTGCGTGCGACCATGGCGAGAAAACCCGATGCTTTGAACGCTGCCGTCAAAATACGTGTTGTGCTTTAACATGCGCGGCGCATATCACGGTCACACCCAAGGCGGGAGAGCTGGTCAATACTCGCAAAAAAAGCCGGGCGATTGCCCGGCTTTTTCATCACGGAGAGTCGACTGCTCTCACTTTGACGCTTTGATCTTCATGTCTGTCTCAAACTGATCGATGCCGGGGCGATATTCCGCCCGGTCGAGCACCGCCATCGACAGAAACAGCAGCACGAACAAGAACGAGCTGGTGAAGGCGACCACGTTGAACTTACTGTCCCACACCATGTGCATGAAGATGCCCATCACCAGCGCCGCCTTGATGGTGGCGATGATCATGGCGACGATGAAATTGCCCTGACTGCCGAGATCCACCGCGGTCACGCCCACGGTGAGCACGGTGAGCACAATCAGGGCCCCCGCAACGCCCACCAGCAAGGGCATGGGCAAGATGTGCGCAAAGTGGTCGGCCCCATGAGCGTGATCGCCGCCGGCATGATGATCACCCTGGTGAGCCGCTTCATGGTGAGCGACGTCATGTTGGTGCGCCGGTTCAGGCTGCGCTGATGCGTCCGTGGTGTCGTCATCCACGGCATCACGCAATGCGGCGGCCGTCTGGGACGGCGGGGGTTGTTCTACAACCGGCGTCTCGGTGGCGGTAACTTCGGAGCGCTGTTCTTCGTCTGACATGGCTATCTTTCAGAATCAGTGAATGAGGTAGAGCATCGGAAACAGGTAGATCCAGATCAGATCAACCAAATGCCAATACAACGCCGTGAAATCGATGGGCCCAAAGTAGCGGTCGCCCATCGAACGCTTGGAGGCGATGACCAGCATCCAAATCCAAAGTCCAATGCCAATGACGACGTGCAGACCGTGGAGACCGGTCATGAAGAAGTAGATGCTGAAAAACACGCCGGCTTTGGCTGGCCGTGCGAACTCCACCGGACCATCGGCGGGCTTGTGAATGACCCCCGCCATGTCCAACGGTTTCCGTACTGCAGGGGGCAGGGCGCGGATCTGCGATTCGAGCCAGATGTCATTGGGGACATCGAGCGCCAGCTCATCCTTGTCGAAATGCGGAGGAGCAGCTGCAGGCGCGCCTTCTTCATGGTGGGACACGGGTACCGCGCGCAAAGCTGCGTCACGCGGAACGACCTCGTCACGCACTGCGCCTTGTGCCTGCATGCGCGCGGTGCGCAGCGCGATGATGCGCTCAGCCGCTGCGGCTGCTTCAGGATGCTTGTGCTTGAAAGCGTGGGTCTCCCACACTTCTTCACTGGGGTGGAAGTGGCGGCTGGGCAGCAAACCATCATGGAACTTGTGGCTGTACTCCACGTACTTGACGCACATGAAGAACAGCGCGCCAGCGATGGTGAGCAGGATGTTGATCCGGAGCTTGGTCTTGTCGCCCATCTGCGCGTTGCGCACGGCCCAGGCGGCCGTAAAGCTGGACAGGATGAGCACCACCGTGTTGGCTGCGCCCAAGGTCGTGTCCAGGTAAAAATGCGCCCAGTAAAACACCTCGGGATGACGCGCGCGGTACACGGTGTAGGCGCAAAACAGGCCCGCAAAGAACAGGATTTCTGTTACCAAGAACAGCCAAACCCCCATCTTTCCGGACTCGAAGTGTTGCTTCGCCGCGTGAAAGTGGTGCGGGGTATAGGGATAGACGGCCTCCCCGTGCCCGTGCCCAGCGTGAGAATGATCGTGATCTGAATCGCTCATGGCTATTTCCAATGATCCTTACTCAACGGGCACATAGCCCTGAGTGGCCTTGTCAAAGCGAAGGTGTTCGTAACCCTCATACGGGCCACGATTGACCACCGGCTCCTTATGAAAATTGTAATAGGGCGGCGGCGAGGTGCACTGCCACTCGAGCGTCGTTGCACCCCAGGGATTGTTGGCGGCCTTTTTGCCGCTCTTGAATGACTTGAACAAGTACACAGCGGACAGCAAGAACCCGATGCCGAGAATGTAGGCGCCAACGCTCGACATTTGATGCAAGAATTGGAACTCAGGCAGGTAGTTGTAATAACGACGGGGCATGCCGCGCGTACCCAGCACAAACTGCGGGAAGAACGTCAGGTTGAGACCGACGAACACCAGCACTGCGCCCAAGCGCCCCAGCTTCTCGTTGTAAACTCTGCCCGTAAACTTGGGCCACCAGTAGTGAAGGCCGCCCATGAAAGCGGTGATCGCTCCACCCATCATCACGTAGTGGAAGTGCGCGACCACGAAGTACGTGTCGTGAAGGTGGATGTCCACGCTCATCGTCGACAAGAACACGCCGGTGAGCCCACCAATGGCGAACACCCACAAGAACGCCAGCGCGTACAGCATGGGCGTGTCCAGGTGGATGCGACCTTTGTACATGGTGGTGATCCAGTTGAACATCTTGATGGCCGTAGGAATGGCGATCAAAAACGTGATGGCAGAGAAGATGGTGCCTGCCAAAACTGACTGTCCGCTGGTGAACATGTGGTGTCCCCACACCAAAAAGCCCAAGAGCGCGATGGCAATGGAGCTCATCGCGATGAACTTGTAGCCAAACACCTGCTTGCGCGAGAACGCGGAGATGATCTCGCTGATCACGCCGAACGCGGGCACGATCATGATGTACACGGCAGGGTGAGAGTAAAACCAGAAGAAGTGCTGGAAGAGCACGGGGTCGCCGCCCAGCTCCGGATCAAAAATGCCTAGGCCCACCACGCGCTCGACAATGAGCATGAGCAAGGTGATGCCAATGACTGGCGTAGCGAGCACCTGGATGACCGCTGTGGAGTAGAGCGCCCAACAGAACAAGGGCAGCCTGAACCAGGTCATGCCTGGGGGGCGCAGCTTGTGGATGGTGACGATGAAGTTGAGTCCAGTAAAGATGGAGCTAAACCCCAAGATGAACGCACCAAACGCCGCCGGGATGACCGCAGTAGGCGTGGTGGTGGAGTACGGCACGTAGAAGGTCCAACCCGTGTCGGCCGCGCTGATGACCAAGGACGCGATGAAAAACAACGCGCCCAAGACCCACAAGTGGTAGCTCATCAGATTGAGCCGCGGGAACGCCACGTCTTTGGCGCCCAGCTGCAGCGGCATAATGATGTTGCCGAGCGCGGCGGGGATGCCCGGGATGATGACCAAGAACACCATCACCGCGCCATGCAACGTCATGGCCTGGTTGTATTGATCATGGCTGATGAACGTCTTGCCCGGGGTAAGAAGCTCCGTGCGCACCGCCAGCGCAAAGAACCCGCCCAAGGCAAACGAACACAGCACGCTGATCAGGTACATCAGGCCAATGCGCTTGTGGTCCACGGTGAAGATCCATGACAGGACACCCTTGTCGTGGATCAGGTAATTTTCTTCGGGCTTGCTGGGGACAACCGCCAAATCAGCGGGAGTTACTGTAGATATTGCTGACATCTCAATCTCTCCTCACTTGAGGCTCTTGATGTAGGCGACGAGAGCATTCAGCTCCCAATCTTTCATCTGACCTTTGAACGTGGGCATGCTCGGTGCGAAGCCCTGAACAACCTGACTCGATGGGTCGTTGATGGACTGAACAACGTAGTTCTCATCAACGACGGCGGAGCTTCCATCCGCAAATGTCGAGGTCCTACCCCACAATCCTTTCCAGGTAGGGCCAACCAAGGTGGTTCCATCGACGCTGTGGCACGTCTTGCAGCCCTGCTTGACGTACAGCTTCTCGCCGTACGCTACGGGGTTTTGCGCCGCCTCCGTCTTCTGAATCTCACCAATTCCGTCGAGCCACTTCTCATAGCCGCCGACCTCATGCACTACGGCCTTGGCCAACATGTCCGAATGCGACGTGCCGCAATACTCTGCGCAAAACACTGGATACTCACCGGCCTTGGTCGCGTGGAACCAAAGATCCGTGTAACGACCCGGGACAGCGTCCATCTTGGTACGGAATGCAGGAATGTAGAGGCTGTGCAAAACGTCCACAGATTGGATGATGACGCGCACGTCTCGATCGACCGGAACGTGCAATTCCGAATCCATGTGACCGTTGGGGTACTGGAAGGTCCATTTCCATTTCTGCCCCGTTACATGCAGTTCCAGCGTGTCCTTGGGCGGGGTACGCAGCTCCACGTAACCCTTGAAACCCCAAACGAAGATGCCGATGCAGATGACCAGAGGGATCACGGACCAAGTGATTTCCAGCGCCGTGTTGTGATGAGAAGAATCATCACCCACCTCGTTCTTCTCGCGAGCGCCGGCCTTGTACTTCACGACGAAGATCACCATCGCCAGCAGGATGCCGGCTAAGCTGATCACCGACAGCCAGAGCAAAAAATCGTAGAGCGGATCAATCTCCGCGCCGAAAGTGGACGCGTCGAGCGGCATCCAAAAGTCGCTGGAGGGCGGACTCTTGGGTAGCTGGTCAGTCGCTGTGATACTGGCGAGTAATGTGGAAATCATGATGCAATCTTTGAGGCTTGAGCCTGACGCTTGCGGCGGTGTTCACTCCGCCAGAGACCTGCAAGGAGACCACCTAAGGCTAACGCCCCGGCGCTCCCACTTACGCGCATGATGTTCATCGCAACTGGGGCGTAGCGGCCCTCAGATGCGTCATAGTGAAAGCAGTACAAGATCAGGCGATCGATGCTGCTGCCAATTTTCCCCTGGGAGGCCTCAATCAAGCTGAGGCGCAATGTCTTGGGATGATATTCGAGCCCGTAGAGGTACCTGGAGAGGACTCCGTTAGGCGTAGCAACGACCAACACGGCAGGATGAATGTATTCATCCCGTTGCTCGTTATAATTGTAGGTGATGCCCAGCGTCTCGGCGACCGCGTGGATGTTGGCCGCGCTACCGGTCAAGAAGGTCCAGCCGTCACGTGGCGCATCAGCGCGACCGTACTGAGCTAAGTACTTGGCCTTGGTGTCGCTCGCCTTGCTGTGGTTCTCGCCCGGGTTGAGTGAAACCGTGACGATGCGGTAGTCGCGGCCCAATGTCAGGTCGAGCTGCTTCATGCTTTGCATGAGCGCGTTGAGCATCAGACTGCACAACATGGGGCAGTCTGAGTAGTTCATGGTGAGAATGGTAGGGAGACCACCACGAACGACTTCATCGTACAGGACAGTGCGGCCTTGATCGTCCGTGAACGTCAGCTGTGGCGGCACCGCTCGCTCCAGGTGCTCCTGCACATCGATGCCCTTGAGTCGTTCTGGCAGGCGCTCCGTTCGCGACTTGACCTCATCCCGCAAAACTGGCGCCGCCCCTGCCGTACTGGGCACCAACGACGTGCTCAGGAGCAACACCGCACCAAGAAAGGGCACGCGCAATGCCGCGCGTCCGCGATCCCGGATCATACCGGGTCGGAAAGCGTGGAAGAGCGAGCGGGCAAACATGACAGTTGGAAGAGGCCGATGAATATCGATGTGAGAGGAAGCTACGGAGCGAATGGTGTTACGGAGCGCCTTCGGCAGGACCGGTCAACGCCGGCACCGTTTCTGGCTGAGGCGAAGCAGTAGGCGACGCGCCGGCGTCAACCGGAGCGGCCGGGCTCACGCCGCGCGCGTGTGCGGGTGACCCGGTCGCGGACATAGGATCGGGCGTGGACGGCACTGCCTGGGTCAACTCCGGGCAGGTTTGACCAGGAGGGCAAGCCGCGGGAGGCACGACGCACTTCTGTCCGGGCGGACAGGCGCCCTGTGGACAGGTTTCGCCCGCAGCGCACGGCAGACAACTCTCGCCCTCAGCGCACTTCAGCTTTTCTTCTGGGGGCTTGTAGCCGGGCGACATGGCGTAAGGGTTCTCACGGATGTCGGTGAGCACCATCTCCATGGCGCGATCGACGGGGACACTGACCAAGCCAGTGGCGCGATCTCTCCATGCGGGGGCCTCGGTGAGCGAACCAACTTGCTCGCTCTTGAGATGACGAAAGGCATTTTCCTGGGTCTGGTCCTTGGCCACCAGCACCTCTGCGGTGGTGTTACGCACCAGTGCCTCGACAACCAACGCGATGGCCATGGTAGCGAGCGCTACCAACACAATCGCAGTGGCCACGGCGCCGCTGTTGACTTGATCGGGTTCATTCGACATGGATGATTTCCTCAACGACAGGCTGGCTAGATGTTCTGGAAGGTGAGAGCTCGCTTGAAACGAGGATCACCTTGAGCAACCAGGCTCTTGCTCTTCAAGTTGAAAACGATCGTGGCAATGACCACTCCGCTCATACCCACCCACGCCAGTAGGTCGGTCAGACCAGGCACGCCACCTTCGCTGTGCAGGTTGGGCGCGACCAACCAGTACATGTCGAGCCAGCACACGGCGAGCATGTAAAGCGCCCAAAATTTGAGCGGACCCATATTGCGCTTCATGTAGCGCGACATCATGCCAAAGAACGGGATCACGAAGTGCGTGGCGGCCAAGAACAAGGTGCTCTCTTTCCATCCACCGACCAGACGCATGTGGAACCAGTGTGTTTCCTCAGGGATGTTGGCGTACCAAATCAACATGAACTGAGAGAATCCGACGTAAGACCAGAAGCACACGTACGCGAACATCATCTTGCCCACGTCATGGTAGTGCTCCACCGTCACGGTCTTCTTGATGTGCCCGGTGGACTGCAGCCACATCATCGTGAGCGCCATCACACAGTGGAAGGTCTCCACGCAGGTGGCAAAGTAGTACACCCCGAAGATGGTGGAGAACCAAATCGGGTCCAGCGTCATGAGCAGGTCCATGGAGCAGAAGGTGACCGCCAGCGCGAAGAAGATCATCGCCGGCGCAGCTTTACCCTGCAGTCGCTTGTAAAAAGCTACATCACCCGTCGTCTTGTCCTGCTCGATGGACTTGGTCAGCCAATACTTGGCAAGCAAGAACCAACCGAGAAAATAGATGACCATGCGCGCCGCAAAGAAGCCCGTACCAAAGTAGCTGGCCTTGGCGTGCAGAGCATGATTGGAGTGAAGATACTCATGGTTGGCCCACGGATAGAGCGCGTCATTGCCCATGAAGACGGGGACCAAGATGGGCAGTGACAACACGGCCATCACCCCTACGCCTTGAGCGAGGATCTCGGCGATGCGACGCATGACGAGACTGGCACGCGAACCGAAGAGATGCTGCAGCGTCACCCACCAAACTGCGCCCACAAAGATGGACAGCGCCCACATGTAGGCCGTCAGGTAAGAATGTTGAAACTGCTCACCAAAGAGACCGCCACCGGTCCCTGCGGCCGCGCCCAAGCCAACGACGGCGAGCCCCAGGCCCACGTTGAAGCCACCGCCCGCTTTGGGGTCGAGGACAATGCGATCGCCGTTGTCCTTCAAGGTGACACCGACGGCACCCTTCGGCGCGGCTTTCTCGTCTTTTTTCTTAGATTCAGACATGTCTAACGATCCATGCTCAAAAAGCGTTACTTCAGCTGTGAACGCTCGGCGTCCGAAAGTTGTGAGGCGCCCACTGTGCGGCTCTTCTGCAGGGCGCGAAGGTAGAGAACGACTGCCCAACGTTCGCTGTCGTCCATCTGCGCGCCGTAGCCCGGCATGTTGCGGATACCGTGGGTGATGGTGTTGTAGATTTCACCGGCGGCCATGGTGCGAATGCGCTCCTCATGCAGGTTGGTGGGGGGTACCCAGCCCTGACCGAGTGCAGACGCCCGCTTGTGAACCATGCCGTTGCCTTCACCAGCAAAGCCGTGACAAGGAGTGCAGTAGATGCCGAACTGCGCCTGACCGACCTTCATGGTGGCCTCGTCCGCGGTCACGCTGGAGGGCAAGGTGGTGGCCCAATTGCCCTGGGCGTTCTTGCCCAAGTGCAGTTGGTCGTCGTCGTTGAGCAAGCCGCGTGCAACGGTCCCTTCCGGAGGCTTGCGCATGGCGCGCTTGTCTTCAAACAGCGGGTTATCTGCCTGAGCTTTGTAGCTGGGCGTAAAGTCCATGTCCCACACCAGGTGTCGGCGGCCATGTTCCATCTTTTGCGTGCGGGCTTGGGCAAACAAAGCGAAGGGCACCAAACTGGCCACGGTAGCGACGATCCCAATGTACATCAGCGCGCGCGGGAGCTTGTCCGACGAGGTGCGGTCTTCACGCACTTCATCCAAGACCACCGGTGCAGTGTCCCCGAGCAACGAACGCACCTTGGCTTCGTCAAACTTGGGGTCGCGTGCCTCAATCAACAAGAAAAACTTGTCGTCGGTCACCCGGCGAAAGCGCTCCTTGAGGTCGAGCGGATGGGCAGGTAACGGCAGGTTGTTGAGCGCCAACATGCCCGCCAATGTGGCGAATGCACTGTAGAGAACAGTGAGCTCGAAGATGATGGGTACGTTCGCTGGCCAGCTCCAAAACGGCTTGCCTGACACGATCCACGGGTAATCGACCGCGTTGGTGCCCCACTGCAAAAGGATGGCTACGGTGAGCCCAATCAAGGCAAACGCCATCACGAACCAAGGCAGAATGGTCATGCGGATGCCCATGGCCTTCTCGATGCCGTGAATGGGGAACGGCGTGTAAGTGTCCCACCTGGTGTACCCGGCGTCGCGCACCTTTTTAGATGCTTTGACCACCGCGGTGGGGGTGTCGTACTCCGCTAAGATGCCGTGGAGCGGGGCGCTGATTTGTGCGTCTTGGTCAGTCATGACTTAACTCGCGATAGTCTCCGAAAGCACCGGGCCCTCAGTGGTGGTCATCCTCATCATCGTGTGCATGACCCTCAGGAATGAAGGCTTTGACTTCAGCCATGGCCACCATGGGCATGTAGCGGCAGAACAGCAAAAACAGGGTGAAGAACAGCCCGAAGGAGCCGCCCAACGTAGCGTAATCAACCGGAGACGGGATCAGCTCACCCCAGTTGGCAGGCAAAAAATCGCGAGCCAGTGAGGTGCAGATGATGACGAAACGCTCGAACCACATGCCCACGTTGACGATGACGCCGACGATGAAGATGACCCAAACGTTGGTGCGCATCTTCTTGAACCAGAACACCTGGGGAGAGGCCACGTTGCAGAAGATCATGGTCCAATACGACCAGGCGTAGTTGCCAAAGGCGCGATTCACGAAGGCAAACTGTTCAAACATGGCACCGGAGTACCAAGCTACGAACATTTCCATGGCGTACGCGTAACCGACCAACATGCCCGTACCCAAAATCACCTTGGCCATGAGCTCCAGGTGTTTCAGGGTGATGATCTTCTTGAGGCCAAAGAACTGACGGGCGGGAATGGCCAGAACCACCACCATGGCAAATCCACCAAAGATAGCGCCCGCAACGAAGTACGGCGGGAAGATGGTGGTGTGCCAACCAGGCAATTGAGAGGTCGCGAAGTCGAAGGACACCACCGAGTGCACGGAGAGCACGAGCGGCGTCGCGAGCGCTGCGAGCAACAGGTAAGCCCGCTCATAGCGGTGCCACTGGCGTGAAGAGCCGCGCCAACCCATCGCGACGATGCCGTAAACAGCGCGCCTTACGGTGCTCGTGGAGCGATCTCGGAAGGTGGCAAAGTCGGGGATCATCCCCATGTACCAAAACAGAATGGAGACCGTGGCGTACGTGCCGACGGCAAATACGTCCCACTCGAGCGGAGAGCGGAATTGCGGCCACATGCCCATTTGGTTGGGGATGGGGAACATCCAGTACGGCAGCCATGGACGACCGATGTGCACGCCAGGGAACACCGCAGCGCACACGACCGCAAAGATGGTCATGGCTTCAGCAAAGCGGTTGATGGCGGTGCGCCAGTTTTGACGCAACAGGAACAAGATGGCGCTGATGAGCGTGCCCGCGTGGCCGATACCTACCCAGAACACGAAGTTGACGATGGGAAAGCCCCACGCCACAGGGTGCACGTGACCCCAAGCGCCGATGCCCTCCCACACTACGTAGCCCAAGCTGGCGCCAAACACGCCCAATAGGCCCAAGGCAAACGCCATGGCGATGTACCAAGCGGCTGGAGGCTTGGGCGCCTCCATGATGCGGGATACGTTGTCCGTGATTTGGGCGAACGGATTGTCGCCCTTCAGCGGACCATTGTAAGGATTAGTGGTGCTCGCTGCTGTGGCCATCTTGGGTCGAAAGCTCCGGATGCGGGTTGCTGATGCGGGCCAGGTAGTTCACGCGCGGGCGGTTGTTGAGTTCCTGGAGTAACTCGTAAGCGCGGGATTTGTTGTGAGCTGCCTGAACGCGGCTGGTCTTGTCATTGAGGTCACCAAAGATGATGGCACCGGTGGGGCAAGCTTGTTCGCACGCCGTCTTGATTTCACCATCCTCAATGGGACGTTTGTTGTTCTTGGCTTGGATCTTGGTGTTTTGGATGCGCTGCACACAGAACGTGCACTTTTCCATCACACCGCGACTGCGCACCGTAACTTCAGGGTTGAATGCCATAGCCTGAAGTTTGGCTCGCGGATCATCCGTACCGTTGTAAGGAGTGACGCCATAAAACTCCAAGTTGTAGTTGCGGTAGTTGAAGCGCCGTACCTTGTACGGGCAGTTGTTGGAGCAATAGCGCGTGCCAATGCAGCGGTTGTAGACCATGTCATTGAGGCCTTCCGCCGAGTGCATGGTCGCACCTACCGGGCAAACCTGCTCACACGGTGCGCTCTCACATTGTTGACACATCACCGGCTGCTGACGCACCTCGGCGGCCTTGTCGTCACCTTTGTAGTAGCGTTCCACGCGCATCCACGTGAGTTCACGACCTCTGGCGACCTCGCTCTTGCCGACGACGGCGATGTTGTTCTCTGACTGGCAAGCGATGATGCACGAGCTGCAGCCCGAGCACTTGTTGAGGTCCACCGCCATGCCCCACTTGTGTCCGTCGTAAGAGACTGGCCCCTTCCACAGATTCAACTTGGGCGGGTGATGCACCTTGCCCTTGATGTCCCCGGGATGAGGTCCGCCGTGGCCACCGTGACCAGGATGCGGCTGCTTCTTGAATTCTTGATAGTTGTGAAGCGTGGCTTCACGCACGAGCACGTCTTCGCGCTCATCCTCGCCCTGCTTGCCAATAGCGTCGATCGCCCACAAGTGTTGGGTGACCGCGAGTTCGAGACGAGCCCCGGCCGTCTTGACCTGCGCGCCCAACGCAAAGTGAGGCGCCTTGCTGGTGCGAATGGCGTAGGTGTTGGCCCCAACCGATTCGATGTCTTTGGCCTTGGAGCCGCCGACGACACCCGCATGCGTGCGTCCATAACCAAGCGCTAACATCACGGTGCCTTCAGCTTGCCCAGGGGCCACGAGGCACGGCAGCGTGACACTGCGACCGTCGAGCGTCACGGTGCACGGATGCGCGTCTTCTAAGCCGTGTTTCTTGGCGGTCTCTGGCGCGACGAGTGCGGCGTTGTCCCACGTGAGCTTGGAGAGCGGATGCGGCAACTCTTGCAGCCAACCGTTGTTTGCAAAACGGCCGTCGTACAGCGCAGGGTCCACCTCGAAGATGACCTCCAGGTCCGTGGACGCTGGGAGGTTGATGGCTCCAATCTGCTGCAGTTCGACCTCCAGAGCGCTCGCGGTCTCGCCCGTAAGTCCATCATGGACAGCCTTGCGGAATGCCTTGTCTGCTGTGTGGCCCAGCTTGGCGACGGTCAAACCCAGGGTGTCGCGCACCACGGACTGACCATCTTGCTTGGTCAAGTGCAACAATTTTGCCAGGATTTCTATGTCACTACGGCCACCGAGCACCGAATCGATGAGCGGTTGCGCGATGCGGTAGCTGCCATCGACGGCACGCGCATCACCCCAGCTTTCCAGGAAGTGGGTCAGAGGGGTGTGCCATTTGCAAAGCGAGGCTGTCTCGTCCACGTAGAGTCCAACGTGGAACGAGCTGGGCACTTTGGATAGCGCACCGGCAAAGCCGATGTCAGCCGGCGCGTCATACGCGGGGTTGCCACCGAGGATAAGCAAGGTGCTCACCTTACCGCCCTCCATGTCGGCCACCAGCGACGCAAGCTCATCAACGCCACCGGCCAAGGTATCGCCCGTTTCACGGAACTGCAGCGGGGAGCCCACGCTGCCATTGGTGGCGATGTTGCCGAGCACGAAGTTGATGCGATGCACGAGTGCGTGCACCTCGGGCGGATGACCCGAACCCACCACGACCAGGCTCTTCCCGGCATGGGCCAACAGATCCTTGGCGATGACGTCGAGGATCTTCTTGACCTGTGCGCCGCCGACCGCAGCTTCATCCGGTGCAGGCTGCGCACCAGGCGCCGCCTTACCCGCGCTCAAAAGCGCGTCAAGGTAGGCTGCAATGGCCGCAATCTTGGAGGGTGCCACCGCAATCCGATGGTCAGCGAGCGAACCAATCTCAGTCAGGCTGGCTTCCAGCGCGTAGATGCGGCTCATCGAGCCCTGATCGGGATCGCGACGCGATGCCACGGCCCGGGCATGACCCATGCCGCCCGGGAAAGATGAGCAGATGAAGTCCGAATCGAGCGCGACGAGCACGTCGGCGTTCTCCGGGCGGTACATGGGAGTCAGCGCCTTACCAAAGGCCAACTGCGTGCCAGCCCTGGGTCCCGCGGCATCAGCGGCTTCATAGGCAACCCAGCGCGCAAGCGGAGCTTGCTTGAGCAGCTCAGCGCGCAAACGCGCCAAGCTGGGAGATGAACTGGCCTGACTGAGCACAAAAAAGCCAGCGCCACCCTTCTTCACTGCAGCAGCGAATGCGTCGAGCAGAGCTCGATCGAAAGCGTCAGCGGTAGACGGAACGTTGCCTTGCAAAGTCTTGGAGCTGCGATCCGGGTCATACAGGCCCAAAATGGCTGCCTGGTGGAACGTGCCAGTGCCGCCTTGGCTGACCGAATCAAGGACGTTTCCTTCAATCTTGATGGGACGCCCGTCATAGCTCTTGACGAGTAGACCGGTGGCAACGCCTCCCACATCCATCACGGTGGCGTAATTGACCGGAACGCCCGGAATGAGACCCGGGGGTTGCGTGGTGTGCGGCAAGAGCTTCTCTTCTTGCCAGCGACAACCCGCCAATGCGAACGACGCGCCCATGAGCTGCATGAAGCGCCGACGACCTTGTGAGGACAGCGGCGTCTGCTCAGTGGGAGAATGAAACTCGCGTTCTATGAATTCATGGAACTCGGAGTCACCTTCGAGTTCGGAAAGGCTACGCCAGTACTTGGGTCTAGACTTCGGCTTCATCGATGACATGTCGAGCAGTCGGTCGGGGGGTTGATGTTGTTCTGTTCGCGCAAAGTTGCGCCGTAGGAGGTTGGGTCCCCAGGGGCTTTCCAATTCATGTTCGTGACTTCTTCCGGCGGTCGAAGGTTGGGCTCAGGGTTGCGATGGCAATCCAAACACCAACTCATGCTCAGCGGCTGGTCCTGGTGAACCACTTCCATCTGGTCCACGCGACCGTGGCACGAGACACAGCCCACGCCGCGCGTGACGTGCGCGCTGTGGTTGAAATAAACGTAGTCCGGCAGATCATGCACCTTCACCCACTCCACCGGCAGGCCGGTGGCGGCGCTTTCACGCACCGGCAAGAGACGGGTGCTCTCGGGATGCACTAACTTATGACAGTTCATGCACGTCGCAGTCGGAGGGACGGCAGCGTGACTGGCCTGATCCACCGTGTTGTGGCAGTAGCGACAGTCGATGCCCATCTGACCGGCGTGAAGCGCGTGACTGTACGGCACGGGCTGCTTGGGTTGGTATCCGACGTCGGTTGTCTTGGGTGAAAACCCGTACCAAACAAACGCCGTCAGGTAGACAGGGGCGCCGCCCGTGGCGAGACCCAGGAGCAGCCGGGTCTTATTGGCCCAGCGGGGGAAGACAAACAGCTTCATCGTAGGAACCTACTGAGGACACCCCGTCTTCAGCCGCAAATTGCGGCTTCCGTGCAGGATCCAATCCGGCGTGGGCAGAACCACTCCGCCCTCCGTTTTGAAGCCCTACGTGGGGTCTCTCGGTTGCGCGCGGTTTATGGTGTGTGCCGGGTCAAAAGTAAACAAGGTGCTGACTTCATGTCACAAGCTCATGAAACCATTGAGTTTATTTGATGATGACCAGGCGCGTTCCCGTAGGCAATCTGAAAATTTGAGAGAAATATCGAGGGCGTCGCTGAGGCACCCGAAACATTTGTGAAACCCGATCGCGCTCAGCACCGCAAACCTCTCTCATTTCAACGGCTTAAAAGTCGACGGCGAGCTGACCCGAGGGCCGGCTCGCCGTGGTTGGGTGGTACCGTCGTAAGACCGTCCAAGAGCGACGCATCACTGCCACGTCATGATCATGGTGGAGGGATGACGTCTCCCTTTCCGATAACGACCACTCCGTTTTCCGAGATCGTGAAACCGCGTTGACGATCGTGTTCGACGTCCACCCCGATCTTGCATCCTGGCGGAACCCGCACGTTCTTGTCGATGATGGCGCGCCGCACGATCGCGTGCGCACCCACGTCAACCCCTGACATGAGCACCGACTCTTCTACCAGAGCCGCGCGATGCACATGCACGCCCGAGGCAAGAACAGACTTACGCGCCTGACCGCCAGAAAGGATCGTCCCGCTGCATATCATCGAGTCGAGCGCCACGCCGCGGCGACCCTCCTCATCAAACACAAACTTTGCGGGGGGGAGTGAACCCAAATTGGTGTGAATGATCCAATCAGAGTTGTACAAGTTAAAAATTGGATGGACGCTGATGAGATCCATCTGCGCATCGTAGTAGCTGTCGAGCGTCCCCACGTCGCGCCAATAGCCGCGATCGCGCTCAGTCGTGCCAGGAATGATGTTGGTTGAGAAATCGTAAACGGCCGCGTCGCCCGAGGACACAAGGTTGGTGACGATGTTGCCGCCCATGTCGTGGTCGCTAGCGGAGTCGAGCGCATCTTCTTGCACCGCCTCGACCAAGGTCTTGGCGCTAAAGACGTAGTTACCCATGGAGGCCAGCACCTCTTCCGGGTTGTCATCCAGCCCCGTCGCGTCGCGTGGCTTCTCATGAAATGCTTTGATTCGGCCGTTTGAGCGCGGCTCTATCACGCCAAACCGTGACGCCTCTTCACGTGGCACACGAATGCCGGCGACGGTCACGCCTGCCCCTGACTCAATGTGCTGTTCGATCATTTGCAGGGGATCCATCCGATAGATGTGGTCGGAGCCAAACACGCAAATGTAGTCGGGTCGCTCGTCGTGGATGAGATTGAGATTCTGAAAGATCGCGTCCGCGGAGCCCTCGAACCAACGCTTACCGTGACGCATCTGCGCCGGAACGCTCATCACGTAATTTTGAAAGAGCGGAGACATGCGCCAGGTCATCGCGATGTGGCGATCCAAACTATGGCTCTTGTACTGGGTGAGCACGGCGATACGCCGAATACCGCCGTTGACCAAGTTGCTGAGCGCAAAGTCGACCAAACGGTAGTTGCCTCCAAATGGTACAGCCGGCTTGGCGCGGTCGCGCGTCAGCGGCCACAGCCGTTTGCCTTCACCCCCAGCGAGTACAACACCCAACACGTTTGGTTGACTTCCCATGACGGGCGGATGCTCGCAGAGGGACTGAGGGCGCGGCAAGGGTCCCTGCAAGTAATAATGCGGCAAGCGGCCGGCGATGCGGCGCGCACAGCGAATTGAGCAGGGCACACAACTGTCTACACGGCCTAGCGCAGCATCGGGCACGGGGGACACCCGGCTGGACGACGCCCGGCACCCCCGAAGCAAGACCTTAAGGCGAACTGGTGGTGGCGCGCGGCGCGGGCGCGGCGGGCGCATTCATCACCGACGCTTTGCGATTTTGAGCAATCACGAACACCACACCGAGCACCAGTATGGCGCCCACCAACACCAGCAGCCAGGCCGAACCGTTGTTCTGTGATGGGTGGCGCAGTCTCACGGGACGCTTGGCCGCGAATGAACTTCGGGCGCTAGCGGTCTCGCTCGAGGCAGCGGGTAGCCCGCGCTCCTTCGCCCGCGACGCACGCTGCCGCTCGGACTTTCGATCTGCGCGGCTCTTGTGCTTGTTCACAGAACTCACCCGTTGAGCGCTTCGGCTCCGCCGATGATTTCCATGAGCTCAGTCGTGATGGCGGCCTGACGCGCGCGGTTGTATTGCAACGTCAATGCCGAGATCATGTCTTTGGCATTCTTGGTTGCTGAATCCATCGCCGTCATGCGCGCGCCTAGCTCGGATGCGACCGATTCATACAGCGCGCGCAGGATGGTGATCTCGATGTACATGGGCACCAGCACATCCAGGATAGAGCCTCGATCTGGCTCAAACAGGTAGCCTTGGGTCGATTGT
>JACZCW010085832.1_pt1 | contig 16457 bp, 11 predicted proteins | sample 8641861 | NCBI WGS metagenome assembly JACZCW01 (sample SAMN15324607, study PRJNA640507) | soil metagenome | isolation source: intercropping sugarcane | place: China: Luxin town, Laibin City, Guangxi Province | collected 2019-07-25 | depth 10cm m | reverse complement strand
GGTGGCGTGATGGGCTGTTCGGAATCGGGCGCCAGTTCCTCGCCCTTGGGGGTCGCCACGGGGCCCGACTCGGGGATCTCTTCGTCCAATTCGACCTCGGTGACGTCCACTGAGTCTGGCACGCGATCGATGAGAGGTGCGTCGAGCTCGGGGACTTCCAGAGAATCGGGCTCCATCGAGGGCGGGATGATGGACGGTGAGTCGAGCGGGAGCGGCTCGAACTCCGGCACGGGCTCTTGCTCAGCGACCGCCCCAGGCTGAGCTGCGGCGTAGGCCGGGGACTCAGCAGCCGCTCGCCCCCCGCGCGGCGCGTCCTTGCGCGCAGCAACGCGGGCCAACAAGGCTTCTAACTTGGCAATACGTGCGCTCATGCGGCTCCCTGCTTGAGTTGTTGGACGACCTGACCAATGCCTTGTCCCGCTTGCGCGAGCGTAGTTACCTTGGCTGCTGTGTCCGGGGCGACCAAGAGATAGGTCGTTTGAGAGTCCTCACTGAACGCCACCAGTTGCACCTGACGGCCGAGAGCACGCTGCAGCGCGGCCCCCAACAATTGGCCAATCACCGTGGTGCACCCAGCCGGTGCCTGGGTGACCACGAAGGACAGGGCCTGTCCCCAACGTTGAGCGCTGAGGTTGCCCAGACCGAGCAGAGCCAGTTGTCCGCCCAGATGATCCGTCCATTCCTCAAGAGAAGCGGTCTTTACATGCTGACCCAGACGGCTTTCGATACGACGTCCCACTTCGCTGCCTATCGACTGCGCGAAATCTTGTGTCGCTGCTGGTCCAGCCTGCTCACAGAGACGCACGAGCAATGCCGCGGGCAGGTTGAGGCGTGCGTTGCCTTCGTCGTCGCGCATCTGTCCGCGCGCCAGATCGAAAAGGATAGCTTTGGTGGGATCAAATCGGGGTGTCATGATGTGCTCACGCAAGGCGCACGAGGAAGGCGGGCGTTTGAACTCAGAGTTCTCCCTGGGGAGAAAACTGGATCCGGTCGTGGCAGTATAGACGGGTGAGTCATCAGCCTGTCAAATCCGCGGCATTGCATCGTTCAGTTTGCATTCGTACTGTAGGGCGCTGTGTGACCCGGGTTCTTTTGCTGGCTTGGGCGTGTGGGCTCTTGGCATCCAGCGCGCTCGCCACCGAACCGGGCCCCCCGCTGTTGTTTGGTGGGGCAATCACCCCGCGCAAAGCGCCTGTTTTGCTCGATCCGCGTTTGCCCCGCGGCGAACTGAGGGGGCTACCCCTCGCCCCGTTGGGGGCAGCGCAGCTTTGTTCATTGCGGCGTCCGGTCTGCGTAGATGCGGCGTTTGGCCGGTCGGGCTTGGATGTCTTGGAGCGCGCTTATGAAGAACATCGATATGGACTTTCTCTGCCGGGGCCCCGCGGTGACGAGCAAGAGCCGTTGGTGTTTAGTTGGGCGGAGCGGCCTGTCGCGGTGATCGCGCGAGACGTGCCGGGGCGCGGCTACGATCGTGCCGCCGCGCGGTGTTTGGGTGCTGAGTTGAATGTGAGCGCAGCGCGGCGCTGCGTGGCCGAGGCGGCGGTGATCGCGCACAGTCCCACCACGGCCTCTTGGCTGCGGGCTGGCTTGGCCGCGCACCTGGCTGTTGAGTTGGGCGATGCCGCGGAAGTGCAGGCGGGGCTCCGGGCGGCCGGGGAGCATCCACAACTGGGTGTACTCACCTCGACCGGGGCGGTGCACGACTGGCAGTCTGGGGAGGTGCAAGTCGCGCCGCTGTTTCGATCTGCGCGTTTCTTCAAGTATCTCTCGGAGCGGTCAGCGGCAGGACCGGGCCATGCCGGGTTCTTGGCTCTCACCTTGGGTCCGTCGTCGACGGCCGCGGGCGAAAGTCGCTACGAGGCGGAGCCGGATATCATGGACGTGCTCTCGGCCACGCTTGGGCATGAGTCAGGCGCGTTGGCGCGTTTCTTCGACGACTATGCTCGATACAGTTTTGTCGACATCAAAAAAGGCTGGGACGCCGGCCCGGACACGGCACCTGGCCTTGAGGAGTGGATAGTGGAAGGCGCCACGTTGCCGCGTAGTTTGGCCTTGCCGCGACCCATTGAGCCCAGCGGCAGTACTTTTGTAAAGCTGAAGCTGACCGCCGAGCAACGCAAGCAAACCATAGCCGTGCAGACGCGATGTGAGGCCCCTGTGAGCTATGTGTGGTCTGTCATGCGATTTTCTGGCCAACAACAATTGACGACGTTACCCATTGGCTATTTGGAGCGCGGCACTGACTACGAAGCGCGGGTCGAGGCGATGGAGGGCGTAACCGAGTTGGTCATCGTGGGCACCAATCTGGGCGGAGTCGACTTGGCCCATCCCTTCGATCCCGATCACGGTCCGCACGAGAGTCACGCGTGTCAGGTGTACTTGAGCGTGTTGTGATGCCCCAGCCGCGGCCGACGTCGGCGACTCAGCAGCAAAAGCGCGATCGCGCTCAAGCCCAATACAGGCGCGCCGGATCGCACCGGCGGACGCCACGCGCAGCCCCCACCGGTCAAGGCGTAACCATGTTCATCGCGCACAGGATCGAGATGGATAGCGATGTGTTCCTGGGCCAGTTCAGTCCCCAGGGCGACGATGCTCACGGTCAGGCTTTGTTCGGCGCTGCCGCGTTGTGCGGTCAGGTGCACGTCAAACAGACCGGGACCCGAAGGGCTCAACGTTCCGCTGCCTGGTCCGGCCACGTGGAGCTGGACGTCGTGGGCGGCCACGGGACGCGGCATTCCGGCCGCATCGCGCACGATGAGTTGTCCCCGGAGACCCGTCCCGGGCGTCGGACGGATGAAGTCGTCGGCCCACGTCAGACGACTCTGCGCGGGGCTGACGGGGGAGGTTGTACTGGGCATGGCAGCCGACGCGTCAGCGTCTTGGGCGAGCAGCGCCCCGACAACATCCAATTCGCCGCTGCCCGTTCCCGGGACCTCGGTGTCCAAGGTGAGCGCGCGGGTGCCAGCGATGAGGTAAGCCTTGGCCTTCTGCATGGTGAGGGTTGGATCGCGCTGCATCATCAAGGCAATCGCCCCGGTGGCCAACGGCGCGGCCATGGATGTGCCGCTGGCGACGCCATGCAGGTCATCAATCACATAACATTCGGAATCGTTGGGGCAGCTGCCTCCATCGTCAAACTGACTGATGGAGCGCGGATTGCCCCGGGGGTCGGCAGCTTCCGCCATGGCCGCGATGATGCCCTGTCCAGGGGCCACGAGTTCTGGCTTGAGATCACCCGACGCGCTGGGGCCGCGCGAGCTGAACAGAGCCAGACCCGTTCCTGGTCCGGGCTCCGCCACCGTGTCGCCCGAGTAGTCGATCCACGTGGTGCGATTGACGGTCGCCCCCACCGCGATCAAATCGGGCGCGGTTGCCGGCACTTGAATGGTCCCTTGGGCTTGTGCTCGAGGCAGCAGCGGTCCAAGCGAGCTCGCGCCATACGCTGCCTGACCGGTCCCTATCGTCCAGACGACCAGCGAGGCGTCTCCCCGCACGGCAAAGTCAAACTGGCGATCGGACCCAAAGCGACCGGCGATAGAAATCACCGCGTTCCCCGCCGCCAGATCCAAGTAGCTGCCCTGCCCGCTGGCATTGACGATGGCAAGGTCAAATGCGTCGGCATCACCCCAGCTCTCGGACTCGGCGGCTCCCACCTCGCCCGCCGCGCCCCACCCCGTCCCGCCATCACCTGTGGAGAAAGCGAGCTCGATTTCTTGCCCCGGCTGAACGCCCAGCCACACATAGATGGCCCCACTGATCTCGCGTGGTCGGGTTGAGTATTGCAAAACGGGGATGTGCAGCTCCGTGCCTTTGGTGACCGCGAACTCGGCATGGGAGCCGAATGGGGCAAACTGCTCAGGGAAAATGCCAGCGTAGCGGGCACCGCTGTTGCCCGCCGCTACTACGATGGCCCGGCCTGGCCCCGCAGCGAGTTCACTGAGCGCGAGTTCCAAATTGGAGTCCCCACGGTGTGATCCAAAATCTGATCCGAGGCTCAGATTGATGACAGCCGGGCTAGCGAGGCGTTGTGCTTGATCGAAGATGAAACGACATCCTGCCAAAATGCGGCTGTCGTAGACACCGCCCGATTCATCAGCGGCAGCGACGAAGATCAATTGAGCGTCCGGCGCGACCCCTGGGTAGGCTGCGTCGCGCCCCGCGGCGATGGAAATGACATGTGTACCGTGTCCGATCGGATCTTGCGGCAACGCATCGATTTGGCCGTCCTCGAGCAGCTGGTTGATGTCCGCCGCATCGTAGACAGCGCACGGATCGTCCGCGAGACAACCATATTCCTCTTCGAGATCGGGATGCGCCCCGCGAGGTTGCTGTCCGTAGCGCAACAGCCAGCTCACGCGTGTCGTACCGTCGGCATGGCGCAGCGCGGGATGGGCGACGCTGATCCCGGTATCCACCACGCCAACTACGGCGCCCTTGCCAGTTACGCCATAGTCGGCCCGCGCCACGTCACCACGGATGTGAGGTTGGGCGACGGACAAGCTGGGGTAGCGGACCGTTGCGACGCCCAGCTGCCCCACACTCTCGAGCTGGGAGAAGGCGGAGACTTTGCTGTACAGCACATGCCAGCCGCCGACGATGGGAAGAGCGCCGGGGGGCGGAGCGGCCGTGGGCGAGAGTTGCAAGAGCAAGGGCACGCTAGCAGCCAGCGTGGTAGAACTACCGAGCGCAAACGCGTGCGCCAAGTAGCGCTCGCCTCGATCAGGGAGCTGTGACAAGGCGCGTTGCAGGTCACGCACCGGCATGTGGGCGTGCGCAGACGATGACCAGACGAATCCAGTCAGCAAGGCCATCCCCAGCCTGCGCTCGAGACGTTGACGCACCCCCCCCAATTTTATCATGAAGCTTCACTGAGCAAGCGCTCGATGAGTGCACGCGCACCCGACAGGCGCTCCTCAGAGTATCCGACAATCGCGTCGCGGACGATGCCTTGGCTGTCGATGATGAACAGAGTGGGGATCTGTGACGCCATATAGCTGCGGGTGATCTCTGCGTCCGGATCGCTGCCCAGCGGGTAACCCATCTGCGCGCGACGGGCCACCTCCAGGCCCACTTGCGGCAGGTCGACGGTGATCCCCACCACCTGCGCGCCTCGACTCAAATAGCTGCGGTGCCATTCATCGAGTGTTGGTCCGAGCAGCCGACAGGCCTGACAAAAGCTTGCCCAAAACTCCAAGACGACCACCTGACCTTTGAGCGAGCGCAGGGACGCCACCTCTCCCTGAAAGGCCACTACCCCGCTGATCTCCGGGGCGGGCCGCCCGATGAAAGCCAGACGCAGCCTATCCTCGAACTCCGGCATGAGTTGAAACTGAATGCGCACCAAGCGCTGCTCTCCGTCCCGATCGATGATCAGGGGGGTGCTGGACCCGGCGCGCTGGTCACGCACGACCGTACTGACCTCTTGGGGCGTGTTGAGCGGCTTTTGGCCGAGATAGAGCACGACATCCCCCGCGCGCAGATTGGCTTGCTCCGCGGGTGAGCCGGGGACCACGCGTTCGACCAAAACACCCGGTTGGCCAGGATCGCGCGCCTTGAGCTCCACGCCGAGCCACACGAATGGCTTGGGCGGATAGAGCAGCGAGATGGCGGGAAGCGTAGTCGGCGCGATGGCACCCGATGGCGTGCCGTGCGCTGCAGGGGTGGACGTGGGTGGCCGGGCGTTCTTACCGACGGGTGTGCTGTGCTCTGAGACGCAACCGGTCAGCATGAGCACGGTGAAAGCTGCGAGTGAGCGTAACCCGCGCGAACGGCCGATGGACGCCACGTCCTGTTTCACATCCGGTGATCGAAAGGGGAGAGCCGGAGCAGCGAACGGCGAAAGGAGACGGAAGAGAGAAAAAAATGGCGCAGTCACGAGCAACTGATCGCAAACATATCAGATTTGCTGCGACAGACAGCGCGCCGGCGAAACTACGGGAATGAGCGCTCAACTTGCTGGGTTGTCTTGGCGCCGCACGAGGATGTCGACCCGACGGGGGTCGTCAGGTCGAGTGACGTCAGAGTGCATGGGAAAAACGAGGCACGTTGAAGATAAGATCGCAGCGCAACTGAGCGCTGCGTCAAAATGAAGAGCAGTTGGGGTAAGCAGACGTAGGTCCCTAGGGGACGAGGGATGGCAAGCAAAGAGAAGCGAGCGACAGTGGCTCGATTCAAGGCGTTGAAAGCAAGAAATAGAAAGCAAGCAAGCGCAGTTGATGCACGTGAGCGCGGCTCAAAGGAAGCGAGCATCTGAAGGAAGTAAGCGGCGCAACACCAGCAGGCGGCTCAGCTCAGCAGGCGTTGAAAATAAGCAGGCGCCCTAAAAAACCGAGTTAAGCACTACGACAAGTCAAGGAAGCAGTAAGAAGTAAGCCAAGTGAACGCCCAAACTACTGAGGATTGGCCTGGGTCTGTCCGCCCAAGCACATCCACTTAAGCATGGAGCGTGCCAGGAACGGGGCGGAGGGCAGATCAGTGCCGCGCAAACCCGAAACAAATCCCAGCGTCTTCGAAGAACGGCGTGCTGGTAGAACACACATTCGGACATCCATGTCCGGCTGAGGAATTTCCCTCTGACATTTTTGCACACTGCGACCGAGATGGGCTGATCGAGTTGAGCAATGGGTAAAGTGGCGGCGCTGTGGGTAAGCCCGTGGGACGGTGGTGAGGGAGCCGTCGCTGTATGCCCAGGGGACGCGGCGATGCGTCCCGTGAAGTGTCGGGCGCTGGCGCCAGCGCAGGGCGCCGGGCGTGTGGAGGCGCGCTGGTTAGGGGGGCGTTTTGAGGTGCCGATCGAGCCAATGGATGATTTCGGCGCTTGCATGGAGGACGGTCTTGCGCCCTCGGAACTGATGGCCCTCGAAGGGAAATGCCACGTAGCGACTCTTGACGCCGTTGCCCGCCAGCGCGGCGTAAAAGCGATCTGATTGAAAGGCGGGTGTTCCCGGGTTGTCGTCGTCTTCACCATGCAAGAGCAGCAGCGGACCTTGGACCTTGTCGGCAAAAAAGAACGGAGAAAGGTTTACGTACGCTTCGGTGTTTTGCCAAAAGGTGCGCGTCTCACGCTGGTAGCCAAAGGGTGTCAGCGTGCGATTGTAGGCACCGCTCATGGCGATGCCGGTCTTGAACAACGTGGAATGCGCCATGAGATTGGCGACAGCCAAAGCACCATAGCTGCGACCCATCGCGGCGATGTTTCCGCGCTCGGCGATGCCGAGCTCCACCAGGTAGTCGATGCAAGCGGCCGCGCTCGAGATGAGCTGCGGTAGGTAATCATCGCGGCCTGAGACGATATCGCCCACGATGGGCATGGAAGGCGCGTCCACGAGCGCATAGCCTTGAGTGAGCACACTGAATCGCGAAGGGCCACGCACTTCGAAATAGCGTTGGGATTGGGTGGTGACCCGGGACGCCTGCTGCTGGTCGCTGTAGTCTTTGGGATAAATCCAGAACACCGTGGGCAGCCGCTTGCCCGGCTTGAATTGGGCCGGCAAATAAAGCATGGCTGAGAGCAACACAGAGTCAGCGCGGCGATAAACGATCTGCTGACGCGTGACGCCTTTGAGTTCGGCAAATGCCGGTGCGGGTGTGGTGATGGCGCGCCGCATGCCCATCTCCGACACGGCCAAGTAGGGCGGAATGGTGGGCGTTTCGGTGCGGATCAAATACCGTCGCAGGGCCGGGTCGAGCACGGCCAAAATGCTGGCGTATTCAGTGGGCAGGTTGCGCCACAGCGGTCGAGTGACGGTAGTGGTCGAGTCCCATTCACTGAGACGAGTGTAAGGCTCGTTTTCCGCGACTTCCTCGCTCTGGAAGTAAAATTTTCCTTGATGTTCGAGGACTGCGCCCCGCTCCCCGTTGACTTTGAGCGCGCGACCAAGGTCGCCGATCACATCGCCCTCAGCGCCATGCGCGAGCAGTTTTTGCCCTGACTGAGACAAACTATAGGTGGCCCACGTGCGCGACGTTTTTCCGCTATCCACCAGGTACAAGCGGCCCGCGCTGGTAAACCCCCAACTCTTGGTGTTGTTCAGCTGATGGCCCAGGACCGTGGGCGTGCTTTCGAAGGGAGACACGCGCGCGATGAGTGACTCTGTATCGCCTGGGCCGTCGTTGGGTTCGCGATAGATGTAAAGGATGCGGGCCGGATGTGCAGGGTCCCAGCCCGCTGCGCGAGGACCCCAGGGCGTGGATGTGCTGATGGCTTCACCGGGCGCGGCGATGCGGAGCACCACATCACCGGAAAGCAGGTCCAGTATGGACAGCTGTTTTTGAAAGCGCTCGATGGGAAGCAGCCGCGGATATGGACGCTCCAAGCGCTCAGTCATCAGGTAGCGACCATTGGGCGAGAGCGCCGCCGCGGTGATCAAGCCAGGGAGGGCCAAATCTTGCGGTTTATCCAGTTCGAGATCGAAGAGGAACAACTGGCTGGCCGAGTAGTGTTCCAGGAGCAGGTCGTCATTCTGATTGCGGAGCAAGTTGGTGTAGGTGACCGTCGCTGCTGCCCCATCGATCAGCTCGACGATGTTGGGTTTGACCTCGACGCGCGGAGCCGTGCCGTCAAATTGAGGTCGAGCGCAGAGCAGCTCTACATCGGTGCGAAAGCTGCAAGGCGCCCCCCAAACGGCAGAGAGCGGACCGGTGGGCAACACGACAAGCGCTCCAGTCGTCGTGTCCACCACACCCACCAAGACTTGGTCCGCGTACACGAGCGAGACGGCTAATCGCGCGCCGCTGGGAGAAAATGCTACATCGCCAAACAACGCTCCCTCGGGGGGCGTCACCGCCAGTTGCACTTTGCGATCAGTGAGTTGCCCCACGACCAAGCGCGTAAACAGCGGGTCCGTGCCTTGGGTGCGATTGCTTGGATCGATGCGCAAACCCCCCAGCGCCAATCGGCGTCGTGCAAGCTGGGGCATCGGGATGAGCGGTTGCTCGAACAACTGAACGAACCGTGAAGACGCAGCGTGGAGCACGACCTGGGGCTCGGGTTCGTGCTCGAGCAAGCGGACGACCTCATCGGGAGGCTTCAGGTACTCACTTGCCGAAAAAAAAGAGCCGCTGCTGGGCAGGGGCTTCCATGTAGCGGACGGATGCGGTGCCGCAGCAGGTGGGCGCGAGGATGCGGCGGAGCGCTTGTGGTCCGCGCGTGAGCCACGGGGTGGCTGACAAGCCCCGAGGAAAAATAACACGATGACGAGGGCCCCTTGTACGAGCCATGGGATGGGCGGCCGATGCGCGTTCATGAACGTCTAAGTTGGAAATATGCCATCCCAAGAGCACAGATTGAACCATCGAGACTTGAATTTCCCCGGGTTCGTCCGCACCGTGGAGTGTGGCCGATGAATTACGCCTCTTCGCTTATGGTTCTTTGATGCGCGGTGAGATCCATGAAACCTACCTCAAGGATAGTTTTCGCATTGGTCCGGCGCGCACGGTGCCTGGGTATCGTTTGGTGGAACTGGGTCAATTCCCTGCCTTGATTGTAGGCGGTGACTTGCAGATTGAGGGAGAACTTTACGGTGTCTCCCGCGCGACGTTGTATAAGTTGGACGCTCTGAAGGAAAACGGCCGACTCTTTTTTCGACGCACCATCGAGCTGGAGCTCGTGGGACCGGCAGAAGCGTACCTCATGGACGAGGACAAGCTGCGGGGGCGCCGTCGCCTCAAGTCGACGGATTGGCGCCGACGCTTTGCTCCTGGGTCCACGCCTGGCCGGGGACGGTAAAGTCGTTTTCAGAAACCGTGAAGAAATGTTTTGCATGCCAGGGTGGGCCACCACCACTATGGCGTTTCACGTCGAGCTGAATAGGCCGCGCCCAGGCTGGACCACAGAAGATTGGCGCCGAGCAGTGGCCTGCCGACATCTGAGCCTGGACACGTATCTGGATTACTTCTCCCCGCCCAGCGAGGTTGACGCTGCCTGGATCATGCGCGGGACAGCCGGCGACATCTCCGCGCAGCTGAGTGCTTTGTGGGAGCGTGCGCCGCTCGCTGATTTGCCCTTGTTTGGGGTGCCGGTCGCCATCAAGGACAACATCGACGTTGCGGGTTGGCCCACCACTGCTGCTTGCCCCAAGTTCACATACATCGCCCAAGAGGATGCGCACGCAGTGCACTTGCTGCGAAAAGCAGGTGCCATTTTTGTGGGGAAGACCAATCTCGATCAGTTTGCCAGTGGACTCGTGGGGACGCGCTCGCCGTACGGAATCGTGCCCAATGCGTTCGACGCACGCTACATCGCCGGTGGCTCCAGCTCCGGATCGGCGGTGCTCGTCGCCCGCGGCGTGGTGCCACTCGCCCTGGGGACAGACACGGCAGGCTCGGGGCGGGTGCCTGCGGCGTTCAACAACATCGTAGGGCTCAAGCCTACGCGCGGCTCGATCAGCGCCCGTGGAGTCGTGCCTGCGTGCCGCACGCTGGATTGCGTTTCGCTGTTTGCGCTTACGGTCGCGGACGCACAGCACGCCTTTTCGATCCTCGCTCAATTTGACGCGGAAGATCCCTACGCGCGCCGCGCGCGACTGGACTCTCGGCGTGAAGTTGATCCGACAACCTCGCGGCTGGGCGTTCTTTCGCCTGCGCGGTTTCTTGATGATACGGTCGCTCAGCTGGCGTTCGAAGAAACGCTCGCGGTGGTTCGAGGTTTGGGAATCGACATCGTTCCTATCGAGAGTGAACCTTTTTTCGCTCTGGCCGAGTTGCTCTACTCCAGCGCTTGGGTGGCGGAGCGCGCCCTTTCTGCCGAGTCGATATTGAGCGGACCGGCGGAGTGGATGGACCCGAGTGTGCGCACCATCGTCCAGGCGGGGTTGGGATTGAGCGCGCGACAAGCGTTTGCCGACGAGTACCGTCGCGCGACATTGTCGCGCAAGATCAACGACGCCATCGCTCACGTCGACGCAGTGATGGTCCCTACCACGCCCACCATTTTTCGCATCAGTGAGGTGATGGCCGATCCGCTGGTGACCAACAGCCGGTTGGGCGTCTACACCAACTTCACCAACCTGGCCGATCTGTGCGCAGTGGCCATTCCAGGCCGCTTCCGCGCCGATCAGCTTCCTGCTGGGATCACTTTGCTCGGCCCCGCGTTTTCCGATGGACGTTTGGCTCGTTTGGCGCAGCGGCTGGAGGGTCACCTGAGCACCCGCTTGGGCGCCACCTCGCGCACTTGGTCCGACTTAGAAAAGGGCGATGATCTCGCGCCGTCGCTCAACGCTGACAACAGTGTCCCTTCGGGCTTCGTCGAAGTGGCTGTGGTGGGTGCGCACCTCGATGGTCTTGCGCTCAACCACCAACTTACTTCACGTGGTGCGCGCTTGGTGCGCAGCACGACGACGAGTGCCCAATATCGGCTCTATTTGTTGTCGGGCACGACGCCGGCAAAGCCAGGACTTGAACGGGCCGAGCATGGCGCGGAGATTGCGCTGGAAGTGTGGCGCATGCCCTTGGCTGAGTTTGGCAGCTTCGTTCAAGACGTGCCGCCCCCGCTTGGCATTGGTAATGTGCAGTTGCAAGACGGATCGTGGGTGAAGGGATTCATTTGTGAGCATGCTGCGTTGATCGGAGCACGAGACATCACGGAATTTGGCGGATTTCGCGCGTTCCTGGCCGCGCAAAGCGGCCGAACTTGAAGGCGTCGGGGGCTTTCTGGCTTGAGCGACCAAACAAACGCGAAAGGCGGGATGACCAACGGTCACCCCGCCTTTCCACGGACAAGGTTGTGAGATTTCCCCTGCTCACACCCTCATCAAGCCCTGAATCGGACTGTGAGATTTCCCCTGCTCACATCCCCATCAGGTATTGAAAGCCGACCTGAATAGAATCTTCCTTGATGACGGGCGAGGCATCCGGGTTGTTCTCCGCATGCCGGTAGTTGAGGTGATACTTGTGATTGAAGCCGTCCACCACGTAGGCAAGACCTGCGTCGAAAACCAAAGACTCGCTCGCTGAACCGTTGAAGTACTGAGTTCTGAAGTTGGGCTGGATGTAACCCGCACCCACTTTGCCTGGTGTGAGCCAGGAGACGGACGCCAAGAAGGCCTCGCCGGGGTGGGGACCCGTGACGCCGTAGGCAACACCGCCTCCATCAGGCCCGTCGATCGTTCCCTGGTTGGCCGCATAGTTCACGCCCGTCTGACGGAAGTTCCAGTATCCGCCTTCGAGGGTGAGGGTGCCGCCAGCGCCCATGTTCTTCTCGAACATGCCGTCAAAGGAGAAGCCGAAGAAATTGCTGTCCTCGACGTCATCGTCCTTGGCCTGCCCTTGCACGACGGCACCGAACGTCAAGATGTCCTGCTTGCCGAAATAGGTGCCCGAGTTGTAGTAGAAGTTTTCCGGCTCGAGCAGGTGCACCGTGACGCGCCCTGCGCCGCGTGCCTTGCCGATGTCGCGGCCCGGCTGCAAATCCACGATGGACGCGTGGTACTTGAGGCGGCCGCCGGCGATCAGGCCCCACAAAGTTGCCCCGCGGTCGCGTGCGCCCACATCGAAGGGGTAGCTGGGAACGGTGATGGCGAAGTTCCAACCGTTGCCGAAGAACGGCCCGTTCATGTTGTTGCGATCATTGGCCGGGATGTGCTGACCCACCCACAGCTGGAGCTCGTCGATGAACTTGATCTGAGCGATGGCGTCGAGCACTGCAAAGTTGCCCAAGCCGTTGGCGGTGCCGACTTCAAACTGCACCCAGTAACCGACGTGTGGGGTGAGGCTGCCGCCCAGGTAGGGACGGATGTGGACTTGATCCACCAAGCCGTCATTGAGGCTCAGCTGACCGGAGTTGTCGCCGCTCAAGATCATGTTGAGGCCGGTGCGCAAGCCGACGCCGACGCTGAATTTTGGCTCGAAAGGCTTCTCTGCTTCTGCGGGGGGCTCTTCAGTGGCTGGTTCAGCAACGGTCGCTTCGACCTCCACTGCGGGCGCCACCTCTGCCGTAGGTTCTGGTTCAGGTGCGACCTCCGGTGTGGGTTCTGGTTCGGGGGCGGTCGCTGGCTCGGCCGGCACTTCGGCTGCGGCGGGTGCTTCGGGTGGTGGATCTTGGGCCAAGGAGAGCCCGGACCAACCAAGAACGAGGAGGGCAGTTGCTGTTGAGATGAGACGTGGATTGGATGGGGAAATGCGGCTGTGAGTTGTGGTCGATGTCTTGGGGTTTTGACAATGCATTGGGTTTCAGTCCTTTCGATCGGTGTTGGTCGTGCCCACTCAAACGCGCCAAACGCAGCGCGTGGGGAAAGATGTGGGCACGGTCAGAAGAAAAGAGCGGGACATTATTGGGCGGGGGCCGGCGCGTGCTCGGGAGGCCCTTCCACCACAGGTTGGGGGAAGTACGTTTCGTCTTCTTTTTCGGCAGGTACCGCGCCCAATTTTGCGCAAGCGAACAGCACGGCGGCGATGGCGGCGTAACTTGCGGCAATCCACGGCGACTCACCGAAGCCAATGGATTCACCGTGCATGAAGCCGAGGAACGTCAGAACTGCCCCGGCCAAGGAGAACGCCGCAGCGTTTTCGAACTTGCGATCGAGAATGAACGCGGCGATGGCGCCGAGTACCAGCCCTCCCACGATCGCCCCGCCCCCCAGGATACTGAGTCCTTCGTACAAGACGCCTACCTGGGAGAGCTTGTCAAATCCCACGGCTTCCGCGCTGGTCCCGGCGGCGCCCAGGGCGTTGTCGATCTGCACTTTGCCCCAAGCGGCCAAGTGCGGACACAGCGCCAAAACGATGGCCGGCGCGTGCTTGTGGGGCGTCTCTTGAAACGCTTGCGCGCCGATGAGCATGCCAATGTACAAGAGAATGGGCGAGATGGCGACGACCGGAACTAACGAAACGATCACAGGGATGATGCCCAGCCAAGAGAGCAGAAGCACCGTGGCGCCGGTGAGCGCGGAGTAGCCGATGCGTCCGCCCATGGCCTTCCAGCCAGGATGGCCAATGTACACGGCCAGGATGAAAGGGTTGCCCATCAGGCAGCCCACCAAGCTGATCGCACCATCGGCCGTCAGCACGCGCGTGGTAGGGAAGTTATCGCCAGCGGCCGCCGCGCTCTCGACGTTGTCCATGGCCTCCACCAAGTCGTAGATGCCAAATGGGACAGCTGTGACGATGATCACCCCCAAGAACTCAAAGCCAGAGAAGGTGTGGTTGAGGGCAGGAATGGGCAGGCTGAAGCCAAAACCAGCCACGGAGCTGGTGAGCGCGTCGAGCGACATGCCACCCATGCTGTGGCCGAGTGCCGTGGAACCCCACGCTATCAAGGTACCCACCGCGATGGCCACCAAGCCCGCGGGCATCCCTTTGTAGTAGCGCACCTTGCCAAACCAGCTGGCCAAGATGATGGCAAAACAGGTGAGACCAATCAGCGGAGTCATAAACATCTCGAATGCTGGGCGCAGTGAGATGAATGCGACGGATACGCCGGCCAACGTGCCCAGTAGGGCGGCGCGTGGGGTGATCTTGCGGATCAACGGGGCGATGAACCCACCGATCATCAGCAAGCAGCCTTGAATGAACACCCAGGCTAGTCCGGCTTCCCACGCCTTCATTGGATCGCCAGTGCTCATCTTGATGGGTAACATGATGACGAACACCACGACGAACATATGAGGCACGCTGATCCCGGACGGCAGCGCGCATACATCCGTGCGGCCTGTTTCCTTGGCCAGTTTGTAGGCGAGCCACGCGTAATACACGGTGCTGAGAAACAGCATGAGACCACAGGCGGGCAGCACACGGGTAAACACCAGCTCGTCCGGCATTTGCAGCACGAAGCGCAGCAGGCCGGTCAAGACCAGGAGATTGACCAAAATGTTGGTGCCAAATCCGAAGAAAGCATTCCAATCTCCGGGCGTCCAAATTTGTGGTTTGTTTTCAGTCACGGCAGGGTTCCTCTGTTTGGATGTGGGGGGACAACGGCTTGAGAAAGCAGCCTTGGGGTTAGGCTGCCTTCAAAGCAGAAAGCACGCTGGATGAATGCGAGACCCAGCCGAAGATGCCGCCTTGCGCGGCCACCATGCGGAGCCCCACCTCGTGGAACTCGGGAAAGTAGGAGGCCGTGCAGTCCGACAGCACGATACAACGAAAGCCGCGATCATTGGCTTCACGCACGGTCGTGTGCACACACACTTCGGTCGTGACTCCGCACACCAGCAGGGTGTCGATGCTGCGCGCAGCCAAAATAGCCCCCAAATCTGTGGCAAAAAACGCGCCTTTGCCTGGCTTGTCGATCACTGGCTCTTCGGGCAACGGGTACAACTCTTCGATGATGTCGTGACCCGGTTCACCGCGGACTAATATGCGCCCCATGGGCCCGCTGTCGCCAATGCGACTTTTGGGCGAGCCACGCAGCACCTTGGCCGGTGGTGCGTCGCTGAGATCGGGACGATGTCCCTCGCGGGTGTGAATGATGAGAACCCCCAAATCGCGCAGTCCGCTGAGCAACATCTTGCACGGCTCAATGGCACGACGCAGTTGGGACACGTCGTTGCCCAAGGTTTCACCAAAACCGCCAGGTTCCAAGAAGTCTCGCTGCATGTCGATGATGATCACGGCGGTCTTTTGGGGATTGACGCTGATGGGAGTTGGTTCTGCTTCGATGGTGACGTTGGACATGTAGACCTCGTGGGGTGACTAGTCGTGCAAGAGTTCCACCGGGCGGTCCCAGATGGCCAAGACGAGACACCCCTCGGCGCTCGCTACGCTGTGGCTGCTGCCGGGCGGATTCACCACGCAAGTGCCGCGCGGGTACACACCCCAGGCATCGCTTTGGGACCCGCGCAACACGATGATGTGCTCAAAGCCCGGATGACCGTGCCGCGGCACGCTGGCACCGGGTGCATAGCGGATGAACGCCGCGGAAGGACCGTGGGGTGTCAGCGGATGCCCCTCGCTGGTGATGCCGTACAGCGGCAAGATGTCTACACCGGGATGCAATGGCACGAACTGCCCGTGGTCTTCCGGAGCACAGTCTTCAAACAACTGCCTGAGCACCAGCCGTGAAGTCATGCTTTGGGTACTCCCGCAAGCCCTGCCAAGAGCACGGCTGAGCTAGCCACTGCGCCAAATACCCCGCCCTGCATCTTCACCATGTTGAGCGCAGCTGCGTGGTTGCCCGGGTCCGTGGCGGCGCAGCAGTCGGACAAGATGACGCACTCAAAGCCACGGTCGTTGGCCTCACGCATGGTGGTGTGCACGCAAACATCGGTCGTGATGCCGGTGAGAACGATGTTTTCGATGTGGTTCTTGTGAAGGACCAGCTCGAGATCGGTGGCGTAAAACGAGCCCTTGCCCGGCTTGTCGATGATGGGCTCACCGGGCTTCGGCGCTAGTTCATCAATGATGTTCCAGCCCGATTCACCGCGGATCAGCACCTTTCCACACGGCCCGTCGTCGCCAATGCCGGCCCCCATCTGGCGTGAGCGCCAGCGCTTGTTGGCGGGCAAATCTGCAAGATCGGGGCGGTG
>JACZCW010009435.1_pt1 | contig 16466 bp, 11 predicted proteins | sample 8641861 | NCBI WGS metagenome assembly JACZCW01 (sample SAMN15324607, study PRJNA640507) | soil metagenome | isolation source: intercropping sugarcane | place: China: Luxin town, Laibin City, Guangxi Province | collected 2019-07-25 | depth 10cm m | reverse complement strand
CCCGCGCTGCGCGCGGGACGCTAAGACCTTGTCAATATTAAAAGATGTTTCGCGTATAATCTCTGAGGAACTTTTGTAAGCTTTATGTCATATTTTACTTTCGTAAGGGATAAATAGAAAATACATAAAACAAAAAAATTTCCTGCTGATTGAGCATAGCTTATATGTTTTTTACTATTAAAAGTACACATAAGCACTAAGCTGTACCAGCATATGGCGAAAATTAATTACCAACTAGTTACCTAGAAGGAAAGCCATCGTTCGCAAATTGTTAGCAGATATTCCTCATATCTACCCGCTTAGCTATATAGCTGTACGCTCCTTTCACAAGGAGAATCGGACTATCTCTTCATCTTTCAATAAATAGCTCTAAGGATGCGCAGATCCTGTTTTGTTTGTCATACTATTGTTAATATTAATCTGTTTCTGTAATGCTCTTACCTGGGCTAATCCTTCCTCAGTAAGATGTAATTTATTAGAAATAAGATTATGGATGGTTGACCACTTCTCGAAAGAAAGGGCCTTCTTAGTAAGTAATGGAAATACTTTAAAATAAGATATTACATCATTCATTGATTTAAACCCTGTGGCTGTGTAACGGTAAACATCGTTAGTTTTGGATCTAAGAGTTACTTTACCAAATCCAAAGAGGTCTCGTATAATATGAAGAATAGAACCATCCTTCTGATCAAGTAGATAACGCATTTTTATAACATGACCTAATGCGTATCTTGCATTGGATGTAATGGATACATTAAAACATCCTTCAGCGTCGGTGAACCCAGATAATCAAGCATCTTGTAATGTTACTGAAACAGCAGTATTAATCAATAGAATTGTATTTTCTCCAAAACGATTATTTAAAGCTTTAACTCACAATGTTAATTGTTGAATTCTGTGAGCAAGAGCCAGATTACCATTAAATAAAAAAGCTAGTAGCAGGATATGTGAGGGATTATCTACAATTAATCTGTAAAAGTCATTTTTGTTCCCACTTTTTCCTTGTGGAAAATGCTTAACAGTACCAATGCCTAACATTTTATGGATGTGATATAGGACATCACTTTCCTTTTGAGTAAGAACAAAACGTACTCTTGTACCATTCGCATAAGTTTGAATGGCACCATCTCCTTCTACAAAACCAATAAATCAAGTTAATCAGTTATTGGATAGATGTTGCGCATCATTTCCGAATAGCGTATTATAATACTGACGGAATGCTGAAAAATTAAAAGATGTTTCGCGTATAGTCTCTGAAGCACTCTGTGTTTTACTCTCTGATGAGTACAGGGACAGATTGCCTGCTGATTTGGTATAGCTAATCGAATTTTTACTATTCAAAGTGCCGATTAGCACTAAACCGTTCCAGCATACAGCGAAATAAATAATGTAAGTCCCCATATCACTAAGAGGCGAAGCCGAAACCCAACTTCAAACAACAAATCCTAATACACCAATAGACATCATGGCATAAACCATACCTAAATAACCGAATATACTTTTATTTGAATTAGCAGCAACTACTGTACTAATTATTCCAAATCCAGGTATAATTAATATATAACAATAATTTTGATTAATCGAATAGTTAATATAATTATAAAAATCTATTCTAATTAATACTCAAGAACTTACATCCTTGTTAGGACTTTATCTTAAACCGTTGTAGTATCACTTAATCTATTCATTGTATTTTTTAATTTAATAATTTTTTCAAGTCCATCTTTATTTAAATGATCTCTATTTTGAATTATTATATATGCTTTTCTTCATTTTAAATAGTTAATGTGTTTAGTAGATAATAAATGAAAGTAATCAAAATAATTAATAACATTTCTGGCTGATCCAAAACTAGTCGAACCGTAATAGTAGGTATCTTGAGTTTTTCTATATCCTATATTGCCTCCTAAAAAGTCTTTAATTAATATTAAAATACTATCTTTTTTTTGATCAATTTGGAAATTTAATCGTACTTCAGTTCTATTTCTACGATTAAGTACTTTTATTTGAAAACTAGCATCAGCATCAGAAAAACCAGCTAGTCAATGGTTTTTTAAATCCTTATCTAAGTTTAATTTTAAACTAATTTTTTTTCTAAATTCAGCATAATTTTCATGATTTAATATATTTTTAGTTATTTGATCAAATTTATTTTCTGTTCTAATTTTTCCATTTATTAAATTAATTACTTTTTCCAAACCTTTTCTAGCCGCAATAACTAGAATAAGAGCATTTTTATCTTTAACTTTATGAATACTACCAAAACCTAATCGTTCTTTTATGTAATAGGCTAAGGAAGCATCTAATGAATTAAATACAATAACTAATTGTTGTTTACTACTAAAATGACCATCACCATCTATTAAACCTGCTAAATAATGTCCGAATTGTTCATCATTAACTGGCCTTAAGTGAGTAGGTACATGTACAGAAATAGGTTTGACATTTTCTGTAGTTATTACGGTTTCGTTGCGCAAAGTCTCTGAGGTTCCAATTTTATTTCTACTATATAATAAATTATATTCTGTAAACATTATATTAGGTAGATATATAAAACTGTTACCTGCTGATTTACTTCATCGTTTTAACATTTTGACTATATCATTTAAGAAGGAGTATTTAAAACTAAATATAGAAGTAGTCCCAGCAAACAGCAACATTAAGAAGCCTATATATTTGACGACCTCTGGATGTCCGAAGAATCCATTTCTTCAAATTTAACTTATCATCAGCAAAGCTAATGCTCTCGTATTAAATCCAGGTACCGGTAGTATAAACTCCGGGCTTGTGCATTATATCGATATAAATCAAAATAATGGAAGAAACCGACTGTACATTAAGCATCATTTCAGACACCTACCAGTGAACCAGTCTGTAGCGGTCACTTAAATAACCGACGGTCTTTAAATGAGAAATTTATTGACCGTTAACACTAGTATAGCTAATATTTATACTAACTTTTCCTTATATCATATGGATATGTTAAAACCTATAAGCTATTATATAAGTTTTATACTTAAGAGTTACAAGTAGCAATAACTAAACATTAACTAAGTCTATGGCATATTGATGTACCAATATTTGCTCTTTCAGATCTTATATCCTTTTACATCTGTCTTTAGAGCTTCATAACTTATCATATTTATACGTTAAACCATGACTTTTTTTCCCATTATATTTAAATAATATTAGATTTATTTATCATTCTTGCTTTTTCAATCATTTCCAATCTTTTTGACTTGTCTAGATGATTTTTATTAACAAGATCTTTATATACTTGTTTTCATAAAGTATAAGACATAGATTTTTTAGTATATAAAGTATATTTGTCAAAATAAGGAAAAATATTTTGACAATTTTTTACTCCACCTATACGGTATTCATATACATTTTCTACTGCATGTTTTGACACTATACCGCTTTTAAATAATAAACAAAGATGTTCTAATATTTTTACATTAACTTCTCCTTTTTGTGCGATATTAAAATTAAAACTATATCCTTTTTTTTCTCCAATTGAACAAGTAAAACAACCTTCTCCGTCTGTAAAACCTGCCAATCAACTATTATTTAAGCTAGGTAAGATAATATTATTTTTAGTTACTACAGGATCTAATCTAATTTTACCTTTAGTAACTCAACTATTGAAACCTTTAATAAAACTAGAAAGTTTTTCCTGTCTACTTGGTAAAACAATATTACCATTAAATATACTAATTAAAATATCTATTTCTCTCTTACTTTGTGTTACATATCTACTAGTATTTACTGACTGAGCTATAACTTTACCGAACCCTAAAGTCTCTTGTATAAAATGTAAAACCTTAATATCACTTGTACTTTGTGTAATTACAAAAGCTAAATCACCTCTTTTATTTACAATAAAAGACCCTTCACCTTCAGTAAATCCAATAAACCATGTTAAAAAATTATGAGAAGGGGAAGATTTATTAGGTAAATAAGCTTTATGTTTTTCATAAAATAAAGAAAAATTAAAGTTATAATTTAAAGAAGAAAAGTTCAGTTTAGATAATAATTTATCCTTATAAGTTGAGCTAACACTAAATAATGTAACTATTGAAAACAATATTAAAAATAAATAATATTCTTTAAATATACCTTTCGAGAAAAGATGTTGGTATAATATTGGATCACCTCCACCAGCTGCTTCAAAGAATGAAGTGTTGAAATTACGATCAGTTAATCAGATCTACCTCTTTAGCCATTATAAGATAGGCTGAGTTGAGGTCCTTCTCCCTAAATAGTTTGTATTCAGAATAAACTATCCATTTAACAGATAATAAGTACCCTATATACTTTTATCCTGCACCCTTTCAGGTGGGGCTTGACTATATCTTAAGCGCGGGATTATTCGCGCCAACCAACATTTAGTCGATGAACTGCACACCGCTTATCAAGGCATGACCTATTATGCAAAAGGTATGCTCTTATTATTTTTATATACGGTGCTTGGCTGCGGATTGCCCATTTCCTTTCATCCCCCCCCCGGGCGGAGATCAATTTCGATTTTACCTTACCACGAGTCATTACCTGTGCCACGAGATGTGTTACCACTCTCGCTTGGTTGAAATTGCTTTAGGGTATTCCCGCAATTTGATAGTTTGTAGCAGAAGGTTCACTTCTACATATTGGCCAGAAGGAATTTATCAGATTCCCCCCCCTTTTTCGACCATAGTAATTCCCATTTTAGGGAAACTGGCGACACTTATTATTTATCGCTACCTCCCATCCCCTAGAAGGGATGGGTACAGAGCGGCATATTATACTTGTTAAAGGTTTGATTCATTTATGTTTAAATTTTCCAGCAATACTGCGGGGCTAGCTAAATTTGCCCAGTGACCCTTGGCATCCCTTCCTAGTCCAGTCTGCGATTAATATCGCATAAAGACCCTCCTCTTCGTAGTAAACCATTAGTTGACTACGAAATGTGAATAAAACTACATATAGCCGCCCTTCGGCGGGCTACACAATTTTAGGTAGATTAGGGCAAAAGATGTTTATGGTGAGACCAAGAAAAATAAGTTCTACCATTATTCATATTTGCTTTAAGTTCCCGTATTTTTTCGAATTGTACAGGATCCTTATGTAGTTTATTAATGTAAATATTATGAGCAGTCTCTCAATCTTTAAAGTCCAAATATTTTGAACTCAATAAAGGATAAGTATTTAAATAGTCAATTAAAATATTGTTGCTCACACGATTAGATGTACTAATAACAAACTGGCGGTATTTTCCAGAGAATGTTCTACTATTTAGTTTTACTAATAAAAATTCTGTTATTTTTAACATTACTTTCTCTAAACTCTCTCCACTTCTATCGGTATTACGTTGTGATAATTGAAATTGAATACCTATGTGTGTTTTAGGATTTAAAGAAAAGCCTTTAATAGCAAAATGTCCATCAGCATCTATGAAACCAGACAGTCAAGCATTACTATTTAAAGGACTAGTATCTAAAGGTAGTTTTGTAATATTAGCCCCTTTAGCATTTAAAAAATCAATCATATCATAGAGAGAATTGATCTTAGGTGTTCTAAGTTTTCCATTTATTAAATTTATTATATTAATGACAGAATTTTTATCTTGAACTAGCCACCTCACGATTTTTTTATTAGGATGGTCATATACTCTTCCACCAAATAGAGATTGAAGTAGTTCTGCTGAAGGTTTATCCTTAAGAGCAAATACTGTCTCTATCCCAGCTACTCTGGCTGACCCTGAGGGTGACTTAAGTTTCTTTGGTGTATTAAAATGACCGTCACCCTCTAACAATCCCGCTAAATAGTATGATATGTAATCTAATGTGTTACTACTTAAATTTTTATTAGACCCTTCGGAGAGACTTGAATAATTTTTTGAGGAGATGCGACCGGGATTCTGAAGATAAGCCCCAGCATATATCCGTTCCCCCCACACTTTAGTTTGGAAGAGAGCGAACAAATAAACATATGGAATAAATCCTTCGTCCAAATATAGTAGTATATAAATAATAAGAACCATTGTAATTCCCATTTATTATATTGGCCTACTGGACAAAGTCCCATGACTTTAAAGATATTTAGTCTTAAAAACGTAAAATAAAATAAATTATTACGTTTAGAATGAACGCCACTTATTTTAACTCAACTTTAACGTATTAATAAGAATAAGAAGTAGTTTAATTTTGATATCATTAAACCTGTAGTGTATTGATATGCTCCGCTAGTATTAAAGGAAGTCTTACTCCTTCCCCCCCCGGGGGGATGAAGAAGACCGAGTTAGCGAAGCATAGCTATATATATTTATATTAATATTAATCTGTTAATTACGATTCTTTTCTTTGTTTATTCATTCTAGCTTTAATTTGTTTAATCTCCTCTAGACCTTCGGGGGTTAAATGTTTTTTATCTTTCATGATCCTTGCCACAAGACATCAATCATCAAAATCTAAAGATTTTACACCCTCTAAAGGATAATTTTTTAAAAATGGAATAATTTTATCCTCAATGTCTGAGAATTTTGAAACTCTATATTCAAAAACATCTTTATTCTTATAAACACCACCACAACCTAAATAATCCATAAAACCGTCTAATAATTCTTTATCACGCTCATGTTGAGACAGTATAAATAATAACTTTACTTGAAATCCTTTTGCAAGTTTAGTTATATTAACCAGGAAACAACCTTCGGCCGCGGTGAAACCAGCTAATCAATTTGGATCTTTAATTTTTTTATTTAAAACTAAAGGTCTATTCACCGGAGTTACATCAGCAAAAGTAGAAGTTAGCGCTAGTGAAAGACCATTATTCATGGAGGCCTTTCTAGCTACGATTTTACGTAAACCAGCTTCTGTTAGATGTTCTTTGCTAATGATCATATTATACACCTCCATAAATAAAACAAAATCAGCCGATTTCTCCGTAAGGAGAGGGTATTTTTGAAAATGAGATATTACTGCTTCAACTTCTTTGATTGATTCAATTCTAAGTTGTACTAACCTGTCTCTTGATTGATATATCTTTCCGACACCAAGATAATTACTAATTAATTCTAAAACTGCTCTATCTCTTTCATGTAAGTTAATAGTAAAACTCAGAGTAACACGTCACCCTATACTAACTTTTGTACTTTTTTTAATACCTACATAAAAACAGGATTCACCATCAGCAAAACCTGTTAATCAAAAAGGGTTCAATTCTAATTTAGGGTTATCTTTACGTTCAACTATTGTTTTTGTGCGAAGCGATGTAGAATAATCTCTTTTAATTATACCCTGTTTAGCTCCAAAGCGGCGCTTAATTAAGTGACGTGGAATATTATTTAAATATGAGTTAGGATTAGCAGTAGGCCGCAATAATGGGGACAGAATTAAACTTAAGCATATTCATTTTAAAAAAAACTTAAAACTAGAAAAGAATTTATATTCTATTTCAACTATCGGTAGTATATTTACTACCGGTATACAAAAGCAAAAGCAAATAATTCCCATTAATTTAATTGACCTACTGGACCAAATCCTATGAAATAAGTCACTAAGTACATATGTAACAAATTAAAATAAAATATGTTTTGTACTAAACAACCTCTAAAATCTTCTCTGGTATGATAAGGATTCGGAGCTTGCGCCTCAAATTATTACCGTGACCAAAGAGTAGGCACTCACCGTTTCACAACGGTGTTTGGACTATATCTTATATTTTTAAGTTGTAAAAATCTTGTAAATGATCCCAAGTAAAGGTTGTTCTTCTATCATTCATTAAAGATTTTATTTTAACTATTTTTTCTATACCCGTTTTATCTTTATGTTCACCTTTTTCAAACATACTCACAACCTTCATCCAATCTTTAGCATCTAAATATTTAGTTCCAAATAATGGATAATTTTCTAAATAATTACATAAAGTTAGATTAGCCCGTAAACTAACAGTTCTAAGTCTATACTCAGGGCTTGGTCTATCTTGTCTAACAGATTTAACTGTTGTTAGTAAAAACTCTGCAATTTTTTCTAAAAACCCTAGATTGCTATTACCATTGTGATCCGTTTGTCTCTGAGTAATTTCTAATTTACATTCTAATCTAGGATATTTTCCTGATAAAGTAGTTCTGACTTGAAATGAACCATCAGCTTCAATAAATCCAGACAATCACGCATTAGAAGTTAAAGGACTATCATTTAAAGGTTTTTTTAAAAAATTAGTGTTCTTTGAGTTATTTAACCAATCAATTAGTTTATATAAACTCTCAACTTTAGGTGTTCGCATATTACCATTTAATAAAGAAATAATTAAAACTAACCCTTTATAACTATTTATAGTTAATATATAAGCATTCACTCCTTTTTTTTTTGCAAGAGAACCCTCACCTAATACTTTTTGAATCATTAATGCTAAAGGCAAATCTTTCAAGTGAAAAACAATTTGTACTGATGCATAGTTTAATACACCTTTCGGCGATCTTTCAGTCTTTGGTACTATAATTGTCCCGTCACCTTCAATTAATCCGGTTAAATAGGAAGCAAAAGGTAAATTATTAAAATATTTATACTCTGCCAATAAATCAGGAGAAATAGTATATTTTGTTCGTCTGAACAATCTGTTTCCCACACTTATTTGTTGAGATAAAGGGGTATTTAAAATAAGTCTGCAACAAAAATACTCAGGCGTATAGTCTCTGAAGGTCCTTAAAAGTCTCAAGTCTAATAAGTTTCCTACTGATTGCGCTATACAATAAGATAGCGGTTCCCAGAATTTAGCCATTTTTAACGCCGGCAGAATTTTACCGGCTAGCACAGGCAGTGATAATAATAATAAAACAGCTGTAATAACAACTGCTCAACCAAATAAAGCAAGTTTATGTAGTCTTATACCTGGACTACGCATATTTAATATTGTAGTAATGACAATAATTAACAAAGTTATAACATTTCCACCCCCCTACATTAAAACATAAAGGGGAAGAAAACCAACTAAATCATAACTTTGTATAATTGGACTATATCTCCAGCGTATCAACTTTTTGATACGGTGTCTAACATTTAGTCTCTGAGGTTAGCCTACACAAGTTAGGACAATTTCCTGCTGATTGAGCATAGCCTATAAAATTGTCACTTTAAAAGTATCTATAGGCACTAAGCTGTTTTAGCATATAGTTAGAATTTTTATATGAACCCCATTTATACAATATTTTTATTACACGAATTTAATTTTATAACCATGATAAGATTCACCTGAATCTATACGTTTAACCAATGTTTTCTGATTAGCAGGGAAACCTTTATTTCTAAGAAATTCTATGCATTTTCCTAAGCTTAAAAATAATTTAGTATTGTTTTTATCATCAACTAGCAAGATAGATTTACTTAAACTATTTACAGGTTTATTTTTATTATATTTTATTCTATCTTTTTCTAACATTGAGACCAATTCTAAATCAGACATCTCTTTAACTTTAGCAGTTAATACTGGTTCTCTACTAAAAAAATATTTACCCAAATAGTAAGTACCGTTATTTAAATGTTTATTAAACGTTACATAATGAATATTAAGATTATTAATGAAATCCTTTTGTTGCATTGAATAATAATACAGTATAGACTTATCCCTATTATACATGAACAAGGGTTTCGCGTTTGACCCACTAGGATTATTTGCAACCTTAACAGTATTTAAATTAAAAGATGGATCCAATAAATAATATTGTTCTAATACTATCTCAGGTCTAAATTCGTAATTATTTTTGGCGTCCTTCAAAACTATTACCTCTAAAGTAAAATTTGACAAATTATCTTTTAGAAGAGGTATTAATTGACCTATAGATCTGTGTCTTTCTTTTAGATAGCCGTATAATCTTACAGCTAGTTGTGAAGATGAACCTACATATTTGGCTCCTGTTATTTTATGTGTAAATATATAGACTCCAGGAGTATGAACTTTTCCAAAAGGTGAACCAAGCTTATCTGTAAGAATTTGCATTGTTTCCTCCTTATCCAATTCATTTAAAATAAGTCTAGGAGAATTAATCAAATCTGTTAGTATATCATCTGTAATTCTAATGTCACAATAAGCTAAAATGTCATTAATTGTCTTTGCTGTTACAGGTTTCCCACTTTTAATTTGTTCAATTGCTAATTTATGAGAATGTTGATGGGGACCACTTCGCCCTAAAATGACTTTTCATTTATCCTTGTCATTTTTAGGTGGTTCATTATTATTTGGGCTATTGTTAGAGTTGGAGCAATATCCTCTCCCCTTCGCCCGGCTAGATAATACCCCGTTACTTCCCATATTAACATATAATAAAGATGGAAGGGCTATCGTCATCACGATAAAATTAAATACGTCTTTTCCTTTGTATAAAACTAAAGAAAAACAGAAGTTCATAGCACCTAATAAAGAACTTATTCCAGATAAATGTAGACCAAATATAGCTAAATCTACACTAGCTCCACTATGACTTTGTATACCTGCTAATGGAGGATAACAATTATGTTGGTAATCTCATTTATCGGCGGAGCCGGCAAACTATCATTACACTCAACCCCTCTCGAGGTTGTTCGGACTATACCATTATCTTTTTTTGAATAATTACACTCTATTTGATTAATTTTTAGTTAATGAGGGGGCTATCTTTCGTTACTCCCCTTATACTCCTTAGTATGATGCGTTTTTTTGATTTAACTACACGCGTATTAGTTTAGATAAACATAGGTTTAGACTAAGAAGATTTTTAGGAAAATTTATCAAAATAAGAAATTTCATATAGTTTTTTTTTCATTTTTCTAAGTATTTCCCTTATTTTTGATAATTCGCTGAAGTTTCCTTTATTTTTGACATAAGATCTAGCCCATATTCTATATTCTACCGCTTTCATACCCTTCATTGTATTATAAAAATATTTTATAATATTTTCAATTGCCCTCGAATTAGTTGTATCTAATATATAATAATTATGTTTAGATTTGTATTTTACAATAGTTGGTATATGCAGAATAGATCTAATTCCTTCTAGAACTACACTATCTAATTTTTGAGATATACCAAATCCATGTACTATTCTAGAAGAATCTTTTGAAACTAAGTAAAAACTTCCTTCACCTTCTACAAATCCCACCAATCAAGGTTTAGATATCACAGAAACAGCATCATAAGTGCTTTTTAAAGGTAAATTTACGTTATTTCAAGCAGGAGAAATATAATTTGTAGGAATTGATTCATTTTTTAAAGCAAATAGTTCTTGATCCTTTTGATCTTGAGTAAGGTTAGAATTCTGTAAAATATAAAATGCTTTTTTTAATCTTAAATAATTAAACTGTTTACTTGTCAAAAGAGGATACTTGTCAAAAATAGGAAATATAACTTTTTCAAGCTTTTCTTTATCTCTAATTAAAATTTGTGCTTTATCATTATCCTTAGTAATAGAACCAACACCTAATTGTTTTTTTATATGATAAAGTGCTCTTAAGTTATATCTAGATAAAGCTATTTTATAAACTAAAACTCATTTTCCATTTTGATAGTAAAAACCAAAGGTACCTTCACCGTCTGTCATTCCTACTAATCATTGCTCAAATCAAGTTTTATTATCCTTATTAAGATACTCTTTGTTTAGTCTCTGATGATAATAGATTTTTATTACAAATATACTCATTAAAAAGTACTTACCTTAATATAACCTTGACATAACTTGTTTTTTTTTATGTAATTTTAATATTATACTATGTATTTTTGCAACTTTATTTGTGTTTTTATAGTAAAAGGCTTTTTTTCATAACTTAAATTCAAGAGATTTCATGCCCTTAAATTTACAAGCTTTAGATGAAAAAAAATTAATTATGTTAGAAATGGCTCTAGAATGTCTTGTTTTCAGTAATCACCCTTTTTGTTCAATGATTACTTTGTTAGGTATATGTAATAACCGTTTTATTAAATTTAATAATATCTCATCTCTTTTAATACGAATCGAGAATTCTACATTAAATACACCCTGCTCAGATAAAACATCTAAATTACCTTTTCCTTCAATGAAACCCGCCAATCAATATATTGAAACAGCAGATTTGATTGTTTCATAACTACTTTTATCGCTTAAATGAGATATAGCTGGAGAAACATAATCACTAGGTAATGATGTATTTAGTAGTTTTTCTATACCATCGTTTTTTTGTTCTTGGGTAAGACTTTTACTTTCTAAAATACATAAAGCTTCTTTAAATCTTAAATAAAAAAAATATTTATTAGTTAGCAAAGGATACTTGTCAAAAATAGGAAATATTACTTCTTTTAAAACCTTACTGTCACTAATTGTAAAACAAGCTAATTGACGAGCTTCAAGTTTTAAAACTTTACCATAACCTAAAGTCTTTTTTATGTGGTAAAGTAATCTAAGATTATAAAAAGGCTGATGTATACTATACTTAAGTACGAACCTCCCTTTTATTTTTTCAATTCTAAAAGAACCGAAATAATCACTATCCGTAAGTCCCACTAATTTTAGCTCTTGTTGAGCTCTAGGGTCTATATTTTTATGTTGAAGCGGTTTGGTAAGAATCTTATTTCCTGACCAGACAAGTGCTATTTTCTGGCTCTGTGTCTATATCCTTTGACGAATTAGTTAATTTATCCGAGGTATCAAATGATGTATCGTCAGAGCCTGAAAGAGATTCCCGAGATAAGGTAATCGAATTAGATATGCCACTTGCGGAAGAATCCCTAGCTGTATTCATTTGTGATTTAATCGAACGAATTTGGTCCAATCCCTCTTTTGTAAGATGAGCTTTATTACCCATTAATTCGGCAATTTTACAAAAATCTATAAAATCTTTGTACTTTTCTCCTTCGAGAGGATATTTTGAAAAAAATGGTATAATTATTTTATTAATGTCTGATAATTTACTTACTACAAAATCAAGAACTCTTTCGTTCTTTTTATATAAATTACCACATCCAAAATACTCAATTAAATTTTTCATTAATTGCTCATCTTTAAAGTGTTGAGTAATCACAAATCTTAATAAAACAGATTCCCCCATTTTGGTGTTTGATTTATAAATCGTACATAAAAAACATCCTTCTCCAGATGTGAAACCAGCTAATCATGATAAATCTTCTATTTTTTTGGTTGTAACTAAAGTTCTCTCCATAGGAATAATTCCAGGAAAAGCGGCTTTTATTTTATCTGAAAGACCTCAATTCATAGCTGCTCTAATTGAAATAATTTTACGCAATCCGTCCAGAGTAAGATGTTTTTTATCTAACATTAGATAAATTGCTTTTCTAAACAATTCAAAATCTGCTCGTTTTTGAGTCAAAAGTGGATATTTATCTAAATGAGATATTATTATCTCTAAATCTTTTAGGTTTTGAACTCGATATTCTATTGAATCTGCCCTTTGTTTATAAATTTTACCAATACCAAAGTATTTTTGAATTTTTTCTAATAAAACTATATCTTTTTTATTTAAAGCTAATTTAAATGAAGGTTTGATGGTTCAACCAGTATTATATCCTTTAGCTAAATAAATATTAAGAAAAAAACAGCCTTCACTATCTATAAACCCTGTAATAAACCAAGGGTTTAATTTGTAATCCCTCTGAGCTGCTTTAGTAACATTGCATCGTTTGGATAAACTTATTATATTAAAAGTTAATCTGTTTTTATTAAGATACTTTGTTTGATGAGTAGAATAAAAATTTTTACCTACTCAGGCGTATTGTCCCCTTGCGATAGGCATTTTTACATATGTTAATAACAGAAAATTAGATAAACAATAGTAGCCTATTACCTGTGTTTCATTTAAATAATTTAACACTTGAGGAATTTCACGCATCGAAAAGAGTTTTATTGCCTCTTGGTCACCCAAGAGCAACTCCTTACCCAAAAGAGTTCAACCTGTACCCGCACCTCCTTCAATTACACTAGCAAATACAAATAATATTAAACTAGGAGGTAATAATCAGAATGAAATATTATTAAGTCTTGGGAATCGATAACCCATTTAGCTTATTTACTTATTATATATAGTAATTACAAAGCTAAACCTATAAAAGAAGCAGTTTCCTGCCTGGCCGGACTATGTCTTCACCCTTGTAAAATGAAGTAGACAAAATATTTGTGGCAGCTTCATTCAAGGGGCTTCGCGTGTAGTCTCTGAGGATCCTACTCATAAATAAATTACTTTGGTTTCCTGCATAACCCTCCCATGTATGTATAAGTTTTACAACTAGTTCAGTTATTTACTAACTTTATGACAGCTAACCGCCGCCCAACTAGGTGTCTATACATCTGTTGACTGGATAAATTAATCCAATTTCGAGAGATTCCATGCCTATAGCGAAGTCATAATTAGAAAATTTACACTTTCTAACGGCATTCCCTTGTTTTAGAGAAAAAAAATTAAAAGTAGTATGTGTATCTAATATAGACCATTCAAATGATCTCAGTTGAAGTCAGTTCTTTTTGTATTCATTCGACTTCTAACAAGTTCTACAGTGTTTATTCCTTCTTCTGTTAAATGTTGATTATTAATAATTAAATAGGCAACCTTTTCTCAATCTTTATAATCTAAATATTTACTTGAAAATAAAGGATATTTATTAAAATAGTTAATAATAATATCTAAAGATACTTTACTAGATGCTGCTAAAGTATAGTATGTATTATTTGTAGATTTCTGTGTTCTGGTTAACAATTTACAATTTAAGAATAAACATATTTGATTTAAAATATCAAAATAGCTGTCATTAGTAATTGGATCTAAAATTCTTTGTTCAATTCTCAATCTACAAGAAATCTTTCTTTTTTTGGCACCCTCTTCTGTTTTAGTATGTTGTACAGAAAAACTACCATCTGCGTCTACAAATCCACTTAATCAACTATCATTTTCTAAATTATCTTTATTTAAGGGTAATTTCTTTATACCTGCACCATGATTTTTATTTAACCAATCTATAAGATTATATAGTTGATTTATTTTTGGAGTCCTTAATTTACCATTTATTAAATTAACTATCTTTTTTAAACCTACTACAGGTGAAACTACTAAAACACAAGCGTTATCTTTGGGTTTATATCTGATAAATCCTGATCCTATAATATCAAGTAATTTTTTGGCTAAAGCCTCATTTTTTAACCCAAAAGTTATACAAAATCTAGGATTATGAGTCTTTTTACCTTTTTGTTTTTGAATCCATATATGACCATCACCCTCAAATAAACCAGCTAGATATGAACCTAAATTATTATTATCATCATTATAAACACTACTTATATTTGAGCGCTTCGCACAAACTTTTAATTTTTTCTCAAGGAGATCCTGTTCTTTTTTGCCTTCACCGAGTCTACCTAAATGATCTCAATTTATATTACTACGACTATTGTTCATACCACTTTTTAGTTTTTCAATTAGATCAGAATTTTCATCATCATAATGAGTTTGACGAAGTATGAGATCTACAACTATCTCCCAATCTAAGAAATCATGATATTTAGAGCTAAATAATGGATATGTGTTTAAATAATTTTTAACAATACTAATGCTTTCTCTACTTTTAGCCGTGATATTGAAATACTGTTTACCAGTATTTCTAGTCACTACTACCAAATTAACACCAAAAAACAGTGCAATTTTTTTTAATAAAGGTTCGTAACTTTCATTAGCATAAGGATCAATCATTCTTTGTTCGATTCTTAATCTACAAGCCACTTTTCTTTTTTTAATAGTTTTACCTGATTCATCTGTTTCTTTTTTAGTATTTATAATGCCAAATGAACCATCAGCGTCTATAAACCCTGATAACCATGCATCTTTACTAAAATCTTGTGTTGAAACAGGGTATTTATTAATAGTTAAACCTTTCTTTTTGTTTAACATATCAATTAAATCATTAAATTTTTTTAATTTAGGTGTTCTCAAGTAAGAATTCATTAAAGATACAATATAGATTAATCCATCTATAGTGTGGAACGTTAAAACGCATGCATTTTCCTTCTCTTTAATTCTAATTCACCCAAATCCGAGAACCTCTTTTAACCGTCGAGCTAACGGTAAATCTTTTAAATGAAAAGTAATAGACAGGGATAGATTATTAACCTTTGAACCAGGTTTACTAATGGAGATGTGGCCATCTCCTTCAAAAAGACCAGCTAAATAAGAACCAAGATGGATCTCTTTTTTATTATGAAGTAGATACCCAGTAGAGTATTTTCTAATTTTATTTAAACAAGTAATAGTAATTAATGGCCATTTAATAAAACGAAGTGAGGCTTGTTTAAATTTTGCCCAAACTTAGTTATATAAAGTGGTAGCTTGCATATTTCATAGCGAAGCTACCCACAGATGTTTTCTAGTGCTCTGTTCACTTCAATATAATTTAAATTATATTGGACCCTGCACATCAATCAGCTTTGTTAAGCTGATTCTAAGTTCCGACTGTACATTCGCGAGCATTTCAGCTCTACGTAGGTG
>JACZCW010143173.1_pt1 | contig 16782 bp, 15 predicted proteins | sample 8641861 | NCBI WGS metagenome assembly JACZCW01 (sample SAMN15324607, study PRJNA640507) | soil metagenome | isolation source: intercropping sugarcane | place: China: Luxin town, Laibin City, Guangxi Province | collected 2019-07-25 | depth 10cm m | reverse complement strand
TGGGGTCGCCCACCGCGGTCTTGCAACCGCAAAGTTCGTTCGACATCGACATGTCAGCGCAGCTGAACTTTGTGCCGCAGCCCGGGCAACGGGCTGGGCTCGTGATCCGTGGCAATGAGCGCAACCACTACCAACTCGTCGTCGAAGCTGGACGACCGGGGCGCGCGGGTGAGATCTCCGTGGTGCTCGAGACGACACGGTTTGGCGTAAAGAAAATGGTCAAGCGTATCCGTGTAAAGACCAGCCACGTCGTGCTCCGTATCGTTGGTGACCGCGACAAGTACCAGTTTTATGCTGAGACACCCGGGAGAGCACGACGCCTGCTAGGCACCGCGACGACCGCTGGAACGTTCGCGTACGAACAAACTCAGTCCTTCACTGGAGCCTACGTGGGCTTGTACGCGCATCACCAGGAGGCTAGCCAGCCGGCCGTCGTGGATATTTCTTGGTTCGAACTGCGCAACTTGTAAAAAATCACGCTCGGGTGGAGGCTTGGCGGAGCTCAGCTTGTACCGAATCAAAGAACGAGCGCGCTTGTTCGAGCGGCAGGTGAGACAAAACGAAGCCTGTTTGCTCACCGCGTACCAGCAGTTGTGGACTGCCCGACCAGGCAGCTCGGCGCTGGCCGGAGCCCACCAAAAAGTCCGCGGCGACTCCGGCGCTGAACAACAGGGCCGCGCCGATCAGCAGAGAGGGCGCTCCCACCGTGAGGCCGGTGCTCAACGTCCAACCGCCGAGCGCCGTACCTAGACCGAGCGCCGTCAATCCGGCGTAGAAGGCAGGCGGCTCACCTTGCTCTTGCAGGGCAAACTCACCCAGTTGCTCGATGATGAACACGTGCTTCGCGCGATGAATACTGCGTCCTAGCAGGCGTGTGTTGATCTGCAATTGGAGCACGCCTTGCTCAGCCGTGAGCTCAGCGTGCCGTCGATAGGAAAGGACGTACCTGAGGACGAGCGCGAAAAGTCCGCGCACGGCCAAGACCAACGTAACCGCCTCCAGCAGACGCAAAGCTGTCCGCGCCGGGAGTTTTCTCACCTCACCGCGCAGCCGGGGAGCCTGGTCCGGTCCAGGCAGATCGGGGCTGAGCTCAGTCAACTGTGCGCCTTGAGGTGAAAATTCATCGAGCTGATGGCTGTGACCTGAGGATGAATGGCTGTTGCCTGTGGAGGAGTCAGTTGGCGACGCCACGGATGGGCGTTACCTGCGCTGGTCCCGCAGGGAACTGCGCTGGGCTGGAATGAATCGAATCAAGCACCGGGCCGGGCACTTCTGGCGAGTGGTCGGCGAGCGCGCGATTTTTGCTGTCCACGCGGATGACCGTGGGAACGTGCGTGCGGGCCTCTTCCTGAGACATCATCGCGAAGGTGGCCAGAATCACCAAATCGCCAGGGTGCGTCAGGTGGGCCGCCGCGCCGTTGATGCAAATACAGCCGCTGCCCCGTGGCCCAGAGAGGGCATAGGTGCTGAGGCGTGAACCGTTGGTACAGTTCCATACGTGCACCTCTTCATGGGGCAGGATCCCAGCTGCATCGAGCAGGTCCTGGTCAATGGTGACGCTGCCCTCATAATTGAGGTCCGCATGCGTCACAGTGGCGCGATGAATCTTGGCTTTGAACATTCGAATGTGCACGGCGTGTCCTCCTGCTTTGCATGGCGGCCCGAGCCTGTCTCGGGTCCCCCTGAAAGACGTTGAACTTCATTGAAAGATACGCGCTGCGCGCCGACGAGCAAGCGAGGGAAGCGGTTTTTCCTTGGAGGGAATTCGTCGCTTTCTTGGCCAGAAATACGGGTTTGTCATAATCCTGTATGCGCACTGGGTGTGTCAGCGAGGCGCGCACGGGATTACCCAGTTCGGAGGTAGACCATGAACATGCGGTTGGTGAAGGATGCAGGGGCTGAGGAGCGAGCAGGAACACGGCGTGATCAAGCGCTTTTGCAGCTGCAAACTGCATTGCGCCAGTTGTTTGCGTTGCGACACACCGGGGCTCTGCACACGCAGATCACTCGAGCGCAAGGTCTCGTTGACGGTTACATGAATTGCTTACTGGACCTCGGACTGACCAGTGACCACGAGCTATTGGATCTCGTGGTGGCCACCAGGCGCGGGGTAGACGAACCGGCTAAGGCTGGGCTCGACATTTTGCCCGGCACCGACGTGGACGCGCAGGCTTCTGCGTGATCATTTGAGCGTCGGGAGCAGCCACGACAGCTGATCCTTGACGTATTCCGCATGGGGCCCATGGCTGATGAGCGCGTGTTTGAGCGCGGTGGACGCCGGACTAAGCTGGGGATGCGTGAGATAGCTCGGCAGCAGCGCGACGATGGTCTGGGCGAGGCTGGAGTTGGCCCGCAACACGGCCAGCACCGACTCAACCGTGACATCGCCGCCGTCGTTGCGCCAACAGTCGTAATCCGTGGACAAAGCCAGGGTTGCGTAGGGAAGTTCGGCCTCGCGGGCCAGCTTGGCCTCGGTGGCGGCGGTCATGCCAATGACGTCCGCGCCCCAGGATTGGTAGAGGAGACTTTCTGCCCGCGTGGAGAACTGCGGTCCTTGCATGCACAAGTAGGTGCCGGTTGAATGGACGTCGAACTCCGTTTCGCTCACCTGCTGTGCTGCTTCAACCGCATGCAATACAGCTTGGTGCAGATGCGGACACACCGGGTCTGCCAAACTGACGTGCGCCACCACCCCCTCATCAAAGTAGGTGTTCAATCGACCTTTGGTCCAATCGATGTATTGGTCAATCACGACCACGTCACCGGGGACGATGTCTTCGCGCAGGGAACCCACGGCGCTCACGCTGAGCAGCTGCCGCGCTCCTAACATGCGGAGCGCACAAATGTTGGCGCGGTAGTTGATTTGGTGGGGCGGGATGTGGTGGCTGCGCCCATGACGAGCCAGGAACAACAGCCGGGTTTCTTCCTGCCCCATGGGGTTTTTGGGGTGCTGTAAAATCCCCTCCACGATGGGTGAACTGGGGCGCCCGTAAGGCGTGTCCACTTCATGTTCGGCAAGCACCGACAGTTCGTCGATGGTGTAAATGCCGCTGCCGCCCAGTACGCCCAAGGCCATCATGGCTGCACTTTAGTGGCCAACAGGGCCTCCGCCAACGCCGCGGCGCGCAAGCGCCGGCACTCTTCTGCGCGAAAGATCGACAGCAATTGGGTCGTCGCCGTCTCAAGATCGTCGTTGACCAAAACGTAGTCGAACATGCCGTAATGGGCGATTTCTTCGCGTGCGGCTGCGAAACGGCGGCGCACGGTGTTCTCATCTTCTGAGGCCCGGCCGCGCAGGCGCTCGAGTAAGATATCCATGTTGGGGGGCAAGATGAAGACAGAGACCGCATCCGTCTGCCGACATTTGATCTGACGCGCGCCCTGGTGATCGATGTCAAAGATGATGCCCCGCTGGTCTTGGGCGAGCGTCAGCTCTTTGCGGCTGGTCCCATAGAGATTGCCGTGAACCTCTGCCCATTCCAGAAACTCACCTGCGGCAATCAGCTGGATGAATTGCGAGCGGGAAACGAAGTGATACTCGCGCCCATCCAGTTCATTGGCGCGCGGCGCCCGGGTCGTGTGCGAGACGCTGAAACGCAGGTCGACGATGGCGTCGCGTAGACGAGCGGTGAGCGTGGTTTTGCCTGCGCCGGACGGAGATGAGATGATGAGTGGTAGCGGATTCATTGTTAGGCGACGTTTTGAACTTGTTCGCGGAGGCGCTCGACCTCGCTTTTCATCTCAACGACCAGCTGGGCGATCTTGGTGTGAGGTGACTTGGCACCGATGGTATTGACCTCACGCGCCACTTCTTGGAGCAAAAAATCCAAACGGCGTCCAACCTCGTTCGGCTCGGCGAGGAGCGCCGAAAATTGGGTAAAGTGACTATCGAGACGGACGAGCTCTTCTGTGATGTCCGCACGATCGGCGAGCAAGGCCACCTCATGCTCCAAGCGTTCGCTGGGCAAAGCGGGTGCGTCGATGAGCATCTGATCGAGGCGTTCCTTCAGCTTCTGGCGACGGTATTCCACCAGGTCAGCCGCGCCGAGCCCCACCCCAGCCGAGAGCTCCACGAGCCGGTTCAGGCGTTGCCCCAGGTCATCGCGCAGTTTGTTGCCTTCCAGCTCCTGCATCAAGCCCAGCGCGTCCGTCGCCGCGCGCAGAGCAGTGAGGATGGCCGTCCGACAATCCTCGAGGGCCGGGCCTTCATTGCGCACCATGTCAGGCAGGGCCAAAAGTTGTGCAATTTCCACGGTGGCATCGGGGTCCAGCTCCCGCGCCACGCGGGACAAGGAATGATAAAGTTCCCGCAGACGGTCCTCGGCTACGGTGACGTGGGTGATGAGATTGCCTTCAATGCGTACGGCGACATCGAAGCGTCCGCGACCCAACATCTCCCGCGAGGACTGTTCCAGGAAAAATGCGTGCTCGTGCAGCTCAGCCGGAACCCTGACGCGCACTTCTTGATGGCGATGATTGAGTGCCCGAACCTCCACCGCGAGTTTGGCTCCGCCCACGGGGGCCGAACCAGCACCAAATCCCGTCATGCTGCGCATAGCTCGTCCATGTCCAGGTCACCCAAAAACAGCTCAGTTTAGCTCGAAGTCACGATAGTGCCCAACGATGGCCGGGCGCCACAGCCTCAACCAAGATCCGAGCGCTTAAAGCCCGCGGCGACGACGGATGTCCTCCATCATGCGGTTGTATTCAATTTCCCAAACCGGGCTGCCCTCTTCGACAGGGCGCACTTGGGACCGAACTTCCTTGTCCACCTTCTCCCGCTGCTCAGTGAGCTTGCGCAACGGAATGCGCAATTGTCGGCGGATCTCATGGTCTTCGCCGTAGATTTCTTCGATGTTGGTGGAGGAGAGCACCATGGCGAGCAACTGCTCGAGCAAGTAGTCCATCGCCTCATCACCGACCTTCACGCCTTTTTGGTCGGCCAAGCTTTGCAGTACCCGACCGAAATCTTTGTTGGTCAGGCCACGGCTCTCCAAAGTTTGGCGCGTGCGGGTGATGAGCTCCTGCTCGGTCTTGATGTACTGGTTGAGGACGGCCTCGAGGTCCAACTGCACCTCCCTGGGGACATCGGTCTCAATCAGTTCACTCTGCTGGAGCAGTTGAAGCATTTCGCGAGCGATGTCCGTGACCTTATGGGGAGGCAAAAGCATGGCCCCTCTTAGCAGATTTCTGGGCGAACCGAAGGCGCAGAAGTGCACATTAGGTCAGCGTTGAGACACCCCGGCGCGCAGCAGGACGGGCTGCCTCGTGGTCAGTCCTCGTCACGCTCAGGAGCGTCGACCCAGGCATCGGGGTCGGGTGGTCCGGACGATTGACGAGCCCCTAGCCGCAAGCGGTTGTACACGGCGGCGCGCTGACGCTGTTTGTACGCTTCATGGGAAGCGTCGCCGATCTCATTGGCGGCATCAGTCTCGGCGTCGAGCATTTGAAACTCACACAGCACGAAGACGACGGGACCCAGGCTCTCACAGCCAGGCGGCGCACCCGCGGCCATGTGCTCGGGCACCCGCACGGGGACATCAGCCACGAAGTGGATGACGCGATAATTGGCGGCACTGAAGGTGTTGTCCCCGGGCACCAGGGCCTCATCCAGCTCGCCCTGAAAAGAGCCAATCATTTCACGCAAATGCGGGGAATTTTCGCAGTAATTTCGGAAGTGGAAGAGCGTGTTGGTGCTCTCCCCAGGCACGATGTAGTTGTAGGGAAAGACGTGCTCAGCCAAGTACAAGAGGACGGGTAAGATGTCGTCCTTGGTCCGCGTGACGATGCGAAAGCGCAGCTTGTCGTAAAGCGCGGAGGCGGTGGACTGCTTTTTGGAGAGCAGCTTGGTGTAGGTCGAATCGAGGTTTTTTCGCCCGCCAATGAACTCGACGATGGGGAAGCCGGCGCTCAGCATGTTGCCGACCACACGGTAGATGCGCTCCTCGACGAGTTGGAACACATCTTTGTCGGATACCGGGAGCCGAAACAACAACTCACGTCCCGTCATGTGATTGATGATGTGCATGGTCTTGAGGATGGAGCAGGCACACAGTTGGCGGTGGCCTTTACCCGACGCCATCAAGATGAGTTCAATGATCGAGGAGTTTTCGACCGGACGCGGGATGGAGAAATTAAAATGCCGTCGTAAATACGAGATGGCGGTGTCGCGAATTTGTTCGGTGAACGCCAAATCGCCGTCGTTGCTCAAGTCGAGTCCGTGTTGCTCGACGAGCCGCCGCGCTTGCTCCTCATTCACACAGTTGAGGCGGTGCCAGTCGATGACCGAGCCGCCGCGCAGAATGAGTCGAATGGCTTCGACATCGTGCAGATCGAATTCCTCCAGACTCTTCAAGCGGCTTGCCAGAGACGGAGCAAAAGAGTGCGACTGCTCTTCCGGGAGCGCAGGGGGCGGACCGGAATGGCGCGATGGCGGAGAACTGGGGCGCGTGGTCAAAGGAGTCAGAGCCTAGGGAGGCGGGTGACACCTGGTCAACTTTGAAAGCGAAAAACCCCGACTCGCCGGAAACTCAGGCACCACCAGGCGGTCTACGCCACTGGATTGGGCACTTCATGAGCTACACAGGATCAGGGCAGCAAACGCACGAACGGGACCAGTTCGCAGCATGGATCGTCCCGCGTGGGTCGATCAATGTCCCGGGTTGGTCGTCGTGGCATCCCCGGGGCGAGAGCGTCCGAGAGACAAGGTTCCAAAGAAAATCCCCAGCGTTACCCCAAGAACCGCAAGCTGGGCCCCCATTTCGCCGGAAACGGCCAGGAGAGTGAGAGCTGCGGGAACTACGAGGTACCAGGGATTTAGGTTCATGAACGACTTACTCCATCAATGGTCCGAAGGGCACATTCGAAAGGTCGAGGTGTGCACTTGTCCTACATTGTGCCACCACCCTTGAGTGGGGCCAAGTTGTTACCGATTTCTTATGCTCGGCTCAAGTCCGACACGAGGGTGGCTCAAATATCATTCGTTTGTGCTTCATGAATGACGAGCGCGGTCGACGACCTGAGACGCTGCCGACAATTTACGGAGGATCTGGTCTGTAGAATAGTCAAAAAATTCAAAAAAAGCAGCGACTTATCACCTTCATCATCCGCCAACAGGTCACTGGGCCCACACAAACGCTCACAGCTCATCACCCTCCAGGGCGCGGCTTTAAAGAAGTGTCGCCAGTTTGAGCTCGGGGCGAGCACCGTAGTGAGAGATGACTTCGGCGGCTGCGAGCGCGCCCAAACGCGCGCATTCTTCGGGCGAGCAACCGCGCGTGTAACCAAACAAGAAGCCGGAGGCGTAGAGATCTCCTGCACCCGTCGTGTCGATGACGCGCGCCACGGGGGCAGCGGGTACATCAGCGCGGGCATCGCCAGTCACGACGACTGAGCCAAGCGCGCCCCGGGTGATGGCGACCCATTCTGCACGGCCGCGGATGCGGGTGACAGCTTCTTCGAAATGTTCGGCACGGGTGAGGGCCAAAAGCTCTGACTCATTGGCGAACAGCAGGTCCACGTGCTCGTCAATGAGCTGCTCAAACGACTCGCGGTGGCGATGGACGCAAAATGCATCGGACAAAGTCAGCGCAACTTTTCGGCCGGCGCTGCGCGCTGCGCGCGCTGCTTTGCGCATGGCCTCTTGAGCCAAGGGCGGGTCCCACAAGTAGCCTTCAAGGTAGGTGACGCGGGCTTGGGCAAACTCTTCCGGCCTGATGTCCTCTGGGCTCAGCTCGACACAAGCGCCTAAATAGGTGTTCATGGTGCGCTGAGCATCCGGAGTGACCAGGATCAAGCAACGCGCCGTGGGCGGCCCTGAGGCGTCGGCGGGGGAACTGAGAAAATCGACCCCTGCAGCACGAATGTCGTGGCCAAAGACCTCCCCCAACTGATCGGGGGCAACGCGACCGACGTACGCGACCTTCCCCCCGAGCGAGGCGATCCCAGCGCAGGTGTTGGCGACCGAGCCGCCAGACGTCTCTCGGCCGACGCCCATCTTGGCGTAGAGATCATGCGCACGGCGAGCATCGATCAGGGTCATCGCCCCTTTGGAAAGCCCATGCTCCAAGATGAACTGATCGTTGGTGGGACTGATCACGTCCACAATGGCGTTGCCCACGCCGATCACGTCGTATTTCATGCTGTACCTTTCTGGTGCGAGCGGCTGCGCGGCTCGCGTCGTTACATCTACCACTCTGGCCCTTCACAGGTAAGGGAACAATCCGGCGCTCAGCGTGGTGCAGCGTTAGGTGCGCTGCTGGCGCCCACCGGCGGATGATTGGCGGGCAGCGAAGCGCCGGGGGCAACTGCCCCTACGGGCGGATGATTGCTGGGCAGCATGCCATGCGGGCCGTCGGTGCCGATGGGCGGGTGGTTGCTGGGCAGTGCTGCTCCAGCGCTGCTGGTGGGGCTGGGGGCAGCGGGCGCTCCTGCTTGGGCAGAAGCACTGGGAGTTGGTGTCGCGCTGTCGGGGGGAGGTGAGGCATTCAGCATGCGAATGAGGCGCACCAGGCCCTGCACCGTCTCGTCGGGAATCTGTCCGAAGGCGGGCATGCGTCCGCGGCCCTTCTTTATGGTGTGGATGATCTCCGAGTCGATGGCCACGCGTTGCCAGGTCGGGTCGGTCAAGTCACGCGGTCGTGTGGTCGCAGCCTGGGGGCCGTCGCCGCGCCCGATGATGCCGTGGCAGGGTACGCAGTTTTGCTTCCACGTGGCCAAGACCACATCATTGAGGCCTAATGCTTCACCGCTGGGCATGCCAGGCGAAGGGTTTTCAATGTCTACCTGATTCGGCTGCGGTTGCGTCTGGTTGTCGTGGTCCGCCGGTGTCCATTCCGGGAGCTGTTCAGCGTCGGTTCGAGAGCAAGCGACGTTTATGGCCACGAGCAGACAGCAGCTCAACAGAGCACGGTAGGAACGAGGTGGACCGCTGGGGAGCATGCTCATGGGGCCGAGGCTTAACATAGGCTGGCCCGAGTCAAGAGTGGTAAGTTCCCGATTTGCGGGGCCGGCCTGGCCCGCGGTTGCCAAGCTGGGGAGGCCCGTCTAGGCCAAGGCTGTGTCGGCGGAATTTGCTCATTTGCACGTGCACACTCAGTACTCGTTTTTGACGAGCTCAGTGAAGGTCAAGGCTTTGGCCAAACGGACTGCCGAGTTGGGCATGCGAGCGGTGGCTATGACGGATAGCCACAACATGTTCGGGGCCATTCGTCACTACAAGGAGTGCCGCGCACTGGGCGTGACGCCCATTTTAGGGGCCGAACTCAACGTCGTGCGGGGAGGGCATTTGCACCACCTGGTGCTCCTGGCCGCGGATTTGGCGGGCTACCACCGCTTGATCAAGCTGGTCTCTCAGGGACACGCTCACCCTGCCAGCGACGATGGGGCCAGCGTAACCTTGGATGCCATCCTGAGCGATACCAAAGGACTCATCGGCCTCACCGGCTGTCTGGGCGGGGTAGTGGCGCAACAAGTGCTCGAACATGGCGAGGAACGCGGAAAATCCCTGCTGGGCCAACTGAAAGACGCATTTTCTCCGGGGCAGTTGTTCGTTGAGATCCAAAACCACGGGTTCGTGGAGCAGCCGGTCCTCAATGGGATCTTGGCTGATTGCGGGAAGAAGCTCGATCTGCCGCTCGTCGCAACCAACGACGTGCATTTCATGAATCAACAGGACGCCGCCGCGCAGCTCTACCTGGAATGCGTACGCCGGGGGCGCACGTTCGATGAGGCGCTTCCCACCCATCATGGGTCCAGTGAAATGTTCCTCAAGAGCGCCGCCGAGATGCAGGCGGCATTTTTGGACTATCCCGACGCGATCAAGAACACGCTCTTGATCAGTGAGATGTGCCAAGGGCTCGAGTTGCCGCTGGGCAAGCCCATGCTGCCTAACTTTCCGGTGCCGCCCGGCTTCAATACGGACAGCTACTTCAGAAAAATGGCTGAAGACGGGCTCGCAGCTCGGTTCGAGCACTTCAGGCGCATCGGCTTCAGTTTTGACGAGGCAGTGTACCGGGAACGTTTGGAGACCGAGCTGGGCGTCATCATCCAGATGGGGTTCCCTGGGTATTTTTTGATCGTTTGGGACTTTATTTTACATGCCAAACAACGCGGCATTCCGGTGGGGCCAGGACGCGGTTCGGGCGCGGGCTCGCTGGTCGCGTACTCGCTCGGTATCACTGATCTCGATCCGCTCCCGTACAACTTGCTGTTTGAACGCTTCTTGAATCCGGAGCGCGTGAGCATGCCGGATTTCGATATCGATTTCTGCATGTCGCGTCGCGATCAGGTGATCGACTACGTCTCGGAGCGTTATGGGCGCACCAGCGTCGGTCAAATTGCAACCTTCCAGAATCTCAAAGCGCGCAGTGTGATCAAGGACGTAGCGCGGGCGATGGGATTTCCGGCACCTGAGGCTCAACGCATCGCCTCGTTGGTGCCAGAGACGGGGCCGGGACAGACCGCGACCATCAGCGAGGCCCTCACCATGGAGCCCAAGCTCAAGAGCTTGGTGGATGAGGACGACAAGATCCGGGAGCTGATCGAACAAAGTCAGCGGCTCGAGGGTCTCACGCGGCACGCGGGAATGCACGCCGCGGGCGTCGTGATCAGTGAAGGGCCGCTTGACGATTACGTCCCCATCTTCAAGAGCGACACCTCACTGGTCACTCAGTACGACAAAAACGACGTCGAAGACGCCGGACTCGTGAAGTTTGACTTCTTGGGTCTCAAGACGCTGACGGTGATTGACAACGCGCAACGTTTGGTCAACTTGCGTCCCGATCGTAAGGAGAAGCCGCTCGACATCAACCAACTTCCCCTGACCGACACCGCTACATTTCAGCTGATTTCAAGCGGTGAGACCACGGGGGTGTTTCAGTTGGAGTCCAGCGGCATGCAACAGCTGTTGCGCCAGTTGCGACCAGACTGCTTTGAAGACGTGGTGGCCGTCGTGGCGCTGTACCGTCCAGGTCCACTGGGTACCGGTATGGTGGAAGATTTCGTTCGCACCAAGCATGGGCGCAAGGAGACACGCAAGCTCGATCCCCTCATCGATGACGTGCTCGCGCCCACGTACGGCGTGCCTGTCTACCAAGAACAAGTGATGCAAATTGCCCAGCAGCTGTCCGGCTACACGCTGGGCGGCGCCGACCTTCTGCGTCGCGCGATGGGCAAGAAAAAAGCCGAGGAGATGGAGAAGCAGAAGAAGACCTTCATCGACGGCGCAACCAAAAATGGGGTAGCTGCCGAAAAAGCGGAAGCCATCTTCAACGAAATTGAGGGGTTTGCCTCGTACGGCTTCAACAAGAGTCACAGCGCTGCCTACGCGCTGGTGACCTATCAAACCGCTTATCTCAAGGCGCACTATCCCACTGAATTTTTTGCCGCGGCGCTGACCACGGACAAGGAAAAAATCGAAAAGGTGGTGCGCACCATCGCCGAGGCGCGAGCTTGGGGGGCACAAGTGCTGCCGCCGGATATCAATGCGAGCGCGACGGATTTTACGGTGGACTATGCCTATCCACAGGGAAACGCGCCGAAGCGACCCGGTCAGAAACTGAGCGATCCGTTTGGAGCACGGATCCGTTTTGGTTTAGGGGCGGTGCGCGGCGTAGGTGAAGCGGCGCTCGAGAGCGTTTTTGAGGTGCGCGCACAGGGCGGCCCCTTCAAGGACCTGTTTGATTTCGCGGCCCGAGTGGACGGTCGAAAACTCAACCGCGGGGTGCTCGAAGCTCTGGTTCAATGCGGCGCCTTTGACTCCGTGTGTGCTCCCAATGGCATCCATCGTGCGCGGGCATTTGCCGCGGTGGAGCGTGCGCTGGAACGGGCTCGCTCAGCCACCAAAGACCGGGAATCGGGGCAGGCTAGCCTGTTTGGATTGTTCGACGCGACCCCACGTGGAGCGGAGCAAGCGCGGGACAATGAATACCCCGACGCGGTAGCCTGGGATCGTCTCGAGCTATTGCGCCGGGAAAAGGCGGCCTTGGGCTGTTACGTCTCCGGCCATCCTTTGTTTCGCTACGGCAAGCAAGTGAGTCGAGTGGGCGCCATCGCGACGGTGGAGCTCAAGGACGTCGAACCTTGGAGCGTCCACTCCGTGGCGGGCATCGTGGAGAATTACCAAGAGAAGCTGTTCAAGAAGGGTGCCGCGGGCAAGGCGGCGTTCTTTGATGTGGAAGATGTGCACGGCCGGGTGAAGGCCAAACTGCGCGGCGACCGCATCGACACCTTTGGGCACTTGCTCAAGGGTGGGGAGCCGGTGTTGGTGAAGGGAAAAGTAAGCTTTCCTGTTACCGATGAGCCGGAAGAAGAGAAAGAGCCAACGTTGTTTGTGGATTCCGTCGAACCTCTTGCTGATGCCGTGCTGTCGTCGAGTCAACGCATGACGGTTCGCCTGGAAGCTGCAGCCATCAGCAGTCGCCAACTGACGCTCATGAAAGCAGCCTTGGACAAAAACCTGGGATCGACGGGTATTGAATTGAAGCTCTTGCTGGAGCGGGGTGAAGAAGCCACGCTGACGCTGCCGCAAAGCGTGCACCTCACCGACGTTATCCTGGGTGAACTCGAACGGATCTTTGGTGATACGGTCGTAGAACTAGCTTAACTTCGCGACACGCAGGACCTTTGCTAGGATCCAGTTTCGCATGAGCAGTAAACGCGACGAGCTGACGCGCATCGATAGTCACGGCATAGCGCACCCCATTGGTCCTGTGGCGAGTCAGCGCTTGCGCCAGCACGTGGGTGACTACCGTGTCCTTCCTTCGCCCAAGCACGTCGTCATGCTGCGCTACACCGGCGAAGACGGAGAAGTCGACGAAGGCGACGGCGCACTCGTGCGCATCGCCGGAGAGATCGCCGCAAAAGGTACGATGTGTGACATCCTTGCGTTGCTGGCCCAGACGGGGTGGCGCGGGATCTTGAGCGTGCATCAAGGCAACGTCACCCGTGAGATCTATCTGTCCCACGGCAACGTGGTGGGCGTCAAAAGCACGGATCCAGACGAACGTCTGGGCCGCATCATGTATCGCTACGGCCACATCAGCGAGGAAGACTTGCACGGGCTCGAAGAGGCTGTTGGACTGGGGCGGCGCTTTGGCGAGGTCGCGGTGGATTTGGAAATGGTCACGCGCGAACAGGTGTACAAGGCATTTTGCCAGCAGATCACGGAAGTCGTGGTGGCCGCTTTGCGCGTTGCGGATGGCACCTACTTCTTCCTGGACGGATTTTTGGACGGTTCGTTGCCTACGCGCCAAGCCGTGAGCGTCAATAGCTTGCTCATGGATGGGGTAACCCGCATGGATGAACTGGCGTATTTTGCCGAAAAAATCCCCACCGTAGAGCATGTGCCGGCGCTCGGCTCGCAGAAGTCACGCCCCAATGAAGACTTGCTGATGGTCTACGAACAGGTGGATGGAAAACGCAGCGTGCGCGAGTTGGGGCGCATCACTGGTTTGGGTGAGTTCGAGACGATCAAAAAAGTGTATGGGCTCGTGCAAACCCACCACGTCATCATCAAGCCGCCCCACATGGATGGTGGGCCTGTTGCCGTAGTGGAGGCTGCCAATGATGTTCTCCAGGCGGCGTTTGCCAAAGCGCGCAGCGTGGGGCACCAAGACGAACTGAGCAAGAGCTTGTCCACGTACGCCGTAGGCCAAGGGGTGTTCTACGACATCTTACTGAGCGGGGCTGGGCCGGACGAGACGGGACGTCTCAACGCGGAACGTGTGGCGGACAACGCGCAGATGGTTGCGGGTGGTGAGGACGTGGAAGAAACACTGCGCAAGCTATTGTTCGATTACGTCAGCTTTGGCCTGTTCAGTTTGGGCTCGCTGATTGGGGCCGCGGAGGAAAAAGCGCTCCACAATCAGGTCGACGAAGTCTTGTCGGCACTTCGCCCCGGAAATTGACCCAGCCGCGCCGCTTTTGTGCGAGAACAGAGGTTGCGAAAGGTCACCTTGGGAGCTAAAAGCTGCGTCCCTTCGGGTCGTTAGCTCAGTTGGTAGAGCATCGGACTTTTAATCCGCTGGTCCTCGGTTCGAGTCCGAGACGACCCACAAAAAAACATCCACTTCCGCCCAGCCTGACAAGACAGCGAGCGCGCGGTTGTGTCGCGTGCGCATTTTGGAATTACGAAACTCACTCGTCCATGGCACGCATGATGACCGAGATGGCCATGCCCAAGGCAAGCACCATAAATCCTCCAGCTACCCAGCTGAGGTGCACGGGGCCGAGGGTCAGCGGGACGCCTGTCGAGCGTGCTACCACCCGATCGAGAACCGTGATGACGATGCTCACACCCATGAAAGAAAAAGCGCGAGTGAGCGCTTTCCAAATCGATCGGCGCGGATAACCGGAGACGGCTTGCTCCTGCACCGCGCCGGCGCCTCGGGTGAGCGGCGTGGCCGCGGGGGTACGGATCAATGGTTGAGTGACCGGCTGCGGTGTCTTGGCGTGCGCGGGTCGAGCAACAGCGGGGGAGCGAACACCAGCCACGGCGGGCGCCTCGCGAAGCGATGGGGAGGCCGCCGGGGGACGCCGCTGCGCGACGGCGGGTGTGAGATCAACGGTGGTCGATTGGGGCGGGGCCAGTGAATCCAATGCGGCGCTTCCTGGGGATGCCGCAAGCTGCTGGTGCCGCAGAGACACTGCGCCTACCGCGCCGATCAGGTCGAGTGCTTCGGTCAGATCATCCCAGAACTCACCGACAGTTTGGTAACGCTCACGAGGATCAACCGCCAAGGCCCGAGCGAACACGCGCTCGACTTGATCGCTCACCGTGATCCCCTCGTTGCGCGGCGTCGGGCGCCGCGTGGGATCGACAATGGTGCCCATCATGGCGGAGTGGTCACCTTGGATCACCTCCTCACCCTTGGCGGCCTCAACTACCGTAAGGGCAAGACCCCAAACATCGGTCCAGCGCCCCGTTTGTCCGTAGCGGCGCGGAGCCCATTGTTCAGGGGCCCCGTAAGCGGGGGAAAAGGACACGAACGCATCCGCCTGCACGCTGGCGCGTCCCGCCATTTGACTGGCGGTGCTTTTGACCTTGCTGATGCCGAAATCCAAAATTTTTGCCACATCCTGAGTGCCCACACGCGCGACGAAGAGGTTCTCGGGCTTCATGTCGCGGTGGATCACAACTTGGAGTCCATCCTTTCCCGGCAAATTGTGGGCTTGCTCGAGCGCAGCAGCGACTGGCGTCAGCAGGTGCACCAACTTGATCAAAGACAGTGGTGGACGGCCATTTTCCCGCCGCTGGGCGATGAGTGCGTCCAGTGTCCGTCCCTCCAGCCACTCCAGAGCCATGAACGGCACCAGCGGCGCAGTAGGAGTCTGAAAGGCGTCCACGTGCAACGGTCGAACGATATTGGAGTTGTGGGCGGAGAGGCGAAAGAGCACCTCAGCCTCACCGCGGAACTGCTCCAAAAACGCGCGACGCTGGTCTTCGCTGAGCTCAACCGGGATTTTGAGGCACTTGAGCGCCACTTCTGCCCGAAACCCACGATGGTACGCGCGGTACACCACGCCAAAGCCGCCCTCCGCGACTACCTTTCTGATCTCGTAGCTGCGGGCAATGATCTTCCCGACAATGCCAAAGCGGTCCTGACTCATCTGCTTCTGATCATCCCCCGGCGTGGGGACGAGCCCACAACACTGGCGCGGTACACCACGCCAAAGCCGCCCGTCGCCCACACGTTCGTTTCCAGCTTACACTAACAGAAACTGGGCGCGCCTGAAGCCTGGGGCGGCCAAAAGCGCCGGTATGCAAACGTGAGATAATCGCCCAGAAAGCCTACAAAGCCGTGGACGCAGCGGCCAGGTGTGGCCATGGTCCAACCATGGAAATTGACCTCAAAAATTTGGGCCAAAGTATCAGATACAAGCTGCTCACTGCTTTGGTGGTCCCTCGGCCGATCGCTTGGGTCAGTAGTTTGGGATTGCAGGGCCAAGTCAACGTCGCACCCTACAGCTTCTTTAACGTTCTGGGGAACCTACCGCCGCTGGTCGCGCTCGGTCCGGGGTACAAACCCGACGGATCCAACAAGGACACGCCGGCCAATATCGAGCGCAACGGCGAATTTGTGATAAATATGGTAGATCGCGCGTTGGCAGAGCCTATGCATCAATCCTCGGCCGCGCTAGCCAGTGAAGAGAGCGAGGCTGATGCGCTGGGCATCGAGCTGGTGTCGAGCCAAACGCTGCGTACCCCAGGGGTAAAAGCATCTAAGGTGCGACTGGAATGCCGTCACGAGCAGACGCTCAAAATTGGGGGCAACCAGCTGGTCTTTGGCGTGATCGAACACATGCACGTCGCGGACGGCCTTCTGGATCCAGAAACTTACCGTCTCAATCCAGATCAATTTTTTGCAGTCGGGCGCCTGCAAAGTCCGGGTCGCTATTGCACTACGGCGGACCAGTTTGATCTGGGTAGTTTTCCAAAAATCAGCGCAAAGTGACGCTCGTTGCCGAGCAAATGGGGAGCTTCGCTCACTCCGCGTCGATGCGATACAGCGCCCCTTGGCTGTAAGAAGTCAGATAGAGCTCGCCGTCCGCACCATTGGCTATGCAAGTGGGCGAACTAGGGTAGTCCAGATCACTGGCGATGTCCGTCGCGCCGCTCACTTGGCCCGTGGCTTCGTCAAAGCTGAAGTACGAAACAGAGTTCCTCAGAAAATCCCCAAACACATACTTGCCGCGCAAAGCTGGAATGGCACTGCCGCGGTAGACGGCGCCACCGATGATCGTGGTCTTCGACTCAGCGAGCCACGGGTAACTGTAGGCCGG
>JACZCW010010322.1_pt1 | contig 16837 bp, 13 predicted proteins | sample 8641861 | NCBI WGS metagenome assembly JACZCW01 (sample SAMN15324607, study PRJNA640507) | soil metagenome | isolation source: intercropping sugarcane | place: China: Luxin town, Laibin City, Guangxi Province | collected 2019-07-25 | depth 10cm m | reverse complement strand
GCGGCTTACGCCACTACCTGGGCGAGGTAAGCTGTTGTGCTCACTTGCGGCGACAAGCAGGGAAGGAACACACCAGAGGTAGCTTGAAAAGTCAGGATCTGTTGTCCTTTGCGACCGGTCCGGGTTAGCGTTCACTCGTGGGAACGAATGCACCTCACGGGATAGGCAGCCGCCAATTGAGCATCTTTCGACCGCGCTCGTGGAAGAACCTGCGCAGAACTCTGGCCGCACTTTTGGCCTCAACTGCCAGCGTCTGGTCGGGGACCGCTCAGGGCCAAGATGAAACGTTCACCTTGGACCGCGCCCAACTATCGGGGGCGCCGGACGACGGCTTCATGGTGCACCGTCCGTTTCAAGGGGACGAAACACGCGTCTACGTGAACGGGGCCATCGGCTTTACGCTTGATCCACTGCGTGACAGTCACATTCAACCGGGTCTGCACGTGGAAGGCCCGCCACCCATCATCGGTCAGTTTCCATTCTACCTATCTGGTGGTCTGCAGCTGCTCGGCCGTCTGGGCATCAACGTCCACGTGCCGTTTACGCCCTTGCAGATCCCAGGCGAAGAGCCCGAAGAAGCAAACACCTCGGGGCTCACGGACTACTGGGCAGCCATGAACGATGTGCGCATCGATGCACGGGTCGACGCGTGGCGCTCCAATGACCGCCGCACGCATGTGGGTTTTTTTGGTGCCTTCACCATCCCTACGGGCTCGCGTCACGGCTTTGGTGGCGATCGCCAAGCCACGGGCATGTTGGCGGTTTCGGCCGAACATACCTTTGGCAAGCTGCTGATCACCGGGCATATGGGGCCGCATTTTCGCCCGTCGCGCTCCATCGGGGAACCGGACGGACTGTATGTCAGCAGCGAGCTACGCTACGCGTTTGGAGCGTTTTATCCGCTCCGCGATGATTGGGTACGCATCGGGCTTGAAATTTGGGGGAGCACCGGGATCGTCAAACAAAATGATGAGTCCACGTTCTTCGACGGCCGTCACACGACGTTTGAATGGCTCGGCCAGGGTAAGTTCTTAGTTAGCAAGGACAAGAAGACCTACGTTAATGCGGGCGTCGGTACACGCATGAGCAACGGCTATGGCTCGGCCGATCTGCGCGCATTGGTGTCCATTGGTCGCTACTTCCTCTTCAACGATCGCGAGCCCCCGGCCCCACCACAAAAGATTTTGATCCGCGACCGTGCTGCTCTGCACGACGTCGACACCGACGGCGACGGTTACCCCGACGACATCGATGCGTGTCCCACCGTGAAGGAAGACGGGCAACCCCCCGATCCTTCGGACGGTTGTCCCGCACCCCAAGATCGCGACAAGGACGGCATCGTCGACGACAAGGACAAATGCCCGGATGATCCTGAAGACAAGGACGGCATCCAGGACGAGGACGGTTGCCCAGAGACCGACGCCGACAAGGACCTTGTGCTCGACAAGGTGGACAAGTGCCCCGAGGAACCGGGTCCGCCCAACAAGAACAAGAAGAAAAATGGCTGCCCCACTTTGACGAAGGTCACGGGCGACATGGTGACTCTGCTCAAGGCCATCGAGTTTGACTACAACAAGGCCACCATCAAGCCTGTCAGCTACCCCATCTTCGAAGAGGTGGCGACGCTCATGAAGGCCCGCGTCAACATGAAGATCCGGATCGAGGGCCACACCGACAACATTGGTAGCCGGGCGTACAACCTGAAGCTCAGTCAGGCCCGCGCCGATGCGGTGATGGACTACTTGGTCAACACATCGGGCATCGCAGCCATCCGCCTCACCGCAGAAGGCTTCGGACCTGATCGCCCCGTGACGACCAACGCAACCGAGAAGGGTCGCGCCAAGAACCGACGTGTGGACTTCGTCATCGAGAAAGAAGCCGAACCCACCGACAAGGAACCGACCTGGGAGTGACCTGCAGGTAGGGGGGGCCGGCCCATGCTGCCGCGCGACAGCCCAGGCCATGTCGCCCCCCATGGCTTAACCGAGTCATCCAAATCAGTCTGATTGTGCGCTGGGCGGCGCCGGTGCAGGCCAATTGTCGGCATTGTTGAACCTGGGGGCAATATTGCCCCCTCGCCCGAGCCGCGATCCGCTGCAAAGCTTGCAAGACGCCCCATGACCGTCGAGTTTCTCATCCACGCGATCGTTCATCAGACCACCATTCTGATCGCCCAATTGGCCACGCTGGGCGGCGCTCGAGCGCCGCTCGCGCAGGTCGCCAACCAAGTGTTCCTCGACTTGGTACGGGAATTGGAGCGGCAGGGCGTGAGTCGTAAGGTAAGCGCAGACATGTTTGGCCTGGGCCTGCGCACATACCGACGCAAAATCCAGCGGATGAGTGAAAGTTCCACCGAGCGCGGCCGTTCCCTGTGGGAAGTAGTGCTTGAATACATCAAACAACGTCCGCTGGTGAGCCGCGCGGATGTGCTCGTGCGATTCTCGCTCGACGATGAAGCCCAGGTGCGCGCGGTGTTGCGCGATCTCTGCGACAGCCAGTTGGTCGTGCTCGAGGACCTTGGTGGAAAGACCTGCTACCGCACCGCATCAGAAGAGGAACTCCTGGAACTCCGCGGCACCCACAGCGACGAGGGTTACGACGATTTGCTCGCTGCGCTGCTGTACCGCGAAGGGCCGCTCACCCTGGCTCAGATCGCGGAAAAGGCCCAAACTGAGCAGCGTTTCATCGAGGCGGCGGTGGAGCGTTTGGTCTCGCTCGGACGCATTGCGCGCAGCGAAACCGACGGGACCGCCCAGTACGAGGTGCGCTCTTTGGTCATTCCGCTGGGCGCACCCGCCGGGTGGGAAGCAGCCGTGTTCGATCATTACAAGGCCATGGTCAAAACCATCTTGGCCCGGCTCGCCGATCGCAGCAGCGCTCAATTGGACGACAACGCCGGGGGGAGTACATACACCATCGACACTTGGCCAGGTCACCCACTCAACGATGAAGTCTCGGGCGCGTTGCGACAAGTGCGCTCCAGTCTCGGAGATTTGAGGGCGCGAGTAACTGAGTACAATCGCGAGCATCCTCGCCCAGAACAGTATCGACGCACGGTGATTTATGCTGGCCAATGCTTGAACGATGAGGGCAATGACTGACTCATCCCGCTGCTCCCCCCGGCAAAAAATGGCCTCTTCATCTTCTCCAACAACTCGGCTTGTACGCTGGATCCTCGCAGCTTTCTTGCCTGTCGTTTTCGCTCACGCGCTGAGCTGTGAATCGCAAGGCATCGACCCCACGGGTGGAGAGACACATTTCTTGCGGATGTGCGACGCTCAAACTGCCCCGTGCCCTCAACCTCTGTCCTGCCTATGCGGTGTGTGCACGCTGCCGTGCTCCACGCAAAACGCATGTGATGAGTTTCAGCAGGCGCAATGCTTGACGACTGCGCCCTTGAACTGCGACGCCGCCGCTCCCAGTAACGTCTGTGAAGTGGAGTGCATCGAGGATGCAGAATGCCATGTCCTGTCCTCGCAGCACCATTGTGATAGTGGTCGCTGTCGTCTTGGCACCGGCGACTCAGTAGGAGACGGCGATGGAGGCGCAACCGGTGATCCTGATACGACCGACTCGGAGTGCGTAGGCGTAGAGGCGACGCCCAACGAGGTCTTGATCATCGGTGACAGTTTCTTCGCCACCAGCCACCAGATCACCGCCTACTTGGAAAATCTGGCGCGGACCGCCGGTGTGCTCGACGTGGGCGATCGCTACCGGGATCAATCGCGGCTGACCATGAACGCCCTGGCCTTGAACGGCGAGGGCATCCGCTCCCAGTATGAAACCGCGAGCGCAGAAACGCCGGCGCGCGTGGTGATCATGAACGGAGGTGGCGCCGACATCCTGCTGGGTTCGTGTGAGTCGACTGATCAGGACTGTCCATTGATCAAGAATGCCGCCGCCGCACTCTCCGAGCTCCTGGCCGACATGGCGACGGACAGCGTCGATGCAGTGATATTCTTAGGCTACCCGCTCCCTCAGCCGCCCCAACCCGAGGGTGTCGGAGAGCGTCTGGAAGTGCTGCGACCACTTCTGGAAAACGCTTGCCAGACGGCTGATTTGCCCTGCACCTGGATCGACCTGCGCCCGGTATTTGCTGACCACTACGACGAATACATCCAGGGCGACGGCCTCAACCCGACCGCGGCCGGGGCTGAGCAGAGCGCCGCAGCGATCTGGGAGACAATGCAGCAGCTGTGCATTGCACAGTGAGCGGCGGCCCCCATGTTCATCAATCGCTATCGATGTACAGCTGCGTCGCGTACAACAGCTCCCCCTCACCTTCGACGACGGCAATCCCGACCTCATCCCAACGCCTGAGCAACATGTTCTCGCGGTGCGAAGGACTACCCCAGAGTGCGCGGTGCAGACGCAGCGCAGAAGCGGCGAGCGCCACGTTTTCTCCGGTTGCTTTGGGTCGTATTCCGGCGTTTTCTACGCGAAATGCCGGATCGCCACGCCCAGAATCATGGCTGATGCGACCCTGTTTGAGCATCTGCTGACTGTGCTCCAAAGCTACGTGGTCGAGCTTGCGATTGCGGCGCACAGCGGGCAAATTCAGCTCTTTTCGTGCGCCGTTGATGGCAGCGAGCAGGGCGTCCTCAGGATCTTGATCCGACTTGATGCTCTCTTCACCTGGGACGGGCCGTTCATCAGGAGCAGACGGGGGAGGATCGTCAGCCGTGACATACATCTGAGCAACAGGGCGTGGGCCACCGCTCACCGTCGCCATCAGCTGCACCAACCAAGTTCCTGAAGTCTCCACGGGCAACCTACCTTTGACGGTCGAGCCCTCGAGCTTGGTCGCCAAGGTGCGCGGCAAGCCAATCGGCGGAAGCAACAAGACCTTTGCGTCCGTGGCTTCCACAAGCAGCTGCGCCTCAAACTCGAGCCAAGTTCCTGATTGCGTCTTTGTGGGCAAAGCAGTCAAATCAGCAAGGACGTCCACCTGCAGCACAACGACGGCGAACGTTCCATCTTGCAGCTGCGCAGCGCCCAACCCACATCGAAACTCACCCAGGGGTGGACGCTGCCGCGCCCACTTGCCCACGGATTCAGCCACCACATGGCCATCCATCGGGCTCATCTGGGCGCTCCAGAGGCGTGGCATAACGTACGGCGAGCCGGTTCGCCGTAGATGAAAATTGGCGTAGTCGATGACCACGGCGGCGGGGTGTTCATTGAAATGTGCAGCCAGCCAGCCTGCCACTTCGTGCAAGCTGGCGTCTCCTGCCCCGCAGGCTTCCTCCGCTGCTGCCAAGTCCGGATCTGGAGTTGAGCCGGGACGGGGCGAAGACGTCTCGGGAGCCCAAGTGAGATCTTCCTGGGGAAGGGGGGGAGGGGTCTCTTCCTTGGCGGCCGGCTTGTGCGCGAGCGGTTTTGCCTGCGCTGGTGGCAGGGGAGGTGCGGTATTTACGCATCCGCTGATGGTCCAAACAACGCCAAGACAGAACCACCCGGTCCGACCCTCGGGCGCGTCAAAGAACAGCATGCTTCGATAATAGTCGGGGCGCAGCAGGACAACCATCCCCCCGCGCACTGGGCGTCGCGTGGCTGGTTGCGCCGAAATCTGTGCGACATGGCCGGTCCACTGGTAGGGTCGGAGACGGATGCCCAAGTTTTCCCAAGCTGCAAGAGTCGGGGCCTTCACGGTCGTTACCGGCGCGGCTGGCTTCTATATCTATGATTTCGTCACCCACGGTGCCGGCTCGAGCGAGGGGTATCATGTGTATGCGCTCATGGATGATGCGAGCGGCGTCGTCAAACATTCCCAAGTACGCGTCGCGGGCATCCCGATAGGGACCATCGAGAAGATCTCTCTGGCTGGTCGACAGGCGCGGGTGGACATCCGCATCGATGAAGGGGTGCCGCTGTTCGTGGATGCAACAGTGTCCAAAGTCAGCTCCAGTTTGCTCGGGGAGTACGTCGTCACCATCGCGCCCGGTACTGAAGGACGCGACCGGTTGCGTGAGGGAGATCGCATCCGGGTATTGAGCGAAGGGACGAGCACCGATGACATCCTGGCCGAGGTGCGTGACATCGCGCGGGATCTCAAGAAGGTGTCAGGCTCGCTAGCCAACTCCGTGGGGACGCAACAGGGCGAGAAGGACCTCAAAGATATCCTGCACAACTTGGCCCAGGTCACCGAGGCGCTCAATCAGACCGTGCGAGAGAACCGCAACGCCATCCACAGCATCATCACGCGCGTGGATGCCATTGCGCAACGCAGCGATCCGCAGGTCAACCAAATCTTGGAAAACGTCCGCGAAACCACCAAGGATGTGCGCGCTTACGTCGAAAAGTCGGGCGACCCCAATGTCCCGTCGGGCGAGGTCCAACAAGCGATCGAGCGCGTCAATCGCGCCAGTGTGAGCATGGAAAACGCTCTGGCCGACATCGAGACCGTCACGGAACGTTTGGAGCAGGGTGAGGGCACGCTGGGCCGCTTGTCCAAGGACGAGCGCCTGATCAACGAAGTGGAAGGGATCGCAGAGGGTATTGGAGATTTCGTGGGTGGCATTGGCCGTCTGCGCACCATCGTCAATTTGCGCTCCGACTATCAGTTTCTGGCGGGGACCTTTAAGAGTTTCGTAGAGATCCGACTGCAACCGCGCGAGGACAAGTATTACAGCTTCGAGGTCATCAGCGATCCACGCGGTTACACGGAGATTGAACAAGTCGACGTCAGCACGACCAATCCCAACGATCCACCGCACTATCGCGAAGTCCGCACCAAAACGACAACGGATTTTCGGTTTTCATTCCAGTTTGCTCAGCGAATTGGGCCATTTTGGGGGCGCTTTGGCATCAAAGAGTCCACGGGCGGCGTCGGCTTGGACACCGTTTTGTTCGACGATCGACTGGAAATTCGCCAGGATTTGTTCGGATTTGGCGAGGCGCCCCTGCCTCGATACAGGGTCTATTTGGGCTATGAATTTTTACACCGACTGTGGTTACTCGGTGGCGTCGACGACATCCTGAGCAATGATCGGCGGGACTACTTCATTGGTCTGCAGTTGCGCTTCGATGATCGCGACATGAAGTCTCTCTTGCCCTTCGCGGGCGCGGCCTTTTAACTCACCATTGTCTAAGCCATGACGAGGCCATTGTCTTTTGCCCTTTCTCGGTTCCGAGCGCAGCGCCGCGGCCTGCGCGGCCTGCTGCTGAGCTCACTGCTCCTCGCCACGGCTGTCTCGCTTGCCTCGTGCAAAAAGGGACAGGCATCTCACGCTCCCGAGCGAGTGGTTCCCGTGCCCACACTTCGCCTTTATGCCCTGGCCGGTGCGGCAGGGGCAGTTGAACCGTGCGGGTGCGTCAAAGACATGCTGGGGGGCGTGGATCACGCGGCCGCCTTCATCGCTCGGGAGTCCAAGAAAGCTCCCCAGTCCTTGGTGCTCGGTGCCGGCCCGATGTTCTTCGAAAGCCCCACGGTAAAACCAGAGGAGCAGGCGCAACAACGCTTCAAGGCGGAGGCGATGGCGCAGTCATTGGCCGACCTGGGGCTCGCGGCGTGGTCACCCGGCGCCAATGATTGGGCCATGGGGCTGGCTGATTTTACCCGCCTCTGTAAGCAGACCGGCGCTAAGGCGCTGGCCGCCAACTTGCGGGACCCCACCGGTACGATCGCCCGGGCGCACGTCGTGCAGCGAGGAGACTTGTCCGTTGGGTTGATCGGAATCAGCGTCCCGACGCTGCCGCCATCAGTAGCGGCACAGCCGCCGGGTTCGGAAAGCGCGACGCCACCAACTGGTTCTTTCAGCGCCGATCCGGCACAACCTGCGCTGGCCCGTGAACTTGGATTGCTGAAAGACACCGACATCAACGTGGCCCTCATAGCTGCCCCGCGAGGTGAGGCCCTGCGCTTGATTGAAGGTCTGGCAAAGGGCCCGCATCCTTTGCAACTGGCGATCCTGGGCAAGCCCTACGACCAAGGCGAGAACAACGACACGCCCATTCCCCCTGAGATCATCGACAATACTCTGGTCGTACAGGCGCCCAATCACTTGCAATCCATCGCGGTCATCGATCTCTTCGTACGCGATGGAACGGGACATTTCGCCGATGGAACCGGTCTACAAGCGCATGAGCGCCGCATCCAGCTCGAAGGTCGGATTGATGAACTGAGTCGCCGCATCGAGCGTTGGAAAGCCCCCACCAGTCAAGTGAGCGCTCAAGATGTCGCGGCACAAGAAGCGCAGCTCGCAGAGCTGCGCAAAGAGCACGCGGCGATCCACCCCACGAGCGCTCCGGAGAAGGGCAGCTATTTTCTCTACGACTTGGTGCAAGTCAAAGAAGGCCTGGGACAAGAGCCTAAGGTGAGTGCCCGGCTCAGTGCCTACTACCAACGCGTGAACGAACACAATCGAGTCGCGTTTGCCGATCGCACCCCGACGCCGGCTGCCTCTGGGGAGGCCAGCTTCGTGGGCGTCGACACCTGCACCAATTGTCACTTAGAAGAGCGCATGTTTTGGAACGGCACCGGGCATGCCCACGCCTACGCGACACTTGAGACAGCCCACAAGGAATACAATCTGGATTGCGTCTCCTGCCACGTCACGGGCTATGAGCTGCCCGGAGGCTCGACAGTCACCCACGTAGCGGCCCTCAAGTCCGTCCAATGCGAGGTGTGCCACGGTCCTGGGTCATTGCATGTGACTGATCCGACCAAGGACGGAACGATCAAGGCTGTGCCCTCACGTTCGCTGTGCGCCAGCGCCTGCCACCATGCACCTCACGTTGGCCCCGATTGGAGCGTGGATGTCGCGTGGCCTCAGATCTTGGGGAAGGGTCACGGGATCCAGTGAGGCCGCGGGTCAGGTAGCCGGACGACGCTCGAAGCAGTCATGGTGGACCCGCAATTTCTTGCGCAACGCCTGGGTTTGCTCCACGAAGCGCGCAGTCACCGGGTCGTGGTAACCGCTGGGAGCTTGGCAGTCGTCTGCTACCACGGAACGATAAAAACGTGCGACGCGGCCCATGAGCAGCTCGCGTAGGTACTTGCCCACCAGCGAGGCCAGCATCACGAGCGGATCAGTGGCGTCGGCGTCCCGCACGAAATGAATGCTGCCGAGGCCTGGGAAGTAATAGCTGCTCTTGGCTTGTCCCTCTTGAAGCGTCATGTGCAGGCGTCCAGCAAGTGGACCAAAGAACTGGTCATACTTGCCAATTCCCCCCACTTTCCCACATACGACTTCGAGTAAGGGGCCGGGCGCACCTGCTTCGCGCAGGATGAGTCGCTCCATCGCGTGCAAGTCTGCCGAAAAACGGTGCACCCCCTGCTCTTTGAGCGCATTCAGCTTACCAGTGCACACAATCTCGCTCCGCACGCGCTCCACCTGGATGCCGCGCTCATCGAGCGCCCGCAGATGTAGAGCCACCCTCCCCCGCTGTGCGTCGCTACTGATGAACGTCTCGTCTTCAGTCGACCAACATTGCGCCCGTGTGCTCGACGGACATAGATCTTGTAGGTCGAGCACGGAGGGACCAGCCAGATGCTCCACCAACTCAGCTGGACTGCTGAGTTCCTTCCCTAACTCTCGCTCCACCACCCCACGCGCCCACGCTTCGGCCAGAGAGTAGTCGTGACAGGACACCAACTGTTTGGAGTCATCCAAATCTTCGCGAATGGCGCGCGGCAGCTTGCGGCCGTAGCGCGCGGCTCCGCGCTCATCCACGTGGGCCCGCGCCAGCGTGACGATCATCGGGCCCAGGCGCGGGCCTAGCCCATTTTCATCGAGGCCCAGGCGCGGCCCAACAAACGGTACACTTTTCTCTTTCATGGAGATCAACCGCCTGACACCGGTGGGATCAACGCCAACACGTCTCCATCGAAGACCGGATGATCGTCGCGGACAAATTCTTCATTGACCGCGCAGCGCACGCCCTCGTAGCGCAAGCGCTGGTGCAGGGAACGCAGCTGCACCAAAAGCTCCGCCACGCGCATTCCCGGAGTGATTTCCACCTGCTCCTGGCCAGTGTCAGCCAAGTCGCGCAGAGCTGCGAAGTACAAAACCGTGACGGCCACGTTCTAGGGTTAGGCGAGGACCTCACTCTTCGTCAAAGGAAAACCAGCTGGACTGCGCACGGCATAAGAAAGTGCCAAGATTTCAATGAGCAACATCTGGTAGATTTGGCGAATGTCGTCGCGGTTGAGCTTGCCTTCATTGGCCCGCACGGTGGTCTGAATGCTTTCGTGCACGAATTCGACGAGGGCCGGTTGTTCCATGAAGATCACATCGCTGGTGTCCAAGCTGTCGCCCGCGGCCTCGCCTCGTAGATCCTGATCCAGCGCAAACAATTCGGTAGTGGAGCGCAGCTCTTCCTCCGATATGGTGTCGAGCACCGTTCCCAACGTCTTGTCAAAAGCCGCCCAAATCGAAACGCTCAAGAAGTATCCCAGCGCCACGGACGCATCCTCGAGCGGTCCGCCGAGGATTTCACTCACACGCTCCGAGAGCACGGGTTGCTTGGCCTCGAACTCCTCAAACATCCCGTCAAACACGGCAGGCGACTTGTCTGCCTCCATCAAGAGTTCATTGCGGAGCAGCTCCAGCGCGTTACGGCCCACCTTTGCGTAGGATGGAACTGGCCGAATAGCTGAGCGTTGGACCCACATGTCTCGACCATACACCAGCGACCATGAAAGTAGAGACCTGCGCGCCGGGACCGCGGATCAATTTACAGCGGAGCGTAGGAAACGACCCGCACTTGACCGAGCGACAAATACTCACGCCCGCCAAAGCTCACAAGTCGCAGCAGACCTCGTTCTGGTCCTTTGACATAGACCAGAGTCGATTCAGCAAGTGGCGGGCGACCTGGGATGCGCCGTCCACTTTCATCCACCACTTGCGCCTGCGCGCTGATCACTACGGCTACTCGAGCCCCGGGGAACAGCCCTTCCCGCGCAAAATAGGCCAAAGTCCCCGGTATCAGCAGCAGCGCACCCACGCTGAGCGGGATGGTTCCCACCAGTCGTCGCGTCTCGGTGCGCGCGAGGCGTAGCACGACGCCGAGGGACACGATCCCGCTGGCCGCAGCGCTCAAGTAGAACAAAACCAACGGTGATAGGCTCAGCAGCGCGCGCTCGAGCAGACCTAAAGTGGCCGCGACCTGTGCGCCGTCTTGGTTCTTTACGCGTGAGTTTCTCCGCGCGACCTGAAGTTGGCTCTCTTCGAGCCCTCGTTGCGCCTCGGCGTCGGCCGGACGCTGCGCCAAAGTCTCAGCAAAAGCCGCCGCTGCTTGGCCCAAATCTCCCGGGCGTTCGCTGGCGGTCCCCGATCGGCGCAGGTAAGCGAGACCACGATTGAAGCTGAGATCGGGGTGGTGCTGCCCCTCATCCGCGGCACGCTCCAAATTGGTGATGACGGCTTCCACTTGGCCACCCTCCAGCTGCTCTGCGCTCGTCTTGAGCGTCGCGCCTGGGTCAGCCAGAGCAGGCCCCGCCAGCAACGAGAGCACCAGTGAAGCAGCCAGCATGCAGGGCAAGAGCCTAGTGAGCGGCCTTTTCATCAGCTCGATCCCCTGCGCGATCGCGGCAACTGTTTCACCACCTGCTCCACCCGATCGATGAGCAACGCGGGGTCGCCCACATCCGACCCATAGCGGCTGGACTCCAGATCTTGCAGACATCGTTGGGCGAGGAGGGCCACCTGCTCTGGTACTCCGCGAGACTTCAAAGACTGCGCTATCTCACTGCGCAGCACACCGCGACCCTTGATGCCAGTGGAGCGCTCCATTGCATCGAACAACGCGCGCTCCGCGAGCTGCAGCGCGCGATTTTTGTCGCCCTCCTTGAGTGCCGCCTGGCCCAACTTGAGGTCCTGTTTCACCTCTGATCGCGCCTTGGTCTTGCGCGCTTGCAGGAGGCGCTTCGTTCCGCTCGTGAGTCCGGCTCCCACGTACAAACTGAGCGGCAGGAGGAACATCGCCGCAAAGGACCAATACGGTGCTTGCCACGGCGCGGTGGGTAAGCTGCCTAAGGTCGCGCGCGGCTCCATGGGTGGCGCGGGGATCGCCGTGGATTGGTCCGCAACGTCCCTCGGGGGATCTTGGCGAGGAGAAGCAGGTGCCTGCGACGCGCTGGCAGCCGTCACCTCCACCTTACCCAGAGGCACCTGCGCCACAGCGTAGGAGCGCGTTTTGTGATCGAAGTACGGCAGCGTCACAGTGCCTAGGTCGATGCTGCCAGCGGCGGTCAACTGCACGGTGTACTTAAGGGTCCGCGTTCCTTGCAGCACTCCGTCCTCTACTTCAGGACCGCCTTGCACGCTGGGCGCATCCCAAACTACCGCGTTTTGCTCGGGGACTAGCACCCGCGAAGGAATGATCCCTTCCCCGCTGACTCGCAAGATGACTTCAATGAACTCCCCCTGAGCCACTGTGCGCTGGGAAACGTCCGCCTGCAGCTCGTACCGGCCCACGTCGCCCACCAGGTAGCCCAGCGGACGTCCGTCAAGCGGCGGCTCTTTGACATCGAGCAAGATTTCCTGAGCGCCCACCGCGTATCCCTGCGCGTGTCCGCGGGCGGGGTAAGATCTCCGGTTATTTTGCAGCACAGTCGATAGCGCGCCCAGCTTCAGCTTTCCCGCTTTGAGGGGCACCACAATGTACTGACGGATCTTGCGGACCAGGTACACCCGCCCGTCGATCTCCGTTTGATAAGCAGGTTCCGACTGCAAATTGTCCATCGCGCGGAATGACAAGAAGTCCGGCAAAGCCGGCTCCGTTGGCGCAATTTCGACGAAATCGCCTTGGGATCCGTAGGCAATCACCGTAAGCACCACGGGCTCACCCACCACAATCTGCTTACTGCCGAGCTGCGTCTTGAGGAACGCCACCGGATCGGCTGCGTGCTCCAACTGGTACTCGGCAGGAGCATCAGGCAACTGCATACGCCGAGCGCGGCGTCCGAAAAAATCGTCAAACGGATCGCCCCCCAAGGGATCGTTGCCAAATGGATCGGCACCAAAGACGTCAAACGGATCGCTGCGACGACGCCCAGGCGCCTGACTGGGCTGCGCATCTTTTTCGACTTCGATCACGATGGTTTCACCCGTCACCCTGCGTCCACCCATTTCAAACGAGCCCGGACCTATGGTGAGTTGACCCTCTTTTTGCGGAATGACCTGAAAGCGAGCGATCACGTTCTTCTCTGACGTGAAGCTGAAATTCTGCATGCGCACCATGGATTGGGTCGAGACACTGGGTCCTTGCACGATCGCCCCATTTCCCACCCGCAGCTGTGGATCAGACGGCGTGGGTTGATCGCCTTCTTGTCTGGCGGTGAGCTGAACCACGATGGCCTGCCCCACCCCGACTCGGCGTGCGCTGACTTCTGTCTTGATGCCAGCGAATGCCCAACTCACCCAAAGAAAGCTCACGCAGAACATCGCCATGACTGGCGCGCCACGACGAAAGCCAAGCGCGCTGGGCCAGCCCCTGTCGCAGCCCGTGCCTAGTCCGCGCTGCCCGTGCACTCTACTTGTCCTCCATCGTGGCGCGACCGCGAGCACCGGCAGCCTTGGCCTTCTGCGCCTCGTGTTGTTGCAGGGTGGGCGCCTGTTCCAACAGATCGAGCATGCGCTCATCACGACTCTGCTCATCGCTCTTGGGGGGAGGCTGGGCAGCCCGAGGATCCTGATCTGGGGGAGCCGCTGAGTCATTGGGATTGCCCGCCTGGTCCTTTTGGTCCTTGTTTGTTTCAGGCTGCTGTTGATCCTTTTGATCAGGAGGCGGCTGGTTCTCGGGGGATTCCTTTTCCTCTTTACCCTCCTCCTGCTTGGGATCTTGTTTTTGGTCCTGGGGCTGATCCTGCTTACTTTCTTGATCTTGGGGCTTGTCCTGATTCTCGCCGTTTTCGTCCTTGGACTCAGATTCGTCCTTGTTCTGCTCCGAGTCCTTCTGTTCTTGCTTCTGTTTTTCTTCCTCTTCCTTTTGCAAGCGCAAGGCCAGGGCCCGATTGAACGCAATGCTCATGCCCAGGGCGTCGCCCTGGCCCGGCGCGACCCCCGGTGAAAGCAAGATAGCCTGATCGTAGTAAGAGACGGCTGGCTCAAACTGTGAACGCGACAACTCCAAATTGCCCGCTAGGTAGAGACTGCGCGCACGCAAAGCTACAGGCAGAGCTTCGCTCGGGCCGAGCGGAGCCAACAGCCGCAAGGCACAGTCAATCTGCGCGGCAGACGCAGGCTTTCCGTCGCGAGGCGGAACCGATGGATCGGTGGGAGTAGCCGAAGAAAGTCCGGGGATCTGTCCTTGAGCAAGCTGCGCGGAGGGGTCCTTGGCCGCCGGCTTGGCAGCGCTGGCGTGAGAAAACGCCAGGGCCAAATCGTACGCCGCGTCCGCATACTTGCGTGCGCGATCGCCCACGCCAATCACGCCCTCCTCACACGGACCGGTCTCCAAGTATTGAATCAGCGCTTTGGTCGCTTCATCGGGCTGACCACCATTCAAGGCCAGGATCGCGTCTTCTACGACTGGCGCCTTGCGCTCGAACACACGGTCGAAATCAGCACAACCCAAGCTGAGCAAGGCCACCAACACGACGCTTGCGGCACGTCGCTTGAGGCGACGGCGCGGGACTTTGCCGCGCGGCGGCTCAGGTAGGACCACGCGGCGCGGGGCCGTGCCAATCCACACCTCGATCATCAGAAGCAACACAGCGGCAGCCAACGGATACTGAAACACGTCGGCGTAGACCGTCTCGACGCGCTCGGAGAGCTCTTCGGTCATCAAACGACGCAGGCGACTGCTCATTTCGTCGATGCCCACCTGGCCGACTGAAGCGCGGACGATTTGCCCGCCACCGACCGAGGCCACCTGGCCCAGCTGCGCCTCACCCTCCGGACTGAGCGCGGTAGTCATGATGTGCCCCTGAGCATCACGGCGTAGGCCGTGCATGATGCCCTCGTCGTCGATGTTGGGGATGGGTTCAGGACTTTGTCCACCAATCTGCACCACTTCCACGCGCATCCCTGCTTCGCGAATGCTGCGGGCCACCTCGACGGGATCACCTTCCAAATCCTCGCCGTCGGTGATCAAGATGAGCACTCGCTCATGACTCTTGCTGAGCGGATCGCGCTCAAAGAGTTGACGACCGGTCTCCAGTGCCCGCGCGATGGCCGTCCCACCCAGGGGCATGTCATTGGGCTCCAGACCGCGGAAAAATTGCGCAATGGCCGCCCCGTCACTGGTGAGCGGAAACGAGATGCTCTCACCGGCAAACGCAACTGCACCAAACCGCGCGCCACCCAGCTCACGCACCAAGCGCGCCACTTCAACCTTTGCACGCCCAATGCGCGACGGCGATACGTCGCGAGCGTACATGCTCTTGCTGAAGTCGAGCACCAAGACCACATCCAAGTTAGTGGCAGGTAGCACACGCGTACCACGACCGTATTGCGGCTGGGCTGCGGCGAGGAACGCGAAGGCCACTGCCAGGCAACACAGCACCGCAGAAATGGCGCGCCGACTCCCCGTCTTGCTGGTCAGCAATTGGCCCACCTGTGCATTGTCACCAAAGGTGGAACGCGCCCGAGCCAACCGGAAACCCTGACCCATGAAAATGAGACCCAGCAAAAGGGAGCAGAGTACACCCCACAACCACACGTCTGCGGCAAACCTCACGGGAACCTCCTCAGCCAAGTGATCGACAATAATGCCTCGACGAACAACAGCACGACGCCCGGCAGAAGCAGGTAGCGAAACAGGTCTTCATAGCTGGCCTGGGCTGCCTCAAACTGCGTCTTTTCTAGCTTATCGAGCACATCGTGAAAGCTCGCCTGAAGCTTCTTTGCGTCCTTGGCCACGTACATGGAGCCACCAGTCATGTCGGCCAGTTTGCGCAACAGCTCCGGATTGGTGGGGTAAGCGACCGACACGTAACGCGGTTGACCAAACAGATTGAAGCCGTCAAAGACTTTGGCGTTGTCGCCCTCGCCAATTTGAATGGTAAAGACTTTGATGCCGCGATCTTTGGCCAAGCCCGCAGCATATTCGGGAGCCATGTTGCCTCCTTGATTGTCGCCGTCGGTCAGCAACACAATCGCCCTGCTCTTGGCCGTACTGCGGCGCAGGCGGGCGACTGACGTGCCGAGAGCATCGCCGATCGCGGTACCGCGCGGATCGATGGAAGAGAGTTGCATGCGGGCGACCAAGGCATCCAATAGCTGATAGTCGAGCGTCGGAGGGGACACGACGTAGGCGCTTTGTGCAAACACGACCGCGCCGATGCGGTCTGATTTGCGGCGCGCGATGAAGTCGCGCAGCACCGCTTTGGCGGCGTCCAACCGATTGGGTGGCACCCCGCCCTCTTTTTCATCCACGTAGCGCTCGAGATCCGGCGGCAGGTTCTCCATCAGCGCCTGCATCGAGGCAGAAAGATCCAGTGTTACGACCAGATCGATTCCTTCTTCTTCCGTGACGTTGGGACGCACGACACTGACCGGTCGAGCCAGCGCCAAGATACACGCGGCAATGCCCACCACGCGCAGCGCGCCCGGCAGATCTTGCAAGCGTGCACGCAGCCCACGTGGCCCCGATGAAAGTGGACTCACCGTCCCGATGCGCACGCGGGCCGTGCGCCGATCACGCCCCCACGTGGTGCGCCACAAGATGATCGGCAACGGAAGTAAGCCCAAGAGCCAGTACGGTTGCTCCCACTTGACGTCTAACCATTCGCTCCCAAACCGGGACAAAGGATAAATCGCCGCCAAGATTGTCCCCAGCGCCAGACATAGGATCAAGAGGCCGAAGCGGCCCCAGTCAAAAGTGGTGGAACTCTTCGTCACCGTTCCTCCTCATGACGCGACCGAGGAGAGCCTGGACGTCGCTGCTCGCT
>JACZCW010285195.1_pt1 | contig 17038 bp, 14 predicted proteins | sample 8641861 | NCBI WGS metagenome assembly JACZCW01 (sample SAMN15324607, study PRJNA640507) | soil metagenome | isolation source: intercropping sugarcane | place: China: Luxin town, Laibin City, Guangxi Province | collected 2019-07-25 | depth 10cm m | reverse complement strand
TTCGCCATGCGCGGTCCACTCGATGAAGACCAGGACGAGAAGGATCCGCCGGCCTGGGCCATCTGGGAATACGACATCCCCAGCGACAGCCTGCATCGCATGATCGTCTCGGACACCATCGCCAACGAAGGCCAGGACATCGGCCCGCAGTACCTGCCCGATGGCCGCATCGTGTTCACCTCCACGCGCCAGCGCCAGTCGCAGGCCGTGCTGCGCGATGAGGGCAAGCCGGGCTATGAGGCGCAGACCGACAATCGCAGCGAAAGCGCCTTCGTGCTGCATGTGATGAAGGCCGACGGCACCGACATCCACCAGATTTCCTTCAACCAGAGCCATGACCTTGCGCCGTCGGTGATGGCCGATGGACGGCTGGTGTTCAGCCGCTGGGATGGCGCCACGGGCCGCGGCTTCAATCTCTACACCGCGAACCCCGACGGCACGCACCTGCAACTGCTGTATGGCGCGCGCAGTCACAATACCGGAACCATCGATTCCGGCACCGGCCAGCCAACCACCATCCAGTTCACCCGTCCGCGCGAGATGCAGAACGGCCGCATCCTCACGCTGGTGCGTCCGTTCACCGACACCGACCTGGGCGGCGATCTGGTGATGATCGACACCAACATGTACGTGGAGAACACGCAGCCGCTGGTCGCCTTTGCCGGCGCCGCGGGTCCGGCGCAGAGCCGTGCCACGCCGAATGAAGTCACCACCGTGCCGGGCCCCTCGCCTGGCGGACGCTTCCGCTCCGGCTATCCGCTGTGGGATGGCACCAACCGCATCCTGGTGAGCTGGTCGCAGTGCCGGCTGGTCGATACCACGGTCACGCCCAATGCCATCGTGCCCTGCACACCGCAGCGGCTGGCCGATCAGAACGTGCAGACGGCGCCGCCACTGTACAGCGCCTTCATCTTCAATCCCGCCGACAACACCTTCAAGCCGCTGTTCCAGCCGGTGGAAGGCATCATGATCACCGACCTCGTGGCCGCACAGCCACGCGTGCCGCCGGCGGTGATCCTCGACAAGGTGCCGGTGATCGATTTCAACCCCGACCTGCTGTCGCAGGGCGTGGGCATCCTCGACATCCGCAGTGTCTATGACTTCGACGGCGTCACGCGCAACACGGGCACCGGCACGCCCTCCATCGGCGCGCTGGCCAATCCCTCGCAGCGTACGGCCGACCAACGCCCTGCCCGCTTCCTGCGTATCGAGAAGGCCGTGTCGATCGGCGATGAAGACCTGGGTTTCCCCGACATCGACAACAATGCCTTCGGCACCGTGAACTTCATGCGCGAGATCCTGGGTTACGCGCCCATCGAGCCCGATGGTTCGGTGTCAGTGCGCGTACCGGCCAACGTTGCCTTCGTCATCTCGATTCTCGACAAGGACGGACGCCGCCTGCCAACCTTTGCGCAGCATCGCAACTGGCTGCAGGTGCGACCCGGCGAGACGCGCCAGTGCAACGGCTGCCACCAGGCCGCCACGGGCAATGCGCAGGATCTCTCGCACGGCCGTGACGGCACCAGTGTTTCGGCCTGGGCGGGTGCTTCCAGCACGCGTTTCCCCGGCACGGTAGCCGCCTACTCACCGAACTCTGGCGAGACCATGGCGCAGGCCAAGGCCCGCACCACCTGCGTCTCTGGTCAGGTGTGCTCCCAGATGCTCACGGTGAATCCGTCGTTCGTCGATGACTGGACGGATCCGGGCGTGCGTGCGCCGGATGCGCCGTTCACCTATGCCTACAACGCCGGCACTGGAATCGGCATCAGCACCCTGGCGCCGACGACACCGCCGTGCATGACCGCCTGGGCCAGCACCTGCCGCATCATCATCAACTATGCGCAGCACATTCATCCGCTGTGGTACGTGGACCGCCGGGTGCTGGATCCCAATGACAGCAACATCGTGCTGGACGACCACACCTGCACGGCCTGTCACACGCCGCTGGATACAGTGAACAACCTGCCGCGCGTTCCGGCCGGACAGCTCGATCTGTCCGACGGCGATTCGCAGCAGCAGCCGCTGCACAAAGCCGCCTATCGGGAACTGCTGTTCGCCAGCGATGAACTCGAACTGCTCAATGGCGCAGTTGTGCCAAGGGTGGTGACTACGACTACAATCGACCCTGATACGGGCCTGCCTGTGACGACGCAGACGACCCCGCAGGTGTCGCCTTCGCTGGCAGCCACGTCGGCACGCGGTTCGCGGTTCTTCAGCCGGTTTGCGGCGGGCGGCTCCCATGCCGGCTACCTCACGCCAGCGGAGTTGAGACTGATCTCTGAGTGGGTCGATATTGGTGCGCAGTATTTCAACAACCCGTTCGATCCCGCTGTTCCGCTCAACTAGCGCCGCACTCGCCGTCGCATGGCTGGCACTGGCGATGTGCTTCGCCGGCGCCACGCCTGCGGCGGACAAGTCCGACAAGCTGCAGCAGCTGTTCGTCGCCGAGGCCTATCTCGAGCTGCACGAAGGCCCGGGACGTGGCTATGCGGTGACGCAGGTGGTGCCCCGCGGTGAGGCCATCGACGTGCTTTATCGCCGCACGGAATGGTTCCGCGTGCGCACGCATCGCGGCATCGAAGGCTGGGCCAACCAGAACGACATGCGCAAGATGCTGCTGGCCGATGGCTCGCCCTTCACCTTCGACCTGGGCGATCGTGCCGGCTTCACGCGTCACAAGTGGGAGATGGGCGTGATGGCGGGTGACTACGGCGGCGCCACGCTGGTTTCCGGCTATCTCTCGCGCGCCTTCAACGAACAGATGGCCATCGAGCTCACCGGCTCGCAGTTCCTGGGCAATGCCTCCAATGGCTACACCGCCGAGCTGGGTCTCATCCATGTGGCGCGCCCCGACTGGCGCCTCTCGCCCTTTCTCACGCTGGGCGCGGGCATGATCTGGATCAAGCCCAAATCCACGCTGGTGCTGCCCGATGACCGCACCGACCAGACCGCCTATGCAGGTGCCGGCCTGCGCTTCTACCTGACCCGGCGTTTCTTCGTGCGCGCCGAGTACCGTCACCACATGGTGTTCACGAGCCGCAACGAGAATGAGGAGATCAACGAATGGAAAGCCGGGCTCGCGTTCTTCTTCTGAGTGCGCTGCTGCTGGGCCTGACGGGCTGCGCCTCGCTGCACTGGCCGTGGTCGAAAGACCGCGACACCACCGCGGCAGAGGAGCCCATCACCGCCGCTGACGAGGCTGCGGCCGAGAATGCGCCGCCGCCCAAGGTCATCGAGCCCACGGTGGAACGCCGCAAGATCAAGGTGAACAAGATCGATGCCGAGAACATCGAACTCGGCGGCTATTACGGCGCGCTGTCGATCGAGGATTTCGGCACCAATCCCGTATACGGCATCCGCGCCGCCTACCATGTGACAGAAGACATCTTTTTCGAGGCCAATTTCGGCCGCTCGAAGGCCGGCCGCACCAGTTTCGAGACCCTGGGCGGCAACGTGCAGCTGCTTACCGATGCTGAGAGGCGCTTCACGTATTACAACCTCTCGCTGGGCTACAACCTTCTCCCAGGCGAGGTCTACATCGGTCGCAACCTCGCCATGAACAGCGCGTTGTATGTACTGGGCGGCATCGGCAGCACCAAGTTCGCGGGAGACCAGCGTTTCTCCGTGAACTTCGGCGCGGGCTACCGCGTGCTGCCGACGGACTGGCTGGCCATCCACATCGATGTTCAGGATGTGGTGTTCCAGTCGGACCTGCTCGGCCGCGACAAGCTCACCAACAACTTCGCTGCGCACATTGGAGCGACCGTTTTCTTCTGAGGCGTCTCAGGGAGGCGGGTTGAAATGAACGCGATGAAAACGCTGCGCACTTTGATGGTGGCTGGTTTGCTGGCTACGCCGGCCCTGGCCGTGGCGCCCGCCGGTCCCGCGCCGAAGTTCCAGCTCACCAGCATGGCGGGCAAGCCCATCAGCCTCGAGTCGCTGAAGGGCCAGGTGGTGATGATCAACTTCTGGGCGAGCTGGTGCGGCCCCTGCCGCGAAGAGATGCCGGTGCTCGAGAAGCTCTATACCAAGTACAAGCCCATGGGCTTCACCATGATCGGCGTGAACGTGGAGCCGGACTCCAAGCTCGCCGCCGAATGGCTGAAGGCCACGCCTGTCACTTTTCCGATACTCTTCGACACCAAGAGCGAAGTGAGTAAGCTCTATCAGGTGTCCAGCATGCCCAGCACGGTCATCGTCGACCGCAAGGGCAACCTGCGCTGGATGCACCGCGGCTACAAGGCCGGGGCCGAGAACGAATATCTGGATCAGATCCGCGCGCTGGTACGCGAATAGGACGAGCAAGGGATGCGCAAGCTGCTGCCGCTGCTTCTGGCCACCGCCACATTGCTGGTGACGGCTTGCGCGCCCATCGAACCCTGGGTCAAGCCCTACGAGCGCGAGCACCTGGCCGATCCCATCATGGCCATCGACCCCGACCCGGTGTCCTCGTCCTACATGGATCACGTGTTCGAGGTGCGTGAAGGCGCCAAAGGCGCCACCGGTGGATCCGGCGGCGGTTGCGGCTGCTCGTGAGCAACGTGGCCTGGCGCCGTCTTGCAACGCTGGCGCTGCTGATGGTCGGCGGCGCCGCCCATGCCGGCGTGCTGGCCGAGGATCGCGCCGACGTGATGTATCACCGCTACGAGGGCGGCGGCATCACCGTGCAGGGTCCGTCGGTGCTGGTGCGCAAGAAGTTCGGCGAATCCATCGCCGCCACCGCCAACTACTACGTGGACAACATCTCCAGCGCCTCCATCGACGTGGTGGTCTCCGGCGCCAGCCGCTATTCGGAGCGGCGCGAGCAGAAGAGCCTCGCGCTCGAATTCATGCGCGGCAAGACCACGTATTCGGCCAGCTACGTCAACAGCAAGGAAAACGACTACAAGGCCAGCACCTACTCGCTCTCGGTGAGCCAGGACATGTTCGGCGACCTCACCACCGTGAGCTTCGGCTATTCGCAGGGCAAGGATGAGATCGGCAGCTCGGTGGATCCCACCTTCGCCGACGAAATCGAGCGCCGCAATTATCGTGTTGGCCTCACGCAGGTGCTCACGCGCAACCTGCTGGCCACGCTGAACTTCGAAACCGTGACCGAACAGGGTTACCTGCAGAATCCCTACCGCTTCATCCGCTTTGTGAATGGTCCGGGCAGCTACGCGCGCGGCCAGGAAGTGGCGCCGCGCACGCGCACCAGCAACGCCGGATCGGTGCGCCTGAAGTATTACCTGCCCTGGCGTGCCGCCCTCGACGGGCAATACCGCTATTATCACGACACCTGGGGCATCAACGCGCACACCGCCGGCCTGGAATACTCGCAGCCGGCGTGGAACCGCTTCGTGTTCAGCGGCTCGTACCGCTACTACACGCAGAACGGCACCAATTTCTTCATGGATCTGTACCCGCGCGCGGGCTATCAGAACTTCATGACGCGCGACAAGGAAAACTCGCCGCTGCAGACGCACACCATCGGCGTGGGCGTAGCCTATGACTTTCCGCTGGGATTCGCCGCCTCGTTCATCAAGCGCGGTTCGGCCAACCTGCAGTACCACCGCGTGCTGGTGGACTACTCCGAATTCCGCAACCTGACCAATTTCCCGCCCGGCACCGCCGAGCCGGGCACCGAGCCGCTCTATTCGCTGAGCGCGAACGTCATCCAGTTTTTCGTTTCGTTCTGGTACTGACGCCGGGCGCGAGCGAGCGATTCACCGGCCGGCGACTGCGGTCGCCCGGTTCGGGAGCACGGCCGCTCACGCGCACATTGGCGAAGGTCTTCGCGGCCAGCTCATCCACCTGCGCATCGAACTGCCGGTAATCGGCTACGAGCTGCTTTCCGAATTCGGTCAGGCGTGTGCCGCCCCCGTCCTTGCCGCCCACGCTGAGCTCCACCACGGGCTCGCTGAAGCCCTCGTTGGTGCTGTGCAGGAGCAGCCAGGCGCGGCGATAGCTCATCCCCAGCGCGCGTGCCGCGGCGGACAGCGAGCCCGTGCGCTCGATGCCCTCGAGCAGGCCGATCTTGCCCGGGCCGATGGAACAGGTGCCGGAGAAATCGATGCGGATGTGGGCCTGCGGTTTCATGGCAGCAGTCTAGCGAGCGGCCATGCCATCGCCAATTTGCCGGCAGGTAACGCTATGCATAGACGGATATTGCGTATACTCGGCGCATCCACTGGGATCCGGAGCCCTGTTTGATACGCACCCTGCTGCTGGGCCTGCTGATGGCGACAAGCGCGGTGGGCCACGCCGCGCAACGCACGCTGACGATATTCGCCGCGGCATCGCTGAGCGACGTTTTGCAGGAAATCGGCAACGCCTACACCGCGCGGACGCAGCAGGCCGTGCGCTTCTCATTCGCGGCCAGTTCGGCCCTGGCCAAGCAGATCGAATCCGGCGCACCAGCGGATGTGTTCATCTCGGCCGATGAGGAATGGATGGATTACCTGGCCGCGCGCAAGTTGATCAACCTCTCCACGCGGCGCGACGTCGTCAGCAATTCGCTGGTGCTGGTGGCGCCGGCAGACAGCAAACTGCAATTGCGCATCGCTCCGGGAGTCGCGCTGGCCGCCGCGCTGGGCAAAAAAGGCCGGCTGGCCACCGGTGATCCAGCCAGCGTTCCTGTGGGCAAATACGCCAAGGCAGCGCCCACAAGCCTGGGTGCATGGAAGGAGGTGGAAAGCCGCCTGGTTCCTGCCGACAACGTGCGCACGGCGCTGAACTTCGTGGCCCGCGGCGAGGTACCGCTGGGCATCGTCTACGCCACCGACGCGCGCGTCGATCCTCACGTGCGCATCGTGGACACCTTCCCGGCGAACTCGCATGCGCGCATCGCCTACCCCGCCGCGGCCACCGCAAGGGCGCAGACCGATGCGCAGGCGTTCGTGACATTCCTCGGCGGCGACGCGGCTCGCGCGGCCTTCGACAGGGCCGGCTTCAGCCGCTGAAGACGCGTCGGATCGCATCCGCCGCGTCTTCGCTCGCTGCGGGCGCGGCGCCCAGGGCGCGCCCACCTCGACCGCTGTGGCCTTGTAAGGCCTGGATGCAGGCACGGGATCGCCAGGCTTGGGTGGATTCATCATCAGCGAGAGCTGGCCTTCGAGCACATAGGCCGTGGTGCCGACCACGGTTACGGCGACGGGCCCATCCGGAAAGCCTTCCTTCACCGTAACCGCATTCCCGCTGCCGCGGGGGAGGGTGACGCGTGACAGCCTGCCGCCACCGCCGCCTTCCACAATCAGCAGATCGCTGCCGCCGAAGCTGCGCATGCCGTCAGGCATGTCGATGCCGCGGTTGGTCTTGATCTCCACTGCCTTGCCCGCGGCGCCATCGGCGCCGATGGGCACGGCGTAGAGCTTGCTTGCCACCAGCGCATTCACCAGCACGCGATCGCCCAGCACGGCGATGCCATCGAGCACGCCACCCTTGGCGCCCAGCGAGCCATCCTTGCCGGCCCAGTTCTCGAGTTTGCTGCCGCCCTTGGGCAGTCGATCGACCAGCATGTTCTGCGTGTCGGTGACGTAGATGTTGCCGCTGGCATCCACGGCGATGTCGTTGCAGAAGGCGCCGGCATCGGGCAGCGGATACTTGCCCTTGGGCGCGCCCGTAGCCAGATCGAAGGTATGCAGCGTCGACGGCGGTGGCGGCGGACCATTCGACGGCGGCGCACCGAAGGATCCGGAGCAGGCATACAGCGTGCCCGTGCTGTCGTCTGCAAACACCCCGAACACGCCCTGCATGCCATCGGTGCCGGGCTGGATCCAGGCCTCGGCCGCGCCGGAGCCCGGCGCCGCGCGCCAGATGGTGCGCGCCTGCACGCTGCCGATGATCACATGGCCATCGGCGGTGGAAGTCAGGCTCTCGGGCGAGATGTGCTCGCCGGGGATGACGATTTCAGCCGGCGGCGCAGCGGCCGCAGGCGCGGCAGCAGTGGCCGCCGCGGTCGGCGCCTCGTCCTTCTTTGCGCAGCCGGCGGCCGCCAGCGCCACCAGCACCGCCACGGAAATCCTTGTCGCGTTCATGTCCTTTCCTCTGGTTGTTTCAGCGCGCCGAATACGAGATGCGGTAGATCTGGTTCGAGCCGTCATCGCTCAGCAGCAGCGAACCATCCTGCAGCTGCGTGATGGCCACCGGTCGCCCCCACGCGTTGCCATCTTCCGTGATGAAGCCGGTCATGAAGTCGATGTATTCACCGGTGGGCACGCCATTCTTCATGGGCAGCCGCACGATCTTGTGGCCGGTGCGGAACGCGCGGTTCCACGAACCGTGCAGCACCGCAAAGGCATCGCCGGTGTATTCCTTCGGGAAGGCGGAACGCCCCTTGTTCGCCGTGTAGAACAGGATGCTCACGGCGGCGGAGTGCGCGGTGAACGGCACATCGGGCAGGATGGCCTTGCCGGCCAGATCGGGGCGATGTCCCTTCAGGCGCGGATCCTCATGATTGCCCATGTAGTACCAGGGCCAGCCGTAATAGCCCCCCTCTTTCACGCGCGTGGCGTAATCGGGCACCAGGTCATCACCCAGCATGTCGCGTTCATTGGTGACACACCACAGCGCGCCAGTGGCCGGCTGCACCGTCATGCCCACGCAGTTGCGGATGCCGGTGGCGAAGGTCTTGCCCCTGGTGTCACCGTCCACGTTGAACACGCGCACGCCGGCGCGGTTCTCTTCATTGCCCCAGGCGGCGCCCAGACCGTGCTGCGCTTCCCAGGCCTTGATCTCTTCCGGTGATTTCTTCGCGATGTCTTCGGCCACATTCGACTGCGACCCCACCGACACATACATGCGCTTGCCATCGGGCGAGAAGGCGATGTCACGCGTGAAATGTCCACCGCCAACCGGCGAAAGCTGGGGCACCACGACCTCGGGCACCGCGGACGCCACGGTGTCGCCGGTCTTGTAGGGATAGCGCACGACGCGATTGACCTCGGCGACGTACACGTACTTCGGGTTCTTCACCGAGGGATAGAAAGCGATGCCGTAAGGCTGCAGCAGGCCCTGTGCGAACACCGTCGCCGTTGCGGTGGTGCCGTCTGCCGAGGGACGCAGCACCTTGATGCGGCCGGCATTCGTCTCGGCCAGCAGCACATCGCCGTTGGCCGCCACCTTCATCGCGCGCGGTCCGGTGAGACCGGTGAGGTAGACGTCCACCTTGAAGCCTGCCGGCAACGACAGCTTCGCATTCGCGGGCTTGGGCACGAGCTGCGGGAAATTGTTCGCAGACGGTGTGTCGAAGGGCTCAGGCAGCTTCGCCAGGTCGATGCGATGCACGCGACCCGGTGCATCCTTCTTCCAGTCGGCCTCGCCCTTCGGCGGCGCGGCGGGCCGCGGTGGAGGACCGAATCCGCCAGGGGGACCACCGGCCGCCCGCGGCGCGGGCAGCGTGCCATCGCGCACACCGGTGAAGTAGGCCACGATGTTTTCGCGGTCCGACTGCTGCGGCACGGGGATGACCATGGCCGTGCCGGGCACCACGGTGGTGGGCGCCGCAAGAAAGCGCTCGAGCGTGGCCGCATCCCAGGTCAGACCTGAACTCTTCATGGCGGGCGTGTAGGTGAACCCTGGTCCGGTGGCGGCCTTGCGGCCCAGCACGCCGTGCAGATTCGGGCCCTGCGCGCCGCCGTTGTCATTGGGTTCGGCCGTGTGGCACAGCGCGCATTGGGCGCGGAAGAAAGTGCGGCCGGCACTGGCGTCCGCCGCATTCGCGGCATGCGCCGCCGCCAGCATGGCCGCAAAGGCCATTGCAGTGGTGATTCTCATTTGTCCCCCGAAATGAAGCTCGTAACCGATGCCCCTCGCGAACGATACGGCAAACCGCCGGCGGTGCACATGGTCAGAACGTACTGATCCACCGCACGCATCGGTCGCGCTCGTTCAGCGTTATGTACCGTAAGATATTACGGTTGAGGTCATCCGCGCCAGCTCAGGGCGGCTGCAATCCTTTCGAATAGCTGACCTTGCCATCGGCCGCGATGACGATGGCATCGGCATCTGGCAGTGAGTTGATGAAATCCAGCCCCGCCTTGGGACCGAGAATGAACACCGTCTTCGACAACCCGTCGGTGCGCGTGGCATTGGAGGCGATGATGGTTACGCTGCGCACCGCATGCGGTGAATGACCGGTCTTCGGATCAATGATGTGGTGGTAGCGCACTCCCCCTTCATCGAAGAAGCGCTCGTAATCGCCGGACGTCGAGAAGGCCGCATCGGTCAGCGGAATGCGCAGCGCCACTTCATCCTTGCGATCCGGATGGCGGATGCCAACCACCCAGGGCTTGCCGAAACGACCACCGCTGACGCGCGTATCGCCGCCGGCGTTGACCATGGCATGCGTGAAACCGCGCGCCTTCAATATCTCGATGCCGCGATCCACGGCATAGCCCTTGGCGATGCCGCCCAGATCGATGCGCATGCCCGGCTTGCCGAAGGACACCGTGCGGTTGGCCGGATCGAGTTTCAGTTGCCGGTAGTCCACCGTGGGCAGCGCCGCGGCAATGCTCTTTTCGTCGGGATGGAAGTGCTGCCGATAGTCATAGAGGTAACCCACGCTGGCATAGGTGATGTCGAAGGCGCCCTTCGACAATGCTGAATACTGCTGCGCGGTCTGCAGCAATCCGAACAGCTCGGCAGTGATGGCAACGGGCTCACGCGCCGCATTGGCATTCACGCGTGAGATTTCCGAATCGGGCTTGTAGGTACTCATCAGCGCATCGATGCGCCGCATGTCGGCCAGCACAGCCTCCATCGCCGCGTTGCCCGCCGCGCGATCGGTGGCCCAGATCTCCACCGCACAGCGCGTGCCCATGATGTCTTCTTCGCGGTACAGCCATTCCGCCTGAACGGCAGCTGAATACGCGACACCCGTGGCCAGCAGCAGCATGCAGAGAATCTGTCGCCAGACAGACACAAGGGCATGTGTTCGCATGCGTGCAACATTACCTCAAGCCATTGGTGCTGGAGTAAGCTTCTGGCGCACGCATCGAGATTCACGGAGGTTCACGGCATGAGGCATTTCAAGCGCATTCTGGCCTGTCTGGGGCTGGGCACTCTGGCGCTGGCGATGAATGCGCCGGCGATGGCGCAGGCGCGCGAGGAGGCCAAGCTGCTGGTGGCCACGCAGGTGCTGGATGAACTGCGCGGTCAGCGCGACCAGCAGATTCCCGAGCGGCTGCTGCAGCGCGCCTATGGCGTGGCGGTGATTCCCTCGGTGGCCAAGGTGGCCTTCGTGCTCGGCGGCCGGCGCGGCAGCGGCGTGCTGGTGGTGCGCGACGCTCGCGGCCATTTCAGCAATCCCATCTTCGTGAACCTCACCGGTGGCAGCGTGGGCTGGCAGATCGGCGCGCAGGAAACCGACATCGTGCTGGTGTTCACCACGCGTCGCGGCGTCGAAGGCATTGCGGACGGCAAGCTCACGCTCGGCGCCGGCGCTTCGGTGGCGGCCGGACCAGTGGGCCGGCAGGCCGAAGCTGCCGCCGGCGTGAATGCCGAGGTGTATTCCTATTCACGCGCGCGCGGCCTGTTCGCGGGCGTGGCGCTCGATGGCACCGCCATCACCATCGACAACAAGGCCAACCGCAGCTTCTACGGCAAGAGCGGCGTACTGCCTTCGGAGATCATGAGTGGCGCGGTGAGTTCCAGCTCCGAGAACTCGCGCCGCTTCCTGGCTGCGCTGACATCCAGCACGGGCGACGCCGCAGGCAACACAGGCAGTGCGCCCGCAACGCCACCTGCGGCCGGCACTGCCGTACCGCCCGCACCGCAGGCGGGCAATGCCGCGCCCGCCAGCGGCTCAGCCGAGGTGAAGACCTTCCCGATGGAAGATCCGGCGCCGGGAAAAGAGCCGCGCTGACGACCAGCCAGATGCCGGGCTGCTGGCCGCTTCAGCGCGGCAGCAGCCACAGCGCCAGCGGCGCATACACCAGCGCCAGCAACACCGAAATCGATGCGGCGCTGGCCGCCAGTTCCCGATTCAGGTGCTCACGGTTGGCGATGACCACGGCGCTGAAGCCGATGGGCGCGGCGGAACCGAGCAGCACCACCGAACGGGTGAGGCCGGTGAGCCCGAAGATCTCCACGCATAGATAACCCAGCGCGAGCCCCACGAGGATGCGCAGCGCCACCGTGACCAGCACGCGCGCATCCCGCAGCAGCCTGGCATCGAACAGCACGCCCATGGCGACAATGACCAGCATCAGGATCCAGCGGCCCACGTTGCCCAGCAGCGCAGTCAGCCACTGTGGCAGCGCTGCATCGGAAACATTCAGCAACAGCGCGGCGATCAGCGCCCACAGCGGCGGAAAGCTCAGCACGCGGCGCAGGATGGCCGTGAAGCCGGTGCCATGCCCGCCGTACGCGGCGGCCATGGCATACACCAGGCTGCCCTGGCACAGCGCATTGCCGAAATCAAACAGCGCGAGCTGCGCGAAGCCCACCTGTCCCCACACCGCAATGACGAAGGGAAACAGGAAGCCATTGTTGATGGACATGCCGCACAGGCTCATCGCTCCCTGCTCGGCGCGCTGCATGTGCAGGGCCCGCCCCAGCAGCAGCGACAGCATGGCCGTGACCACGATGATCGACACACTGCTGACCGGCAGCGCGATGAGATCGGGACGCAGCTCGATGCGGCTGACATCGGCCAGGAACAGGGCCGGCAATCCCACCGTGATGACAAGCTGCAGCATGCGCCCGGCATGCGGGGGCTGCAGCCAGCCGGCCCGGCGCGCGACAAGGCCCGCCACGAAGAGCGCAATGAGCAGCAGCACACGGATTTCGACGGACATCGGATTCCTTGCGCCTCTGGATTTCTTGGCTGTGGGCGCGGGCTGCTATGATTCTACGCCATGCCTTCCATCCAATCCGCGCACAACCTGCGCAAGCCGCATACCGAGGAACCCTGCCCTTACGGCATCCGGATCAGCCTCAAGAGCAATGATCCGTTCCGCAAGCTGCTGGGGCCGGACTGGCATCGGGTGCACTGGTATCGCACGGCCGAAGAACGCGATGACGCGCTGCTAGAAATGAGCCGCCGGCACGAATATTCGCGGCCGCTGGATTCGCCGACGCTGATCTTCACCAAGATCGAGAATCTGGCCGCCAGCCGCGGCCTGGCCTAGAAGCCGCGTCCCAGCGAGAGATAGAAGGCGTGGCGGCCGCGGCTGTCATGGCCGATGGCGAACCATGCCGGGCCGAGGAAGGTATCCATGCCGAAGAACACACTGGCATCCTTGCGCGCGCCGGACAGGTTCATGTCCGTGCGTTTCGCCCAGGTATTGCCGGCCTCCAGTGAAAGCCCGGCATACAGCGGCACATTGAGGAAGCCTTCGCCGCCGTTGCCCACCTTGCGGTAGTACACCAGCCGCGCGATGCCGTAATGCGGCCCGATGAGCGAGTCGGCTGCAATGCCTGAAAGATTCAGGAATCCGCCCAGCGGAAAATAGCTGCGCACGTCGGCGAACTCGTCGTTCAGCAGCGTGCCGGCAGAGCCCCAGGCGATGAGCGTGTCACGTCCCCAGGACCGGGCGATGCGCACGTCCAGGTTCACCGAATCCGACACGCGTTGCAGCGAGCGTTCGGACAGCTGGCGCCGCCATTCGGCCGTGATGCCCTCGCCATGGCGCGGGAAGGCCACGCTGTCCAGGCTGTCGTAGCTGAAGCGCGAGAACAGCTCATTGTTGGTGAAGTCGGTCTGGGGCTGCGTGATGTCGCCCAGCCGCACGCGCGAACGACCGAATTCGCGCTCCAATCCGGCGCGCAGTTCGGCGCGCTGACCCATTTCGCGACCCAGGCTGGCGCCAAAACGCAGCGAGCGCACGCGCTGTTCACCGCTCTGCTCTCCCGTTGCCGCGTCGAACTCCGGCACAGCGCGGATCTGGAACAACGCGGAGGGCTCGACGAACCAGCGCCGCTGCGGCGACAGGGGCAGGTACAACTCCGTGCCGAGGCGCGGATTGCCGCCGACCTGCGCGTCCCACACCCACTCCGCGCCGTAGGAAGTCAGATCAGTGAACAGCACGCGCGCCGCGGCATCGAAGGTGGAATTGCCCTTGAAGTCATCCTGCAGGCGCAGGCCGAAGCGCACATAGGTGGGACCCCACGAGTTGGGATGCGCCGAGAATTCCAGATCGGACTTGTCGGGCTCACCGGGCACGGGCACGAGACGGTAGTCGAAGGATTCCAGCAGGCCCTGGCCGTAGAAGCGCGTGGTTCGGCGGCGCAGTTCGTCGGTATCCAGCGTCTTGCCGGCCAACGTACCGAAGAAGCTGTCCACCGCCTGCACATAGGCCGGAGAATCCTGCGCCACGCGCACCTCGCGCACCGTGGGCAGGCTGCGGACGTGATGGCGCGCGGCCACGTACTGCTCATACTGCGCGGCCGGCAGTGCAAGTTGCGCCAGGCGACTGCTGGCCTCGCGCGCCGCGGTTTCACCTGCGCGCATGACCTTGTGAAGGTTGTTGAAGTCGAAGGACGAGGCGCGCCCCAGATCCGGACTGATCAGCACGTCCGTGGCGGCCAGCGTGCTCATCTGCTCCTGCCCTTCGCGACGGATGAGGATGGCCAGCATCTGGCTGGCCACATTGGTGACCGTACCGAGGCGGTCACGCGGCGCCAGCGGATAACCCACATCCACGACGATGAGGCGATCCCCGTTCATCTGCTGCATCACGTCGATGGGCAGGTTGTCGACGATGCCGCCATCCACCAGCAGCCGGCCATCGCGTTCCACCGGCGCGAAGATGCCTGGCGCGGACAGGCTGGCGCGCAAGGCGGTGGCCAGATCGCCGTCCTTCAGCACCACCGCACTGCCGGTTTCAAGATCCGTGGCCACGGCGCGAAATGGCGTCGGCAGCGCGTCGAAGCGGCTGATGTCACTGACCGGCAGCGTCATCTCGCGCAGCAACTGCGTGAGTTTCTGTCCCTGGATGAGGCCACGCGGCAACTGGAATCTGCCGTCGCGGAAGCCCAGCGGCAACTGCACGAGGAAATCACGATCCTCGCGCTTGCGCCGGAAATTCAGCCGCGAGCGCTGCGGCCGGTCGCGGAAGGCATCCTCCCAGTCAACGCTGTCCAGTTGCCTTTCGATCTGCGCGGCCGACATGCCGCTGGCATACAGCCCGCCCACCACGGCGCCCATGCTGGTGCCCGCAATGGCATCGATGGGGATGTGCATTTCTTCCAGCGCCTTGAGCACGCCGACATGCGCGGCGCCACGCGCCCCGCCGCCCGACAGCACCAGTCCGATGCGCGGACGCACCGGCGGCTGCACCTGCGCCCCGACATCCGCAGCGGCATCCTGGCCGCTGGCGGGCAGCACGCCGCCTGCAATCAGAAGCCCGGCCAGCAGGGTGAGTACGCCACGCATTTAGCGGATAAGGATAATCGGCCTCGCCGCGGCTTTGCCATGCACGGTAAGCTTGCGCCCCATGTCCTTCCTGCTGATTTCCTACGTCATCCAGGCGCTGCTGATCGTCCATTGCATCAAGACAGGCCGCAACCAGCTGTGGATCTGGGTGCTGGCCATGCTGCCGGTGGCCAGCATCATCGCCTATACCGCTGCCGAGCTGCTGCCCGAGCTGCTCCGCAGCCGCACCACGCAGCGCACCGTCAAGGGGATGAAGAAGGCGCTGGACCCCGAGGCCGAACTGCGTCGGCTGGCGGCCCGCATGCAGATCAGTGGCGGCGTGGACGCCAGCCAGCGCTATGCCGAAGAGCTGCTGCGCCTCGGACGCGCCGAGGAGGCCATCGGCGCTTACCGGCAGGTGCTGCGCGGCCTGTATGAACACGATCCGAACCTGATGCTGGGCCTGGCGCGCGCGCAGTTCGCCGCCGACAAGCCCGCCGATGCGCGCGCCACGCTGGATGAGCTGATCAAGGCCAACCCGGATTTTCGCTCCACCGAAGGCCATCTGCTGTACGCCCGCGCTCTGGAGCGCGAGGGACAGACCCAGCGCGCGCTGGATGAATACAAGGTGCTCAGCGGCTACTTTCCGGGCGCCGAGGCCGCCGTGCGCTACGCGCAGTTGCTGCGCAGCGAAGGCCAGCGCGACCAGGCGCGCCAGGTGCTGAAGGGATTGATCGATCAGTCGGTGGTGGCTCCGGCTCACTACCGTCGCACACAGGAAGAATGGCTGAAACAGGCGGAGCGCGAACTCTCCGCACTTTGAAGGAATGGCATGACGAAGATCATTTATACGCTCACCGACGAAGCCCCGGCGCTGGCCACCTACTCGCTGCTGCCCATCGTGCAGGCGTTCGCGCGCGCTGCCGGTGTCACGGTGGAAACCCGTGACATCTCGCTGGCCGGACGCATCCTCGCGAATTTTCCGGATGCGCTGCAGCCCTCGCAGCGCCGCAAGGACGACCTGGCCGAGCTGGGTGAACTGGCCAAGACGCCCGAGGCCAACATCATCAAGCTGCCCAACATCAGCGCGTCGGTGCCGCAGCTGGTCGAAGCCATCAAGGAACTGCAATCGCAGGGTTTCGCGGTGCCGGATTATCCGGAAAATCCTGCCAGCGATGCCGACAAGGCCGCGCGCCAGCGCTATGCCAGGGTGTCGGGCAGCGCGGTGAATCCGGTGCTGCGCGAGGGCAACTCCGACCGGCGCGTTGCCAAGGCCGTGAAGCAGTATGCGCGCAAGCATCCGCATTCCATGGGCGCCTGGTCCGGGGATTCCAAAACGCATGTGGCGCACATGAATGGCGACGATTTCTACGGCAACGAACAGTCGGCCTCCATCGCCAGGGCCGGCGCGCTGCGCATCGAGCATGTGGATGCGGCCGGCAAGGTCACCGTACTGAAGGACGCGGTGAAGGTGAAGGATGCAGAGCTGATCGGCACCACCTTCCTCAGCGCCGCCGCGCTGCGTGCGTTCTATGCCCGCGAAATGACCAAGGCAAAGGGCGATGGCGTGCTGATCTCGCTGCACCTGAAGGCCACCATGAGGAAGGTGCCCGAACCCATCCTGTCCGGGCACGCGGTGGCCGTCTACCTCGAAGACGTGTCCAGCAAGCACGGCGCGGCGCTGGCTGCCGCCGGCGTGAATCC
>JACZCW010022714.1_pt1 | contig 17049 bp, 13 predicted proteins | sample 8641861 | NCBI WGS metagenome assembly JACZCW01 (sample SAMN15324607, study PRJNA640507) | soil metagenome | isolation source: intercropping sugarcane | place: China: Luxin town, Laibin City, Guangxi Province | collected 2019-07-25 | depth 10cm m | reverse complement strand
GCTGCGGGAGCAGGAGCTGGAGCTGCGGGAGCAGGAGCTGGAGCTGCGGGAGCTGCGACGGGTTGATTCCCGGTGTTCTCAGCGGCCCAGGCGGTGCCTCCCGCCCAGGACGCCACTAGTAACGAAATGACAAGTGCGAGCACAGCGATCGCTACGACGCGCACACGGCTGGACGTCCTCGCGCCCAGTAGTGCATTTAAATTCCTAGGGAAAACTTGCATGATGGCTGTCCTCATCCTTTCCCCAAATGGCCACCGGACCTTGGGCTCCTTGAAAAGTGCCCGGCGCCTGATGAAGCGTTCATGGAATGTTTTGTTTTCTTTACTGAACCTCTGCGCAGCGAATGATCCACTTTGGAATCTGGCGGAAGCCGTCGGGGTCTGACAAACTTGCCGCTCATGCAGCTGCCCCCTCTGCAAGTCACTCGCGCTGTCGTTCAGCGCTATTGCCGCCTCCTTCATCGCTACCAGGGCGACCTCGGTCAGCGTCCCTTGGTACTCCCCAACGGCCATTTTTTTCCCGACCAGTTTCGCGGTGATCTCGACTCGGTGCGGGCGCTGGTTGAGCGCATGCAGGCTCATGCAGGGCTCAGTGATATCCCCGTGAACGTGGAGCTTGTTGATCAGACGACGCTCGGTTCGATAGGTTCCTGTACCAGCGGCGGCTGCGGCGTGCCGCAGAATGGCGGTGGGCTGGAGCGCCTCGCCGACCTGGGTGACTCTTGGCTCTTACGTGTACCCACCTTTGAGCTACGCCACCCCGTCGCACTCACCACCAACCTGGTGCGCTCGCTGTCCTTTATTTTTTTGGTGGAATCCCAGGCTGAAGGAGAGTTGCTCGAACCTCCCGTAGACGTCACCGCTGATCTGGCGGCCGTTGCGCTCGGTTTTGGTCCATTGATGTTGCAAGGGAGCTACATCTACGCCAAGGGCTGTAGTGGGCCACAGGTGGCGAGCGTCACCAAGATTTCCGTGGCCGAGCTCGCCATCGCAGTGGCGCTCTTTTCTTTGCTGGGTGAGCACACCATCACGCTGGCCCTCAAAGAATTGGACGTCACCCAGCGCAGCCTGTGTGCCGAAGCCTACGAGCTGTTGCGGTCCAACCCGGCGCTCATCCAAAACATTCGGCGCTCACCGCTGGACGTGAGCACCCAGGCCTTCGAGCTCACAGCGACGCGTAGCTTCATGGGGCGTTTCTTTTCTTCCAAAAAGCCAAAAGCGTCTAAGCTGGGAGGGATCCGGATGGACGCCATCAGCGCTGATTTAGACCTGGATGAGGTCGAGGCGTTGCTCATCGACATGCCCCCTTCCTCCCGTGCAGGCCGCACTACATCGCGCCCCCCTCGCCCGGAACAGGACGAACTCTCAGCGCTGGTCGCAGAGTCACTCAACGAAGCAGGCGCGTAGAGAGCGCGGCGCGGGCTACGGTCTTGCCGCCGACGACGCCACCCGGCGCAGCCACCATTCCAGCCCATAGCGATAATCCACTCGTGCCCAGCGCCGGCTGAGCTGATACCAGAACGCCAGGAACAGCACGATGACGGACAGCGCCACCCAGGGCGACTGTGTTCCCTTCCCATGGAGGGCCGTCAGACCTTCGCGAAAGCACACCACGTGAACGAACAAGAGGCTGAGTGATGTGCGCCCAAACGGCACCAGCCACTTGAACCAGGCCAGGCGCCCTGCTCCACCCGCCGCAATCGTGAGTGCCAGCAAGAGCAAGCACAGAGCGAACAGCATCAAAGCAAACAAGCTGCTCAGCGGAAAGAAGCTGGTGCGACATAGCGCTCGCCACGGCAGCGTGTGGGCAGCGTCATCCACAATCAGCACCAGACAGCGCAGCGCGATGGCGCAGACCGCGCACATCGCGGCCCCCCACCACAGGCCCTTCACATCTCGTTTTACCACCAAGCGTCCCGCCCACGCGCCGCCCAGGGCCAGCGCAAGCCAGGGAAAGACGGGAAACTGCCCCTCAAAAGCCAACAGACGCGCGGGCCCCCAGGGTCGCTCCCAGTCTCGCATCATCGCGTTGGTCAGTTTGATGGGCGTTGAAAGCCAAGTCTGTCCCAGCACTGCCAGCGCCAGCACCGACCACGCGAGGCCCACCAGCTGCACGCTCTTGCAGCGACGCAAGGAGGGAGCAAGCACGAGCCAGACCCCAAGCAAGTGCAGAACGTAAAAGCTCGCCCAGCTGAACCAGCTGGGTACGAGCAAATTCAGCAGAAAGCCGAACGCGAGCAGCAGTGCGCCGCGCTTGCGAGAAACGACGGCCGAACCCTCGCGTTGACCGGTAAGCTCACTGCCGACACCGGCCAGGACGATGAACAAGGGGGCAGCTAAGCCACCTGCCATGTTGACGTACATGAAGCCCGCGCGCAGCTGCGCCGCGTAGCGTGCTGAGTTGACCAACCATATGCCCAGGTGCTGCTGCACCATCAACACGGCGGCGAGCCCACGCAAAATGTCTAGAGCGAGGAGACGAGACGAAGCAGGTTGAGGGACAGACACGCGCGCGAGCACGTTACCACTACAGCCCGCTACGCCTCTAGGTCGTGCTGTTGCCGCGACAGGGCCGCCCTACCAAAAACGGAGTGCACTGTCTGTCGGTACCGCTGCCGGCTTCGCTCCCACCACTTGGTTCAAGAGCGGCCTCAGGTTCGAGCCCCGCGTCCGCTTGAAGCGAAGGGTCCGGGCCCCCCACTTCGATGGCATTTTCTTTTGCCCACTCTTGCCAGTCCGGACCAAACAATTCTTCCGGATGAGGCGTGCGGACGCTGCCGTTGCCGCAAGCCAAGGCGCGCGCAGGACAATACAGATCGCAACCCCAGCAGACGCGCTCAGGATGAGCCGGATGTAGGGGGAGTCCTGCCATGGTCTTGTGAGCTTAGCACCGAAGAGCAGCCCGACGAATGTGGGGCACAGCGTCCTGCCAAGCATGGGAGAGCGACGCCGTGCTGGTGCGCATTCATCCGACAAATCGGCGCGCATTTTCAAACATACGCATCCACGGCCCGCGATCGGAGAATTCAGGCGGACAGTAGGAGAGCTGCCGTGCACGAAACACACGCTCGGGGTGCGGCATCAACAGCGTCACCCGTCCATCCGTGGTCGTTATGCCGGTGATGCCATCGGGTGAACCATTGGGATTGTGCGGGTACGTCTGGGCCACTCGGCCGCTCCCGTCGACGAACCTGACGGCTACGTCGACTCGACGCGCGTCCCCCGTGTAAGTGAACTCAGCGCGCCCTTCACCATGAGCAACAGCCACGGGAATACGCGAGCCCACCATGCCGCGGAAAAGGACAGAGGGACTCTCCACCACTTCCACTTGGCTGAGACGCGCTTCAAACTGATCGCTCTGATTGCGAACGAAACGCGGAAAATACTCCGCTCCTGGGATGATCTCCTTGAGCCCCGAGAGCGCCTGACAGCCGTTGCACACACCCAATGAAAACGTGTTTGAGCGATTGAAAAAGTTCACAAACTGCTGACGGGTTTGCTCATGGTACAAGATGGACTTGGCCCAGCCCAAGCCCGCGCCCAGCACGTCGCCATAGGAAAACCCGCCGCACGCCACCAGCCCCGAGAACGCGTCCAACGAAACCGCACCACTGATGAGATCACTCATGTGCACGTCGTGAGCCGCAAAGCCAGCCGCATGAAAAGCCGCGGCCATTTCCACTTGGCCGTTGACACCCTGTTCGCGAAGCACGGCCAACTTGGGTCGCTGCGTTGCGCTCTCAATGAAAGGGCGCGCGATGCTATCGTTCACATCGTAGGTAAGATGCACGCTGATCCCTGGATCCGTACGGTCCAGCTTGCTCTCGAACTCTTGCTCTGCGCACGCCGGATTGTCGCGGAGTTTCTGCATTTCATAGGTTGTGCGCGACCAGGCACGCTGCAAATCCACACAACGCTCGTCTAGGACTACCTGGGCGCCGCGCTGAATCACGATGCGCTCGTCTTTGCGCACCTGGCCCACCACCGCGCTCACCTGGGCCAGCCCGGCTTGCGACAGCAACTGCATGACCTTGGCGACATCGCGCTCGTTGACCTGAAGCATTGCGCCCAGCTCTTCGCTGAACAATTGGGCAACCGGATGAGATGCCTGATCGGAGGCTGATGAAAGAGCGCTCAGATCGAGCGTGGCCCCCACGTGTCCGGCAAAGCACATTTCACTCACGGTCACGAATAGTCCGCCATCCGAGCGATCGTGGTAGGCCAGGAGCAGCCCGGCTTGATGCAGTTGGATCATGGCGGATGAGAAGCACCTCAGCAGCGCAGGATCATCCACATCGGGCACCTCACAACCGACTTGTTCGGTGACCTGAGCAAAAGCAGACATACCCAGCCGATTTTTCCCGCGGCCTAAGTCGATGAAGATAAGTTTTGAGCCAATTTCCCGCACCAACTGCGGAGTCAGGCTCTTTTGCACGTCTGGCACGCGGGCAAATGCGCTGACGATCAGCGACACCGGCGCGACCACGCTCTTGTTGCCCCCGTCCCACACCGTGCGCATCGACATGGAGTCCTTGCCCACCGGGATGGTTAGGCCGAGGGCAGGGCACAGTTCCATGCCCACGGCACGCACCGCCGCGTACAGGGCCGCATCTTGCCCGGGAGCCCCCGCAGCGGCCATCCAATTTGCAGACAGCTTGACCCGCGACAGCCCCTCGATGCCCACGCTGAGCAAATTGGTGAGCGCTTCACCCACGGCCATCCGCGCCGAGGCCGCGGCATCCAACACCGCCACCGGCGTACGCTCACCCACGGCCATGACCTCACCGCTCTGCCCAACGTAATCATTGAGAGTAACGGCAGCGTCGGCGACCGGCACCTGCCAGGGGCCGACCATTTGATCGCGATGCACCAGGCCAGTAACCGTGCGATCGCCGATGGTGATGAGGAATGTTTTGTCTGCCACAGTGGGCAACGACAAGACGCGATAGGCTGCGTCCTTGATGGTAATGCGGTCTTCATCCAAGTCCTGCTTGGGGCTCGGAGCACTGCGGACATCGCGCGTCATCTTGGGTGGTTTTCCCAGCAAGATCTGCAACGAAAGGTCGATAGGCTGCCGATCTTCGACCGCCGTCGCGCGTTCGTCGTGAAGGACGAGCCGTTGTTCGGTGGTGGCTTCACCCACCACCGCAAATGGACAGCGCTCACGTACGCAGATGCTCTCAAAGAGCGCGAGGCGCTCCGGGTCGACGGCGAGCACGTAGCGCTCTTGCGCCTCGTTGCACCAGATTTCCATGGGTGACATAGCGGGCTCTGCGTTGGGCACCCGGCTCAAGGAAAACACGCCTCCGCAGCCGCCATCGTGCACCAATTCAGGCAATGCGTTGGACAAACCGCCGGCGCCAACATCATGAATGAACAAGATGGGGCTCAGCTGGCCGAGCGCGTTGCAGCGATCGATCACTTCTTGGCAACGGCGCTCCATCTCAGGATTGTCGCGCTGGACCGACGCAAAATCCAAATCCGCAGAGCTGGCACCAGACGCCATGGAGGACGCCGCACCTCCGCCCAACCCAATGAGCATGGCTGGGCCGCCCAGCACGATCAACTGGGCTCCAGCCGCAAACGGGGCTTTGAGCGCAAGCTCAGGACGCACGTTACCCAAACCACCCGCAAGCATGATGGGTTTATGATAACCGTAGGTAGTGTCACCTATTTTCTGTTCAAACGTGCGAAAGTACCCCAAGAGATTGGGGCGTCCGTATTCATTGTTGAATCCAGCCCCGCCCAGGGGCCCCTCCGTCATGATGGTGAGCGGCGAGACGATGCGCTCTGGTCGTCCAATGTCGACTTCCTCCCAAGGTTGCTCGTGGCCGACAATGCGCAAATTGGACACGGTAAAACCGGTCAGTCCCGATTTTGGTTTGGACCCACGTCCGGTCGCCCCTTCATCGCGGATCTCACCACCCGCGCCCGTCGCTGCGCCAGGAAATGGCGAGATGGCCGTGGGATGATTGTGCGTCTCAACCTTCATCAAGATGTGGGCCGGTTCAACGAGCGATTCATAGCGCGCCGCAGGACCAGGACCTGGGGCAAAGCGCGTGGCAGAAAAACCCTCCATGACCGCCGCGTTGTCGCTGTAGGCGGAAAGCATGCCCTCGGGCGCGCGCTCATAGGTGTTCTTGATCATGGAGAACAACGAGTGCGGCTGTTGCTCTCCGTCGACGAACCAATCGGCCCGAAAGATCTTGTGTCGACAATGCTCGGAGTTGGCTTGCGCAAACATCATGAGCTCGACATCGGTAGGATCGCGTCCCAAATTCAGGAAGGCTTCGTGCAAATAGTCGATCTCGTCCTCCGCAAGCGCCAATCCAAATTCCTTGTTGGCGGCGGCGAGTGCCGCTCTTCCACCAGCGAGCACCGCCACGCGGCGCAACGGTCGGGCCGCGTCATGATGAAAAAGCTGCCCACCCTCTTCAAACGCTAACAGCACCGTCTCTGTCATGCGATCGTGCAGAACGTCGCCCAGCTTTTTCAGTTCTTGGGGCGTAAGTTGCTCGGGTGCCTGAACGAAGTACGCGAGCCCGCGCTCCAATCGCTCCAAGGCCACCCCGACCCCGAGGGCGATCTCGGTTGCTTTGGAGCTCCATGGGGAGATGGTGCCAAAGCGCGGCACCACGACCAGCAGCTGACCGGGTGGCGCCGTTTCGAGCGCCGGTTCTCCGTACGACAGGAGCTTGCGCAACACGGTCTGGTCTGTGCTCGAAAGCTTTGCACCGGGCCGAGGCGCGATGAAGTGCACCCACGCGCTCGTCAGCCCAATCACGCCAGGCACCACAGCCTGCGCTGCCGCAAGTCGTTTCTCTATGCGAAAGGAGGAAAGCGCGGGGCCCCCCAGGAGAGTCAGTAGCTGTTGCACGGGCACTTCTTGAGCGCTTCAGTAGCGGAAATGCAACCGGCCGCCCAAAACCGCGATTTCACCCACGTCCAAGCGGCAAGTCGGGTCGAGCGCTGTCTCCCGCCCATCTCCTGCGTCGGGCGAAGGCGAAAATAGTGGCCGCAAATGCCAAAAGGCCCTAACACCACCCCAACCTTTTACGCGCGGTTCGCGTACAGCCAGAGCAGATCTCAAAATGCGTATCGAGCACACTCTCGAGCAAATCGCCGAGCGCGCCATCTTGGCGGCGACAGGCAATCCCTCCCCCGCACTCTTGCGACCCACCACGGACCCTCGTCACGGCGATTATCAGATCAACGCGGCCATGTCGCTGGCCAAACAACTGAAGAAAAACCCGCGCGAGCTCGGCGAACAAATCGCCGCTCAGTTGCGCAATGAAGATGCCATCGCCCAGGCCGAAGTGGCAGGCCCCGGCTTCGTCAACCTTACCCTGGCCCCCCGCTGGATTGCCGCCCAACTCACCGCTGCTGCGCGCGATCATGCGCGCGACGGAGTGCCCCTGGTGTCGCATCCCCTCACCATAGTGGTCGATTTTTCGAGCCCCAACATCGCTAAGCAAATGCATGTAGGCCACCTGCGCTCCACAATCATCGGGGATGCTCTCTGTAAGCTCTCCCGCTTTTTGGGGCACCATGTGATTGGCGACAATCACATCGGAGATTGGGGCACCCAGTACGGACTCCTCATCGCGGGGATGCAAGAAGTGGGTGATTTGAAGGCCTTGGAAGATTCGCCCATTGAAGAGCTGGAGCGCGTCTATCAAGTAGCGTCCAAACGCGCCAAAGACGATGAGGCCTTCGCTGAGCGGGCGCGTAAAGAGTTGAGTAAGCTGCAAGCAGGTGATGAGGTAAACCTGGCCTTGTGGCGCAAGTTCGTGGCAACCACCCGCAGCGCCCTCGATGCCGTGTACGCGCGCATGAACGTCAGCTTTGACCAATGGCTGGGAGAGAGCGCGTTCAACGCAGCGTTACCCGGCGTCGTCGCGGAGCTGCTCGAGAAGAAAATTGCTCGGCGTGATCAGGGAGCCGTGGGGATCTTTTGGCAAGAGCTGCCCGAAGTCCCCGACGCTCTCAAGAAACAGGAGCAGCCATTTTTGGTGCAGAAGCGCGACGGTGCGTTCCTGTACTCGACGACTGATATCGCAGCGGCCCAGTTCAGGAAAACCGAGTGGAAGGCCGATCGTTGCTTGTATGTCGTCGATGCCCGCCAGTCGCTCCACTTCACGCAACTGTTCGCCGTCATGGCGCTGCTGGGAGTCAGCATGGACCTTGAGCACATCTCCTTTGGGACGGTGCTCGACGAGACCGGTAAGCCCCTGAAGACCCGCGACGGCAAGGCAGTCACGCTCGCCTCACTTTTGGACGAAGCCGAGACGCGGGCACAGACGCGCCTCTACGAGGGCATCGCCGAAGGTAAGGTGCAGATCGCCGAAGCGGACGTCGCGAGAGTGGCGCGGGCCGTGGGCATTGGCGCGGTAAAATACGCTGATTTGCGCCAGAATCGCGCCAGCGACTACCAGTTTGACTGGGACAAGTTGGTGAGCTTCCAGGGCAACGCGGGTCCGTATCTACAGTACGCCTACGCGCGCATCTCCTCCATCTTTGACAAGGCCGAGCGCAACCTGGATGAAGTTGCCGCTCCCATCGAGCTCACCGCACCCGAGGAAGAGCGGCTGGCCCGAGTGCTCGTTCGATTTGGGGAGGTCGTGCATCGCGCGGCGGAGACGAGCCTGCCTCATTTACTCACCGACCACTTGTACGAATTGGCCAAGGCGTTCATGGCATTCTTCGAGGCATGTCCCGTGCTCAAAGCTGAAGGAACGCTGCAAGACAGCCGGCTTACCCTCGCCGCAGTCTCCGCCCGTCAAATGCGTCGCGGGTTGGGCCTGCTCGGTATCGACGTGGTCGAAAGGATGTGATCGGTGAATCGCAGCTTGGTCTTGTGTTGGGCATTGTTCAGCGCAGCATGTGATCGCGCGCCGGCCCCGGCTGCGCGTGACGCCACGCCAGAAACCCAGCTGGAAGTTCCCACGCAGGCGCCCACGTCAAGTGCAGCAGCTGTTGGTCCAAAACCAGGTGCAGCTCCCGCTCCCCAAGCGACCGACAAGACGAGCGGGTCGCCTGCGTCACGCCGCAGGTATGTAGTCGCCGCGCTCGGGGACTCCATCACGGATTCAAGGAACGGTGGTGGTGGCTACCTGGCTACGGCGCAGAAGGCATGCCCCGAAAGTACTTTTCTCAACTTTGGCAAAGGGGGCGACATGGTCAATCAGATGCTCCGACGTTTCAAGACAGACGTCCTGCCCGTTGTCGCAGAAAAACACATCGACACCTTGGTGGTCTACGGTGGAGTCAACGACCTCTACAGTGATCTGACCGCCGGTCGTAAGAACGAAATCATCGAACGCGATCTCACAACCATCTACCGATTGGCCAAGTCCGCCGGGTTGCGCGTCGTTGCCATCACGGTCAGCCCTTGGGGCGGGTTCACCCAGTATTGGAACGAGCGGCGCGGAGAAAACACCCGCTTATTGAACAGCTGGATCTTGGGCGCGGTGGCTCGTGGGGAGGCGGCCCTCGCCGTGGACTCGTTTCCCCTGCTCTCTTGTGGCCAACCCGACCAATTGTGCGAGGCCTTCGAGCGTCGGGTGGCGGATGGGCTGCATCCTGGGCCCGGGGGCCACGAGCTTCTAGGGCAGAAACTGGTAGAGGTTGCGTTGGCGGATTGCCGATGACCAAAGACTTGGGCACAATTGATGATTATGCCACTTAAAAAACCAACCTATCTTCTTACTCCGTTCACTCTTACGGCTGGGCTGACGCTCAGCAACATCGCTTTTGGACAGGGCGCCCCGCCAGCGGGTCAAGCGCCAGTTCCCCACCTCAGCCAGGCTCCAGCTAACCAGCCTCCGGCTGCGCAGCCTGCCACCAACGCCCCCCTCACGCAGGGTGCAGGACCACAACAAGGCCAGGCGCCGCAGGGTCAGCCCGCGCCCCAGGGCCAACCGGTACAGCAGGGTCAACCGGCGCCGCAGGGTCAGCCCGGGCAGCAGCCGCCCCAGGCTCAACAGCCCCTCCAAGCACCCCCGCAACAGATGCAGGGTCAGCAGCCTCCGCAGCAATACGCGGCGCAGCCGCAGGGCGCCGTCCCCTACTACAACGACGAGGAGGCCGCAGAGCTCGAGCCAGAGAAGCGCAAGTTCTACACCTTGCTCTTGGTGGAAGCAGTGGCCAAGTATGGTTCGGTGGGTCGGGAAGGCTCCGGCATCGATGAGGATCGAGACGGGCGAAGTACAGGTCTATTTGGCGGCCAGCTCACATTGGGACTCTTGCCAGGCGGCAAATACTTCACGATGGCGGCCCGCCTGGCGGGTGGATCATTCGTGAGCGGGGGTACCGGCCTGGGCACGTTAGGGGCCTCGATGATGTTTGGCGCGCACTTTCTCCGCAACGAGAAGGGCAACACGTTCAGCTACGCATTGGCCGGCGCTGGCGTTGAGTTCATGCCCGCGATCAACGAGGACATGTTGGCCTTTCACGTAGCAGGTGGCACTGTCGTCCGCGGCGTCAGTTTCTCCGCAGGCATCGACGTGGGTGGCAACGATGATGTCGGCTTTGCCCTATTTGGCATGCAGATCGGTTGGGGACATCTGTTCTAAGGGCGCTGGGGCGCCAAATACGCGCCCCAGCTGACGACAGGGCTTGGGCGAAAGCGGCTTCGGCTGTAAAAAGCCGCCACCCATGGCTCAGGAACCCGAAAAGAAACCGTCCAACCAGGCAAAGAACAGGGCCCCTGTCGATGAACCGGAGCCGGTTCTCAGCGGTCGCATGGTCATCGCCGTAGCATTTGCCTTGGCGATGTCTGTCATTCCAGTCAGTGGCTTGGGACAATACATCACCAAGACCACTCCTGAGACGGCTGCACGTGCTTCTTGGCGCGTGGGACAGACAGCAAGCATCCACCTCACGGTCGTGACCTCGGATTACGTGCACCTGGCCTGCGCTATGAAAAATAGCGCAGGAAAGGACCACTGCGAGTTCAAGAACGAACGCGAGAAGTTCCCCTCTACGCAGCCCAGCCCCGTGGACGACAACAAACTACACATCTTGCAGCCCTACCGCACCACAGACCGCAACCTGATCTTGGCGGCCGGCTTGTGGGCGCAGCCCCAGGTGGCCCAGCGACTGCACGATGAACCGCCGCTGCCCTCCAAAGAGGCGTCATTGGCTCGCTTCGTCATCGCTTGTGACGTCAAATTCGTGGAAGAATGGAAGGACACTATGGTGCGCTGGAAACAGCGGGAGCGTTGGTCCAACCAAGGCACGGCCATGGTGACAGAAGTGCAAAGCTGCGAAATTCTTGAAGAAGAAAAGTAGAGCAGGCGATCAATAAATTTTCGCGCGGGAGTGGACTGCCCTGAGGCAATGCCGCGTCGGCTGAGCCCAAGACCGTGCCGGGGAACCCTCCGCCCCAAAATTCGCTGCAAGCAACGAGAATTCTAGAGAAAATGCTATAAAGGGGCGGAAAGTGTTGACCTTCCGCAAATGGGATGCATACTCCGCCACCCCTTCTCAGGAAGTAGTCTCATGACATCGGAAGCATCCGCCCCCATCACCAGCTCTACCAAAAACGGCACGATCATCGACAAGATCGAGTCGCAGTACCTTCGCAGCGATCTTCCGCAATTTCGCGTAGGTGACACTGTGGCGGTGCACTACGAGATCGTCGAAGGCGACAAGCGTCGCGTACAGGTTTTCAAGGGCCTCGTCCTCAAGCGCCATCGCGCTGGTGCACGTTCGACCTTCACCGTGCGCAAGGTGAGCTTTGGGATCGGCGTGGAGCGTACCTTCGTTCTCAATTCACCCCGCATCGCCAAGATTGAGCGCCTGGCTCGTGGTGTCGTGCGTCGTGCTCGTCTGTTCTACCTGCGTGACCTTTCGGGCAAGAAGGCTCGCGTACGTGAGCGCAAGGATCAGTGAGCGAATGTTCCAGAGCGCCGCGCGCCTGGGATTGAGTAGAGAGCAAGGCGTTGATGCCTTGCTCTTTTTGCTTTGTGTTAAGCTTTGTTCAAACCAGGCTCGTGTCGGTATAACCGCAACATGAGCGGGCTTGTCACGTGTTTGGGGCGTCATGTCACTGCCGTGGCCCGACCACGGTTGCGCGGCATCGTGCTCGGCTTGACGCTCCTCAGTCTGAGCTCTGCCACTGAGGCAGCACCTGAGGCGCACATTCTGCGTATCGATCCGCAAACGTCGCTGATCGACGGCAGGCCCACTCTCACCACGGTGATAGACATCGCCGAGATCGCTGGCACGACTAAGGCGGTCGTAGGCTGTTCCGCAAAGACCGGGGACGCCAATCTCGACTGCATGAGCGACGCGCTCGAAGCGCCCGGCGCCTGGGGCACCTCACCCGCGTTTGAGCCACGCGACGTCAGCCTCTCGGTCAAGTTCGATGGAACCGAGCAGGCAGCCCAACTCCTGACGCACACGCGCTTTGGGCAAGCGCAGACGGAGCCGCGGATTGGTACGGCCTACTTGCTGCTCATCGACGCCGATCATCGGGTGGGTAAGGCTTTTGACGAGCTTTCTGCTGTAGCCAAACAGTTCGTTCAGTCCATGGGTCCGGGAGATTGGGTCAAGGTCACATTCCTTGGCACCAGCGCAGTACTTGCCGATTCTGGTTGGCTGCAAAAGGCGCAACAAGCCGAGGCTCTCCAGAGCATTGCCACACAACAACCCGCGGCAAATGCACGTGATCGTACGAGACCCCTGCTCGACCTCATCAAGCAGTCCGCACGCGACGCCTTTCGTTCGCTCACCTCCAGTCGCCATGCTGCGCTCCCCCCACTTCACCAGGCCATGGTAGTTCTTGCCAGTGGCTATGGTGGGGGCGATCCATCGACGACGGGACCCGGTGCCGCCGAGCTGTCCAGATATTTTTCGGTAGGACGCTTCGACGAGGCAAACAGCGCCTTGCCCAAACTCCCCGTTCCCATCATTAGCATCTACACCCCTCCGAGCACCCAGGCCGAGCATGCGCAGCTGGCGCGCTCGTTCATGGAAAATTTGGCCAATCCGGCCATCGGCGGCTTCTTTTCAGTGATCCGCGACGGACAAGCGGCTCATGCCCCGCGCATTGTCGATGCGGTGCGGTCGCGGTTTGCGCAGATGATCGTCGCGCGCTTTGGTCTGTCCTGCGTCGCGCCCAGTTCAACTCAGAGCTTCTCGCTGTTGTTCAAGGGCGGAGGCATCCTCGGCGATAGCTCGTTCTCGGACGTCCCTTTGGGCTTCGACCCAGCCCGCTGGCCCCTCGATGTCGACAGTGAACTCACGCGCAAGAGAGCCAGTGAAAAGACCGGCGTGTATCCCGGAGGGACCGTGCGCATTCTTGGCAAGTTTTGCTGGGGAACGGACCTGTCTCGACCTGAAATCTACTTCATTCCGCCCGGGGAGAATCTGCCGCAAGATCTGACGGACCCTCAAGCAGCTCTGGACGTTCAAAAGCGACTGGTCGCCATGGACATGCGCGGCAAGGTGCTCGAGGTAGGCAGCAGCTTTGCAGAGTTTCGCGTACCTGAGTCGCATCAGATTTTGCACGGCGACGGCGAACGGCGCTCGGTGCGCGTGGTCGTGGTCGATAGTAAGCTCCATCGCACCTCTGGCCTGACCGAGGCCACCGTGCTGACGCTCAAGGGCCGAGAGGTCCCCTTGCCCATGCTACCGATCGTGCTCGCGGCAAGCGGCGGAGTCTTTCTGTTGGTTGGCATTGCGCTCTTGCTGCGCCGCGGGGCGCGGAAAGCCAGCGTGATGTCGGCGCGCAGCCCGCGTCTCAGCGATGATTCACCTTACGCACGACCCGCGCCCGTCACCCGTTCATCACGCAAACAGCGCACCATTGCCCGCGCCGTACTGGAGGGCAACGCCGGACGCTTCCTCGTCATGCCTGGCACGGACCTACGTGCTGGTCGCGACGGAGCGCGAGCGGCTGCGCTCATCTCTAACAACCAAGTCTCCGGCTTGCACGCCACATTTCGTCTGGAAAACAATGCGCTCATGGTTCGTGACGAAAGCAGCACATCGGGCACGCGACTCAATGGTCGGCTGTTGGTTGCGGGACAGTGGGAAGAGGCGTCTGATGGTGCGGAAGTTGCGCTCGGCCCCGAGGTATTGCGTGTGACATTGGAAGTAGCGTCCTAATGGCTATGACGCTCGACGAACTTCTCCGGCAATTGGGCCGGCAAACCGTCCGTGTGGGCAGCAGCACCTCCTGTGAGATTTGCCTTCCCAAGACCGCGCCCATTGCGGCTGAAATCATTCATCATGGTTCAGGAAAGCTCAGTTTCGTTCCTACGAACTCGACGAGCAGTCGCGCAGGTGGAAAGCCGCTTCAGGCCGGTGTTGCCGTGCCTTTCGACTTCAGCATCCCTTATGAAGTCGACGGGGTCGTGGTGCCCAACGCTCACCCCGCGTTATGTCTCATGACCATGGGTCGAGGACACGTTGTGCCTCGTGATGAACAGCTGATCTTGGGGCGCGATGCCGAACGTTGTCATCTCATCCTCAACAGTCCCGGCGTGTCCGGATTGCACGCCACCCTGAGCTGCGAGCATCCGCTCACCATCACTGACCATGGCTCCAAGAGCGGCAGCTGGCTGGGCGGCCGCCGTTTAGCCCCCCAAGTCGCTCACCCGCTCTCCGAGGACGCTGTAGTGGTCCTGGGACCGTTGCCGTTCCCGGTCGAGCTGGCGCGGCCTATTTACCAGGCACTTTCGGCCGCTCCCCGAGCAGAGACAGTGGAGCGCACACAAGCCATGCCCCGGCGCACCTTAGCGCAACGCGCGGTGACTTCACCCACCGCGACGCGCCACAAGACAGTGATGGGCACCATCAAAATGTCTCAGGCTAAGGCCTTCACGGTGGGGCGCACCACCGATAACGACATCGTGCTCGACTATGCGCAAGTGGCGGCTCACCACGCAAAGCTCATTCAACTCGATCAACAGACATTCGTGGAGGACTCGGGCAGTGAACCAGGGACCTTCGTGCGCGGCTCACGAGTCCGACCCGGCCAACGTGCCCAGGTGAACCACGGTGAGCGCATCTATTTTGGTCCCATTCCCACCGTCCTGCATGCCGAAGAAGATACGGTCAGTTTGATCGTGGAGGACCAAAAAGGTTGGGCAGGCCGACCCCTGTTCGACGTCGCGGCAGCCGGGATCAGCGTTGAAGTCCCCGATCGCAATGATAAAACCAAGCGCAAGCGCTTGCTCAGCGATGTGCATTTCAAAGCCCAGCCAGGCGACTTCATCGCACTGATGGGCCCCAGCGGGTCAGGCAAGACGACCCTGTTGCATGTCCTGACCGGGTACACCCGACCGAGCGCGGGTGAGGTCATGATCAATGGGGCGCCCCTGCCCTCCGTCTTTGACTCATTGCGGGGCTCAATTGGCTACGTTCCCCAGGACGACATCATTCATCCCGAACTCACCGTCCATGAGGCGGTGCGCTACAGCGCGCGCTTTCGCCTGCCACACGACTACAGCGAAGAGGAAATCGAACGGCGCGTTCAATTGACGCTCTCGCAATTGGGGCTGGAGTCCGTCTCCTCATTGCAGATCGGAAAACCGGAACAGAAGGTCATTAGCGGTGGGCAGCGCAAGCGCGTCAACATCGCGATGGAACTGGTGACCGACCCCGTCCTGATCTTCTTGGACGAGCCAACCAGCGGTCTGGCGGCCGATGACGCCACCGCGTTGATCGATCTCCTGGCGACGTTGGCCAAAGAGCACGGCAAGACCATCATCTCGACCATTCACCAACCCGCGCGCGACGAGTACGAGCGCTTCAATTTGACGCTCGTGCTGGGTCACGGCGGCATCCCCTTGTATTTTGGCCCAACGACGGACGCCTATCGATTCTTCGAGGCGTGGCGCGGGCCCTTGCACGGCGCTAGCGTCGACAATCCGCGGGACATGTTCGCCGAGTTGAAGGAACGCGAAACGCGGTTCGAAAAGGAATTACCGGGGCGCCCGCGCCAAGCCATCCGTGAAGCCGTCTCGGCCGCATTTGCGCAAGAATACCTGGCCAGTTCCATCTTCAAGGACATGATCAACGCCGGGCGCAGCGTCGATCGGGTGAGCGCGCTGCACGGTAAGTTGCCGGGGCGGGCCAGTAGTCACGGGCAACTGACGCTCCTCATTCAACGCTACCTCAAGGTCAAGTTGCGGGACCGGGTGGGCACGGCCATCCTGCTTCTGCAGGCGCCGTTGATCGGTGTGCTCCTGTCATTGGTGTTTTGGGGACAAAAGCCGGCTGTGGTGTATTGGTGCTTGGGTGCACTCAACGAATTAGCCCAGACCAGTTCGCAAATCTCAGAGGCCAGTGACCACCTGCTCGCTCAACTCACCAAGACCCAGGACAACACCGGAGCCATTTTTTTCTTGGTGATCGCCGCGGTGTGGTTTGGCACCAGCAACGCCGCGCGTGAAATCGTCAGTGAACGCGCCATCCTGCGGCGGGAGCGCATGGTGCACCTGCACCTGGACCGCTACGTGCTGTCAAAGTTCGTCGTACTCGGGGCGCTCTCAGCACTGCAATGTGCGGTGCTCCTGGGCATCGTGTTTGTGTGTCTCCAGTTTTCTGGCGGAGCGTCGGCCCTGCTCACCGCGCTTGGGATGATGGTGCTCACCGCCTGGTGCTCGGTGGCTCTCGGCTTGTTACTCAGCGCGACGGTGACGAGCAGCGAAGCCGCCATGGCGCTCACCCCCATCGCTCTCATCCCTCAAGTCGTGCTGGGGGGGCTGATGGTTCCGCTCACTACCAATGCTTGGCTCAAGTGGCCGATGCTGCTCATCCCCGCGCGCTGGGGCTTTGAAGGGGTCGTGCGTCCAGAGCGGCTCGCTATAAGTCAGCTTCCAGCATGGCGTATTCATTTGCCCGGCACGCCAGAGAGCGTGAGCGACTTCATCGAGCACGAGCACTTCTTGTGCGCGCTCGCGCAGATGGAAAGCTCGCAGCTGACGGGCGCTTGGGGCTTCAGCTACGCAAGCTACGTGCCCGCGCTGGCGCTTTTTTGTATGACGACCCTGTGCTTGGGGTTGGTCACATTGGCGCTGCGCCGCCGTTGAACCGC
>JACZCW010092475.1_pt1 | contig 17117 bp, 15 predicted proteins | sample 8641861 | NCBI WGS metagenome assembly JACZCW01 (sample SAMN15324607, study PRJNA640507) | soil metagenome | isolation source: intercropping sugarcane | place: China: Luxin town, Laibin City, Guangxi Province | collected 2019-07-25 | depth 10cm m | reverse complement strand
CTTCCAACCGGGTGCGCGGGCGGCCCGCCGGCGGCCCGCCGCGGTGGTCCCCTGGAGGAGGCGGGACCGGCCCACCGCCCCCAACTTCTCAGCGGCCAGGCGGGAGCTGCGCAGCGTGCTGGGCCTGTCGCCGTAACGAACCGCAGTTCAGCGCACGCGATCGAGCCAGGCGCACAGCAGCGCAATCCATTGTGCCGATGGTGTGCCGGGCCTGCCGATGCCGAAGGCATGTTCACCTTCCTGCAGCAGATGCGCTTCGACGGGCCTGTGTGCCACGCGTGCGGCATCCAGCATGCGCAGCGAGTTTTCCACTGGCACGGCCGAATCGTCGAGCGCGTGACAGATGAAAAGCGGCGAGGTTGAGGCATCCACATGCAGTTCGGCCGAACGCCGGTCGATCTGCGCGGCCGTCGGTGAATCCCCGAGCAACAGCCGGCGCGAAAGCTCGTGCGTGTACGGGTCGCGCAATGTGATGACTGGATAGATGAGTCCGGTGGCCCATGGCCGCGCGTCGAGACGGTCGGCCGCATCGCTTGCCGCGTAGACCGGCTCGGCGTGGCGCGTGGCGAGAGTGGCCGCCAGGTGGCCGCCGGCGGAGAATCCCAGCGCGGCGACGCGCGCGGCATCGAAGCCGTATTCGGCAGCCCGCGAGCGGATCAGCCGCATGGCGCGCTGCGCATCCTGCAGCGGCACATCGGCACGCGCCGCCCATCCTTCGCCAGGCAATCGATACGTCAGCACGAAAACGGCGTAGCCCTGCGCGGTGAGACGGGGCGCGAGGTCCGCGCCTTCGTTCACGATTGATACGAACCAGTACGCCCCGCCTGGAATGACCAGCACCGCGCGGCCGTTCGATCGTGCGGGCCGGAACACGCGCAGTTCCGGCATGGCGACGTTTCGCACGTAAGAGTCCGGCCAGTTTTTGGGAGGCGGAGGTGGAGAAAACGTTTCGACGCCCGGCGGCGGCTGCACCCATAACGGCAGGCGTGGGGCGCGCTGCCAGTTGGGCGGCACGGCAAGGGCCGGTGGCGCGGGTGGTTCGGCGGCGCGTGCCGCTCGCGTACCGGCAGCCAGAAGTGCTGCGCCGAGGCCCAGAAGCTGTCTTCGGTCGAACTCCAGCACGGCCGTTCTCCTAGTGTTTGCCCAGATGCCGGTCAAAGAACCGCACGATCACATCGAACGCTTCGCGTGATTCGGGCACGTCCACGTTGTAGAAAAAACCGTGGAACAGTCCCTCCCACACGTGCAGCTCGGCCTCGACGCCGGCCTTCACCAGCAGGCGATGTGTGTGGCTCGCGGCGCTCAGGTCGAAGCCGCGCGTGCTCGTGATGAGCAGCGTGGGAGGAAATTTCGCGAGGACCTCCATCGAACTGGCGGGCGCCGCCAGCGGATCGCTCGCCGACGCGCCGGCAAAGTAGGACATCATCGCGCCGCCCAGCGCGCCTTCGCCGGGATTGGAAGGAGGCCTGCGACCTTCGCCGGCTGGAAGCGCCATGTATGCCGAATCGCCGCCGAAGCCATTTCCCTCAAGGGACAGCCCGGCACAAAGCACGCCCGCAGCACCGGGCCGCGGCAGGTTTTCTTTCTGGAACCACGCCAGCGCCATGCCGGTGAGCATGCCGCCGGCCGAGCAGCCGTAGATGCCGATATTTTCGGGCCGGTAGGTTTTGAGCAATTCGCGATACACCGCGGCCACGTCCTGGCTCGCTGCCGGATGGACATGCTTCGGCGCCTGACGGTAGTCGATGCTCACGACGCGAATGCGGCCCAGCGCCGCCACCGGAATGGATTCCAGTTCGGCGCAGCCGGGCCAGCATCCCGTGAACCCGCCACCGTGCAGGTTGATGAGTACACGTCGGCGGTTGCGCGCGGCGATGCCTTCGCCGGGGAGGTAGTCGAAGACATGCACTCCACCGATCGAGACATCGCGCCTGCTGACGCGGAACAGCTCACGCTGACGATTCAGATAGCCGCTGATGAGCGCAGGGATGCCATTGTCCGGCCCCGCGCGCAGCAGCGCCGGATCGGGCCGCAAATGATCGCGCAGGTAGCTGCGCGCCTCGGGACTGAGAAATGCCGAAGGAGGAATCTCGTGCGCGGGAACGTGCACGGTACCATCAGGGTCGATCTGCAGCGGCGCCGGAGGCGCGTTCTGCGCCTGCGATGCGTTCAGCAGCAGGCCTGTCACCAGTGTCGCCGCAATTCGCTTCATGGATCCTCGCAGTCGTGACGGGCTCACTCTACCGCCGATCGCAATCGATTGCAGCGAGGCGCCCGCATTCAGGCCGAGCGGCTCCTGCGTGCGCGAGGGGCGGGCGCCGCACGCCGCCGCGCATCATGCAGGGATGGCAGTGCACGATAGTGCTCGCGCAGGCTCGAGGCCCTTACTACGAGCGTGGAGGGAATCACCACGGCGGAGGCCTGCTCGCGGCGCATGATGCGCAGCAACGATTCGACCAGTTGTCTCGCACCAGCGCGACAGTCCTGGCGCATCGTGGTGAGCGGCGGGACGGTATGCGCCGCGAACGACACGTCGTCAAAGCCGATCACCGCCACATCCGCGGGAACCTTGCGGTCCCGCTCGGCCAGCGCGCGCATCGCACCCAGGGCGAACACATCCGAGCAGGCCACTACGCCATCGAACTTGATGCCAGCGGTGAGCAGTCCGCTGACGGCGTGATAGGCCATGTCGCTGCCAAAGCGCACCGGAATCTGCAGGTTCGATGGCGATTCCACCTGCGAAGCGGCCAATGCACGCAGATATCCCCGGAGTCGGGCGGCCACTTCCGGCGCGGCGGGGTCGCCAAGGAATGCGATGTGCCGGCAACCCTGGGCGAGCAGGTGCGCGGTGGCATCGTGGCCGCCGGCCTCGTTGTCCGAGCCCACGGTGACGTATTTCTGTCCTGGAATCCGCGCACCCCACACTACGGTGGGGAACTCCCCGGCATGCCGGTTCAGCGAATCGTGATGCAGGCTCTGGCCGATGACGATCACGCCATCCGCGCGTCGACCGCGCGCCACGTGCATGATCCAGTCGCAGGGATCATCGGTCACCTTGGCCAGCAGCATGTTGTAGCCGCATGCGGAGAGCTCGTCGGCAACCGCACCCAGTATCTCGAGGAAGAAGGGATCCGAAAAACTCTGGTTCGCGGCATGCGACAGCGGAATCACCACGCCGATCGTGCGCGTCAATCCCGTGCGCAGGCTGCTTCCCGCCGCATCCACGCGGTAATCCAGGTGCTCTGCGGCCGCGCGGACGGCCTTGCGTGTGGCTTCGGAAATCAGCGGACTGCCGGCCAGCGCGCGCGAGACCGTGGACAGCGATACGCCGGCGCGGCGCGCCACCTCGGCCATCTTGCTGTGTGGTCGTCGTTTGCCTTGCATGACGGGACTATATCAGTCGACTCGCCATCAGGACCCGCGCAGCTGGAGGATGCGGAACGTGGGCAGATCGCCGTGACGCGACGCCGTGAGCAGGTGAGTGCCGTCGGCGAAGTTCACCTTCAACTGCACCTCGGCAACGCCGGCATGCCAGCGCATGTGCAGGGTGTCGGCATCGGAGCGCAGCAGTTCGAAGCTGCCCTGGAACGCAGGATGCGTGTTGCGCAGCCGGATCAGTGCCAGCAGATCGGCCACCACGGGCCGGCCCATGGCTTCCTCGATCTCGCCGCGCGTGAAATGGTGGCGGTTGATGTCGCGTCCCACGCCGGTGCGCGCCAGCAGGGCCATGTCGTTGCTGCCCGCGAGCAGGCCCACGTAGTACACCTGCGGTATGCCGGGAAGGAAGAACTGTATGGCCCGGCTCAGCAGGTAGTGCAGTTCATGGCGTCCCAATGCATCGAAGAACGTGCAGTTGACCTGATACAGGTCGAGATTCGAGGCCGCCGCGCCTGTGGCGCGCAGGCTGTCACCACCACTGTTGGCGTGAATCTGCCGCACCAGGCGGTCGATGACATCGCCCGGCACCAGACCGGGAAGCGCCTTGGGGTCGTGCGCATCCGCGCCGATGTCGATGACGCCGATGCCGTCGTGCGTGTCGAGCACGGTGAGGCTGTTCGGCGGACGGATGGCGATCCAGTCCTTGAGGTAACGGGGTGTGCCGGTGAAGAAGGCATGCAGCACCAGCGGCGGCAGCGCGAAGTCGTAGACCCAGTCGACTTCACGGGCGATGCGCAACTGCAACTGGTGATGGGAGTGGATCTCCACCAGCACTTCCAGCCCGAAACGCTTCGCACGCGCCGAGAAGTTGCGGATGAACCCGAAGGTCTCATCCGTCATGAAGCAGCTCGAACCGGCGCGCTTGATGGCATAGCCCACCGCATCGAGGCGGATCAGGCGCACGCCGTTCTCCGCAAAGATGCGCAGGATGCCATCCAGGTAGCGACGTCCCTCGGGATGGTCGACGTCGATGTCGAGCTGCTCCGGGGTGAACGTGGTCCAGAGAATGCGCCGCGAGCCATCGGCCAGCGTCATCGGCGTGAACGGCAGGCCAGGACGAGGACGATAGATGGCCAGCAGTTCGCGCTCGGCGGCGCCGTGCGGGAACACGCTGTCCAGCGTGAGAAACAGCCCGTCGTAGCGGCTGTTGCTGCCATGCGCGGAAAAATCCAGAAACTGCGGTGAACGGCTGGAGATGTGATTGACGATCACATCCGCCATCACGTCCAGCTCTGCGGCCAGCGTGCGGATGTCATCCCAGTCGCCCAGTCGATCGTCGACCTGGGTGTGATCGATGGGATCAAAGCCCGCGTCCGATCCGTCGATGGGATGGAAGAATGGCAGCAGATGCACGCCGCCGAACAGCCCGGCCAGCGGTCCGGTCAGCAATTGTCGCAAGCCGCGCAGCGTGCCGCCCAGCCGGTCGGCATAGCAGATGAGCTGAACCTGGTTCCTCATGCTTCGAGGCGCACGCGTGCGGGATCTCGCAGCCAGTTCAGGGCCAGCCCCACGCACAGCAGCGCAGAAAATGCCGTGGCCAGAACAAAGCCGGCGCGCGGCGTCTGCCAGGCATCGCTGGCTGCACCCATGGCCAGCGGGCCCAGCGCCGCGGCGAGGGCGGTGAAGAACAGGATTACGCCGGCCGCGGCCCCATGCTGGTGGCGCGGAAAGCAGCTGATGGCCTTTGAGTTGAGCGTGGGGTAGATGATGGACATGAAGAGTCCCGTGAGCGGCAGCAGCCATACGCCCAGTTCGAGGCCGCCCAGCAGCGCGCCGGAAAAGCAGAGGAAGATGGCCAGGCCGGGCAACGCCAGTGCGATGGTCCACCGCACGCGGCCCAGCATCCATGCACCCAGGAAGCGCCCCGCGGCGCGGAGCACGAAAAACGCAGTCAGTGCCCAGGCCGGCCACCAGGTGAGCGGGCCGGCGTAGTGCTTCAGATAGGTGGGCATCCAGGTGTAGATGGCCACCTCTACGCCCACATACAACGCGACCAGCACGGAAAATCCCAGCGCCAGTGGATCACGCATCAGCGCCACCATCTGCGCAAGGCTGGCGCGTTCCACGGTGGCGCGCGCCACGGGATTCGGCACGCGCGTTGTCATCAGTACCAGCGCCAGGCAGATCGCGGCGGCCACCACGTACAGCCATTTCCATGACACACCGGCGGTGAGCAGTGAGGCCACGATGGCCGGCCCCACGATGGCGCCCACCGCGAACCAGCCTTCGACATTGTTCATGAAGCGGGTGTGCGCGCGGGGGTTGGTGGTGATATCGCCAATGAGCGCCAGGGCGGCGGTCTTGAAGACGCTGATACCCAGACCTGAAAGTGCCAGCATGGCGGCGAGGGCGGAAAAATTCCCACCCAGTGCCACCAGCAGCGAGCTTGCGCCATAGATGGAAAGACCCAGGATGATGGTGCGTTGCCGGCCGATGCGGTCGGCAAGAAACCCCAGCAGCAGCGCACCCGTGGCAATGCCCAGCATCGTTGCGTACTGGAAGGCGCTGGCCGCCGTCATGCTGAGGCGGTATTCCTCGATGACGCGGGGAATCACGCTGCCCACGGCGTCCGTGGTCATCGCGAACGTGAAGAACATCAGGCAGGTGAGCAGCCGCGCGAGGCCGGCGCTCTTTTCATCCATTGCGGTTGTCATGTGCTCCCCCGGTCATCGCGTTGCTCACTGTACCGCGCAGAGCAATCGTTTGCACAGGCAGCGCCACTGCGGCATGATCGCGGCCAATTCATCGACGGAGGATGGATGGCAGCCGGACGAGTGCTGATCGGCGCGATCGAAGGCGGCGGCACCAAGTTCGTCTGCGCCGTCGCCACGTCTGCGCTGGCGGTGATCGATCGCGCGGTGATACCCACCCGCGACCCGATCAGTACGTTCTCCGACATCATCGAATTCTTTCGCGCCGCGGGCCATCGGCACGGCGACATCGCGGCATTGGGATTTGCCTGCTTCGGACCGCTGCAATTGCGCTCCGATGCGCCGGACTACGGCTGCCTGCTGGGAACACCGAAGGTGGGGTGGTCGAGCGTCGATGTGATTGCCCCCTTGAAGGCGCATTTTCATGTTCCTGTCGCACTGGATACCGATGTGGCCGCAGCGGCGCGCGGCGAACTCGAGTTCGGCGCCGGCAGCGAAGATGGTTCACTGGCCTACGTGACGGTGGGCACGGGAATCGGTGGCGCGGTTGCGCCGCATGCCACCGGTGGGCGGCTCCTGCACGCCGAAATGGGGCACCTGATCGTGCGCCGCGATCCGCGTGACACGGCTTTTGCCGGGCTGTGTCCGTTCCACGGTGATTGCCTTGAAGGGCTGGCCAGTGGCCCGGCGATCCGCGCGCGGTGGGGAAGCGATCTGGCGGATCTGCCTTCCGCGCATCCGGGCCGCGCCATCATCGCCGGTTACCTTGCTCAGCTCGTCGTGGCCATTGCGCTGCTGCATTCCCCGCGGTCCGTGGTGCTGGGCGGTGGAGTGATGAAGGATGGCGCGCTACTGCCGCTGGTCCGGCAAGCGACGCGCACGCTGCTGCATGGCTATCTGCCGCCGCTGCGCGATCCCGCACAGGTGGAGCGCTTCGTGCGTGCACCGGTGCTGGCGGACGATTCGGCCATTGTTGGTGCGGTACAGATGGCGCTGGATTCCCTGAGACAACATACGAGGCCGACATGAAGAGCGTGCGCATCTGTGCAACCTTGAGCCTGCTGGCAGCCATGATTGCGGCGCTGCCCCTTGTCGCAGCGGAACCCGCTGCGCCCTCGGGCATGGTCGAACAGCCCTGTCCGCCGCCACTGCCGATGCCCGCCTCGGCAAATCGATTGCTCGTCGACCTCTTCATGCGTCCGCATGTGCTCGGACCGGCCGACTTCCAGGCCTTGCAGGGGGACGCGGAATTTTCTGCCTACAACGGCGAGTTGCGGCGCCGGGGCGCGACGGACTGGGCCGGACTGTGCCGCTATCAGGCCGCCAATGCGGCACAGAAGCCGGGTGCGGCGCGCATCGTATTCATCGGTGATTCCATCACGGAGAACTGGCTGCTGGCCGATCCTGGATTCTTCAGCGGGCCGGTGCTGAACCGGGGCATCGGTGCACAGACTTCCGCGCAGATGCTGGTGCGGTTCCGTGCCGATGTGGTCGCGCTGCGTCCGGCCGCGGTGCACATCCTGGCCGGCACCAACGATGTGGCGGGCAACAATGGTCCCCTGCGTCCACAGGACTTCCAGAACAACATCGAATCCATGGTGGAAATCGCGCGCGCCAATGGCATCCGCGTCATTGTCGGCAGCATCCCGCCGTCGGCCGCATTCAACTGGCAGCCCGCGCTGAAACCGGCGCCGCGGATCCAGTCGCTGAACGAGTGGCTACGCGCCTATGCGCGCAGCAAAGGCCTGGGCTATATCGACTATCACAGCGCGCTGCAAGGCGCGGACGGCGAGCTCAAGCCGGCATTGGGCAATGACGGCGTGCATCCCAATCGCGATGGTTACATCATCATGCGGCGGCTTGCAGAGGCCGCCATGAAGCAGGCGGGAATCCGCTAGCGCGATGCGGCCTTCACGTGCCGGCCGAAGAACCGGAATACCTCCGGTTCGGCGCCCATGATGATGGTGCCGTGATCCAGCCCGGGCTTCACGATGAACTCGTGCTTCACTTTCAGGCCGTCAAGCTGCGCGCTGAAGTCGCGGATGCTGCCGATCAGGCTGTCCTGATCGCCTACCGCAAGCAGCATCGGAATCTTCGTGATCTTCGATTCACGAGTGACCTGCACATTGAACAGTGCGGGAGCCAGCATGGCCACGCCGGCCCAGATGTCGGGATATTTCTCGGCCAGATGCCGGGCTCCGCCGCCACCCTGTGAATGGCCCACGAGGTAGATGCGGCGCTCGTCGATGTTGAATTCCTTGCGTACCAGATCGAGCACGTTCATCACATCCTGCTCGCTGTAGGCGGTCACCTTGGCAGGGTCCGTTTCGGCGGTGCCGCCGACCAGCGGCGGCATCTGTCGCGGCATGGGCGGCGGGGGTGGTGCGTTGGCTGTTGCTCCACCCGGTGGCGCGGCGCCTGGCGCCGGGCGCGGTGGGGCCTGCACACCGAATCCAGCGCGGTTGTTGTAGCCGATGGCGCCCACGAGGATGTAGCCGCTTTTCTCCGCGAGATCGACCGCGGTGCCGCGCACGAATGTCAGCGTAGTGCCCGTGAAGCCGCGCAACGCGATGATCAGCGGCGCTTTCCTGTCCTTGCGAACCTTCGAAGAGACGAATACCGAGTAGGGAAGCTGCTCGCCGGTGGGCTGGAAGGTGTAGTGACGGATCTCCACGCCTTTTTCCGGCTCGACTTCGGACCCGCCACGGATGCCCGGAGGATAGACCTGCGGTGGGCGACCATCCTGCGACAGGCAGGGCAACGCAGGCGCAAGGCACCCGCACACGACCATCAGTTTCAAAACGACGGAGCGGAACATCTGGCGCCTCCAGAATCTGCGGGACGGACTCCATCGAGTATACGCATACGGTTGCATAGGTTGCAGCCGCGCGTATGCTTCGTGGCAAGAGACTTTGGGGGTTACATGCGCAGTGGATTCAGCCCGCGCCTGATCGCTGTTGGCCTGCTGCTGGCAGCACCACAATGCCTGGCTGCCACTCACTGGGTCGAAGCCTGGGGAACGGCCCAGCAACTGATGAAGCCCGAACGGGTCATCCCTTCCGCCCAGGTGCCGCCGGTGAAGGTGGAAAAGCAGACCGTGCGGATGGTCGCCCGGCCCACCATCACAGGCGCCGAGGTGCGCGTGTCGCTCTCCAATTCCTTCGGCCATCCGCCCGTGCGCATCGATGCGGCGCAGATTGCGGTGGCTGCTGCCAGTGGCGCCATCGTGCCAGGCAGCAGCCGGGCGCTGAGCTTTGGCGGACGCAGCTGGGTGGTGTTGCCGCCTGGTGCGCGCATCAGCAGCGATCCGGTCACCTTCGACGTGCGCGCCCAGGTCGACCTGTCGGTCTCGCTTTATCTCGAAGGCGACAGCGGACCGACTACCTCGCATCCGGTCGGCCTGCGGGGCGCTTGGCTTGCGCCCGGCAATCAGGTGTCAGCCGGGAAGCTTGAGGGGTCCGTGCTGTTCCGGTCCTATCTTTGGCTGGACGGAATTGCCGTGCGCGCATCCAGTCGCGCCATGGCAATCATCGCTTTCGGCGACTCCATTACCGATGGCTTCTCGACCACGCCGGATGCTGACATGCCCTGGCCTTCCATTCTCGCGCGCAGGCTGGGTACCCGGCTCGGAAGCGCTTCGCCGTCGGTGATCAACATGGGAATCTCCGGCAATCGCGTGCTGCGTGAAGGTGCCGGTTCCAGCGCTCTGGCGCGCTTCGATCGCGACGTGCTCTCGCGTCCCGGCGCGCGCTGGGTGCTGCTGCTGCTGGGCATCAACGACATCAGCTTCAGCGCGATTCCCGGCCTGCCCGCCAGCGAAAAGGCCACGGCCGAGGACATCATCGCCGGCTACCGCTTGCTGATTTCCCGTGCCCGGCAGCATGGCCTTTCGATCATCGGCGCCACGCTCACACCATTCGAGGGCGTGAACACCTACACGGCCGCCGGCGAGCAGATGCGCCAGCAGATCAACCAGTGGATCCGCGCGAGCGGCCAGTTCGACGCCGTGATCGACTTCGATGCCGCCACGCGCGATCCGGGTCATCCCGCGCGGCTGCGCGCGGAGTTCGATTCCGGCGATCACATCCATCCCAATGACGCTGGCAATCGCGCCATGGCCGATATCATTGACCTGAAACTGTTCCGGTGAAGGAGCGAATGATGAAGAGTTCCCTGATCATCGTCTGTCTGATGCTGGGTGCCGCCGGAGTCGCCCGGGCTGCCGCGCCCGCGGACAGCGGCAGCGCGCTTCGCGCCGGCGCCTCGCGCATCGACTACACGCCGCGTGGCGCGCAACTGCCGTCAAATTTCACCGGCGTGCTCGACCCCATCTACGTACGCTCCGTGGTACTGGACAATGGCCGGACGCGTGCCGCACTCGTGGCCATCGATGCGGGCGCCATGCCCACCGATCTTTACCAGAAGGTCAGCGCCCGCGCGGCTGCGGAGCTGAAGATTCCCGCGAACCAGCTGCTGATGTCGGCCAGCCATACGCACAGCGTGCCGTTCCGGCTCGATGGCAGCGTGGAAGAAGTGATCCTGCGCAGCCTGCGTGAGTCCATCGCGCGACTGCAGCCAGCCCGCGTGGCCTGGGGCACCGGCGTTTCCTTTATCAACGTGAATCGCGATCGCGTGGATCCGAAGACCAGTCGCTGGTGGGAAGGGCCGAACTACGAAGGCACTTCAGACAAGACCGTGGCCGTGCTGCGGATCGAGACGCCGGCCGGGGCGCCGATCGCGGTCTACTACAACTATGCCGTGCACGGCGTTATCACCGGCACGCTCGACATGATCAGCGGCGATATCCCGGGCGCGGCTTCGCGCTATGTCGAGGAATCCCTGGGCGATGGCGCCGTGGCGCTGTGGACCAGCGGCGCGGCGGGCGACCAGAACCCCATCTACTTCAACCAGACTTATGAGCTGCGCGACATCCGCATCGCGGACTACGCCAGGCGCGGCGAGGACATCAGCAATGCCATGCCGCCGGGTGGGCAGGGCATGGATCGCAGCAATCCCCGGGTCAAGCTGCTGATGGAACAGCAGAAGCGCATGAATGAAACGCTGGGACAGATGCTCGGCGAGGAAGTGCTCCACGTCATGCGCGATGGGCTCGAGAAGTCCACGGGTGATGTGACGCTTCGCGGCGCGCTGAGGCGCTTCTCATGCCCCGCGCGGCAGCGCACCGATCAGGGCAGGGCCGGCATCGAGGGCAAGTATGTGGATGCGGGTGAAGTATCCGTCGGTCTGGATGCGCTGCGCATCGGCGATGTGTACGTGGGCGCCGTGGATGCCGAGGTCTACAGCGCGATCGGCCAGCGCCTGAAGCGTGAATCGCCTTTCAAGCACACGATGATGGCAACTCTTACCAACGGCATGGCGCAAACCGGGTACATTCCCAGTGAGGATGCCTTCGGCCGCAATGTATTCACGGTGCTCAGCTCGCGCCTGAAGCCCGGGTGCGCGGAGGCGGGCATCGTCAATGGTCTGGTCGATCTGATGCGCGGGTTATAAAGCAGCCGCAACGTTCAAGCGGCAGAGCAGGAGGGAGAACTTGAATACGAATCTTGCGGTGCGTGCCGGCATGATGATGCTGGTGATTCTTGTGGCGGGCTGCGGTCCGGCGAAAGAGCAGGCGGCCACATTCCAGAACTACGTCGATCGCCAGGCCATCGAGACCACGCTGGTGCGCTATTCCACCGGCCTGGACACTTTCGATCCCGATATCTATGCCTCGGCTTTCACTGAAGACGCCGAGTTCACCATGGAAGGCAAGGTCTTCCGTGGCCGCGACGAGATCCGCAAGATCATCACCGACATGAAGGCCAGTCGCGCCGAGAGGGCTGCGGACAAGGACCCGGCCAATGATCCTCCGCCCATCATGCACCACGTGATCACCAACGCCGTGATCGACATCGTCAGCGCCGACACGGCCCGTCATCACAGCTACTGGATGACGGTGTCGGGCGGTCCGCAGCTGAACAGCTTCCGTGTGGCAGCCGAGGGGCGCTATGAGGATGAGCTGGTCAAGCGCGACGGTCAGTGGTTGATCCACCGCCGCAAGATCCTGGAGTAGCGATCATTGAACCGGCTGATGCCGCAGCGTTAATCTGAATAGCCGGAATCGGCCACATGAGGGGAATGGGAATGAGACGTCTTGCACCTGTGCTCGCAGTCGGCGCCATGGCATGGGCCGGCGTGGCCGTAACCGCCAGTGATCCCGCGCAGTCCGTGTCGCAGCATGTCGAAGCCGCGCGCCGCGCCGCGGGCACCGATCATGGATTCATCTTCGGACGGCTCTGCGAAGATCCGATCAAGGCGATCAAGGCGGCGCCGGCCGTGGGCGAGGCGCCTGCCGAACTGCCCGGCAAGGATCCGGCGCGCAAGTGGTACGCGGAACCGGCGCGTGTGTTCGACGATCTGTTCTTCCTCGGACAGACGGCGTTCTCGGTGTGGGGGTTGCGTACCAGCGCCGGCATCATTCTGGTGGATTCAATCTTCGACTACTCCGTCGAGGACGAGGTGATCGGCGGGCTTCGCAAGCTGGGCATCGATCCGGCCGAGATCCGCTACGTCATCATCAGTCACGCGCATGGCGACCACTCCGGCGGCGCCGGCATCCTGCAGCAGCATGGCGCGCGCGTGGTGATGTCCGAGGCGGACTGGCAGCTTTACGAGCGCGGCAACGACAAGGTGAAAGCCAAGCGCGACATCGTCGCCACCGACGGCATGCCCATCACCCTGGGCGGCGCCACGGTTCGCGTGTATCTCACGCCCGGTCACACGCACGGCACGCTGTCGACCGTGCTGCCGGTGCACGACAACGGCAAGTCTCGCACCGCCGTACTGTGGGGCGGAACGCTGTTCAATTTCAGGGACAGTCCGGATGATCCGCGCGATGCGCGCCTGAAGACCTACGCCGAATCGGCAGCGCGCTTTCGCGAGGTGGCACGCGTCGCGAAGGCCGACATCCTGCTATCCAACCACACGGCATACGACGGCACCACGGTGAAGCTGCCGACACTTGCGAATCGCAAGCCGGCAGATCCGAATCCCTACGTGATCGGTGCAGACGCGGTGCAGAGGTATTTCCGCGTCGCCGAGGAATGCGCCATTGCGGCGAGGATGGCGGCGGCGAAGTAGACTTCGGCGAAGCAGCGGCTGGGTTACCCCATCAGCCGCAGCAGTCCGGCCACCGTGGCCACCAGTTCGCCAGGCTCGACGGGCTTGGACAGATGCGCCGCGTAGCCGGCAACCAGGGACTGCTGCCGGTCTTCAGGGCGCGCGTAGGCGGTGATGGCAATCGCCGGCAATCGCCTGCCTTTCGCGGCTTCGAGCTGGCGCGCCTCGCGGATGAGCTGATAGCCGTCCATTTCCGGCATGCCGACGTCGCTGAGCAAGATGTCGAAATGTTCCTTCTCGAGCAGCACGAGGGCGGCCCGGGCGCCGGAGGCGGCGACACACTCGGCGCCGTGATCGCTCAGCACGCGCACGACCAGATCGCGCCCGTCGGCTTCATCATCCACCACCAGTATGCGTGCGCCGCGCAGTGACGGCAGCTCGGTCTCGGTGTCCGGAGTGTCGCTGCTGGCCGCAATCGGCTTTTCCCGCGCCTGCGTGGCATTCACATGCGAGACGGGCAGGCTGACGATGAACGTGCTGCCAAGGTTTTCGCCGCGACTCTTCACGCGCACCTGGCCGCCGTGCAGTTCGACGAGATTCTTGACGATCGACAATCCCAGCCCCAGGCCGCCGAAGCTGCGCGTGGTGCTGGCGTCGGCCTGACGAAAGCGATCGAAGACATAGGGCAGGAAGTCCGCGCGTATGCCGATGCCGGAATCCTCGACCGAAATTTCCACATGCGAGTTCACCCGCTCGAGCACCACATGCACGCGGCCGCCGGACGGCGTGAACTTGATGGCGTTGGTGAGCAGGTTCCAGATCGCCTGCTGGAGGCGGTTCGGATCGCCTCGCACCTGGCCGATGGTGGAATCCAGCAGCGCGGTCAGCCGTATCTTCTTGGCCTCGGCCGTCTGCTTCACGGTGTCGATGGCGGACTGAACCACCTGATACAGTTCCAGCGACTGCACTTCCAGTACGGTCTTGCCGGATATGATCCGGCTCATGTCGAGCAGGTCATCGATGATCTGTGACTGCGCTTTCACATTGCGATCGATGATCTGCAACGCGTTGTCCTGTTCCGGGGTTCTGGGGCCGCGCAGCAGCACGCGGGTCCAGCCATGCACCGCGTGCAGTGGAGTGCGCAGTTCATGCGACAACGTGGCGAGGAATTCGTCCTTCAGATGTCCCAGCCGCTCGGCCTCCGAGCGGGCAGCGCGTTCGGACTCGAGGAGGCTGTCACGTTCCGCCAGCAGCTGATTCAGTCGTGTCTCGCGTTCCTTGAGCTGCTGGACCATCCGTGAGATGTCGATGGCGATGGCGGCCTGCGCGGCGATGCCGCTGACCAGCCGCTCCGCGCGCGCCGTGAATTTCGCGGGTTCACTGTGGCCCAGGAATATGCCGCCGAAGACTTCACCGGTTTTCGATTTGACCGGCACTGCCAGGTAGCTGACCACTGGCAGGTGGCCCTCCGGCATGCCATGGAAGGGCGGATTCTTGCCGAATCTCGGGTCGAGCCGGATGTCATCGCTGCGCAGATTGCCCTCGCCGCGAAACGTCGGCGCGAACACCTGGGTGGAACGCGGCATCGGGAACGCGCTGAATTTCTCGCGCGGAACGCCCGAAATCGTGTAGAGCCAGTAGGATTCCTGGTTCTCCCTTCCGATCTCGTTGTAGAAAAATGCCCCGAAGCCGGCGCCGGAGAGGCTGGTTGCCGCATCGGTGATGCGCTGTACGATCGTCTCCAGATCGAATTCCGAGGCGACACTTTCTCCCACGCTGTTGAGCGTCTCGACGATCTGGCCTTCCTCGGCCAGCGCTGCGACGGCCGTCTCCGCACGTCGGCGCTCGGTGATGTCGTGCGCAATCTTGGAGGCGCCCACAATGGCGCCGGACGAATCCCTGATGGGTGAAATCGTCAGCGAAATCTCCACCCTCGAGCCGTCCTTGCGCACGCGCGTGGTCTCATACCGCTCGATGCGTTCGCCCCTCCTGAGCTTGCTGAGGATCTGCTCCTCCTCGAATCGCAGTTCCTGCGGGATGACGCGCAGGATGGACTGGCCGATCATTTCAGCGGCCTTCCAGCCGAAGAGCCGTTCCGCGGCCGCATTCCACGACAGCACGATGCTGTCCAGTGTCTTGCTGATGATGGCGTCTTCGGAGCCCGAAACGACTGCCGCGAGCAGTGAACGATCGAAATCCGAATGCGGCACGAGGTCGGTGATGTTCTGATCCATGAAACGGCGGTCCTCGCAGGCACGCCGGTCCGGCGCTGCACGACCGTCGCTTATACAGTCGTGCCGCCGGTTTGTATGCAGGAGAGCGCCGCCTCCTGCGCCACGGGACTATTCGGGTTATCTCAGGCCGGGCGGCGGCCCTGCTCCCCTGCCGGGACCTGCCCCCAGTTGTCCGGGCACAGGCCGCAGCGCCTCCGGAAAAAGTGCATTGAGATGCTGCAGTTCGGCGTCGACGGCCTTGACCGCAGCGGTGATCTTCATCTCATCGTTGGTCTTGCTGATCTCGGCCACGGTGCGTGAGGCCTGCAGTGCCTTGCCCAGAGCGCTTTGCACCTTGTTGCGGAAATCTGCCGGCTCCGTGCTCACGGCATCGCGCATCGCCGCGGACGCCTCCTCGAATTCCTGGCTTTCGTGCGGCAGGCGGGCGTAGGCATGCGTCGGAAGTTTGCGCGCCATGTCATCCTGCACGTACGCGAGGATGCGCAGCGCATTCTTCACAGCGTCGGGGGAGTGGGGAGTCACGGGCTGTGCGGCCCATGCGGTGCCCAGCAGCGCGGCCGCAGCCAGTGCGGCAGGAAACAGCAAGCGACGTTTCATGTGGACCTCCTTGGCAATACATGCAGCACGCCCCACATGCTCTGCGCATGGCCGGGGTAGGTGCAAATGAAAAGGTAGTCACCGGCGTTCGGGGCGGTGAATTGCGTGACAGCGACTTGCCCGCGGCTGCACATTGGTGTGAAAGCCAGAATGCGTTCGTCACCCACGGGCAACCATCCCTTCGCCTCGCCTGCAGACTCCGCCGCGGCTGTGATGGCGTCGAAGCTGCCGCGTTGAATCAGAACCCAGTTGTGTTCGAAGTTCACGTAGCGGCCTGCATGACGGAACGTGAGCCGCACGGTGTCCCCGGCGTGACAGGTCAGATCGCGGGGGTTGAATTCAAGCAGATCGCCGGTCTGCACCAGCAGGTCCACCGGTGCGGCAGATGCGGCAGGTGACTTGTTCCGGCATGAGCAGAGCGCGACCGGAATCGATGCAGCCAGCCAGGTGAATCGTCTGCGTGACACAGCAAGGGCCATCGCGGCCCATCATGGCGCAATCGCGCACTGAAGGACAGTTACAGAATGTCCACGCGGGCGTGCTCGCCAAAGTTCATCGGCAGGCCCACGTAATTCTCCGCCAGCGTGCGCAGCGCAGCATCGGAATTGAGCAGGTAATCCAGCTCGGCACGCTGGAATCTCGCGGCGATGGGGCCTTCATCGGGAAACTGATGCATCAGTCCGGTGAACCACCACGAGAAGCGTTCGGCGCGCCAGATGCGGCGCAGGCAGCGCCCGGAATAGTCCTCGATGCCCGACCAGCTTCGCTCGTGGTAATGCTCGATCAGCGCATTGGCCAGATACTTCACATCGGTTGCGGCAAGGTTCAGTCCCTTGGCGCCGGTGGGTGGAACGATGTGTCCCGCATCGCCGGCCAGCAGCAGCCTGCCGAAGCGCAGTGGTTCGGCCACGAAGCTGCGCAGCGGTGCGATGCTTTTCTCGATGGACGCACCAGTCACGAGCCGTTCGCGGCCTTCATCATCGAGGCGCAGCCGCAGTTCGTTCCAGAAGGCATCGTCGGACCAGTTGGAGACCTGCTCAGTCAGCGGCACCTGCAGGTAGTAGCGGCTGCGCGTGCG
>JACZCW010320368.1_pt1 | contig 17120 bp, 16 predicted proteins | sample 8641861 | NCBI WGS metagenome assembly JACZCW01 (sample SAMN15324607, study PRJNA640507) | soil metagenome | isolation source: intercropping sugarcane | place: China: Luxin town, Laibin City, Guangxi Province | collected 2019-07-25 | depth 10cm m | reverse complement strand
GCGCGCCCCCCCCCGGCGCCCGAGGCTTCATGAAATTCCGGCGCCGGCGGCTTGCCGGTGGCCGGGTCCGCGGCGCTGAAGCGCCGGCCGCCCGTGGCGCCGCGCGCGCCTGCGATCAGGCTGGTTCCCTGCAGATTCATGAAGCCTCCAGTACGGATGAACAGGTCGGGGGACCGACTCTACCGCAGGCGAGGCTCCCGGCGCAGGTCAGTCCCGGAACAGCAGCGGCGCGAACTCCCGCAGGCTGCGACGCCAGCTCAGGAATTCGTGGGCGGTGTTCGGCGACACGTAGAACACGCTCTTGATCCCCATCTTCTGCAGCGCCTCGGCGGCTTCGCGCGGATTACCGGTACGCGGCGGTCCACCGTTACCGTTCAGTTCGCGACTGCCGAAGCTGACGAACACCAGCCGCACCTTGTCCTTGAACCCGGGTGTGCTGTTGACGTCTTCGGGAGAGATGGACCCGCCACTGAACAGTCCGATGTGCGAGAACACATCAAGTTTCTTCAGCGTGATCCAGCGCGTTTCCATGCCGCCCATGGAAAGGCCGGCCATGGCGCGATGCTTCTGATCGGCCTGCGTGCGGAAATTGGCATCGACATAGGGAACCAGTTCATCCACCAGCACGCGCTGGAAATGATTCACGTCGAAGTTCGCAAGACCGCCGGGCCTGACGTCATTGGTCATGCCGTAGGTCATCACGATGATGAAGGGCTTGGTTTTGCCCTCGGCCAGCAGGTTGTCCATGATGAGGTTGGCATGGCCCTGGTTGCTCCAGGCGGTTTCATCCTCGCCCCAGCCGTGCTGCAGATACAGCACCGGGTAGCGTTTGCTGCGGTTCTTCTCGTAGTCGGGCGGCGTGTAGACGAAGGCGCGGCGTACGGTGCCGGTGCTCTTCGAATCGAACAGCACCTGCTGCACGCGGCCATGCGGCACGTTCTTCAGGGCATAGAAGTCCTGATCGTGCGCCGGGATCTCGATGCCACTTTCCCAGCGGATCGAACCATAGAAGTTCAGGGTGCCGGGATCGTTGAAGGTCCCGCCATCGATGGTCAGGTGGTAGTAATGAAAACCTTCATCCATCGGACCGGCCGTGGTTCCGGTCCAGTTGCCATCCTCGGCCTTCGCCAGTGGCGTGCCACCGCCACCGCCCAGTCCCAGACTGACCGTCACAGCCTTCGCATCCGGTGCAGAAATGCGAAAGCGCGCGTAGCCCTGCGAATTGACCTGCGGATAAAGCTGGCCGGGTTGATTCAATGTCGAAGGCTTGAAGTCCTCCTTGATCGCTTCGGCCGCATTTGCGGCCCCAGCGCCTGCAATGCTGGCGGCTGCCAGCAGCAAGACTGTCAATGTGCGCTTCAACATGATTCCCTCCGTTGGTTTCTGATCGCCCGTGCCGTCAGCGGCACGAGAAGCTCGCGGCCTTGCTCGTATCGCCGCTGTCATAGCGGGCCACTTTTGGATACGGGCACAGCGGACGCGTGATACCGGGAAAGGCCCGCCCCGATGCCATGACGCGATCCGGCGCGCGGTTCTTTTCCACCCACTCCTGGATGGCAGTGAGCATGTCGAACTGATCGGTGGACTGCCCACCGGCGCAGTGCGTCATGCCCGGAATCAGGAACAGCCGCGCCCAGTCCTGCGGACCTTCGGCCTTGCGCGGCGTGAGATGCTCGTACCAGTCGGTCAGCGCACCCGTTGCCATCGCCTGGTCCGACAGCCCGTGGTAGACGATCATCTTGCCGCCATGACCGGCGAAGCTGGTCAGCAATGTGGCAACTGCATCATTGATGGCTGCCGTCTCGGCCGTGCGCGCCATGTCGCGATCGAAATCGAATTTCAGCGGATCGAGCGTGCTATCGGCCGGGGTGATCGAGAACTCGCGCAGCGTGTCGCGGCCCAGCGTGGCATTGGCAGGAGGGCTGGTGGCCGATCCCAGGTGCATGGAACGCCATGCGGGTGTCGCAATGCCCGTGTCAAAGGCGAAGCTGCCATACAGCGATTCGCCGCGCGAATTGCGTGCGCCGCCGAAGATGGTGCGCAGTCCCTCGGCCTGCGCCGCCGTCAGGCAGCTTCCTGGTGCTTCACTGGCCTTGCACACCTGGCCGCGCGGATCGAACCTGCAGGCCTTGTAGTCATTGACCATGCCGTCGCGCAGCCCGTCCAGCGCATCGCATTGCTGCAGCACGGCTTCCGACACGGCCTTGAGCTGTGCATCGGTGAATGCCTCATGGAGCAGCGCACGACCCTGCGCATCGCGCGGCGCGATGCGCGTGACGGTCTGCAGGCTGAAAACCTGGTTGGCCGCGACACGGGTGAGATTGAACGAGGCGTTGCCGGACACGACACCATCGAACTCCAGCGGCAGTCGCTGCGCGGCCATCATGGCTTCACGCCCGCCGGTGGAGCAGCCCATGAAATAGGAATACTCGGGTTTCGCGCCGTAGAAACGCTGCAACAGCCCCTTGGCCTCGTGCGTGGTGCGCTCCACGGCCTGGTAGGCGAAGTCGAGCTTGGCCTGCTGGTCGACGGCAAACCGCGTATCGATGGAATTGCGGCCGCGATGACCGCTGTCGGTGGACACCACCGCGAAGCCACGCGCCAGTGCCGAGGCAAATCCCGACACATTGCCGAAGGCGGGATTCAGCACGCCATCGAGTCCCCCGCCACCCTGGAACAGCAGTCGCCGGTTCCAGTCCTGCGGCAGCCGCAATTCGATGCCGGTGCCGTACTTCATGTCGGGAATGCCGGATTCGCGCGCGCCGATCGTGACGCGGAACAGGCAATGCGCGGGAATGTCCGCAGCGGGTGCGCCGTTGCGGCCTTCCTGACGCGATGCGGGCATCCATTGCGCGGTGTCCACGTCATAGCCCGGCGCACTGAGCCCGGCAAGCGCGGTGCAACGCTGCTCGGGCGATGCGTTGGCGGAAGGCTGCGCGGCATTGGCCGCGGCACTGGCTGCAAGGCTGGTCGCGGCACTGGCCGCGAGGCCCAGCGAGAATCCCGCGAACCATCTGCCGATGCGAGTGTTCATGAAAGCCTTCCCCGCGCTGGTTTCGACGTCACCGACATTGCCAGGCCGAAGCCTGGGTCGGTTCGCCGCCGGTGTAATGCGCATGCCGTGGATAGCTGCACATGAGTCCGCTGCTTCCGGATGCACCGCCAACCACCACGGATTTGTCCGGCGCAGTGTTCTGCTCCACCCATTTCTGCAGCATCGCCAGCCGGTCGAACTGGCTGGGTAATGGAGCAACGGGCAGTGTTCTTCCCGCACCGCTCAGCGCATAAGAGTTGCCGGTGAGTCCGTGGCCCCGCTGCGGCAGCACATACAGCCGAGCGAAGCCATCGAGCTGCCGCTCGCCCATGCGCTTCGTCAGTGCGGCGTAGTAATCCAGTTGCGCGCCCGGCGAAGCCAGCGTGTCGTTGGTGCCGATGGCGACGATCATCTTGCCGCCGCCGCGCGCGAACTTGCGCAGGTCCGGGTCGTTGGAATCCAGCCACTCCGACAGCTGCTTCTGTCGCGCCACGTGGGCAGATGACTCGACGTAGGTCAGCGGATTGGCCGACAAATCCTTCAGCAGGAATCCCGTGAGCCCGGGTGACCCCAGCGAACTGAACACGCGCGCGTTTGCGCCAGCGCCTTCCTGGCCCTGGTAGCGGATGTCGTTCAGCAGCGCATTGCCGCTGGCCGGCGGCAGGCCACCGACGATGACCTCGGTGGAAGGCGGCCACATGCCGAAGCTCGTCGTGCCATGCGCACGCGGGTGGCCGAAGGGCTGCCGGGAAAAGATGAACTGCAGCGTGTCGACCTGCCCATCCGTCAGACAGGCCTTTTCGGAGGCGTCATCGGGAGCCGGGTCACGCCCATCCGGGCAACGCCGCGAAGCCCACGGAGTCTTCGTGCCCTTGCCGTCATTCACATCGAAGATCGCGCGACAGGCCATGTAGTCGTTGATGACACCATCATCCAGACCATCGAGCGCATCGCACTGGCGCATGAACTCCGCCGCAATCGCCTTGCCCTTGTTCTGCGGCACATGCATGGACAGCGCGTTTTCATGCCGGCGGATGGCTGCGGGCGCCTGCATCAGGCTGTTCAGCGCGAGCACGGGTACATTGGCGGCCACGCCGTGATAGTCCGCCGGATAGCGCTGCGCCACCGTCAATGCTTCGCGGCCACCCTGCGAGCTGCCGATGAAATAGCGGTACTGTGGCGACGCGGAATAGAAGCGACGGATCAGGATCTGCGCGACGTCATGGGTCTTCTTCAACTGGGCGTAACCGAAGTTGCGGATCGCCTCGTCGTTCAGCGCCCATTCGGTGTCCTGCACGCTGTGGCCGGAATCGCTACCGTACACGGCAAAGCCCCGCGACACATCGCTGGGTGGCGCACCGGGAAAAGCCGGCCGTTGCGGATTGGGCACGAACTGCGGCACCGAACCGTTCATGCCGCCGCCGCCCTGGTGGATGGAACGATGATTCCACTGTGCGGGCAGACCGACAGCGAAGCGAATGGGCCGTGCGGTACTGGACTGGTCCACCGGCAGCAGCTGCCCTTCGACCACGCACAATGCCGGGCTCTTGTCGGTCGCGTCATGCCATTGAATCTGGTCCAGCTTCACGGCCGACACCGGCTCGCCGATCTCGCGTACATCCACCGCTGCGCCGATGGCCGCGGCGCTGCAGCGCGCGGCATCCACGGTGATCGTGGGCAGCACGACCTGTGCGCCAGCCTGCTGCATCACCGCCGCGGACATCACCGCGAGGAGAATCCTTGCCTGAGCGCGCATTGCCCGCGCCCTCACTTGATCTGGTAGAACTTGATGCGAATGGCGCCGAGAACCGGCGGTGCGCCGGGCTGCGGCGGACCTGCCGGGCGGTCGGGCTCGAGCGTGGCGACAAACGTGGCACGCGTCAGCCATTCGTGAGCGCCCTTGGGTGCCTCGAATTTCGGCTGCAGGTAACTGCGTTCGCCGGGACCCGCGCCGGGGCACATCAATCCCTCATTCAGGATGTGGATGACGGTGCCGTCATCAGCCTTCCAGAAATAATCGGCCGAGATGCTGCCGCAGCCGCCGCCCATGCGCAGCTGGTAATCCCAGCCTCCCGGGATCACCTGGCCCTTGAACTTCGGACCGGCCACGGTGCCGCCGGTGATGGGGATGTACTGCCGGTGACCGACAACGGTTTCACCCACCACGGTGGCCGGTGCCAGCGTGACGCGCGCTTCGAAGGCGAATTCCACCTTCGGCAGTGCCGCGGGCGGCGGGGTGGAGCCCAACGCGCTGGCGGCCGGTTGCTGAGCGCCAGCCATCGCCGACCAAAACAGGGCGGCGGTGAGCGCCCCGCTGGCCACGGTGCGTCGCGGCATTGCATACCCGTACTTCATGGAGCCCCCGTTTACGGACGATTGTCGGGCAAGTATCGCCATGCACGGGTGAATTTGTAAACGTTCTTACAATGCGCCTGATAACAGCCACTTCGGTGTTCGGGCCGCACGAAATTCACGCCACTATTTTTTGCCTCGGGCCACGGCACACTGCGTATGAAACAAACCGGGAATGGGGTCATGGCCAGCAAGCGTGGAACGATCGTGATTGTCCATGGGGCGTGGGTGGGCGCGTGGCGCTGGCGCGGCGTGGCAGATCTGCTCACCGCGCGCGGGCATCAAGTCTTCACGCCTACGCTCACGGGCCTGGGCGAGCGCGCGCACCTCACTAGTCCCGCCGTCAATCTCTCGGTGCACGCGCGCGATGTCGTCAACCTGATTCACTTCGAGCGGCTGCAGAACATCCTGCTGGTCGGTCACTCCTATGGCGGCATGCCCGTTTCGATGGCGGCCGATCAGGTTCGCGCGGGCACCATCGGCTCCCTCCTCTACATGGATGCCTTCTTTCCGGAGGATGGCCAGTCCCTGAACGACCTCGTGCCCGGCCCTCCTCACCTTCCGGAAAAGCCGGGCGACTACCTGGTCCCTCCGCCGCGCGTGAACCTGGTCGGATTCAACACGCACATGGACGCCGTATCGCGTGCCGCGTATGAAGAGCGCCGCATGCCGCAATCCACCTACTGCTTCAGTGAAAAGGCCAGGATCACCGGCATCCGCGACCTGATTCCGCAGAAGACCTATGTGCTCGCCACCGGTTACAAGAACGATACGTTCGCGCCCGTTGCCGCAAAGCTGCGGCAGCGCAAGGACTGGCGCGTGGAGGAAATGCCGTACACGCACGACCTGATGCATGTGGCGCCGGTTCACACCGCCGACATGATCGAGTCTGCGCTGCCCTGAACAAGCGGAGGAGACATGCAGGTCAAGCCGCTTCACCCGCTGTTCGCCGCCGAGGTCATCGGTCTCGACACAGCCGCACCCCTGACGCCAGAGATTGTCGATGCCTTCGAGCGGGCGATGGCCGAGTACGCGGTGTGCGTGATACGCGACGCCAGCCTCAGCGATGCCGATCACATCCGCTTCAGCCGCGCCTTCGGTCCGCTGGAACTGCCTCCCGGCAGCCGCGGCCGCATCGCGCCCGAGCTCTACGACATCAGCAATCTCGACCGCAATGGCGAAATCATCCCGTTCGATCCCAACGCCAAGGCACAGCCCATCGATTTCGAGCGTTTCCACACCGACAGCCCGTTCAATTCGCAGCCCACGAAATGGTCGTTCCTGCTGGGCCACGTTGTCCCTCCCCAGGGCGCCGACACGTTGTTCCTGGACACCCGCGCGGCCTACGAAGATCTGCCACAGAGCATGAAGGACCGCATTGATGAACTGGTCGCCGAACACGACATGTTCATCGCGCTGGAACGCACCGGCGTGAAATTCGGCGATGAGGCCATGCGGCGCATGTTTCCCACCATGCCGCATCCGCTGGTGCGTACTTCGGCCAGCGGCCGCAAGACCTTGTACCTGGGCTGGCATGCGATAGGCATCGTGGGCTGGCCGGTGACCGAAGCGCAGGCGCTGCTGGATGAGCTGTTTGCCTTCGCGACGCAGGAAAAATATCTCTACGCGCACAAGTGGCGCCAGGCAGACATGATCGTGTGGGACAACCGCTGCACCATGCACAGCGCCACTTCCTTCGAGCGCTACCGCTACAAGCGCGACTGCCGGCGCACGACCAACAACGAATATGGTCCGGAACGCGTGGGCATCGAAGGCCCGCCTCCAGGCGCCGCGCGCTGACGCCAGTGACCGAACCGGAGATCACGCCGCGCAAGCTGCTGATTGCGGGCACCTGCCTGCTGGGAGCCACGTTCATCCCCTATGTGCAGGCCATCATCGCGCCGCTGATGATGTTGCCCATGATCGGCGAATTCGGCTGGACGCGCACCCAGTTCGCCATCGCCACCACCTGCATGTTCGTCAGTGGCGCGGTCACGGTGCTGGTGTTCGGACGCATCGCCGACCGGTACGGCGCGCGGATCATTCTTCTCATGGGTGCGCTCAGCGGCGGCATCCTCATGCTGCTGCTGTCGCGGCAGGATGCACAGCTGTGGAAGCTGTACACCGCGTACACACTGCTGGGCGGATTCGGCGCCAGCGGCCTGGGTTACACCAAGATCATCGGAACCTTGTTCGCACGCCATCGCGGCAAGGCCCTGGCGCTGTTTGGCGCAGAGTCCACGCTGGCGCTGGCGGCTCTGCCGTTGATGACCAGCACTCTCAACGCCCAGCTTGGCTGGCGCGGCACGCATGTGGTGTACGGCGTCATCATGCTTGCGCTGTTGCCCGTCCTGTATCTGGTCCTGCGCGGACCCGGACTCAGCGCACCGCTGCGCGCCGCGGAAGCAGGATCTACTGACGCTCCAGCCGTCGCTGCTGCGCAAGCCGTGGCCGAGGGCCTGACGCCGGCGCAGATCCGGCGCGACCGCATCTTCTGGTGCATCGTGCTGGGCGCCGTGCTCGGACGCGGCCTCAGTGTCGGATTCACCGCGCATGTCATCGCCGCCATCACCGACAAGGGATTCACCGCCTCACTGGCCGCGCGCACGCTGTCGATCGCGACATTCATCGGCCTGGCTGGAACGGTGATCGCGGGCCTTTCCATGGATCGCACGCGCACCGCGCGATTCATGTCGTTGTTCAGCGCAGTCAACGCGTTGGGCATCCTGCTGTTCGCCACAGCAAGCGCATCCACGGGCGGATGGCCACTGGTGCTCACGGGACTTGCGATCCAGAGTGCCGCCATCGCGGCCATGATTCCGGGCACGACCTATCTGCAGACGCGCTTCGTCGGCATGCGTTACTTCGGCGAGGCCTTCGCCATGTTCGTGGTGGTCACCGGCATTGCCTATGGCGTCACACCCGCGCTGTTCGCGATGATTTTCGACAGCACAGGTTCGTATTCGCTGGTGTACTGGATCATGGGCGGCGCGGCCATCGCGGGTTGCGCGCTATACACCACACTGGGCGCTTACCGCTTCGGCACCGGCCCCAGAAGCTAGCCCGCACCCGGCAATTCGATGAAGGTGCCGTAGCTGCGCGCGAAATACAGCAGCGGCCCGCCGCTGCGGGTGCGGGCCGCGTGCACCAGGCCGACCACGATCGCGTGATCTCCGCTCAGGAAGATCTGGCTGGTGGAACACTCGATCTGCGCCAGCGAGTCGGCCACCAGCGGCACCGGCAGTTCCTGTCCCACTTCCATGCTTACGCCGCTGGCCTTGTCCTGCCCCTTGACCGCAAAGCGCGCCGCAACGTCGTGCTGCTTCGCGCACAGCACGCTGACGCCGAAATGACGGCAGGAAACAATGGCCGGATAGCTGTTCGCATCGTGCTGGATGGCGAACATCACCATGGGCGGCTCGAATGAAAGCGTCGAGAAGGTGGACACCGTGAGTCCCACGACGGCATTGCTGCCGCGCTCACGGGCCGTCACCACGGACACCGCGCCCGCGAGAGCGCGTCCGATCTGCCGATATTCATCGCCGGTAACTGGCATTTGTGATTCCGTTCAGCGCCGCAGGTATCGCACGCCATCAGAGCCGATGATGCGCAGGAACTGCTCGGTCTGCTGGATGAATTCGAAGGCGCGGCCGCGGAAGAACTCGAACTGCACGCCGATATCGATGTTCGAGGCGGGGCCCCAGTTGTCCAGCGCCCGGACCTCCTCCTCCGTGAACCAGCCCACTTCGAGCGATTCCGGCGGAAGCGCCACTGCCTGCACCGGCTCTGCCACTCTCGCGATGAAGCCGTGATGCACCTGGTTCAGTCGCGGCAGGCTGATGACGGCGCACGGCAGGAGCTCGCTGACATCGAGCTCGATGCCGACTTCCTCGCGCAACTCGCGGATCGCCGCATCTTCGAGGGATTCTCCGGCCTCGACGAAACCGCCGGGAGGTGCCCATTGACCCTGGTACGGCGGTACGCCACGCCGGTGAAGCAGCACGCGATCATTGGCGAACACCGCCACCAGCACCAGCAGTGCCGGCCCGCGCGCCGTGACGGCTTCTTCGTGTCCGGCCATTTCGATCACGTCGCTAGCGCTCCGATCCGGAGAATCGCAGCATGCCTGCGGTTTGCAAGGGCCGCAATCCCGCTGCAGCGTACGTCGCATTGGTAAATGGCAATACTATTTTTCATGCGGGCTTTGCGATCATCCTGATCGATGATGTTCAAGCCGCGTCACGATCAAGGCTCCCGCGAAAACAGTCAGGCGCTGCTGTCTTCCGGCTACCGCGCCTGGCTGGTGGCCGTGCTGCTTCTGCTCAGCACGCTGAACTTCGCCGACCGCGCCATCATTTCTGTTCTCGCGCAGGCGATCAAAGAGGATCTGAAGTTCACCGATGCCCAGCTCGGCATGGTGCAGGGCCTGGGCTTCGCGATCCTGTATTCACTGCTGGGCGTTCCGCTCGGATGGCTGGCCGAACGCGTCAGCCGCAAGAACCTCATGGCGGTGTGCGTCGCGGTCTGGTCTGTCATGACGGCAGCATGTGGCCTGGCTGGCGGCTTCATCAGCCTGCTGCTCGGACGCGTCGGCGTGGGCGTGGGTGAAGCGGGCTTCATGCCACCCGCAACCTCGCTGGTGGCCGATCACTTCGACAAAAGCCGCCGCGGCACCATCATGGCCATCATCCTGCTGGGCTCGCCGCTCGGATTCCTGCTCGGGCAATCCCTGGGAGGCTGGGTGGCATCGGTGTGGAACTGGCGCGTGGCGTTCTATGCGCTGGGATTGCCGGGCCTGGCCGCGGCATTGCTGGCATGGCTCACGCTGCGTGAACCGCCGCGCGGACTCGCCGACGGCCATGTAAGCACGCAGGCCGCGCCGTCCGCGAGAGACACTGTGCGTGCGCTGTGGAGCAAGCGCGCGTTCCGCCATGTGCTGGTGGGCTACGTCATCGGCGGCTTCGCGATGAATGGCGTGGCGCAGTTCGTCCTGCCGTTCTACCTGCGCAGCTACAACCTGCCGCTGGCCACAGCAGGCGCCCTGTTTGGCGCCGTTGCCTTCAGTTCAAACGGACTGGGCATGCTGTTGGGTGGCGCGGGTTCCGACCTGCTCACGCGGCGTGACCTGCGCTGGCCACTGTGGGGTCCGGCCGCGATGCTGGTGCTGGCGGCGCCGCTATACCTGGCGGCGTTCTCGAGCCACACGGTGACCGTATCGCTGACCTTCATCTGGTTCGCCAACCTGGTGATGGCCACGCATCTTGCGCCAAGTCTTTCCACGATGCAGAACCTGGCCTCGCCGCGGATGCGCGCAATGGCCATCGCGCTGGTGTGGCTGGCGATGGGCCTGATCGGCACGGGCCTGGGGCCCACGCTCATGGGAATGGCCAGCGACTACTTCGCTACGCACGCGTTCGCCCCCGGCGACTTCCTGCAGAGCTGCCCCGGCGGTCGTGCGCCAGCCGGCGGCGCCGCTGCGCTCGATCTTGCCTGTCGCGCAGCATCAACGCAGGGGCTGAAGAATGCACTGATGTGCGGGGCGGTGTTCTTCCTCTGGGCCGCCATTCACTTCCTGCTGGCCGCGCGGACGCTGAAGCGCGACCTGCACGCCCCGACCTGAATCAGATCGGTCGCTGCAGGCTCATGTCCATCATGCAGGCGGCAGAATCCCGCTTTCCCCGCTCGAGTCCGGCGCACTCGCCCGCCGGCATCTGATCGAGCAGCCGGCGCACCAGCCTGAAGTAGCCGGCCTGCGTCGCCGCAGGCAACCGCGCCGCCAGGGTCTCGCGAAAGCGAGCCTCGTAGGCCGCGAGGCAGCGCGAAAACAGGTCGATGATGGGTGAATCGGCCAGTCTCGATACCAGATGCACCAGCGAGAGCAGATCGCAACGATCGAAGCAGTCGCAGCCTTCCAGTCGCGACAGCGAAGCCTCGAGTTGACGGCGTTGCTCGGGACTCGCGCGACTCACCGCCAGCGCCGGCACATGGGCGTTGAGCTGCAGCAGCAGCGTCCCAGCCATCATCGGATCGAGCTTCTCGCCGATGAGATAGGCCAGCATCAGGCGGATGATGCCGCCGGCGCGGCGGTCGCGAAGGACGAGGCCATTGCCTCGCCCGCGCCGGCACTCCACCAGTCCACTGTCCTGGAGCAGCCGTATGGCCTGCCTCAACGTCAGCCGGCTGGCGCCGAAACGCTCGCACAGGTCCCATTCCGAACCCAGCCGCGTGCCCGCGGCAGAGGAGCGGCGGATCTGTGCCGCCAGACTGCGCGCGATGGCGGTGACGCGGGTGCCGGCCGCGGAGCCTGCAGAAGCCGCGTCGAAGCCCCGTGCGGTGGCGCCTTCACCATCCCGTCGGGACTCCAGCTCATCCAGACTGCTGGTTAGCAGCGGTGAAACCGGATCGGTGCCGCAGCCGCTGCCCATCAGGCGCAATGCCTCGCGCGCATCCTGCGCCTGCAGCGCTGTCACACCGATCGACAGGAAATAATCCGCCAGCGAGGTGGCAATGGCCTCGCGCTGCGGCTTCGCGAGAATGAACCCCCCGCAGGGACCCGGTCGCAACCGGCCCAGGCCGCGACGCTCGAGCAGGCCCACCGCCTCGCGCATCACCGATCTGCCGGCGCGATAGCGCTCCGACAGTTCACGCAGCGAGCCCAGGCTCGCGCCGGGGGCTGGCCCCAGCATGGCGATGTCATCTTCGATGCGACGCGCCAGCTCTTCGGTCAGGCGCGCCTTGACCTCGCCATCGCAGGTCGATGCAACATATATGCGCTCCGCGGTATTCATCCGCCCCCCGGTCTTCGCAATCGACGGCACTATTTTTCGTTTTGACCCGCCCGGCAGAATCCATCATAGCCTCAAATTCCGGGGACGAAATGGCTCCGCCATACATCGACACTTTCGTCCGCTATTCAGACCGTACGGCCGATGGCGGCTTCATCCGCGCGAATGGCGACTATTCCTTCGGCATGGAGGACCATCCGGCGCGCGTCCATAACGCCCGCCTCGAGGCCATCGATTTCGCGACGCATGGCTTCACGCTGCTGAAACATCCCCTGGATGTGGATTTCGCCAAACCCGAAGCGGTGCAGGCGCGCTGGTATCCGGAGGCCTGCCGCCTCGTCAAGGAGCTGACGGGCGCCAGCGAAGTATTTGCCTTCATGGGCATCCTGCGGGGTGGAGAAGAGAACCTGGGCGGCGGCCCCGCACTGAGCGCACACGTGGACTTCAATGAGCCCAGCCTGCGCAACTGGGTGGCGCGGCTGACGCCGGATCGCGCGGCGCAACTGGCGAACAAGCGCCTGATGAACGTCAACCTCTGGCGCGGCACACGACCGGTGCATTGCAGCCCGCTGGCGGTGTGCGACGCGCGCAGCATGGAGAAGAGCGACTTCATGCTGGTGCGTTTTGGCGATGCGCCGCCACCACCGGGGCCGGTGGCCGGCGGCCTCAACGTGGCCTACAACCCGAAGCACCGCTGGTATTACTACCCGGACATGCAGCCCGATGAAGTCATCGCATTCCGGCTGTTCGATACCGCCAACACTCACTGGCACATGACCGCACACACGGCAGTGGTGGATCCCACGGCAGCGCCCGATGCGCCCAAGCGCATGAGCTATGAGCTGCGCACGCTGGCCGTTTTCGACTGAGACGCAACCGAGTCATTCAACGGAGTCATCGCATGTCGACCCGTCTTTTCGCCGCTTTCGTTCACCGGGCCGGCGCCTGGGATCCCTCCCGGCCGCCGCAGGAGCAAGCAGGTTTCGCGGATCACGCAAAGTTCGTCGCGGGTCTCGAGTCCTCGGGTTTCATTGCCCAGGCGGGCCTCATGCAGCCCAGCAACGATGTGCTGTTCATTTTCCGCGCCGACAGCGAGGAAGCCGTGCGGCGGCGCATGGCCGACGACCCCTGGCAGAAGGACGGTCACGCGATACTCGGGCGCGTCGAAGAAGTCAGTTTCCGCATCGGCGCACCCGGAGGCTGACGTGCAGGTATTCGTATTCGACTGGATGGCCTACGGACAAAGCGTCGATCACTTCCGTGTCAACGGCGAAATGCCGAAGCTCGGCCGCAAGCATTTCGATCCACAGGTCGCCGTGGAAACCTACCGCAACCACCTGGCCGCCTGGATGGAGATGGAGCGCCAGGGCTTCGATGGCATCGCCATCAACGAACACCACTCCACGCCCTTCGGACTGAACAACTCGCCCAACCTCATCGCCGCGGCGATTTCGCAGCTCACGACGAAGATGAAGATCCTCATCTACGCCAACCTGCTGCCGCTGCATGATCCGCTGCGACTGGCCGAAGAGCTGGCGATGCTGGATTGCCTGTCGAATGGCCGGCTGATCGCCGGCGTGGCGCGCGGCGCGCCGCGCGAATACAAGATATTCGGCGTACCCATGTCCGAAAGCCGCGGCCGCTTCGAGGAAGCCTTCGAGGTGATGCGCCGCGCCTGGGTCGAAGAGAGCTTTTCATTCGAGGGCCAGTTCTACAACTACAAGGATGTATCCATCTGGCCACGCAGCGTGCAGCAACCGCATCCGCCCATCTGGGTGCCGGTCACCGGCTCGAAGGAAACCGTGGAGTGGGCGGCCAGGCAGAACGTGACCATCACGCCGGGCGTGTTCGCCGGCCCCATGCGCGAGGACAGCATCCGCTACTTCTCGCGCTGCATGCAGCAGCACGGCCGCAGCGTGACGCCACGGCACATCAGCGTGATGGTCGACTGTTACGTGGCCGATTCCAAGGCGCAGGCCGTAGAGGAATACGGCCCCTACCTCATGTATCTGTTCAACACGCTGCTGCCCTACGGGCAGGTGTATCAGAAGGACACCAAGGGCTACTACAGCTCCACGGCATTCGAGCACCTGCGGCAGGGCACCAAAGGCACGCTGGCCGAGGATGCCACCATCTTCAACGCGTGGACCATGGAGACCGTGCGCGCGGCGGCCGAGCACATGCCCATCGGCACGCCGGATGAAATCGTCGAGCGCATCGTCGCCGAGTGCAATGACGCGGGAGCAGGATCGGTACTGCTGATTTGCAATCGCGCGCACCTTCCGCAGGAGCTGTTCCTGAACCAGATCCGGCGGATCGGCCGTGAAGTGCTGCCGCGGCTGCAGGCGCACCAGGTGTCGGTGGTGCCGCATGCGATGCTGGAGCCGTCTGCCTGACGCCTGCCGTCCACCGATAGGCATGATGCGCCATCGCCGTTATGCTTATCGCTTGAGAGCCGGGTCCCGTCCCGGCTCCGGCAGTGTTGAGAGGAGCCGTCCATGCGAACTTTTTCAGGTGTTGTTGGGGCCCTGTTGATCGGGCTCGGTGTTCTGGCAGGCAAACCGGCCGCAGCGCACCATTCCTTCGCCGTGTTTTTCGACAACGAGGCCGGGATCGTCTCGGTACGCGGTGTGGTGACGGAATTCAGTTTCCGCAACCCCCATGGCCTGATCCGCCTGCAGGTGAAGGACAAGTCGGGCGAGACCGTGGAGTGGAAGGCTGAAACCAACTCGCCCTCCATTCTCGAGCGCCGCGGCTGGAAGAAGGACAGTCTGAAGGCCGGCGACGAAATCATTCTCGAAGGGTGGAAGGCTCGTGACGGATCGCACTACATGCGCATGCGCAAGGTGACTAAGGCCGATGGCACGCCCGTTGGCATTCCCTTCGAATCCATGGAGGTCCGATGAACACCGCATGGCGCAACGCGTGGCAGGCCACCTGCCTGACGCTGGCGAGCGTGGGCACCGGCATGACGCTGGCTGCCGAAAAACATCCGGATCTTTCCGGCTTCTGGATGCTGGCATCCGGCGCGCCCATCGAAGATGCCGCGCTGAAGGCGAAGATTTCGCCGAACACCGTGATCCTCAAGGACACCGGCGCAGTGGAATTTCCGCGCATGGAATTCGGTGGGCTCAAGCTCAAGCCCGCCGCCGAAGCCGCGGCGAAGGCGTGGGACGCCAATGACGACATGACCGTGGCCAATGCCTGCCGCGTGCCCTCCATCATCTATGCCATGCAGGGGCCCTTTCCCATCGAGATTTTCCAGGGCACCGAGATGACGGTGATCCGCCTGGAATATTTCGACATGACGCGCGTCATCTTCACCGATGGCCGCAAGCACCTGCCCGAAGGCGCGCCGCTGACCAAGGTCGGCGATTCCATCGGGCACTGGGAAGGCGACACGCTGGTGGTCGATACCATCCACCTGAAGGAGGCCACCATCACCAACAACGGCCTCGAGCACAGCGACAAGGTGCATGTCATCGAACGCTTCAAGCTTTCACCCGACGGAAAGAAGCTGCTGGCAACGCAGGAATTCGAGGATCCGGAAACGCTGCTGAACAAGGGCGTGCGCTTCATCACCTGGAATCGCGTCCAGGGCGACCACGTGCACGCCTACGATTGCGATCCGTCGTTCGCCGAGAACTACAAGCGCTGACGGGCCGCCGGCTAATCGCCGGCTTTTTCAGCCTCGCCGGCCGCGGGAAACGAGAACAGATCCTCTGCCTGCGGCCGCTGCATCCCCTGCTCGCGGTAACGTTCCCAGATTTCAGCCCAGGGCCGGCCGAAGATATCCGGCGGCTCGAACTGGAAGCGCGTGCCGGGCGTAACCGGCGTGGGCGTGCCCTTGATCGGGAAGATGGTCTGCACGCACTCCATGATGGTGAGCGGTGCATGCTCGTTCAACCGGCCGATGCGTTTCCAGGTCTGCACGATCCGCACCGGATCCACCAGCGCCTCGTCATCATAGAGAACGGCTTCGTGACGCATTCCCGTCAGCTTTCCAGCGGCATCCTTCACTGGCGTGTAGATCTCGACGCTCTGCAGATGGCTGCTGAATTCGAAGCCGCCATGACTGATCCAGCCCTGGATGTTTGACGTCCACGTGATCAGCGCCTCGCCACACCAGAAGCCGATGGTTTCGCTAAACCCGTGCGGCACGGCCGGGCCGAGCCGCGGCACGGCATCGCTGCGATCGAAGCTCGCGCCGATGTGGATCTGCGTCACCAGCGTCTTCGCGGCATTGCGCATGTCGAGCACGAGATCGGGGTTGATCACCAGGTTGATGCGGTTGCCACCGTATTGCGCGAAGCGCCGCATGAAACCTTCGGGCCAGCAGTACTGGCCAGGCCACTGCGGGGAGTTGTCGCCGGACTCGTGATACATCTGCTGCACGAAGCGCAGCTGGTATGCGGGCGTCAGCAGCGACAGATAGGTGGGGATCTGCACGATGGCGCCGTAATACCAGGTGGCAGTCTTGGTCTTGTCGCGCTCGTACTGACCGCTCCAGTCCGGCAGGTCCGCGGCCTTCGGATGCAGCACCGCGCCGTGCTGCCGCGCCTCGGCGAGCAGGGCATCGTAGTGGGCGGCGGCGGTGCGAAAGGCATAGGGGCTGACGATGTTCTCGCGCGGGTAGTCCCGATCGCAGAATCCCCATGCGGCCGTACGCGGCGGATCATCGCCGACCAGCGGCACTTCGTAGGCACCCCAGATCTGCTCGATTCCCACCGGGGAATTGCAGCGGTAATAGCGGGGGTCCGACCACAGCGCGCGGTCCTGGTAGAAATCGCGCGAGCTGAAGATGTCCTTGGGCAACGGCTGAACGCCGGCCGGAATGGCGCCATCACGCGCGGCGAAGATGGGCGGATACCCCGCGGGCACGCCCGCGCCGGCCCACATCCCCTTCCCCTCCGATCCGACGATGGTGAGTGGCTGCGGCGGATCGGGTG
>JACZCW010082097.1_pt1 | contig 17156 bp, 17 predicted proteins | sample 8641861 | NCBI WGS metagenome assembly JACZCW01 (sample SAMN15324607, study PRJNA640507) | soil metagenome | isolation source: intercropping sugarcane | place: China: Luxin town, Laibin City, Guangxi Province | collected 2019-07-25 | depth 10cm m | reverse complement strand
AGTCAGACAAAAACTGAAATCATTGTAGTTCACGATGACGGTCATAGGTTTCGAATTCTGGCTCGCGGCGCAGAACAAAAGATTCGTGGTGCTATGTGGAAGGGCAAGCGGCCTAATCTCATAGTCTGCGACGACATGGAGGATGATGAGCAGGTAGAGAATAAAGATCGCAGAGCGAAGTTCCGCCGCTGGTTCTTCCGTGCGGCTAAGCAGGCGCTTAGCAAGAGCGGTAAGATTCGAGTGCATGGAACCGTTCTGCATGAGGATTCTCTGCTTTCCCGCCTCCGCAAGAACAGTCAGTGGAAGTTTCTTTTCTACAAGGCTCATGCAAGTTACAATGATTTCTCTGGCATTCTCTGGCCTGAGCGTTGGACGAAGGAAGAACTTCGAGCTCGCCAGATTGAGTTTGAGGAAGATGGTGACTCGGGTGGTTATAGTCAGGAGTTTCTAAACACTCCGCTAGACAACAACGAGTCGTATTTGAAAGTTGGGGACTTCATCCCCATGAGTATTGATGATAAGGCTGCGAGGAAGGTTCTTGCTGTTGGTGTCGACTTTGCTCTTAGCAAAAGGGAGATGGCCAACAGAACTTGTTTCGTGGTCGGAGGTAAGTGCACTCGGAACCTGATTCATCATGTAGATGTTCATGTAGGTCGATGGGACAGCTTGGAGATTGTTGAGAAGTTTTTCGAGATCGACAATCGTCACAGGCCTGAGGTATTCTTTGTTGAGGGCGGCAAGGAGTGGCTTGCCATCCAGCCGATCTTGATGAAGGAGATGATGGCTCGAAATCAGTGGATGATTTTTGAAGTTCTTCAGCCTACCACTGACAAGGCCATTCGAGGTCGCCCCTTCCAGAAGAAGATGCGAGCCGGGGCTTGCAGGTTTGATAAGGAGGCAGAGTGGTATCCTGGGTATGAAGCGGAGCTCCTTACCTTCACAGGTATTGCTGACGCCCTTGCTGATGACCAGTTTGATGCTACGGCAACCTTGCATAAGGGGCTGGAGAATTACTCAGAGGTAGAGCAAGAAGATTTCAAGAGCGAGGATGAGTGGGCCGAAGAGCGTGAAAGTCGGTATCTGATGCACAGTGAAGAAACTAGCGGCGGCCGTTCCGCTTCCACGGGTTATTAGTTCTGTTCCAATTTGGAACAATAGTTTATCCACAGGAGATACTGCGATGCGTAAAGGTACTAACTTTCCAGATGCCGGCGGTCTGAGTGGTGTGAAGCGCTTGCAGCTTCAGCAGCGAGCAGCGGCTAAGCGTGCAGGTCCGGCTCCTCGTACTGGTGGAGTGATGCCTCCCAGCCCTGCTGGTCGGACCCCTCCCTTGGTGGGCACTGGCGGAGCGGCTCAGCGAGTCCCGACTCCTACTCGTGTCAGCACTGGAGGCCCTGCCCAGAAGGCCCCGATGCCTGCCGGCCTTGCCCGACTTCAGGGTCTGGCTAATCCCAAGCGCCGTCCGCCTCGTCGAGTCTAACCATGTTCAGAATTGCACACCCTATCCGCATTACTCGGGACGTAACAAACTCCCCGAATCTCTGCAGTATCCTTGACGAAGGGGATATTAAGGGGATCGGGGAGTTTGTCTTCGAATGTTACGAGCGCGATCTGCAAAGTCGTGAGACTTGGTTTAGGCGGACTGAAGCTGCCATGGATTTGGCTACGCAGCTTCAGACTTCCAAGAGTTTCCCGTGGCAGGGTGCCAGTAATGTCAAGTTCCCACTAGTCACCATCGCGGCTCTTCAATTTCATAGCCGTGCGTACCCAGCCATTGTTAATGGTAGGAAGGTTGTCGACTGCATGGTGACTTGCCCTGATCCGACAGGCGCACTGGAAAAGCGTGCTCGCCGAGTCAGTGATCACATGAGCTATCAGCTTCTCGTTCAGGACGAGACTTGGGAAGCTGAGGAAGATCGTGCTCTTATCAATGTTCCGATCGTTGGCGTGGCTTGGAAAAAGACTTACTATGATCCCTCCAAGGGACATCCAGTTTCGCAACTGGTTCTGGCCAAGGATCTAGTTATTGACTACTGGGCTAAGTCTGTCAACGACGCTGCCACCAAGACTCATGTTATTCCTTTCTACCGGAATGAGATCTTCGAGCGAGTTCGCCGAGGAATCTTTAATGACGTTCTAGATGAACCCTGGTTCCGAAGCCCTGCTCAAGTTTTTGAGGGTCCGGACCGTCACAGGGAGCAGCGTCGAACTGGGCATAGTATGCCTGAGTCGAATCAGAATACTCCCTTTACTTGCCTCGAACAGCACTGCTGGCTGGACCTCGACGATGATGGGTATGCAGAGCCCTACATTGTTACTATCGAATTGGAGTCTCAACACGTTCTGCGAATCGTTGCTCGTTGGGATCGTTGGGAGGACGTAGAGCTTAACTCCCGTGGGGAACTCATCAAGATCAATGCAACTGAGTACTTCACCAAGATCCCCTTCATCCCTAATCCCGATGGCAGTATCATGGATATTGGCTTCGGTATTCTCTTGGGGCCGCTCAATGAAAGTGTTAATTCTGCAATTAATCAGCTGTTTGATGCAGGGACTCTGGCAAATACTTCTGGTGGATTCCTTGGCCGTGGAGCAAAGATCAGAGGCGGTGTCTACGAATTCGCTCCGTTTAGCTGGAATCGAGTGGACGCTTCCGGAGACGACCTCCGCAAGAGTATCTTCCCTCTCCCAGTCCGAGAGCCCTCAACTGTAGTCTTCAACCTGCTCACGTTCCTCGTCGACTACACGAGCCGCATTAGTGGCGCTACTGATATGATGGTCGGAGAAAATCCTGGCCAGAATACTCCTGCTGAAACCAGTCGGACTATGGTACAGCAGGGGCAGAAGGTGTACTCTGCGATCTTCAAGCGCATCTGGAGGAGCCTGAAGGATGAGTTCCACAAGATCTACACGCTGAACGCTATCTGGATGCCTCCTCAGATGAACTACGGCAGCGACGGAGGGACGATCCTACGGGAGGACTACGCAGCTGGAGGCGCGGCTGTGGTTCCAGTTGCCGACCCGACGATAACCTCCGAAGCCGAGAGGTTCCAGCAGGCCGCGCTAGTCGCCGAAGCGGCGCAAGCCGCCGGCGGAGCGGGCTACGATCCTGACGCGGTGCAGCGGCTCCTCCTCACGGCTCTCAATGTTCCTAACATTGATCAGATCTATCCGGGTATTGCTAATCGTCCTCCGCCGCCTCCGGATATTAAGCTTCAGATTGAGCAGATGCGACAGGAGTCTGCTTTGCGTGATCTGGAACTTCGCAAGTTCATACACATCACTAGTCTCCAGTCTCAGATCATGCTCAACAATGCAAAGATTCAAGAGTTGGAGGCTAAGGCATTTAAGTTAATAGAGGAGGGTAAGGCTGAACCTGAGAAGAATCGGATCAATGCTTACAATGCTGCGGTTCAATCTTTGAGGGAGCAAAACCAAGCTAATCAGGCACAGATGGAAACTTTTCTGGAGATGATGAGAAATGAATCAAGAAGTACGAACGGAGGGAGAGGAACTGTTCTTGAGTTGGAAGGATCATCCGATAACCAAGCAGTTGATGCTCTGGGCTTCGGCTCGGAGGGAGGGGCTTAAAGAGGACTGGGCTAATGGTAGTTTTACTGCTACCTTTAGTAACGAGATGATGGTAAGAAATGCTGCGGCTACAGGAGCAGCTTCTGCCTTCCAAGATTTAATTAATCTAGACTATGAAACTCTACAGACAGGAATAAACAATGAGTGAGTTTAAAAATGAATCTGGTTTGAAGCCCGCTGGTCGAGCGGTACTTGTTAAGCCCTATCAGCCTGAGCGAAAGCAGAGCATGATCGTTATGCCTGATGAAGTAAGTGGCCGAGACCAGATGATTGAACAGCGTGCAGTAGTAATTGAAGCTGGCCCTAGTGCTTGGTGTGATGAACCTCAGCCTCGTGCTCGACCTGGAGATAAAGTCCTAGTCTCGCGGTTCGCAGGATTCATGGCGACTGGTACTAAGGATAACGAGAAGTACCGTTTTATTAACGATCGAGATATCTTTGCACTAATCGAAGTGGAGACAGAGTAATGGCTGACGAACAGGAAAACATCGAGCAGGTTGATGAGGAAGTAATCCGAGAAGCTACTAGCATGGGCTGGCAGCCTCAGGATAAGTTTAAGGGTGATCCGGAGAAGTGGGTTCCTGCTGATGAGTATTTGGAACGTGGCCGTCATGTTCTCCCCATCTTGCAGCAAAACAACAAACGCCTTCAGAATGAACTGTTGACACGGGACAAAAAGCTTGATACCCTCAGTCAACAGTTGGCGGAAACCCGGCAACAGCTAGAGCGGTTGGATGCTCACTATAGTGAGGCCAATAAGCGTGCTGTAGCGCAAGCTAAGAAAGAGCTTCTCGTTAGCCTTAAGGAGGCACGAGAGAACGATGACTTGGAGGCCGAGCAGGCTATCCTTAGTCAGCTCGATGACATTCGAGCATCTGAGAAAGAAACAAAGCCAGACAAGAAAGAAGAAAAGAAGTCTGCGGCTCCTGCAAAGCCCTATACAGAAGAGCTCGATGCGGATACTCGAGCTTTCCTAGCCGACAACGACTGGTATGGGGTAGACAAGAAACGAACCAAAGCGTACAATCGTCTCGCAGAAGATATGCGAGATGATGGGGTTACGACGACTGGTCGTGCCTTCATGGATGAGGTTCTTGCGAAGCTTGAAGAACAGGAACAGGGAGAGGAGTCGGGAACTCCACGTCAGTCTAAGGTTGAGTCAGGGAATAATCGGAGTAGTGCTCGAGCGGGTTCTAAGAGTTTCGCAGCTCTTCCTGCTGAAGCTAAGCGAGCCTGTCACGATGATGCAGACATTCTAGTCGGACCCAATAAGAAGTACAAAACTCTTAAGGAGTGGGAAGACGACTACGCCAAGATCTACCATACCCTTTAACCTACCTTGAGAGAAGATCATGGAATACAGTAGCCAGAAGAAAGCAAATCCTGCAAATGCCCCGGCGCTTCCGGACGGCTATAAGCCGTTTTCAGAAGGATCTTTGAAGCTTGAAGTTCCTGAGCGCCCGGGTTGGCATCGCCACTGGTTCCGAGGGGAACCTGGTAGGATCGAGAGGGCCCGTCAGGCGGGCTACACTCATGTTACTAGCGGCGATGTAAAGGTAGCCAATCAAGACCTTGGAGGCGATGCTAAGTCAGATGGTAACTCTGACCTCGGTTCCTTGGTGAGTATCGTTTCCGGTGGAGTGTCCGAAGATGGACAGCCGGAACGTATGTATCTGATGGAATGCCCCGATGAAATCTATGAGTACGCTCAGAGTATTCTCGCGGATAGGAATGAATCTGTCGCTGCCGCCCTTCGCGGAGGTACGATTGGAGCAGATAAGGAATCAAGAGGTGATGCCTCTCATCGTTATGTTAAGGGCACTGTGCCCGATCTATTTAATCCCAGGAGACGGTAATGGCTAACTCTAATAGCCCGAATGGCCTGGTCCCTGTAAAGCACCTTAGCGGTGCCCCTTACAATGGAGCAGGTAATGTTTACTCCATCGCGGCTGCTTACTCGGCTGCGGCGCTCTACATCGGTGATCCGGTGATCTCTTCCGGTAGCGCCGATTCTAACGGTATTCCAGGGATTACCCTGGCTGCTGCCACCGGTGCTATCCGTGGTGTGATCGTTGCGATTGGCCAAGATCCTAACTTCTATGCCAATCCAGAAAGTCTCAGCACGACCTATCGTCCGGCAGCCGCTCAGGATACTGACTGGTATGCTCTGGTGGTGGATGATCCTAATGTGATCTTCCAGGTGCAGGAAGTTGGTACAGGTACTCCGCTCGACGCGTCGGCCGTTGGCCTGAACGCTAATCTTGTTCTGGGTACTGGTAACGGTTTCGTCTCTGGCTGGACGCTGAACAATGGAGACGAAGCTACCACTGACACTCTGCAGGTGCGCCTGTTGGGCCTTGCTCGAACCGCTCCGCTTGCTAACGCCTTTGGCCAGTATGCGAAGTGGCTCGTCAAGATCAATAACCATGAACTGTCTGCTGGCACCAGCGGCGTCTAAGGAGAACTAATATGCCTGGCGTAATCACTACTGGTAGCCACCCTAAGCTTCTGTGGCCTGGTGTCCACGCAGTGTGGGGTCAGATCTATGACCAGCACTCCGTGGAGTACACCGATCTGTACGACATTGATAAGTCCACCCGGGCTTATGAGCAAGACGTGCAGGTTACTCCGTTCGGTCTTGCCCCTGTTAAGGGTCAGGGTGCTCCTGTCACCTACGATTCCGAAATGCAGGGTTGGGTCTCGACGTATTCCCATATCGCCTACGGTCTGGGATATATCGTGACTAAGGAAGAGATCGACGATAATCAGTACAAGGAAGTGGCGACGCGTCGTGCTAAGGCTAACGCCTTCTCTATGGCGCAGACGATCGAGAATGTGGCGGCGTTCCTCTACAACAACGCGTTTACTACCACCTACTTCACCATGCCGGATGGTAAGGCGTTGATTGCAGATGACCATGTGAATCCCTCTGGTGGTACGTTCTCCAATGAACTGACCCCCGGTGCGGACCTGAGTGAAGCGGCTCTGGAAGATATTGGTATTCAGATCATGAATGCCACTAACGACCGTGGGCTGAAGATCTCTATCATGCCCCGCTCGCTGCACATCGCTACGCAGGAATGGTACAACGCTAATCGGATTCTGAAGAGTGTGCTTCAGTCTAACACCGCTAACAACAATATCAACGTGTTGAAGGCGACTAATGCTTTCCCCGAAGGCATTAAGATGAATCACTACTTCACGTCTCCTAACGCGTGGTTCGTCCGTACTAACTGCATGAACGGCATGACGCTCTTCTGGCGCCAGAAGCCGGTCTTTGATCAGGACAATGACTTCGACACCAAGAACGCTAAGGCTGCTAGCTATATGCGTCTCTCGGTGGGTTGCACTGATCCTCGCGGTCTGTATGGTAGCAACGGTCCGTAAGCAGTAAAGAAATGGTAGGGGAGGGAAACCTCCCCTGCTGTTCCAATTTGGAACACCACTTCGCGGCAATCACTAGGAGCATCAAATGTCACTTATTCAGGGTCACGCAACTCGTTTCAGCTATGGTGTTACCAATGCTAGCCCCGGTACCAATCTTGCCAACATGGGCCAGCTTGATCCCACGCTTTTCCATTCGTACTTTAATGACTTCGACACCTACCTGGCCAGTGACTGGACTGTTACTGAGACTGGTACGGCTACTCAGGCGCTGACCGCAGGCCTTGGTGGCTGGCTTCTGATCTCCAACTCTGCGGCGGATAACGATGCCAGTTTCTCCCAGCTGACCACCGCTACCTTCCAGCCTACCTCTGGTAAGCGTCTGTTCTTCAAGGCGCGATTTAAGGTTAGTGATGCTACTGAGTCTGATCTCCAGATCGGTCTTGTTCTCACTGACACGACTCCCCTCGATGCTACGGATGGTATCTACTTCCAGAAGGATGATGGGGATGCGCAGCTGGATATCTACGTTCGTAAGAATGCTACTACTGGCAGCAATTCCAGCACCAACATCGCCACTGTAGTTTCCGATACCTTCATGACTGTAGGCTTTGAGTATGATGGTAAGGAGACTGTGTATGCCTACGTGGATAATGTTCTGGTGGGCTCTCTGGATGCCAGTTCTGACTATCTGCCGGACACTCTGCTTGCTGTGTCTTTCGGTATTCAGAACGGTGCCGCTGCTGCAAAGACCATGACTCTGGATTACATCTTTGCAGCGCAGGAGCGCTAAGGAGGCTCCTGATGGCTGTTCAGACTATCATTGATGGTCCTAGGAATGTAGTAGTTAAGATTGATGACGTTGATACCGGCACTGGCACTGCTATAGATGTGTCAGCCCTCAGCCCTCCGTGCACTCGAGTTTCCATCGAGCGCATTTGGTTTAGTTGCCCTGATGCAGGTGGATGCACGCTTGCTTGGGACGCTACTGTAGATGTAACTGCTATCAATCTTAATGAAACGCAGGATTTTGATTTTACTTGTTTCGGTGGATTGACTAATAATGCAGGGGCGGGAGTTACGGGTGATCTCATCTACACAGGTGTTGGCACTGGTAATTTCTCAATAGTCATTCAGTGCACTAAGCACGGCACAATTTCTTAGGAGTTCTTATGGCCGCTGTTCCTGCTGCCTCAAACACCGTCTTTGGTATCATCAACGATGCCATGCACGATGCTGGATATTTACAGGAGGGGGAATATCCCAACAGTGAACAGCTGGCCTCTTATCAGCGGCGTCTTTGCGACATTATCAACCTCTGGCAAACCCAGGGGTTGAAGCTTTTCTTCTTACAAGATGTCTCAATTACCTTGGTTGAAGATCAGAATCTATATACACTTAGCCCAGGCGGTGATGTAGATATGACTAAGCCTATGCGAGCGCTTCAGGGGTATGTTCTTGATACTGATAGCGTTCGTAGGCCCATCATTCCCATCTCATGGAATGATTGGCTTAACCTTTCTCAGACGGAAGCAAACCCAGGGGCTATCAATTCTTACTTTGTTGATAAGCAGGCTACGTCTCTGAAGGTGTATGTTTGGCAGACTCCGGATGGAACCGAAGCTGCTAACACACTTCACCTTTTGCTTCAAGTTCAAGCTACCAATCCTACTAATCTTGAGGAGAATGTTAGCTTTCCTCAGGAGTGGCGTATTGCGCTTAGGTGGGGGTTGGCAGATGATATTTGTACTGGGCAACCGCAAGCTATCATGGACCGCTGCGCTCAGCGCGCGAAAATGTATAGAGAGATGCTGGAAGATTGGGACGTTGAAGATGCTCCTACCAGCTTTGGGCTGGACCCTCGAATGGCTAATCAGTACAATAGCTTCCAATGAGCCCTCCTACCCAATACCCATCAGTAGCAGTTCCTGTTCGTCTACCCCTTGTGGTGGAGACGTCTAACCGTGGAGCTGATCCTAAGTTTGATGCTCGGCTAGTTAATTGTTATCTTGAGGTTTCATCTCAAGATGAATTGTATATCTATCGCAGACCAGGCCTTGCATCATACCAGACAGTAGCCGCTGGTACCTTTGGCCGAGGAACTTATTTCTGGAGAGGCGTTGTTTATTCTATCTTCGGAGATAAACTCTATGCAGATGGAGTAGAGGTTGCCACGGGCCTTGACACTACAACTGGTGGAGTTTCCGGAAATGGAGTTTATAATTTCTCTGAGATTCTTGGAAGTACTCCGCAGCTTGTTCTAGGCAACGGAACCAAGACTTACGCCTATGATACTGTGGGAGGTCTCAGTTCGGACCTTCACACCATTGATAGTGACTATCCTGAGGAAACTGTTAAGGGCTTTGCATACCTTAATGGTGCGACTTACGTTGGCCGTGAGGATGCAAAGATTCAGGGAAGTGCTATCAACTCAGTTGCGGTAGCGGGGGACTGGGACCCTCTTAATGTAATTGAAGCTCAGATTGAGGCTGATCCGGGAGTTGCTATTAACAAGCAGCTAGTCTACGTGATCGCCTTTAATTCTTGGTCTACTGAGGTTTTCTTTGATCAGGGTAATGCTACTGGCAGTCCTCTTGGTCCTGTGCAGGGGTCGAAGATCAGCTATGGCTGTGCTAACTCTGATAGCATCCAGCGCATTGATGACGTACTCTTTTGGGTAGCTATCAATCAGACTGCATCTCTCCAAGTTCTGATGATGGATCAGCTTAGCTGGACTCGTATCTCTACCGCTCCGATTGAACGACTGCTGAACGATGTAGACTACAGCACCATGTTCTCTTGGCAACTTAAGATTGATGGGCATAGCTTCTATGTCATCACGTTTAAGAATAGCAACCTAACCCTTGCATATGACATTGTAGAGAAACAATGGTTTCAGTGGACGGACTCCGACGGGAACTACTTCCCTATTGTATCCTCCACATATGACAGTGATGGGAACAGAATCCTGCAGCATGAGAATAATGGGCTTCTCTATTCTGCTAGTACTGAGGTCTACAAGGACCTTGATAAGCCTATTCAAGTAGATATCTATACTCCCAACTTCGATGCTGGTACTCGGAGAAGGAAGCAAATGAATAGTCTTGTTATCATCGCTGACCAGATTACAGGGAGCTCTCTCTTTGTTAGATCGTCAGATGATGACTACCAGAGTTGGAGTACGTTCCGAAAGGTTGATCTAGGCACCAAGGTTCCTACACTTATTAACTGCGGAACATTTAGACGGAGGGCGTATAACTTTAGACATACGGCTGCTACATTCTTCCGCATACAGGCAGTAGAAGTTCAGTATGATGTGGGGACTTTGTAATGGCAGACTCTAATGAGAAGGCTGTACCTCCTGTTCCTAACCAGCAGGAGATTATCGAAAAGCTGACAGGGAGTAACCGTGTATCTGTTCCATGGATGCAGTGGTTTGTGCAGCTTCGAGATAAGGTCAATGTTCTAAATGCAAGTATTGTTAATCTGGCAGGAGTCACAGGTACTGGTTTTTTGGTAAAGAGTGGAGCTTCTTGGCTTCTTAGAAGTTTCGCTGGAACTACTGGAAGGATCAGTGTTAGTAATACTGATGGGGCTTCGGGGAATCCTCAGATTGATTTAGTTAATACTGGAGTAACTCCTGGTAGTTACACTAACACTGATCTTACTGTAGATGCTGCTGGAAGAATTACAGCAGCTAGCAGTGGAAGTGGTGGAGGTGGTGGGGCGATGCAGTTTGTGGGAAAAGAGGTTCTTGCTGCCCCTGCATCTTCCTTGTCTCTTGGGAGTCTTGATCTTGCTACCGATCTGTACTATAGAATTGTTGGCAGTATAGTAAACCCAACAGGCGGAAGTATTACTATTGAATTACTATTCAATGGAGATACTACTAATTCAAACTACTGGAATCAATTCCAGCAAGCAGCAGGAGCTGCTTTCAGTGCAGCTCGCAATAATAATAATGATATATCATCGTTAGGGGCTGGGCTGACTAATCTTTTTACTATGGATATAGTCAGGGCTGCAGATGGGAAGGTTAGAGGCTTTATCTTTCTTAACCGAAACCTATCTTCCTTAGAGGGTGTTAGAACTGACATTTACTGGACTCAGGCTACAAACCTTACTAGTATTGCTTTTACATCTTCGACTGCTAATGCGTTTGATACTGGTAGTTTCATCCGGGTCTACAAAATTGGGGAATAGTAATTTTAATGGAAATCTATGTGCAGCTTCTCATCTACCTTGCTCCCATCTCTATTGTAGGTTTGATTGGATGCGTCTGGGCACTTTGGAACTCTCACCACAATCTAAAGTTACACATATCTGAGCACTATATTAAGAAGGATTCATTTGATGAAGTAAAGAGAGAACTTCGATCTCTTACAGTTATGATGTATAAGGTAGCGAGCAAACTTGGTGTATCTATTCATGAGGCCAGAGAATGAAACTAGTAGACGCTCAGCTTGAAGACGTTTTAGTTATAGATGATTTTCTTGACAACCCGCTAGCGGTTCGAGAACACGCAAAGCTTTCTGAGTTCTATGACTGGCTAGGCCCCGATGGGCAGGTTTACAAGAGGGTTTCAATCTGTAAGGTTCCGGGAGTTGAGCGAAAGCTGTTTGAAATCTTTGGTCCTTATGAGATGATGGGGCAAGCCTATCGACTAAACTTTGATGGGGAGCGCCCTAATCAATCCATCCACAGTGACATGGGATGGGGAACTCATGCGATGGTTCTCTATCTTTGTGAAGGTTCTGGTGGTACTGCGTTCTGGGAGCATAAAGAAACAGGCGCACAAAGGATTAAGCAGAATGATCTAGAGCTTTATGAAAAGATCAAAGATGACTGGGAGGATGAGTCTAAGTGGATTCTCCGAGATGTAATGGAGTTGAAGTTTAACCGAGCGGTCATCTATAGCAGCGAACTTTTTCATTCTCGTTATCCCTTTGAAGCTTTCGGAGAACACGTTGGAAACGGAAGGCTTATCGCAGTAGCCTTCTTCACCCCTCAAGATGAGGAGGCTGAAAGTGATTCGCAGAGCGAGACTGTTTGAAGCATCCAAGATTGTAAAGCTGGCAAAAAAGTTTTATCCTCAAACATCTTATGCGAATAGGATAGACTTTGATGATGAAACTGTTTTCGATCTTACTACTAAGCTAATCCAAAACGGAATTGTTTTTGTAGTAGAGTTAGAAAACAAGCTTGTTGGGGTGATGGCAGTATCAGTACACCCCTTCATGTTTAATAAGAATCATTTAGTTTCTGGCGAAATCATCTGGTGGGTGGAACCAGAAGCTAGAAAGACTGGATGGGGAAATAAGCTCCTCACCGCAGTAGATGCAGAATGTAAGAACTGGGGGCTTGAGACTGGGCAGCTTTTCCTAATGGCTGACAGTCCTCCAATAGCAAGACAGCTTTATGAGTCACTAGGCTACAAGTTAACCGAACTATCCTTCACGAAGGAATTCTAATGGCCGCTATCACAGCTGCTGCTCTTGGCGTAGCGGGTACGATCTACGCTACAAAGCAGGCAAAGAAACAACAGGATCAAGCTATTCAAGCATCCAAGGAAGCACAGGCTGCTGCCGATCCTTATGCCCAGTATCGAGATCAGGCTGCGCAACAGCTTAACGCTCTCATGGCTGATCCTAATAAGATCACTGACCTTCCGACTTACAAGGCTCGGCTGCAGGCTGCGCAGAGGGCAGCTGCCGCTAATGGCTTTACTGGTTCAGGTAATGCACTGGTGGCTGCTGCAGATGCTGGGGCGAGTGCATATCAGCAGGAGTTTGAAAATCTCGCAATTCTCAGTGGTGCTGCGCAAGGCCTTGGTAACGCTACCGCAGCATTCGGCGCAGGCCAAGGCCGGATCGCTGATGCAGGGACTAGCTATCTGAGTGGTATTAGTGGTACAGTAAACAACGTCACCAACCTAGTTAAGACGATCGGAAACTTCAATAAGCCTGTTGAGCAGCAGGTAGCCTAGGAGTAATACCATGCCTGTAGATTTGTCACAAACAGGACTTGCGGGAATTGAGGCTGCCGATCAGAGTGCTTACACTCAGCAACTTCGTCTGCAGGCTCTGGCCAGTACTAAGCAGACTAACATCGAGAATGAGATTGCTGCTAGGGATATAGCGCTCGATCAAGAAGCTGCTATGGCTCTTCAGCGTGTTCAGTCTGGCGATGTTACTCAAGATGCTGGCGCACTCTTCCGGGGAGTTAAGGAAGATTCTAGTTCAGCCGTGCCTCTCGAGGTGGTGGCAGACGTCATGCTTAAGGGTGGCGCAATCACTCGTGGCACAGAGCTGATGAAGGTAGCCACTAATATTCGTAGGGATGAATCCCTTAACGAAAGGGCTAAGTTTGAAAATGCCAAGGATCGAGTCGATACTGTTCTGAAAACCGCTGATGCCGTAGCCAGGACTATTGGCGTAGCAAAGAATGAGAGTGAGTGGCGCTACGGGTTGGCACAGTTGAGGAAGAATCAGGTTCTGCCTGAGGAACAGTTAGCGCAGCTTGATGCCATGGACTATGATCCTGATGTAGTAGCGTACTTGAACGAGCAAGCCCTGACAGCATATCAAAAGGCTCAGCTTGATCTGACCGCTAGTCGTGATGCTACGAACAAGCGTCAGGCTGATGCTCGGATAGATAATGCTAAGAATCTTGCCTCAATTGCTAAGGCTCGACTGAAGCTTGCACAAGAAGCTGCTGAGCGCGCAGCAAAGACTGGCAAAAGTGCAAGTGCTCCTAATCAAGATGAGGTTAAGGCTGCTAGTGCTGCTATCATTTCTCAGGTGTTCAACGGAAAGCCTCCTACTACCGTAGAAGCCAAGGCGGCCCTGACTGCTGGCGCATCTTCAGTGGCTGCAAGAACCCAGGCTCTCCTGCGAGAGAATAAAGCACTGGATTACGAGACTGCTCTTAATCGGGCTATCATTGAGAGCCAAGCTGCAGGGGACTGGGAAGTGGATGAACCTGGAAAGGTTGCAGCTTTCTTCGGTGCTGATACTGATGTTAAGTTTGGCAAGGGTAAGACCCCTGACACGGCCATGCCCCTTCCAGAGAATCCTAAGAAACTGGTCCGCGGAAAGTTCTATATCACAGCTAGGGGTAAGGCTAAGTGGAATGGTAAGGGTTTTGAGCTCATTTCCCAATAACAAGTATTGTTCCAAATTGGAACAGTAGGAGAATTAAATGCCCACTAAGACTTTCACGCTTGAGGAAGCTTACGGTAGTCCTTCTCAGGATTTCCCGGAGCTTGTTCCTGCGAAAAGATCTAGCACTGAATCTACTGTAAGCAAGGAGAACTTCTTTCCTGGCTCGGAGGAAGATAGTCCGTTGCCTAAGGATTCTGGCCTCGCTGCCATTATCAAGGCTGCTGCGGATAAGTACAATGTCCCTGAAGAGTTTGCATTTGCATTGGCTCAGCAGGAGTCTAATTATGACCCTACTGTAGAGAATGAGATTGGGGCCAAGGGTCTCTATCAATACATTGATGCTACCTCTCAGGCATTAGGGATTGATCCCTTCGATCCTGCCCAGTCCGCTGATGCGGCTATGAAGGACTTTGCTCAGCAGGCTAAGAGGAAGGGTATTGACTGGGCTATCAAGCATCACTTCGCCGGTCCAAACACAAAGCTGCATGGTCCCAAGACTCAGGAGTACCTTGCTAGCGTGAGGGCTCGTGCTGAGAAGATCGCTAAGTATCTTGGTAAGGAAGGTCTTCCCAGTACTCTTATTGGGCAAGAAGTTCCTGATGAGGAGAACCCTCAGACTCTCACAAAGGTTCAGCCCGGTGAGGTATTCTCTATTGAGGATGCCTACGGTCCTGTGGTAGGCGCTCAGATAAAGGCAGAGCCTAAAACTGCCGGCTTCCAATTCGGAGAGGATGTTGTTGATCCTATCGTAACCGCTGGTAAGAATCTGTTTAGTAGTATCGCCGACCGAATTAAGAATCCCCCTCAACGAGTTGAGCGTACTCCGGAAGAGATTGACTTCCTCGTTGAGCAGGAATTTGCCAAGCTTCCCAAGACTATCTTCCGTGACGATCCTGAGGAGATCGAACGAGAGAAGAATGTTCTGCGTGACCGCTTCCGTTTCACCGGGCCTATGGCTGGAGAGGAAGAGACTGCTGAGTTTGAGTCTCGCCAAGCGGCTAGGCAGGCAGAGGAAGTTGCCAAGTTTGAACGTGCCCGCAGTATGCCTCCGTGGCAGCAGTTCTTGGAGACGCTGGAAAATCCAGTTAAGCTGATTCTCAACGACAGTCTTCCTGCGAACATTGCTAGTATCGTTCATAACGCTCCTGTAAAGGAGCGGCAGAAGTACAACCAGCTAAAGCAAACACTTCAGCGTCGGAAGATCTTGGACAACCCTTCTGACTTCCCAGCTGAAGTAGTTGCGGCTGCTCGACAGAAGGACAAGGAGCTTTCTGAAAAGCAGTCTACCACTGTTCGTCAGCAGTGGAATGCTCTTATGGACTCGGCCAGTGAGAACCCTGGGGTCTTCGCTGGGCAGCTGGTAAACTCTCTGGTGGCTGATCCTGAGATGCTGGCTGCGCCTATCGGCTTTGGGCTTAAGCCTATCCAAGGTGCTCGAGCTGCCTTGACTGGAGCTAAGACCTCTAGCCGAGTGATTAAGCTTGCTGATCGTATCCTCGATACTGGTGCGCTGGGAGCCTCTCTAAACCTCACTATCGACGCTGCGGACCAGCTTGCAACTTCAACTCACCTCAATGCAGATGAGCTTGCTTTTAGTGCAGGTGCCGGCGCCTTGTTCGGTGGAGCTCTGGGAGGTATCCTCTCTCGAGGCGCTCATGCTAAGATCAAGAACCTCGACGGCGCAAGGGCGAATGGCAATCTCGAAAGCATCCTCCGAGACCAAGCTGCTTACGATGTAGAAGTTGAAAACATGGCTCGCGGAGAATTTGACCCTCGAGTCACTACGGAAGCCCAGCAGCGCATTAATAATATGCTGGGAATTACTTCTAAAACTGATCGTGATGCTTGGATTCAGCAGCGCCGAAAGGAAGTTCGGGAGACCTTTAAGAACGAATCTGACTACGCAGACTATCTGGCCTTCAAGGCTGAGGAGCGCATCGCCCGGACCGAGCAGCTGGCAGCGGAGCGAGCGGAGCGCGAAGCCGCAACTGCGGCGAAGCAGCAAGCTAGCGACGCGGCTGGGTCGGCGGAGTTGTCACCCCCACAGACCCCTAGCGGGCCTTCCCCCGGCGAGGTATTCCGGGCGCTGAGGAAACCCGCACACCTGCGAACAGCAGAGGACTTACTCCTTATTAAGAGTATTCCTAAGGGCCAGCGAGGCGAAGTTGATCCAAAGATTCTTGCTCGCCTTGCTGCGGGAGGTAGCTTTGCGGCTGCTGGCTATGCGATGGCTCCTGAGGATAGGAAGCTGCAAACTGCCTTTGTTGCAGGTCTTAGTGGCTTGATGGTTCCTGGTGGTGGTAGTGTTCTTCGTCGTATGTCTCAAAGTGGTGCTACCACTATAGATGGTGATATTGTAAGTATTGCTCGTCTTGTAAAGGACGGTAAGCTTAAGATTGAGCGTGACGCTGCTGAGCAGATGATAAAGGAGAAGGCTCTTATTGAGAGGGCTAAGTCCGGAGATCAGCGCGCCTATGCAGAACTATATGAGGAGAACTTCCCTCGTATTTCTCGCTATATCAATAAGCAGATTAAGGGAGTAGCTGGGCGGCTTGGTATTACTTCTGATGACGTAGCACAAGAAGTCTTTATCGACGTATTTAATCAACTTGACAAGTTTAGTGGAGATGTTCCGTTCTCTGCTTACCTGACAAGGGTTGCTAGAAACAAGGCGGTAGATGCTATCCGTGATGCCCAGACTTTGAAGGGGGGTAAGGACGTTGTTACTAAGTCCATGTATGCTCCTGAGCGTGGACTGGGAGATGATGCAGCGGCTGGGCATATTGCAGAAGGGGATAGTTCTCTTGTTACCAAGGAAGCAGAAGCTGCTGCTGCGGATGAGTTTGATACCCCTGAAATGCAGGCAGTTCGAAGAGATGCCGAGACTCAGATCATTAATCTGATTCAGAAGCTTCCTGAAAAACAGCGACAAGCAATTCTTCTTAATCGGGTAGAACAATACTCAACTGAAGAAGTTGCTAAGATGATGGGAGAAAGTCCTGAGAATGCGAGGAAGCT
>JACZCW010018737.1_pt1 | contig 17406 bp, 10 predicted proteins | sample 8641861 | NCBI WGS metagenome assembly JACZCW01 (sample SAMN15324607, study PRJNA640507) | soil metagenome | isolation source: intercropping sugarcane | place: China: Luxin town, Laibin City, Guangxi Province | collected 2019-07-25 | depth 10cm m | reverse complement strand
GGTCGGCGTAGTAGCCGTACGCGGCCTGCAGGTTGCGTATGCGGTCCTCGTCATTGAGCCTGTCCACGCGCGCCTGCAATGCCGCCAGCGTGGCCTTCGTCGGCGGTGCCCTGCCCTCGGCCGGAGGAATCGGAATGCCGGCCTTCTCGGCATCGAAGTGATAAGGCACCACGGGCAGGTCGCCACCGCCCCAGTTGGTCCAGCCGTCTTCGTAGGGCCCGTCGTACTGCGGGTTGTAGTGCGCGCTGGCGATCTTCCACACGCCGCGCTCGCGCACGTAGTCGTTCACGAATACGCCGCCCTCGATGCGGGCGCGCTCGCCGTACCCGTGGAAGATGATGGCCTGCCAGCGCGCTTTCGCGGTATTGCCATCGGTTGAAAGGTTCACCACGGGAGAGTCGATCATCATCGCCGACAGGCTGCCGGCGCGGTGCCCTTCCACACCGGCGCCATAACGCGCGCGCAGGAAGGCGGCGATGGCCGCGCCGCCGGTGGCGGTCTCGGCCGGCTTCTTCACCAGGCCGTCGAACACGAAGCGGCCCTCGCGCGTGAACAGCGCGCCCACTTCGTTCCACAACCCGTACTGCGCGTACTGCGCATAGCTGTGCTGCAGGCGCTTGACGGCGCGCAGGCTCTCGGCGCGGTCGAGGTCGCGCGCGAATTCATCCAGCGCCGCATCGGCATGGACGGGCATTGCAAGGACAAGGGTGAGCAGCGCGCACAGCGCGGCAAGCGGGCGTGTCATGGCACTCTCCTGTGCATTTCACGAAGAATCGGCGCTCGCCGTTCGCGTGTCCACTGCTGGTGCGGTGACTTCCGCGTAGTGCAAGTCCGCCGCTTGCGCAGCACGAAATGCTCAGCCCATGCCCGGGGGCCAGTTCTCCGGATAGCTGACGAATTCCAGCTGCGATCCCCAGGGCGCGCGAAAATACACCCAGCGCAGGCCCCTGGAGGGTCCCTCGTCATTGCTCTTGATGGCGCCCTGGACTTCCACGCCCAATTGCCGCGCCCGCTCGACCATGGCGTCGATGTCGGCAACGAAGAAACCTGCGTGATGCCCGCCCACCTCGCTGTTGCGGGGCAGGTTGGAGCCGGAACCCGGTCCCCCGTATTCGAACAACTCGATGCAGCCGCCGCCGGGCAACTGCAGCAGGCGCAGCGTGCGGATCACGGCCCGCGGGTGGACGCCCACGTTGTCGGCCATCCAGTTGCCCCGCTCAATGCGGTAGGGTCCCAGGTCGTACAAGGGCTCGGCCCCCAGCAACGCCCTGAAGAAGTCGGTGGCCGCTTCGACATCCGGCACCGTGAGCGCCACGTGATCGAGGCGGGCGCCACTCAACGGGTCACCCTGCCCGCCGATGCCGCACCAGTTCCCTGCGTCATCCCGGCTCCTTCGTGCTGGTCAGGTCACCACATTCTGCCCCACGACGGGTGGCGGGGACACCGGTTCAGCGTCGAGACCCGCAGCGGACTCGAACTGCACGAAGGCCTCGCGCAGCCGGGCAATGTCCGGGGCGCGGGCATCCTGGCCGCTTCGCAGGCGCGATTCCAGCGCGGCGGCGGCGCGCGAAAACGCCATGGCGCCCACCTGTCCGGCGCCGCCCTTCAGGGTATGTGCCGTGCGGCGCAGGCCTTCCCAATCGCGCGCCGCGAACTGGGCGTCCATCTCCTGCAGGGCGTGGGAGACATTGCCGCGGAAGAGCGCCAGCAGCTCCTGCACGCAGCTTTCCCCGTCCCCCGCTGCTTCCTTCAGCGGTGCGAGAACGGCCGGGTCATAGGCTACCGCGGTGGTGGCCTCTTCCCGTGGGACTGCCCCCGACGCTGAAGCATCGGGGCGCGCACTGCCGCTGCGGCTCCAGCGCTGCACGCACTGGATCAGGGTCTCCGCCTGCACGGGCTTGGCCAGAAAGTCGTTCATGCCCGCGGCGAGACAGGCATTGCGGTCCTCGGCGAATGCGTTGGCCGTGAGCGCGATCACCGGCACCGCACGATTCAGCTCGCCGCTGGCGCCGGCGCGCAGGTGCCGCGTCGCCTCCAGGCCGTCCATGTCGGGCATCTGCCAGTCCATCAGCACGGCGTCGAAAGGCTGCTGGCCGAGGCAGCGCAGCGCCTCGGCGCCGTTGGTCGCGGTCACGCATTGCATCCCGCGTCCCTCGATCATTGCCCGCACCACCAGGCGGTTCACCGGGTCATCCTCGACGAGCAGCACCGTCGTCTCGCCACCCGCGGGCAGTTCCGCGGTGATCGCGGGGAGCGCGCCGTCCACCCCAGCGAGCCATTCGCGCAGGGCCGAGAAGGTCACCGGCCGGCTGATCACCGGTGTACCACCGGTCGCCTGCGGCACCTTGCCCAGCAAGGCGTGGGCAACCCCGGCGGCGCGCAAGGCTTCCCTCATCGCGCTGCTGTCCGTCGCATCGGCGGCGATCAGCCACAAAGGCACACCCCCGTCGGGCCGGCCTGCCAGTTCGGCGCATACTGCTGCCAGATTGTCGAGGAATACGGCTTCGCATCCCAGCCGTTGCAGCAGCGCTGCCAGCGCGCGGCGGCGCCCGGGCATGGGCTCGTAGCAGCGAACGCGCCGTGCAGGGGCCGGCCTTGCCACGCCTGAATGCGCGGCCTCAGGCAGCGGCAGGCACAGCGTGAACCGCGAGCCCGTCCCGGGCGTGGATTCGACGCTCACATCGCCTCCCATCAGCCGCGCGATCTCGCGGCAGATGGTCAGGCCCAGTCCACTGCCACCGAAACGACGTGTGGCCGACACATCCGCCTGCTGGAAGGGATGGAAGATCTTCTCCAGCATGTGGGCAGGAATGCCGACGCCGGTGTCTGCCACGCAGAAGCTGAGCCTGTTTCCCCCGGCCCGACTCACGCCAAGGCTCACGCTGCCGGCATCGCTGAACTTGATCGCGTTGCCGAGCAGGTTCTGCAGCAACTGCTTCAGGCGCGAGGCGTCACCGTGGCACCAGGCGGGCACATCGGCGTCGATGTGGCATTCCAGCGCCAGCCCCTTCACGGCCGCACCGGCCGCGGCAGGCGCCAGGGCCGCCTCCACGCAGGCCAGCAGGTCGAAGGGCCGCTGCTCGGTCTGCATGCGTCCGGCCTCGATGCGGGACACGTCCAGTACCCCGTCGATGAGCTCCAGCAGGTTGGTGCCACTGGTCTGGATGATGCGCACCAGCTCCTGTCGGAAGGCCGGATCGTGGCCGGATTTCTGCAGCAGTTGTGCGGCGCCGATGACGCCGTTGAGCGGGCTGCGCAGCTCATGGCTCATGTTGGCCAGGAAGCGGGTCTTGGCCACCGAGGCGGATTCGGCCAGCTGGCGCGCCGCCTCCGCGGCGGACGCAGATTCGCGCAGCTCGTCATTGAGCTTCTGCAGGGCAGCGTCACGCTGCGACAACTCATCCACCATGTGGTTGTAGGCGTCGATGGCGACACCGATTTCGCCGGGTCCGGAGACCTCGAGACGCTCCGGCCTCGACCAGTCGCGCGTCAGCGCCGCTGCCGACTCGGCCAGCCGCACCACCGGCACGCTGATGCGGCGCGCCATCTGTCGCGACAGCAGCAGCGTGAGTGCCAGGGCCATCAGTGAGGCGACCCCGGCAGCGACGGCCTGGCTTTTCAGTTCCGCGCGCGCCGCGCCCAGGTCGATGCGCAGGGTCACCGTGCCCAGCAGGTCCTCGCCGCGGCTGGCATGGACGGGCTCGGTGACCACGATCTCCCCGCGGCGCAGCCCGCCGCCATCGCGCAGTGATTCAATCGCCACGGCGGCGCCCTGCCAGTGCAGCAGCCTGCCACTGGAATGCAGCACGCGGATGGCCAGCACGTCTTCCCGGTGCGAGAGGAGCTTGAGCACTTCCTGCGTGCCTTCCTGGTCCTCGAAGGCAAGGGGCGCAGCCAGCGAGAAGGCCATGGAGCGCACGTCCTCGCGCGCGTCCCTGAGCGCCTTCGCCTCCGCCGCCTGCCAGCCCATGATCAGCATGGAAGTGGCGGCAATCGCCGCCGAGAGCGCCGCGGTGGAACACACCAGCAGCATCAGGCGAGCGGCTAGCCGGCTGGGCAGGAGGCGTCGCAGGAGGGATGGCATGGCCATGTCAGTTCCTCACCTGTCGCGCCAGTGACAGCACCTGCGGTGGCAGGCGTATGGCCTGCGCCCGAAGCGCGCGCAGGTTGACGTCGAAGCGCACCGCGTCGCTCTCCAGCACCAGTTCCACCATGCCACCCGCGGCCAGAAAGCCGGGTATGTCGCTGACGGTGAGTGCAGGTGCCCGCGGCTCGGCGAGCAGGGGGCGCCAGTCCCCGTAGGAGGCATCCACGTACAGCACGTCGCAGGCCTGGAAGGGCGGCACGAGCTGCAACTGGACATCCAGGCTCCCCACCTTCTGCCCCTGCAGCTGGAGCACCGCCTGGGAAAGCTTGCCGTGCGCGGCCACGCACCACAGCAGCGGGCCCCTGCGGCGCGGCTCGGGCAACTCCGCGAAACGCGCGATGGCCATTGCCACGCGCAACTTCACGCCTGTGTCTTCGGCCTGCGCGAGCGCTGCCGGGTTTGCCAGCAGCAGTCCCGCCAGCCAGGCCGCAGCTGCCAGGCCACGCATGCTCAGAACTTCACGAAGAGGCGCAGGGTTGCCTCCCGTCCGTCCTGGGCCACGCGATCGGAGAGGTACTCCACGCTGGTGGGATCCGCCACGCGCCGGTCGAACACATTGTGCACCGTGAGGCTGAAGGACCAGGGTCTGCCTGCGGGGTTCCAGCCCAGGGAGGCATTGACCAGCAGCTGGGCGGGAAGGCGCGCATGGGTCTCGGTGAGCCGGGCGCCCATGCCCTGCAGCTCCAGCGCGGCGCGCAGCGAGTTCACCGGCAGTGGCGCGGTGGCATGCAGCTTGGCCAGCCAGCGCGGCGAATTGCTGAGAATCTCGTCCGCATCGTTCGTGGCCTGCTGGCGGCTGAGGCTCGAGCGCACCCGCAGTCCCCAGCTGGCGCGATATTCGGCTTCCAGTTCCTGGCCGTGCGCGCGGGCCGAGCTGACATTGGCGTACTGCAGGCCGTCGCTGTCCGTGGCCAGCACCTGCTCGATCATGTCTGTCACGTCGTAGCGGTACACGGAGGCGGAGATACGCAGTCCAGCCGAGGGCTGCCAATCCGCGGCGATCTCCCTGGCGCGGGTGCGCTCGCGCTTCACCTCGTCATTCCACTCGGCGCTGAAATCATCTGGTGCGCGCTCGTACACATTGGGATCGCGGTAGGCCTCCCCGGCCAGTGCCTTGAGCACCAGCGTGTCGACCGGCTTCCACAGCAGCGACAGGCGCGGCGTCGCCGTCCATTGCGCTTCCGCGTTGCGGTCCAGCCGGCCGCCCAGCCCGAGCTGCCACCTTGCCGACAGCATGATGTCATCACTGGCATAGAAGCCCAGGCGTGTTCCCTTCGTGCCAAGCGTGGCTTCGGGCTCGGGGACGGGCTCCAGCACGCTCGAACTCACGTCCTGCCGCAGGTCCCGCTGCACGGCCATGCCGACCAGCAACTGCTGCCGCTCGCCCTGCTTGTGCATGCGGTTCAGCTCCCCATGCGCCCACAGGCCGTGGTTCTGGTAGCGCAGCAGCGTGCCGTCGGGCTCGTAACGGCCGTGGTCGCCGTATTCGTAGCGGCCCAGGCCCGCGTGGGCATACCAGCCCTCGCCATCGGTGCCGCGCGGGTGCCAGCTGAGGCCAAGCAATCCGAGGCTATCCACCCACTCCGCCGCCGGATCCCCGAACACCATGCCGAACGGGGCGTTTGGAATCTCCTTGGCACGCCGGCCGGCCAGTGCGGTCACCGACCAGTCATCAGCGGCAAAACGCACGAAGAGGCGAGCGGCCGATTCGCCATCGAGGCCACGCACGACACCGCCGGGAAAAGCCGGCGAGTCGAACTCCGGGAACGCGAGGGTCTGCCCGGGCCGAAGCTCGATATTGCCGGCGACCAGCAATGCGCCCTGCGCATGTTCGGAAGTGGTGCTGGCGCCCAGCTTCCAGCCCCGCTGCGTGTCGAAGGCGGCTGCCGCCTGGGGACCGCGCAGGCTGGCCGCGCTGCGCGTGACCAGGTTGATCGTACCCAGCACGGCATTGGCGCCGTGCACGGCGGAACTGGGCCCGGGAATGAACTCGATCCGCTCGATCAGCTCGATGTCGAGTGGAAACTCGCGTCCGATCAGCACCGAATCATAGATGTTGTCATTGAGCCGCACGCCGTCGACCAGGATCAGCAGCCGCGAACTGTAGTCCCCGGGTCGCCCCAGGCCGCGCACGCCCACATAGGAGTAGGCCCGGTCATTGCGGATATGCACTCCGCGGATGGCGTTGAGCACCTCCGCAAGCGTGCGCCAACCGAAGGCACGGATCTCACCCTGGGTGATGACGGTCACCGAGGCGGGCGCTTCGGCAACCGTCTGCCGGTATTTGGAGGCCCCGTACACCGGCAGTACCAGCAGGGATTCCAGTTCGGAGATCCCGGCCTCCGGTTCGGCCGCCGCGGCCACCGGCACGGCCAGCACGCAGGCCAGCGCCGCAGTGCCGGCTACCGGGAAGATGACACGCTTCATCCGCATGCGCTCCTTGCCTGGTGGTTGCCTGTGCTCGGCGTCAGCAGCGCAGCAAATCCGGCGGCCGGCATCGGCTTGCCGTACAGGTAGCCCTGGTGGGTGCGGCAGCCCATTGCCGACAGCACCTGTGCCTGGGCCGGAGTCTCGACACCTTCGGCGACCACGGAAAGGTCCAGGGTCTGGGCCAGCGCGATGAGCGCGGCAATGAGCGCCTGGTTGCGACCGGGCACGCCAATGTCGGTCACGAACGAACGCTCAAGCTTCAGCTCATCCAGCGGCAACATCTTCAGGTAGCTGAGGGATGAATAGCCGGTGCCGAAGTCATCCAGCGACAGGGCAATGCCCCGCCCCCGCAGCTCATGCATGCGGGCGATGCAGATTTCCACATCGCGCACCAGCAGCGATTCGGTGACTTCCAGCACCAGGCTGCGCGCCGGTAGCTGGTAAGCCTGCAGCAGCTGATCAATGCGTTCGACCAGCCCGCGGCTGGTGAATGAGCAGGCAGGGATGTTCACCGACACCGGGACCGGCTCCAGCCCCCTGGCCTGCCAGGACGCGGAGAGCCGGCACACCTGCTCGAGCATCCAGTCCGTCAGCTCGCCGATGAGGCCGGTCTTCTCTGCCAGTGGAATGAATTCGGCGGGCGACACCAGGCCGCGCCGCGGATGCTCCCAGCGGACCAGCGCCTCGGCCCCGGTTATCGCTTGCGTGGCGGCGTCGAACTTGGGTTGCAGGTACACCCGCATCTCGTCACCGGACAGCGCCCGCCTCAGGTCGGTTTCCGCCGCCAGCTGCGCGCTCGCATCCACGCTGATCGAGGCGTCGTAGAAAAGTATGCTGCCGTTGTCATCATGCTTCGCGGCATGCAGTGCCTGCTCCGCATGTCGCAGCAAGGCCTGGGAGTCCACCGCGTCGCGCGGATGCACGGCGATCCCGAGCCGTGCCGTCAGCAGCATTTCACGGCCCGCCACGATGATGGGTTCGGCAATCGCGCGGCGCAGGCGCTGGGCAATGGCACCCACCTCTTCCACGTCGCGCACGCGCGCCAGGAAGGCCACGAAGGCGTTGCCGCCCACGCGGCCGGTCACATCACCGCGCTGAACGCCACCGCCGGCCGCGCCGAGCGCGGCCTGCAGCCGGTCCGCCACCGTTTTCAGGACGATATCGCCCGCCGCGGCGCCCAATGCATCGTTCACCGCCTTGAACCGGTCGATGTCCAGGTGCAGCACGGCACAGCGGGCACCGGCTTTGCGCGCCTGCTCCAGTCCGGCCGCCACCAGCTTCTGGAGATAGTCGCGGTTCGGCAGCCCGGTGAGGGCATCGTGCGAAGCCAGCTGCTGGATGCGCCGCTCCGCCTCCACGCGATCGGTGATGTCCTGCGTGATGCCCTCCATGCCCAGCAGTTCGCCGCGCGCATCGCGCAGCGGTGAAGCCTGCTCGTAGACCGTGCGCAATACCCCGTCAGCCCGGCGTGTCACATACACCGCTTCATAGCCGCGGCCGTCGGCGGCCAGCGCCTGTCGCGCCTGTCGCACCCGCGCCCGGTCCTCTGCCACGACCAGATCGAGCAGGGTTTCGGCGGTCACCCCTGCCAGCTGGTCGGGCTGGATGCCGAGCAGCCTGGCGTACTGCTCGGAGCATTGCAGCGCTCCATCAGGCGTGATGCTCCAGCTGCCCAGCTGCGCCATCTGCTGTGCGCGCGCCAGGCTGGCGGTCATCTTGCGGCTGGACTCCGCCGTGGCGGCAGCACGCAGTGCGTAGCGCACCCGCTGCGTCAGCAGGGGCCACTGGAATGGCTTGGCGATGAAGTCCGTGGCGCCGGCTTCATAGGCGCGTTCGATGGACCCGGCGTCGTCCAGTCCCGTCAGCATGATCACGGGCACATTGGCGCCGCCGGGCAGGGAACGGATGCGCCGGCAGGCCTCATACCCGTCCATGCCGCGCATCTGCACATCGAGGATGACCAGGTCCGCGCCACTGGCCATGAAGTGCTCCACCGCACGCTCGCCGGAGTCCGCTTCCTGGAGCTCAAGGCCGACATGGCGCAACGCTGCCGCGCACAGCCTGCGCAGCAGCGGGTCATCATCGACGATGAGAACGCGCGTTTCCTTTCTGTCTCTCACGGGTTATGGACCTGCACAGAAGGTGCTCCCCGAGTATCGGCACGGCCCTGGTCCGCAGTAGTCAGGGTTCGCCTTAAGTGCACTGCAGCAACGACATAAGCAGGCGCCCGGCTTGCAGAAGTGTGATGGGTCTCTCCTGGCCTCCCCCTGCAAATCAGGGGCCGCAGCATGGCGTCCAATCAGCATGTCCTCATCCGCCGACATGTCTTGCCGCCGAGACATTTTGTGCGGCGGACCAGCGGCGCATAGCTTGGCCACTCCAGCCAAGCCTTCGGTCTGTCGGTCAGTGACCGGCACAGATTGGAGGGGACCGATCGCAGGGAGGCGGTTGCCCGCCTCTCCGTGTGCTTTCACCGATGCCGTACCGATGGCAGGGCCCACCCCGCCACCTTCGGGAGATCTGCGGCATGATGATCCGGAAAGTTCCTGCACTACTGGCAGCTATTGCCACCGTCCTGTTCACCATTTCTGGCGCGCACGCGGCCACCAACCAGCCACCAAGAATCTCCGGTACGCCCGCGACCACAGTGCAGGCCGGGACGAGCTATGTCTTCCAGCCGCGGGCATATGATCCCGAGCGCAGGAGGCTCACCTTCTCGATCACCAACAAACCCTCGTGGGCGCGATTCAGTTCCTACAGTGGCCGGTTGTACGGCACGCCGGGCACAGGCCACGCGGGCACCACTTCAAACATCGTGATCCGGGTCAGCGACGGCAGGTTGAGCGCCGCATTGCCGGCATTCTCCATCACGGTGACCAACGGCAGCACCGCAAATCGCGCGCCAGTGGTATCCGGTACGCCGACGACCACCGCCACCGTCGGCCTGGCATGGAGCTTCCGGCCGACGGCCAGCGATCCGGACGGTGATGCCATCAGCTGGTCGATTGCCAACAAGCCCAGCGGCGCCAGTTTCAGCACCACGAGCGGCCAGCTCAGCTGGACCCCCACCGCCACAGGCACCTGGAGCGGCATCCTCATCTCGGCCACCGACAGCAAGGGCGCCACTGCCTCATTGCCGACCTTCGCGGTCACAGTCAGTTCGCCGGCGACTGCCGGATCGGCCACGCTGGGCTGGCAGGCTCCCGTGGAATACACCGATGGCAGCCCGTTGGCCGCGTCCAGCCTCGCCGCCTTCCGCATTTATCGCGGCACCAGCGCGAGCAGCCTGACGCGCATCGCCGAAGTGGACGGGCGCGCGACGTCCTTCGTGGTGCAGAACCTCGCCGCCGGCACGCATTATTTCGCGGTGACCGCAGTCACCACGACAGGCGCGGAAAGCGCGCGCTCAGCGGTGGGTTCCAAGACCATCAACTGATGCCGGGGCCGTAAGGGCGGTCCTACACCCGCCCGGTGCCCGCATCAGCAAGGTCTCCGGGAGGGTCGCGTGCCACAATGCGCCGTGGCCTCAGCCCTCCCCGAACGCTACAAGTCGCGCAACTCCGGCGAACGTCCCGGCCGGGGGCGCGACCAGCTGGACGAGGCTTTCTATCGCCTGGCGCAGGTGATTCCGCGCAGCATGAAGCCGGCGCTGGACTGGATGCGCAGCACCCGCTCCAAGCCAATACGGATTCCGCTGGGCATCCTGTGCATCATCGCGGCCTTCTTCTGGTTCCTGCCCGTGGTGGGGCTGGAGTTCCTGCCACTGGGGTTGCTGCTGCTGGCGCAGGACGTGCCCTTTCTGCGCCGACCAGCCGCGCGCCTTACGCTGTGGCTGATCAATGTGTATGAATGGCTGCGCAAGCACTGGCGCGCCTGGCGCAACAGTCGCAAGCGCCGGCACTGACCGGCGCGACCCGACCCCTCAGGGCCGCGCTGGCGGCATCAGGTAGCCATGTCCGGTCATCTTCGACTCCGGACGTACCTCGCAAGGCACGCAGTCCGGCCAGAAGTTCGCGGGCTCGCGGCCGCTGACCGGATTGCGATAGTGGAACCACATCGGCAGGATGCCTGGCCACTCGATGGACTGACCGGTGCCACCGCGCAGGCCTTCGGTGCGACGGGGAATCGCCGTCATCAGGATATCTGGCGGATAACGCGTGAGCAGCGCGCTGGGCCGCGAAGGCGGACGATCCGCCCCGACGGGCTTGACGCCTGACCAGCCTCCCTTCCAGCCCGCCGATGTCATGTAGTGCTCGTCGATTTCCAGCGCCCACAGCCGCCAGATGCCGTTCTCGATCACGGTCTGGTCGTTGGGATACATGCCGGAGGAGAACGAGGAATTGTTGGGCCTGCCCTCGGCCTTCTTCGCCGTGGCCGTCTGGATCAGACGCACGCGTGAGGTGGTGGAGCGGCCGTCCTCCGCGGCAATGATCACCGGCTGGATGCGCCAGTGGTAGGCGATGCCGGTGCGCACCCGCGTGGCCCCCTGCGAGACGCCGTAGTTGGCGTTGACCGCCCCGATGATGCGCTCGGGCCCGAAGTAGTACCCGGCGAAGGGGGAATGCTTGTGGCCCTTCTGCGCGAAGATGCCGGCCATCTCCGGCCACTGGAAATCGTCGATGTAGAAACCATAAGCCGAGGAGATGTTCTCCGTGCCTTCCCAGGCCGCCGCACGGGCGTAGGCCTTGCGCGCCTCATCCAGCCGCGCCGACTCGCTGCCCCCTGGCCGGCCCGTTGCCGGGCCGGCGATGCGGCCCGTCAGCGGCGAGGCGGCCAGCAACTGCTGTCCTGACGCGTTGATGGCCTTGCCGGTCACCGGGTGCACGTCCGCGAAGGCCATGACGGCGCGATTGGAGGGGGGATTCACCCCACCCTTGCCCCAGCCTTCGGCATAGTCCGCCTTCACCACCGGCAGGATGCGCATCTCGCGGAACTTCCAGGTGCCACCTTCCTTCACGAAACGGTTGCGGAAGACATTGAACTCCCAGTGCTGGGTGCCCTTTTCCGCGTCACCCACCTGGCCCAGTTCCAGGCCACGGCTGACGGCCTCGTTGCCGCCACGCTGCACGCGCACGATGGCATCGAAGATGGGATGGTCATTGAGCACGCCCTGGGAGAGTCCTGCCGGGCCCATGCGCTCCATCGCGCGGCGCACGCCTTCGGGACCCTTGAAGGTGCCGACGCCCATGATCTCGATCACTGCGTCCTTCGCGAACAGGTCGACCACGTCATCCCACATGCGGCGGTCCACGTAATACCCGTAGGCATGCTGCAGGTTGCGCACCCTGTCCTCGTCATTGAGGGCGGCAATGCGCTGCTCCAGCGCAGACAGCGACAGGCCGCTGCGCGGTGCGGCCCCGGAGGCGGGCGGCAGCGGCACGCCGGATTCCTCGAGCGTGAAGTGATAAGGCACCACAGGCAGGTCGCCATTGCCGGCATTGCTCCACCCATCGGCGTAGTTGCCCTCGTACTGCGGGAAGTAACGGGAGACCGCGATCTTCCACGTGCTGCCCTCGCGCCGGTACTCGTTTTCGTAGATGCCACCCTCGATACGGGTGCCACCGCGCCCATCTCCCTGCAGCAGCAGCGCCATCCAGCGTGCCCTGGCGGAACGGCCGTCCGCGGAGAGATTGGCCAGCGGCTGGTCGATGAACTCGAAGTGCATCGCACCCGGAGCCAGGCCCTGGCGCCCACCACCCTGCTTCGCCGTGAGCCACCTGGCGATGGCGGTGCCGCCGGTGACGCGCTCCTCGCCGTGGATGAACTGCGCATCACTGGCGAACAGCGCACCCATCTCGTTCCAGAGGCCTGCCTGCGCCAGGTGCACATAGGTGCGCTGCAGGTCCTTGACCTGCCGCAGCGACTCCAGCCTGACGACATCCTGCGCCAGTGCGTCCAGCGAATCGGCGGCCTGCGCTCCGACGCCGGCGAGCGCGAACAGCGCGACGGCCAGCAGGCGCCTGCCCAGGGAAAGGATGCGGTTCATGGCTGTGCTCCTGCAGGGGGCGGAAGGGAAGCCGCCCGATACTAGTTGAGGCCCGGGGCACCCGCGAGCTTGGGCCGGCAGCCGGCCGTGCCTGCGGCGGAACTGCTTCGGTATGCGCCCGTTCAGCGCCCGCCGGTGAGCTCCACGCTCAGGTCCCACAGGCGCTTGCGTGCAGCCTCGTCATAGGCCTGCTGGTTGGCGCGGGCCTCGTTCATCTGGTTGAAGTAGAGACCGGTGCGCCCGGTGAGTGCGGTGCCCACGGCAAGCTGCATCACCGCGTTGGCGCCGTCTTCGACCGATGACATCGGCTGCCGCCCGGCGTCGATGACCATGGGCGTGTTCATGAAGGTGGCCGGGTGCAGCGCGTTGACCGTGACCCGTGACGGATCAAGCATCCCGGCCAGCGTGAAGGTGAACATGATCTGCGCCAGCTTGGACTGCGAATAGGCCGCGGAGGTCTGGTAACCGTTGCGCATCATCACGTCGTCGAAGTTGATGGGTCGCTGGCCGATGGAGGCCACATTGACGATGCGCGCCGGCGCCGCCGCCTCAAGCACCGGCAGCAGCTCGCGCGTGAGCAGGAAATGCGAGAGGTAGTTCACCTGGAACACCAGCTCGTGTCCGTCGGCACTTTCGCGGCGCGCATCATTGCTGGCGCCGCCGATGCCGGCATTGTTGACCAGCAGGTGCAGGCGGGGATGCGCTGACCGGATGCGACCCGCCAGCGCCCGCACCGCTTCGAGCGAGGCCAGGTCGCCGGCCTCGTAGACCGCACGGCCGGGCCCCTTCGCGGTGATCTCGGCCGCGATTTCGCGCCCGCGGGCTTCGTTGAGCCCATGCACGATCACGGTGGCTCCCATCGCGCCCAGCCGCCGCGCCACCACTTCACCCAGGCCGCTGGTGGAGCCGGTGACCAGTGCGGTGCGGCCGCGCATGTCAAGGGTGTCCTGCGCCGCCACAGCGGCTGTGCTTGCCAGCGCGAGCAGCACAGGGATGCCGATCAGAAGGCAGCGGCGGGTGGTCATCGTCCTCTCCTTTTCTTGCAGTGTACCGGCTTGCCTGCGGCAACCGGCACCTAACGGACATTTCTTACAGGACACGGCGGCCCGCGGCTACGTGTGCATGTCCCGCGCTGGGTATACAACTGATGCATGCTGCTGCGCGTCGCCATTCCGGCCCTGCTGGCCACCGTCCTGCTCGCCGGATGCGGCAGCGCCAAGCCAGGCACGCTGGAAATGGGCATGGGCCCATCCCCTGAGTTGCCGGAGCCCCGCGGCAGTCTCATCCCCGTGGTGGAAATCGCGCCGGCCATCGGCTGGAACGAAGGCATGGCGCCAGAAGGTGCACCCGGCACACGTGTCACCCGGTTCGCCGGGGGACTGGATCATCCGCGCTGGCTGCACGTGCTGCCCAATGGTGACGTGCTGGTGGCCGAGACGAATGCGCCGGAGCGTCCGCAGGCAGTGCCCGGCCGCAAGGGCATCCGCGGCTTCTTCATGAAACGGGCGATGGCGAAGGCGGGGGCCGCGACCCCCAGTGCCAACCGCATCACGCTGCTGCGCGATGCCGATGGCGATGGTGTGGCGGAACAACGCGCCGTGTTCCTGTCGGGCCTGAACTCCCCCTTCGGCATGGCGCTGGTGGGCAGCGATTTCTACGTCGCCAACACCGACGCGCTGGTGCGCTACAGCTACACCGAGGGCGCCACCAGCATCGATGGTCCGGGCACGAGGGTCATTGACCTGCCAGCCGGCCCCATCAATCACCACTGGACCAAGAACGTCATCGCAAGTCCCGACGGGCGCCTGCTCTATGTGACAGTGGGTTCCAACAGCAATGTCGGCGAAGCCGGCATCGACAACGAGCACGAGCGCGCGGCCATCCTCGAGGTGGACCCGCTGACCGGAAAGTACCGTGTGTTTGCCAGCGGCCTGCGCAACCCCAACGGCATGGCATGGGAGCCGGTGACCGGCCGGCTCTGGGTGGCGGTGAACGAGCGCGACGAGATCGGCCACAACCTGGTGCCCGACTACATGACGTCGGTGCAGGACGGCGGATTCTACGGCTGGCCCTATAGCTACTTCGGCCAGCACGTGGATGAGCGCATGCGGCCCGCGCGTCCGGATCTGGTCGCCACCGCGCTGGTTCCCGACTATGCCCTGGGTGCACACACAGCCTCGCTGGGGCTGGCCTACTCGGCCGGCAACGCACTGCCGGCGGCCTTCGCCAACGGCATGTTCGTCGGCCAGCATGGCTCCTGGAACCGCCGCCCTCCCAGCGGCTACCAGGTGCTGTTCATTCCCTTCCGGGACGGAAGGCCCGCAGGACAGCCGGTGCAGGTGCTGGGCGGCTTCCGGGATGAGGATGGCGCCGCCCGGGGGCGCCCCGTGGGCGTGGCCTTCGATGCCGGCGGCGCCCTGCTGGTGGCCGATGACGTGGGCAACGCCATCTGGCGGGTTACCGCGGGCACAGCCGCCAGGAATTGACCGGCCGTTGGACGGCGGCCTCCCCCTCAAGTACCTTTGTTTGAATGACACGGGCGAAAGCCCGGGCTGCATAGCCTCGAACACCAACAGCCCGGCGCGCCCCTGGTCGATTTCCCCGGGGAGGGACGCATGTCGGCCTGGTTCCGGTTCATCGACTGGCCGCTGCGTGCCAGGATCGTCGCGCTGCTGGTTGCCGCGTCGCTGGTGCCGCTGGGCATCGCGACCTGGATCAGTGTCAGCAATGCCCGCGGTGATCTCTACCAGAACACGGCGCAGCTGCTGCAGGCGCGCGCCGAGATGATGGCCCGCCGCATCGACGCGCTCAACGATGGTCATGCGCGTATCGCCAGCCTGCTGGCTGTTTCCTCGCCCAACGCGATCCTGCAGCTCACGGGCCCCCGGCAGGAGGCCAGCCGGACGCGCGACCTGATGCAGGCCCAGCTCGACAGCTATTCGGCCGTCGACAGCAACATCCGCGCGATGGCACTGCTGGATCGCAGCGGCAGGGTGCTGGTTTCGAATGATCCCTCGCTGGAGGGCCAGGACCTCTCGCGCTTCGGATTCATCCGCAGTGCCCTGGCCGGTGAGACCACCATCTCGGACATCTTCCTTTCGACCATCGGCGGCAGTGAAGTCGCGACGCTCGCCTATGTCGCGCCGGTGCGCGGCGCGGACGGCGCCGTGTCGGGCCTGGCCTCTGTGTGGGTGGATGCCGCCTACCTCGGCGAGGTGCTGCGCGACATGAACGAGCAGGCCGGCCCCGGCAGCATCGCCACAGTAGTCGACAGCCAGGGCATCCGCATCGCGCATTCCAGCAATCCCGATGCGGTGTTCCATCCCATCCAGCCACTGCCGCCCGACGCCATCGAGGAGCTGGAACGCGAACAGCGTTTCGGGCCCCGCACGCGCGCCCTGGCGCAGGACGTGCTCGGGGGAGTGTGGGAGCCGCAGGTGGACTACCGCCAGCTGCCTTCGGCGGGGATGTTCCGCGGGCCGGTGCAGGGTGGGCGCTGGGGCCACGCCATCGCACAGCACAGCAGCTCCGCGCCGTGGACGGTCTTCTACATGGTGCCCGAGAGCGTGCTGCTCGACGAGGTGGCGGCCATGGTGCGCTCCAAGCTGCTGTTCGCGGCCGCCATCATGGTGCTGGCCATGGCCGTGGGCATGCTGTTCGCGGCAGCCATCCTGCGCCCGCTGCGACAGCTTACGGTTGGCGCCAACGCCATCGGTGCCGGCAACCTCGACGCTCGCGTGGCCGTGCGCGGCCGGCATGAACTGGCGGCGCTGGGGCGAACCTTCAACACCATGGCCGAGCGGCTGAAGGAACAGACCGAAGCCCTGAAGCGTGAGTCGGCCGACCAGTACCGCAAGTTGTTCCAGGCCCTGACCGATGGCTTCTGCACCATCGAGTTGATACTCGATGCTGCGGGCCGACCGGTGGATTTCATCTACCTGGAGGCCAACCGCGAGTTCGAGGCGCAGACCGGGCTGCATGAGTGCGCGGGCCGCAGGATGAGCGAAGTGGTACCTGACCTGGAGCCGCGCTGGCTCGATGTCTATGGCCGCGTGGCCCGTACGGGCGAGCCGGTGGAGTGGGACGAGGGGATGGGTCCGGATGGCCGCTACTACCACGTGCGTGCCTATCGCGTCGGCGGCGCGGGCAGCCGGCGTGTGGCCGTGTTGTTCGGTGACATCACCGAAAGACAGCAGGCAAAGCTGCGCCAGCAGGCGCAGCTGGAAAGCCTGAACCTGTTGCACCAGATCACCCGCGCCATCGGCGAACGGCAGGACCTGCCCAGCATCTTCCAGGAGGTGCTGCGCTCGGTCGAGGACCAGTTGCACGTGGACTTTGGCTGCATCCTGCTGAGCGGACCGGAGAACACGAGCCTGCTGGTGGAGCGCATCGGCGAGGACAGCGCGCCCGTGGCCGCGCGGATGGGGTTGCAGGAAGGCGGCTACGTCGACGTCGACGTCAACGGGCTGGGGCGCTGCATGCGCGGGCAGCTGGTCTGTGAACCGGACACGCGCGCGCTGCCCTTCCCCTTCATGCAGCGTCTGGCCGGGGCGGGGCTCCACTCGCTGGTGGCGGCGCCCCTGCAGGTGGAAAGCCGCGTGTTCGGCATGCTGGTGGCGGCCCGGCAGCAGCGGGAATTCACGAGCGGGGAATGCGAATTCCTGCTCCAGCTGAGCGAACACGTGGCCCTGGCCGCCCACCATGCCCAGCTCTACGCAGCGCTGCAGAAGGCCTACGAGGACCTGCGCGAGACGCAGCAGGCCGCGATGCAGCAGGAAAGGCTGCGCGCACTGGGCCAGATGGCCAGCGGCATCGCCCACGACATCAACAACGCCATCTCGCC
>JACZCW010023775.1_pt1 | contig 17539 bp, 15 predicted proteins | sample 8641861 | NCBI WGS metagenome assembly JACZCW01 (sample SAMN15324607, study PRJNA640507) | soil metagenome | isolation source: intercropping sugarcane | place: China: Luxin town, Laibin City, Guangxi Province | collected 2019-07-25 | depth 10cm m | reverse complement strand
TTTTCAACTGCGCTGGGCGTCCTTTTCAACTGCGCGCTTCTTTCTCGCGCTGGGCTTACCCACTCTCAGCTGGGGGACGGTAGCTGCGGCGCCTGTCGAGCACGCGCCGCACGCTCTCTCCCAGTTCGGTCACGGTGAACGGTTTGCGGAGGACCTCAATGCCCCGCTCCACGATACCACGATCGCCGAGCCGATCGTCGGCATGTCCCGTCATGAACATGCAGGGCACGTTCACGTACTTGAGCACCTCATCACGGATGCGCGGTCCATCCGTCCCCGGCAACACCACGTCGGTCAGGAGTAGATCAATCGGTTCCGTCTGCGCGATGGCCACCGCCACGGCGAGCCCGTCAGCGGTGTGCACGGTGTAACCCAATTGGCTGAGGACATCGTAGATCAACGCCCGCACCGCCGGATCATCCTCGGCGACCAGAATGGTCTCGTGGCCGCGGGCTAAGTCGCCTGGTGGGGTGTGGCGGGTCGAAGAGAGCCGTTGATCCGTTGAGCTGAGGGGCAAGATGATCTCGAAGCTGGTGCCCTTGCCTGGTTCGGAGTCGACGTAAATCTTGCCGCCCTGCTGCTCGATGATGCCGCGCACGGACGCCAACCCGAGGCCCGTGCCTTTGCCGCGCGGCTTGGTAGTAAAAAATGGCTCAAAAATCTTCTGGAGGATGTCCTGGGGCATGCCCGAACCGTTGTCGGCCACCTCGACGGACACCTCATCTTCTCCGACGCGTCGGGTGGAGATGACCAGGCGCCCGTCTGGACCGTTGATGGCGTCACGGGCGTTGCTGGTGAGATTGAGCAGCACCTGTTCGAATTGCCCCAGGTCCACCCGCACCTTGGCCCCATGGTCGCGCAACTTGAGCACGACGCGGATGTCGTCACCTACGAGCCGCTCGAGCATGGGCGCAGTTTGACGAATGAGTTCATCCAGAGGAACGACTTGTACGTCCAAGACTTGCTTGCGCGACAGCGCAAGCAATTGGCGCGTCAGCGTGGCGGCCCGTTGCGCGGCCTCTTGCACATGGACCAAAAACGTCGATTCTTTAGATTGAGGATCCACGCGGCGCTGCACGAGCTCGACGTAGGAGATGATGGGCGTAAGGAGGTTGTTGAGATCATGTGCTGCGCCGCCAGCCAGTTGGCCCATGGCTTCCATTTGTTTGGCGTGCTCCAGATTGGTGAGCGCGTTGTGCTGGAGGGTCAAATCGCGCATCACCAAGATAGCGCCCTGAACGCGGCCATCTGGACCGTTGAGGGGCGCTCCGCGCAGGTCGATACGGCGCTCGTTCCCGTCGGTCGTGACCAATTGAGGCAAAGAGCCGAAGGGATTCGAGGCGCGCCCCACGGCAAATCGGATAGGATCGCGGACGACGCTGTGGCTCTCGGGAGATGTGATCTCGATATAGTCCTTGAGGGGGGAGTCAATGACGTCCCCCAGGCTGACCGCCAAGAGCTTTTCTGCGGCGGGGTTCATGTGAGTGATGTTACCTATCATGCCACAGGTGATGACGGCGTCCTGGATGGCATCCAAGGTGGTCGCCACGCGGCGTTCGGTCTCGTCTAGCGTCACCTTGGTCTTCGTCGCGTCGGTCAACTCATCAGCCATGGACCAGTTCACGGTGCCCATGACGAACAACCACGCATACTCGAGTACAAATGGATGATTCAACAGCGCGCGCGCCACCAAGATGTCATGCAGTACGCTCAGCATGAGCGCGCCGCTCAGCACCACCAAAGGCGACGAGCGCGGTGCCAAATGCGTGACTTTTCCTGCCTTGTACCAGGGTGAACCCAGGCCAGCCCACAGGCAAAACACCGTCAGCAGTGGCACGGTAAACTCAAGCACTTTCTCGAGGGGGCCGCTGCCGTATTGATGCACGGTCCACTCATTGCCCCAAAACGCCAAGCGGAGCGCCATCGGTTCGTCATTGAGCAACCACCCGCGACGCTCGAACCAACCCACGGCTGCGGCGACGGGAAACAAAGACAACAGCGCGAGCGACCAGCGCGGGAGCACCAGCCCCGCCTGCACGCTGATCAATAGAATGAGCGGCAAGACCAGCGCGGCCGCGGTGCAGATTTGCAGGCGCTCCCAAACCGCGGCAGCCGCTGCGTCTGGCGCAGAATACACAAAGGCGGCCGCCGCGTCGTACATCGTCATCCCCATGCAGGTGATGCCAAGCAACAAGTCGGCACGACGGGGTCGTCGCGAATGTAACCAAAAATGGTAGAGCCCCACGTACAGCGTCAGGGTCGCCGCCATGGCTGGTGGAAGCGAAAGGATCACCACGTGTCCTCTGCATTCTGGGCCGCGTACGTGTGGACAGTTCCGCCCGGGAACACTGGGCCTAAACGACCCGCTGGACCCGCTGGAGACACACCGACGATGACGTGCATTTGGCCAAGCCAGGCTAATCAAGCGTTGGACAAAAGGGGAGCGTGCGGCGCAGTACGCACGATTTCCGCGTTCTGGGCAGTGGCCCTTCTCCCAGCCGATGTGACGGCCGACCGGGACTTTTACGTTATGGCATTGAGATCAAGTAGGGGCAGCCGGTCATCCAGTTGATCAAACCCCCAAAAATCCGGTTCGGGGATCAGTCGCACCCCCAGCTCGCTCTCCACGCGTTGGCGGATTTGCTGTGCCAACCCGATGAGATGCGCACTCGTGGCGCCGTCGTGCGCGACCAAGCATAGAGCGTGCTTGCTCGACAGCCCTACCGGGCCCACACGCATGCCCTTGGTAAAGCCGGCGCGCTCGATGAGCCATGCTGCTGGGATTTTGAAGCTACCGTGCTCGCCGGGAAAACTAGGGACCTCGCTGCCCAGCCGTGCCTTGAGCGCATCAAACTGTGCGGCAGTCAGCTGGGGATTGACGAAGAACGAGCCGCAGCTGCGGTGATTTTCGTCTTTGGTGTCGTACACCATCGATTTGCTGCGCCGCAGCTTGATGACCTCGTTGAACGCATCCATGAGGGATGCGTCGCCGGGCAGAGCACGTTTGAGTTCAGCATAGTTGAGGCTGGGTGCGCCCCTGGGGGTGAGCGCGAACGTCACCGACACGACGACGTACCTGTCACGCGCGCTGGTCTTGAACAAGCTGGAACGATAACCGAACCCACAGTCTTGTGCGCGCAATGAGCGAAATTTGAGGGTCTTTCGGTTGAGCACCCGGACTTGCTCAATGACCTGACTGACTTCTTGTCCGTAGGCTCCGACGTTTTGAATGGGGGTAGCCCCGACAGAGCCAGGGATCCCACCCAAACACTCAATCCCGGCGAAGCCTTCGCCGGTCATCGCCTCGACGAAGTCGTGCCATGCTTCCCCGGCGTAAGCGGTCACCAAGACTTTGTCGCGTTGGTGTTTGATGCTGATGCCGCGCAGCGCAAGCTTGACCACGGTCGCGTCAATGTTTCCATCTTGAGCGACGATGTTGCTTCCGCCGCCCAAGAGCAACAGGGTCCTTTTGGCAGAGGACGCACTGCGTACCAAATCCACCAATTCGCTTTCGGTCGCCGCGCTCTCAAACTGAGCCGGGATTCCACCTAGTCCAACAGTGGTGAGCGCAGCGAGCGGGGGCGTAGGCATGATGAGTCGCAAGTGGTGATGCGGATGGGCGCCGATGGGTTTTGCCACGGGTGGTGCCTGACGCCTATGGGGCCAAGGCATTTGACCACGTCGGTTGAGGCGAGACAGCAGCGTTGGGCTGAGCTCCGCGCCGCGCACACCCAGGCGGTCCAAACCAAGTTGCTCCACCACTTCGAGCAATGCTCGACCACGCTCAGCTTTGCTCGACCCCGAATGGAGCAAGACTAGGTTCTTGCCGGCCACGCGACATAGACCACCCGCCGAGTCAGGTGGCGTCGAAAAACGTTCGACGCGAATTTCCACCCCGACAGCGGTGAGGAGCGCACAGATCTCGTCGAACAGCGCCGATTCGTCCATCTTCTGCCCATTATTACCCGGGTAGGCGTCGCCCGCGAGCCGTGATAGAAGCGCGCTGCATCCTACCTCTGCCGGGCGGCGGGGGCGCCAGCCAAGCATCGTCGCGGCGGCTCCCCCCAGGATTGGTGGGGATCGAAAAAACTGGAGGAGTGAGGTTGGCGTTTTCGAGCTGACCTTCTCCCCAACAACCCAAAAGATTTAATATTGCCATGACATTCACGGAAGCGGCGTTGCTCGTGCTGCGCCTCACAGGAAAACCTCTCCACTACAAAGAAATCACCGATGTTGCCATTGAGCGAAGCTTGCTCAGTCACGTGGGGAAAAACCCCGAAGTGACCATGGGCGCGCGCCTGGCAGCGCAGGTGAAGAACGCGGACAAGTCCAACCCGCTCAAGCGGGTCAAGCCGGGCGTATTTGCCCTTGCCGAGTGGGACGAACAAACCATTGAGCGAGGGCTCGAAGATCGAACGCCAGCGCTGACACTGGTCAAGAAGGCTGAAGAGGAGCAGGGGATCCAGCTGCAAGATCTCAGTGAAGGTGGCCTGTCCGACCCGCTCGAGGGTGATCTTGCCGACGTGGGCGAGCCCCAGGCCGACGTTGGTGACGACCACGCGCCCAGTCCTGATCAAGATGAGCAGCATCGCGCTGAGCTTTCGGCCGGGGCCAGCGATTTGTTTGCGTCGGAAGACGACGACGATCAGCCCATTTTTGGCGCGCCTGAGCCCGAGGCCGAGGCCGTGGAGAGCGATGACAAGGCGGAGGGCAAGCGGCGTCGTCGACGTAGGCGTGGTCGAGGGCGACGCGAGGAAGAACTGTCCACGGACGAGGAAGGCGACGATCTACCCGGTTACACGGTCTCTGACGCCGAGCCCAGTGAGGTCCTTGCAGTCGAGGAGGTGGCTCCAGTCATCGAAGAAGCCACGCCCCAGCTCGAATTGGGCTTGGCCGACGCTATCTACCAGTCACTGAGCAAACAGGGCCCTGTACGCGGTGGCGTCTCGTCCCAAAGCTTGACGGAATCCCTGCGCAAGAAGTTCCGCGCAGAGTTGGGGCTCAGCGGACACGCACTCGTGGCCGTGGCCGTGGCCGACAACTTGGCGCGCGAACGCGGAGCTCAGTTGCCCCGCTTTCGCGTGCATGGCACGCAGTTGTCGCTGACCGAATGGGGCCACGATCGCAAATTTGCGGAAAAATGCGATGAGCTTGCGCGTGTGGCTGAGCAATTGCAGAGGTCCACACAACGAGCGTTGGTGGAAGAGCTCCGCAAGTTGCAACAGCGCGCAGTCGGTGAGCTGGTCCTGGTGCTGCTTGGACGCATGGGCGTCGATGGCATCTCCGTCATCCGCCGGCCGGGTGCACATGGGTCAGAACTGCATCTCTCGGGCTATTTGAGCCAAAGTGGCGCGCTGCGTACGGCGGTCGCCATTGTCGTTCGCCGTGACGCGCGTGACGTGGGGCGTGAGAAGGTGACGGAGTTGCGAGGTGCCCTCCACCACTACGGCCATCCCACGGTGGGTTGGATCATCACCACCGGACAAGTCCTGAGCGGCGCCAAAGAAGAGGCGCATGCCCCAGGCGCCACGCCGGTCACGCTCACGGGGCGCAACGAATTGGCGGACCTATTCATTGCTCACGGGATTGGCGTGCGCACGCAGCGCATCGAGATTCCCGTCGTGGACACGGCTCTCTTCGAGAGCCTGAGCGGTCGTTGATGCTGTGTTTTGGGCGGGCGACGGTGGCAAGACCCGGCGTGGCCGGGCTTTCACTGTTGCTCACCCTTGGGTGCAGCAGAGGTCCGTCCGTTCGTTTCAACCATCCCCAGCAGCTGCTCGACCACATCTACGAGCGCACGTCGTGTTCGCGTGCCGTTCAAGGTGAGGGACGACTGGAGGTCGCGGGGCCGTTCGTGGGTTATCGCGGCAAACTGATGTTCAAGGCTGAAGTCCCCGCCCAGCTGCGGTTTGATTTGTACAGCGATTTGGGCGTGACCCTGGCCACCCTGGTCACCCACGATCAAAGTTTGCGTTTCTTTGACCTGTCCCAAAATACACTGGTGAGCGGGGAGGCCAACGCGTGCAACATGGCGCAGTTCACGCAGGTCCAAGTTCCGCCATTGGCCTTGGTCGAGCTGCTCCGTGGTCGCCCTCCTGTGCTGCGCCACGCACCCGATGCGGCCCAGCTCGCCTGGAAAAATGAGCTGTTTGGACCGGGGCATTATGAAATTACGGTGGCTGGCGAGAGCGCGAGCCGCGAGAAGATTTGGGTCAGCGTCCCCGAACGAGATTGGGCCCTGCCGCTCACTGACCAACGCACTTTCGTTACGCGTGTTCAGGTGTGGCAAGGCGGAGCCACGCTGTACGCTGTGGAACTCGCTGACTATCAAATCGCTCATCGGGCCAGCTTAGAACCCACTCAGGATGAGCGAGAGATGGGGATCACTGAGCTGCAGGCTACCGGCCCGGTGTGTGACGGCGCGTTGCCGCGAAGGCTCGCCTTTGATGTGGGCCATGCCGGTCACGAGCTTCGCATCGAGGCGCACGACGTGGTTCACAATCCACCTCTCGTGGAGGGGGCATACGATCTCGAACCTCCACGTGGTGTGCGTGCGGTTTCAGGCGCTTGCGACTAGTGGCGCCCGCGGCGGGTGCACGCATATCGACCGAGCGACCTGGGGGGCTGATGGCTCGCTGAGCCTGAATGTCTGGTGCAAAAGCCCTCCTGTGGGGCGCGACTGGTGAAACAGTGCCGCGCTTTGTAGGCTCCTGTTTGCCATGAGTGATCGAGGTAAGTCAGAGCTAGGTTTCCTCGGTTTACCGCGGGCAGGAGAGTCCATCAGTGAGACCCCGGATGTTGTGCTCGTGGGTGTGCCTCATGCGACTGGCGCCGAGGGGCGGGCAGGCACTGAACACGGCCCAAAAGCGGTGCGCGGCGCGTCCTGGACATTCGGTCGCTACAGTCACGCGTTGGGCATCGACATCTTGGACGAAATGGACGTGCTCGATGGGGGTGACCTAGGCGAGGCCGGCGTACCGTTGGAAAATAGCGAGCTCTTGCGTCAAATAGAAGAGCGCACCTTTGCTCTGGCCAGTGGTGGGCAAATTCCTGGGCTCATTGGCGGGAGCCAGCTCATCACGCTGGGTGCTTTGCGTGGGCTCCGCCAAGCCAAACGTCGTCCAGTTTCGTTATTGCACATTACCGCCAAAAATCGTTGCAAAGGTGAAAATCTGGGGGATGCCGGCATGCTCCATCGCGCCCATACTGAAGGGCTCCTGCGCGAGCGTGGGGTGCTGCAGGTAGGCGTCCGTGGCCCGAGCCGGGACGGCACGGAGACGCAGCGCGCGCTCAGCTACGGGTTTGAGCGTCTCACGGTCGATGATGTTCGCTGGGACATCCATGGATCGATGGAGACGGTGCGGGCCCGTGCAGCTCAAGGTGTGCTCTATGTGAGTGTGGACCTTTCAGCGTTCGACCTAGCAGTGTGTCCGGGCGTTGCTCGACCATCACCCGGAGGCTTATCCTGCTGGGAAGTGCAGCAGGTGCTCCGTGCCTCATTGGGCGCAGACATCATCGGTTTTGATGTGGTGGGTCTGTGTCCTCCGGCCGACTTGTCGGACATGACGGCCATCGTAGCGGTCTCGGTATTGCACGAGCTTTTGGGCATCATTGCGGAGGGTCGCAGTTCGTCGCGCGTCAGTTGGCTGCCTGGTTCTTCGGGCCGTTCATCGGCGTAGAGACTATCGCAGCGCGTCCAAGATCAATTTGGGGTCGTCCGTGATGATGGCGTCTACTCCGAGCGCACTCAGCCGCCGCGCTTCTGCGGGTGAATTGACCGTCCACGTGTTGATCACGGCCACCTTATTGCGCAATCGTGCCATGAACGCAGCGTCGAGCAGACTGGCCTGGGGATGTACTGCCACTGCCCCCAAAAGCGCAGTGGGCACAAACTTGGACATCAGGCGCTGCGACTGTTCAATCAGTAAAGCGACCGGGACGTGAGGCAGCGCTTGGGCGAGCAGGCGCACCTGGCGCACATCAAAGCTCGACATCACGATGCCTTGTCCGCCGTGCTGTCGGATCAAATGCGCAGCTTGTCCCGCCATCCAAGCTGGGGCAGGCACGTCACCCTTGAGTTCTACGTTGACGTACGCGCCCGTCCGCGCTTGAAATTCCAGCACTTGACGCAGTGTGGGCACCGGCTCCCCGCTCTTGGTAGCTAGGGCCTGGATTTGCGCCAAGCTCAAGCGATGCAGGGCGACCGGTCCGCCTTGCGTCGTGATGTGATCGTCGTGCGCGATGACCAGCGCCCCGTCCGCGCTCATGCGCACGTCGAGCTCCACCCCGTCTGCTCCGTCGGCCAAAGCCCGTTCAAACGCGACCATGGTATTTTCAGGGCAGTGTGCGCGCGCACCTCGGTGCCCCAAGACGTATGGCCGCTGTCCGGCTTTTCTGCGAAACCCGAGCACGAGGTTTTGGGTGCCCTTCACTCTGCACCTTCGGGCACTTGAAGACGACCGATGATGTGCTCGGCGATGGTGAGCGCTTCATCAGACTGTCCTGCTGACAGCCCAATCGCGCCCACGACAGCGTGTCCGCCCCCGCCAAATTGCTGACAGATCTGACCAATATGCACGTCGCAAGGCGCAGCGGACCAGGGATTGTAGCCGACCGACAGCCGCAGATACTCATCGGTGCGATGCAAGATCACCGAATAGGCAGCGTCCGGAAACTCAAAGTACTGCCGAAATTTGCTCACCACATGGGTCGCTTCGTCCATCAAGTTGACCCACGCCACTCGACCGATCATCGTGCCGCTGCTCTTGATGCGTCGGTTGAGTGACTCGATGGCCGGGCGCAGGCGACGGAACTTGTCTTTGACCGTCCGCTGTTCCGAAAGTCCCAGCACACCTTCTTTGAGCAAGATGGGAATGGTCTGGCTGTAGAACTGATGATCGCCAAAGTGGGTCACCGTGTTGACCACACGTAGTAGCGGTGAATCCAAATCGATGGCTTCTTGCACGCTATCAAACTGGGCCGCATCAATCTTGTTGGCCCATTTTTCGAGTTCGCGGTGCAGCGTTGAGTCGAACTGGTGATGGGTCCGCGCCAGCTGCGCGACGAGCGTGGCGCAACTGGGGGCTTTCTCGTCGTAGATGAAGCGCGTCGGCGCGAGCGTCTGTCGTTGGTCGAATTCATCCCGGTCATCGGGCGTCAAAAAGGCAGTGGCGTGGTGATCTACGTAATAGTGCAGCGTCGATTGGGCCACGTAACGGTAGTCGAGCAGGGCGTTCAGTTCCCCGTCCAGATTGAGCCGCCCCTGCTGGGGCCCATAACCCAGCGCCCGATAGTTGACGTGGCAATCGGAATGAAGGTTCTTGATGAGGTCGGTGAATAGCGCTGCGCTCACCAAACCATCAAAGCAATGACCGTGAGTGGCGCAGAGAACCTGAGTCATGATTGGGAGCTGGTGATGAGCTCCAGTCCGGCCTTGTCACATGCCGTCCTGAGATCCTCTTCCAAATTGGTCGACGCCACAGTGGGTGGCAGTACGCACTCGGCCTCGAGCACGAACAGCGGTGTCCCGCTCAGCGGCGCGTACTCGATGCGGCTCAAGAACGAGACGACGTTGACGCCCCGCTTTGCCAATAAATCACTCACGTGGGCTACGATGCCCGGACGATCCAAGCCCGAGGCTGAGAAGCGCCATACATTAGGCTCGGCGGCCAAGTTGGCGTGCGTATTGAGTAGAAAGCAATGCACTCCCAATTGAGCATCCCATTGTTCACGCAGCGACATGAGTCCACTGAGAACAGCCTCACTACCTGTGACCATCATCATGACTGCAAACATCCCGCCCAGTTTGCTCATCTTGGTGTCCTCTATGTTGCCGCCTCGATGGGTGATCTGTGTTGCGAGATCAAAAATCAAACCGGGTCGGTCGGGGCCTACGGCAGTGATGACCAACCCGGGACGCATCGCCGTTCCACCAGCCAACGCCGCGGTTTCATTAGCCGACACCGCGGTGTCATGGGGATGCGCTACGACTTTGCCAGGCGACGTCATGATGGATACATCTAGTCGGGCCGGTTCGAGCTGGCAAATAGCCCGGGAGCGCTCGCATTTGATAGGGCGTGCGTGCGGTCAAAAGTTCAAGCATAGTTGTTACGATGAGATTCGCGAAGAAGTGCCGCTGTCCTTGGGCCGGTCTCGACTACCACCCGGGTCGCGTGGAAGCTGCTCGTCTCGATACAAGCGGTGTGAAGAGGCGCGTGGGAGAGCTTTCGTGAGTCTCAAGATTGACCGCGACCACACTCGATTTCGCGACATCGTGCGTGGTCGCATTCGCAAGGGTCTGCGCGACTACATCTCGCACGGTGAAATGATCGGCCGCAAAGGCAAGGACACGGTGTCCATCCCTATTCCGCACATCGATGTGCCACGTTTCACCTTCGACGAGCGCGGGCAGGGCGGCGTCGGTCAAGGCGATGGCCGGCCGGGCGATCCGGTGGGCGATCCACAGCCCGGTAACGGTGGCGGTGAAGCTGGACAGGGCCAAGGTGATCATGTCCTGGAAGTCGATATTTCATTGGATGAATTGGCCGACATCCTGGGTGAGGAGTTGGAGCTGCCCAACATCGAAGAAAAGGGCAAGAGTCGGATCTTGAGTTCCAAAGACAAGTACTCTGGCATCCGCCAAGTGGGACCGGAGGCGCTGCGTCACTTCAAGCGCACCTATAAGGAGGCGCTGAAGCGTGCCATTTCTACCGGTAGCTACGACAAGAACAATCCACTCATCGTCCCCCGTCGCGAAGACAAGCGTTACCGCTCATGGCGCGAGGACGAGCAAGCCGTCGCCAATGCCGTCATCATCTACATGATGGATGTGTCGGGCTCGATGGGTGACGAACAGAAAGAGATCGTACGGCTGGAGAGCTTTTGGATCGACACTTGGTTGCGCAAGCAATACGACGGTATCGAGAGCCGATTCATCATTCACGACGCGGCAGCGCGCGAGGTGGACCGCGATACCTTCTTTCACACCCGAGAATCCGGTGGGACGATGATCTCCAGTGCCTACAATTTGGCCTGCGAAATCATCGAGAAGAACTACCCCAGCTCGGAGTGGAACATCTACCCATTTCACTTCTCGGATGGTGACAATTGGTCTTCTGACGATACGTCGTACTGCATCAAACTATTGCGCGAAAAATTGATCCCTGCGTCCAACATGTTTGCATACGGACAAGTCCACAGTCCGTATGGCTCGGGTCAGTTCATAAAGGACCTGCGTGAGCATTTGCGCGATGAGGATAAACTCGTGCTCAGTCAGATCGCGGACCGCGATGCTATCGTGGAGAGTCTCAAAGAGTTTTTAGGTAAGGGACATTGAGCATGCCTTCGGCGGGATTTCTAAAAGAAAGCAGTTTGCCACAGTACTTGCGTAAGGAGCAGGACCGCGTCGAAGCAGTGGCTCGGGAGTCTGGACTCGATTTCTTTCCCACGGTGTTTGAAATCCTCTCGTACGACAGGCTCAATGAGATCGCCGCTTACGGCGGCTTTCCTACCCGGTACCCACATTGGCGATTTGGGATGGAGTACGAGCGGCTTTCCAAGAGCTATGAGTACGGCCTGTCCAAGATCTACGAGATGGTCATCAACACCAATCCGAGCATCGCTTACCTTTTGGAGGGAAACAGCCTCACCGATCAAAAGCTCGTGATGTGTCATGTGTACGGGCACGTGGATTTCTTCAAGAACAACTTTACGTTCCGTTCCACCGATCTCGACACCTTTGGACAGTGGATCCCCACGCAGCCTCAGTCGGCTGCCACGTACAATCCCAACCGTCGTTGGATCGACAAGATGGCCAACCACGGTTCAGTGGTGCGTCGATTGAGCGCGCGACATGGGGTGGAGAGCATCGAGACCTTCATTGACGCCTGCTTGAGCCTTGAGAACCTCATCGATCCGCATGGGGCATTCGTGCGGCGCAGCGAGCCGGAGCCGCACAAGAAGACGTCGTTCGATGAAGAAGCGCCTCAGCTCGTCGAGCCTGAAGTTCCCCGCTTGCGCGCCAAGTCGTACATGGAAAACTTCATCAATCCTGAGGAACTTTTGCGTTCAGAGCGTGAGCGCCTGAAGAAGGAAGCAGCTGAGAAAAAGGAGAGGTTTCCCAAAGAGCCCCGCAAAGACGTCCTGCAGTTCTTGATTGAGTCAGCACCGTTGGAAAAGTGGGAGCGCTCCATCCTCACCATCATCCGCGACGAAGCGCACTACTTCTTGCCGCAGATGCAGACCAAGATCATGAACGAGGGGTGGGCTAGCTACCATCACTCTAAGCTCATGACGACCCGCATTGCTGATTGGGGAGATATCATCGAGTACGCGGACAACAACGCAGGGGTCATGGCCACCAATGGTCGCAACTTGAACCCCTACAAGCTAGGCGTGGAGCTGTTTCGTCATATTGAAGAACGTTGGGACAAGGGACAATTTGGCCGACAGTGGGACGAATGTGACGATCTGGATGAACGCCGACACTGGGATTTGCGTTTGGGCCTGGGCAAGAAAAAAATCTTCGAGGTGCGGGCGCACTACAATGACGTGACGTTCCTGGATGAGTTTTTGACGCCTGAATTTGCCATTGAGCAAGGTCTGTTCAATTTCGAATGGTCAGAACGACGCGGGGGCTTTGAGGTAGCGACGCGTGAGTTCAACAAGGTCAAGCAGAAGCTCTTGGGGCAACTGACCAACGCGGGCAACCCGATGATTCGTGTGCTGGATGCCAACTTTGGCAACCGCGGTGAACTCCTGCTCGAGCACGAGCACCACGGGGTCGATCTGCGCGTCGATTATGCGGAGCGCGTACTCGAAGCCTTGGTTCGCGTGTGGAAGCGACCCGTCCTAGTGGCCACCATGGTCGACGACAAGGCCATGCACCTGCGTTTCGATGGCCGGGAACACAGTCGTGTGGCCGTTTCTTGATCGACCACTGCCACGACCGCGTTTGAGAGGTCGGTGGACGCTGGGTCCACAACTTTTGCTTTTCGCAGTTGGATGCGTGCCCGCGCATGCCCTGCAGAGCTCGCACAATCAGCAGGCTGAGGAGAGCGGTACAGGTGACGTGCCGCCAGCTGAACAAGCGAGGGCTAAGCAGGCCACACGCAAGCCCACGCCGCTTGATGCGCATCCCGTCCTCTGCTCGTCTGAAGAGCAGAGCGCGTGCGCCGTGCTGCTCCGGGCGGATCAGCTGCTTTTGGCAGACCAACCCGCAGCGGCCAGCGCAGAACTCGCGAGCCTTCGGAAAGCACGGGACCTGATCAGCGAGGCCGCCGAGCTCCGGTTTGAGGACGCGAGCCCCGCCAAGTACTGGAGCGGACTAGTGATAGCCCGCACGCTGCTGCTCTCTGCGTCGCTCAGCTTTGGACAAGGTGACGAGCGGAGCCGCGGAGCGTTGGATCTCCTCGAGCGCATGAAGGGTGGGGCTCCGCCTGGTGAGTTGATCCATCGTCTAGAGCTCGATCTGACACGCGCCCACCTTGCGCTGGGCGATGCCGAGCGCGCATGGCCACTTGCGCAGCGTGTAGTCGAGCGTCACCCCGATGACGCTGAGGGCCAAGCAAGCCTGGGGATTGCACTGCTCGGCTTGGGGCGTGTGGAGCAGAGCGTGGGCCCTCTTCGGCGAGCGCAGCAGCTGCAGCCGGACGAGCCGGAGCGTTGGTTGGTGCTCGGAACGGCGCAGATGCTGCTCAGCGACGCCCCAGCAGCGGAGCGCAGCTTTCGAGCGGCGCTCGCTGCGACCTCTCGCGCCGGCAAATCCGCAGCATCAACCGAGGAGGTTTTGGCGCGCTGCTATGGAGATCTGGGGGCGGTGCTGTTGGTACAAGGTCAAGCGGAACAGGGCCGGAGCTACCTGTTGCGTGCGCTGCAGTTGCGACCCCAAAAAGCCACGTTTGTCGCCAATCTAGCGTACGCAGAGTATTTGCTCGGCAACTTCCAAAAGGCCGAGGCCGAAGCAAGAAAAGCGATCGCAGCTGACGGACGACTGGTCGCTGCTTGGCTCAACTTGGGACTCGCGCAGGCTCAACAGAAAAAATTTGTCGAGGCGCGGCAATCCTTCACGCACGCGCAAAGCCTTGATCCGTCGGATCCGCGTCCTCACCAAAGCTTGGCGGACTTGGAAGAGGTTACATCCCGCGAGGCCGCCACAAAAGCTGCCCCCTGAGGTCTCTTTACAACCAGCGAGGGCCTATCCCTCACTGACCGCCCGCGGGCAGGACTTTCATGTACGGCAACGCGGACGGCTGCGGACCAGGAACCAACAACGTGACCACCCGCGTGCCGTCAATGCTACCCACATACGCGTTGGCGTTCCGTTCCTCACCTATTCATTCCGGCGAGAAACGCACCGCAACCGTGTAGCGCCCCGGCTGTCCAAAGGTCCCGGGAGGGCAGGCCTCGGCCAAGCGCGTGGCGACGCTCACGGAAGCACCTGGTGCGATGGACGTGTAGCTGATGGTCCCCGCCGAAAGAGCGCTGGGTAGCATTTGGCAGGTCAGACTGCCGTCGGGGCCGGTCACCTCGTAGGTCAGGTATTCACGACGCAAGTGCACCAACACCGAACGTGGTGAGCTGTTGGTGATAGTGACATTGACCAGACCCATCTCCGGTTTTTCGGCGCTGCCCAGCGGTTGAATGGTCACCCGCAATGGCGGCGGTTCTCCTGCCAGGGCAGACACGGGCGCGGTGGTTTCATGCCCGGCGGCGGGCGCTTCGGTCTGCGGAGAACTTGAAGGCGGGCGTGCCGTCACCTGAGTCAGCGGATAGGTGCGGCCGAGCACGAGGGGTTCGCTCACCAGGTGCTTGAGGCCGAGGACTGGCTCTTGACCGTTGTCCAGGCGTTCTGCCAGAAATGGAGCGGTTTGCTCGATGGGCTGCTCCGTGAAGCCACCCTTGCGCCAAATTTTCTTGGTCTGCGTTGGAAAGCCATAGGTCAGCTGTACGGTGGCATCCTGGACAAAGATCGAGGTGTCACTGCACAATACGCTCGGATCAAACGCGTGCACCAGTAGGGCGCCCGCGGGGAGCGTGAGCGTGTCCGCTTCCTCCAGTTTGGAGGGAAGAGGCACCCCGCACGTCATCTTGCGCGCATTGGATGCAGTTCCCGGCTGGCCTTTGGGGTCAGTTGCGGCCACCTCGTTGTCGGTCGGGGTGACCCCAGGGGGTGTGATGTCGAGATGAATGAGCGCGGGTAAGGCGGCCAACGTGAGATCGTGGGGAGAGCGATTCTCCAGTGCCAAGACCCACGGTAAATCGGCGGTGCGCACGGCGACCGCTAGGACCAAGCCCAGGTGATTGCCCGCTTCAGGTATGCGGTGGAGCGCTGTGCGCGCCACGTCGTATTCAGGCGCGGGGGGCGGGGGCGCTGCTTCGTCCTCCGCTGGGGCGAGGTCGTCTGAGGTCGCCGTCACTTCTTCACTGGCAGGCGACGGCTCGTCCACGTCGGGCTCATCGTCTTCCTCTGACTGGTGTTGGTGCGGATGGTCTGGAGCGGAATCTTCATGGCTCAGCTCAGCTTGGCTGTGCGCATGTCCGTGGCTACTGGCGCAACCCGAGCCGCTCAGCGTGAGGAGGATAGCCAGGCCTAGGCACGTCAGGGACGACAGTGTCGGCCGCTGCTTGCGGACCGGCAAGGGATATGGGGAGCGAGAGGAAGGACGTGCCTGCGCCATGTTGGGCCTCTACCATGGTTTTCTGCTCGATGGGATGCATCGAGTCCTCAACTCGCCTATGGCGGGGGGGACATGGACTCGGCAACGTCCCCGCGTGGCGGTCTCTACGCACTGGTTGACTTCGACAGCTGCCAAGCGCGCCATCTTGATCCGTTACTCGTGGTGCGCAGCGTGTGCGAAGCTGGGGTACCAATTCTCCAGTTGCGTGCAAAATCGCTGGCCGATCAGCAGTACCTTGGGTGGATCGAAAAGAGCGTCGCCGTGTGTCCTCGGTCGACGAAACTGCTGGTCAATGACCGCGCCGACCTCGCTCTTTTAGGGGGTGCTCATGGTGTGCACGTAGGGCAAGACGATTTGCCCTTAGAGTGCGTTGGGCGTGTCAGTCCGCATTTACTGGTGGGCATCTCCACCCATGACCTTGACCAGCTGGGAACTGCGCTGGGCAAGCGACCCACGTATGCCGCGTTTGGTCCAGTGTTTTCCACAGCCAGTAAGGCCAACCCAGAGCCAGTCACTGGTTTGTCGTTGCTCAAACAAGCGCATCAGCTCGCTCGAGAGGCAGCTGTGCCGTTGGTGGCGATTGGGGGTGTGAGTGACGCAACATTGCAGGACGTCGCCGCGCACTCTGACTACGTTGCCGCCATTGGTTTGCTGCTACCTCCGGCGCAAACATCGCAGCCTTACCTGTGGATCACCCGCCGCTGCGTAGCGGTGAGCGCGCGGATCCAGACCACGCGCGGCCCGCTTGCATCATCTGTGTGAGCATCGCCTCCAGCACGAATGCTGGAGATCCATTCGCCTCGATTTGTGCGATGGCGCGCGAGACACATTGGTGATGTTGAGCGAACACCCCTTGTGCCGGATCGTGTCGCGCCCGTTGGGCGAACGCACTGGCCACATAGGACAACAGCTCGATGAGTTCGTCGCGCGCATCTGGCCGCTCTTCGGCAAAGCGCAGCGCTGCTTGGGGATGGGAAGCGCCGAGCGCCCGATCGAGGCCCGTCAAGAACGCTTCGCGCGCTTCACGCGCTTCGGGATGCGCCAACACGCGGGCGCGGGCCAGGCTGCCTTGAGCGAAGGGGAGCACGTCGAGCGGCAGCCCTTCGCGCTCGAGCAGCTGCGTCATGGCGTGCTCTGCCAGAGGACCAAATCGAAGCGCCAGGGTACGACTGCGGATAGTATCCAAAAGACGCATGGGGCGCGCGGTGAGCAGGATGAAGTGGGTATTTTTTCCCGGTTCCTCCAGTGTCTTGAGTAGAGCATTGGCCGCTGACACCGTGAGTTCATCAGCCGCACGAATGATGAAAACCAACGCTCGGCCTTCGTGAGGTGGATAGCCCAAGCGAGCAAGAACTATGCGTCGGATCTGCTCGACGCTGATGCCCGTCGCTTCGCTCGCGCCCCCGAGCAAGGTCGGTGGGTAGACACCACGACCTACGAGCACCACGTCAGGATGTTGCGGAACGCGCGGATCGTCCTCCGCGAGTGTCACGGCCCGCCGGCAGGGCGAGCAACGCCCACAGCCACCGTCTGATTGAGGTGACTCGCACACCAATGCCTGAGCGAGCAGGAACGCGGCGGTTTCTTTCCCAACTCCAGCCGGACCCTCAAAGCGGTAGGCGTGGTGCAATTTGCCAGCGGAGAGGGCGCGGAGCAGGGTGGTCCGTGCGATGTCTTGTCCCAGCAGCTGCTCGAAACTCACGGCGTGGACGCTAGACGATGCAGAGTCGTTATGCAGCAGTCCGTTGAACTCCAGCTGCTTTCCCCGCGGATCTCACCTCGACCCGCGCAGGACACCCAAGGCGCGCAAGCTCAGCGATCAAGCCTGCGGTTCAACGATCAAGTCCTGCGGTTCAACGATC
>JACZCW010219594.1_pt1 | contig 17702 bp, 16 predicted proteins | sample 8641861 | NCBI WGS metagenome assembly JACZCW01 (sample SAMN15324607, study PRJNA640507) | soil metagenome | isolation source: intercropping sugarcane | place: China: Luxin town, Laibin City, Guangxi Province | collected 2019-07-25 | depth 10cm m | reverse complement strand
CGCTCACCCACGCATCGTTTTTGTGGTCGGGCACAATGTCGTACGTGGCCACTTTCTTGTGCTCCAGCACCTCGGGTGCGTCGAACTTTTGTCCCATCAGACGTTTGACCGCCGAGACGGTGCGCGTGGGATTGGTGGGCGCTTGGCGCTTGGCAACTTGGCCCACCAGGCGATCACCCGAGTCGGTGAAGGCCACCACGCTGGGCGTCGTGCGCGCACCTTCAGCATTGGGAATGACCACGATTTCGGGCTTACCTCGCGCGTCAATGCCTTCCAGGACACACACGCAGGAGTTGGTGGTCCCCAGGTCAATTCCAATGATTTTGCTCATGAGTGGGCTTTCAGATCGTCTCGGCGGGTCGCGCTCAGTGGGGCCTCAGTTGACCTGCGTCGATGCGCCGGGGAGGGCCTTGGCCACTACGACGAGTGCCGGACGCAGCAAGCGCTCTCCATCGCGGTAGCCGGGTTGCACTTCCGCAGCGATGCACCCTGGTTCGAAATCTGCCGTTTCTAAATGCTGGATGGCCTCATGGATGCTGGGATCAAACGGACGACCCACTGCCTCCACGCGCTCAATCCCCAAACGCGAGAGCGCATCGCGAAATTGCCGGGCGACGAGGTCAATGCCGTCGAGCAGCCCTTTGATGCCCGGGGCGTCCGCGACTTCCCCCAGGTTGGCGTGGGTGGTGGCGCGCTCCAGATTGTCGAATACGGGCAACAAGTCGCGCAGCAGCTGATCGCGTCCTTTCTTCTCCGCGTCGGAAATTTCGCGCCGCGTGCGCTTGCGGTAGTTGTCAAAATCGGCAGCGCTGCGCATCCACTTGTCCTTGTACTGAGCGGCGTCGCTCAATGCCTGCGCTAGCGGATCGAGATCGACGGCTGTGTCGCCGTCGAGCGTACCGTCGCTCAAGTCGGCGCCCAGTTGCGCGTTGAGGTCGCTGGTGGGCTCCCCGGTCTCAGAGGTGGCGTCAGAGGAAGGATGAGAAGGATCAGTATTCACGGCCGTCGCAGTATAACCACGAGGCCCGGCCTGCCAACTGGCTGTGAACGAGTCCGAGCAGTTGGTGCGGGGGGTCGGGGTCCGGTTGGCTCCGTCCTAGGGCGGGGGGCAGGGCAAGAGGCGCACAGCAACCCGAGTGCCTGGTGCCGTTTCGGCCCCTGGAGTCAGCGACTGTGGGGGCTGATCGGATCCGTCGCCGAGCGGGGTGAACCAAGCGTCGACCATCTGGTCCAGGAGCACCACCTGGCTCGAACGGGCCAGAACCGACCACGAAGAAGGGCTGCCCGGATGTTCATAGTCGAGCCGTTCTTCCCACACACAGGACTCAGGCAAGAGACGCGCGATGAGCAAAGTTTGGCCAGGCAGCAAGCGCTGCTCGTTGGAATAGACCGCCTCTCCCGCGCTGCTCAACAGACGCACGCTGCGTGCTCCGGCCAAAAGTTCGTGGCGGTAACCCAAATTGGGCTGCTCAAAGCGCGTCGCAGCCACGGTGCCTTGGTGCCGGTCGTCCACGAGCAAGACCACGGGACCCGGACCCATGTTGACCACGTAGATGCTCGCGCGAGAAAAGCCTTCGAGTGCTAGCCACCACGCGCCGGAAAGCAGTGCGGGCACGAAGGGCCCCAGGCGTGCCCAGGCACTGGTCGTGAGCGCATGCCGAGCTACGCCGCGGTCACCGGGCGCGACCTGGGCGAACTCCAGGCGAATCAAGGCTTGGTTGAGCCAAGGGCTCGCGCTGAGCAACAAGGGCTGCTGGGGCAAGTCTGGCCGTAGTCGCGCCCAGCTGAGCTTGAGCCGCAAGACCGCCGCGTTCGAGCGGGCATGAGCGAATTGGCCGAGGAGCAGAGCGATGAGCGCCAAGACCACGAACTGAATGAGCCGGCCGCGTTCGCCCCAGATGAACGTCATGGCTGAAGCCATGCTCATGCACACGACGACCACGGCTGTGAACCAAGCGAAGCGGAGTGTGGCTCGTCGAGCGGCGTGCCCGGCGCACAGATCACACAAATGAACGTGGAGTCTACGCTCGGGGTGATCCGTCGGCACGGGGACGGGGACACTGCCCGCTGCCCCACACTGGGGACACACCGCGGGCAACAGGCGATCCTCGGGGACCACGAACGCCGCGTACCTTGAGCTTGGATCGTGGCGAAGGTTGGGCGCGCCCATGGCGCGAGACCTTCGGTCATCTGGGCTAGCCCGTAAAGAGAGGACCCAGCGCCAGGAACTCTTGGGGCGAACGGCTACGGCTGGGAACACCCCTCGTCGCTTGGATCCAATTCGCAGCGCCAACGTCGTCCAGCAGGGCTGCTGGGATAGCGGGCGATGAGCGCGACGGCGCGCTGATGGGCCTCGTCTGCGCGTCCAAGGCGAAGCAGCGCTGCAATGGCCAACGCTCGACGCTCTGGCTCCAGGGCGCCGCGTTCGTTGAAACGACTTTGCTGGAGTCGCGCCAGGACCTGCTCGGGCGATCGATCGAGGAGCTGACGGAGCCCTTTGAGTTCATGCACCTCGTCGCTCAAGCTGCCTGGTGGAGGCGTGCTCTCCACGTGATGGTCTTGCTTTGCAGAGGTTTGAGGTCGGCTGCTTTTGTGTGAGGGGGTCTCATCGCTCAAGGCGGGCGGGAGATCGTCCAAACCAAAGACGGTTGCCGTCGCCGAGGCAGGTTGGGGAGAGATCGCGTCGAGGTCGAGGATGGTGGTGGTCGACGGAAGTGCCTCCGCATCCATCAGCGAACGAGTTGACTCATTCGAAAGAGATCGCGCAGTCGAGAAAGACGAAACTGCGGAAATCGAAGGTGCCGTTGAAATTGAAGGCGCAGGCGAGGTCAGTAGCGCAGTGGCTGTGAGTAGAGTGGCCGCCACACCCACGCCGCTGGCGACACCCCAATAGGTCCCGTGCCCCGCGACCATCGCCAATGCCTTGAGTGACCACGCGGACGACACGGTGGACGCAGCTGCTGTTGAGGTGGACATCGCCGCCGTGGATGAAGCCACGCCTGAAGTGGACGCAGCCGCAGCGGGGGGGGGCAGCACCGCGGTCGGCACACTCAGAGACTGCGGCGCCGTGAGGGACTGCGGCGCTGCAAGAGACTGCGGTGCTGCAAGAGACTGCGGTGCTGTAAGATCGGGAATCATCCCCGTCGGAGGAGACGTTGCAGCCCCACTCGCAGGGGAGCCGGGGATGGACTGCAGGGCTCCGTGGCTGGGAAGGTCGATGGCCGCCGAGAGGGACAGAAATTGCACGAACCCCCACGTCGTCTCATAGCGCTCTTGCTGGCGAGCGACCGTGAGATCTTTTCTCAGCTGGTCCGGTAGGTCCAACGCGTCGAGGAAACGTTGCGGGTCGTTCATGATCGAACTCCTGCTGTGCGCGCGTCAGCGGATGGGCCGCTGGCGAGACCATGGTAGGCATTGATGAACTTACGCCGGGCGTGATGGAGGCGCGAATAGACTGTCCCGATGGGAACCGCCAGCGCTTGGGCAATGTCGTCACAGCTCTGGTCTTGCAGCTCGAACAGCACGAACACGGCGCGGTGTTCGGTGTCGAGTTCAAGCAGGGCGCGCTCCACCCGTTCCAGACTGGATCGGGCCTCCAGCAGGGCCAGATGGTCGACGGGTTCGGCCGGTTCGATCGAGACGTCGCGCGAGAGTTTGCGTCGGACGGAGCGGCGATGATTTTGAAACAGTCGGAGCGCGATGGCCGCCAGCCAGGTGGTGGGCTTGGCGGCGCCCGGCTGAAATCCACCATGGCGGTGAACCACCAGGAAAGTTTCCTGCACCAGATCATCGACATCTTGCGGCGCGCTGCCGAGCCGACGCAAGAACGTGGCCACGAACGTAGCGTGACGAACGAACAAGTCGGCGGCGGGGATGAGGTCAGCTGGTGGCACGTCTGATTCCTCTATGTGCAGCACGGCGGCAGTCCTTCACGGAGGCACTAAGATATCGTAAAAACCCTGCGTCCGTCTCAGGCTCAGAACCAATACCGAGTGCCTGCCTGGAGCTGGAGCGCCCACCGCGGCACCGCACTACCCAAGTCGCTCTGGCCCTCGCCCTGTTCAATGACGAACACAGGAGGCTCGGGGGAGTACTGTCCCCGCACTGTCCAATGCAGAGCCCAATGGGCTGCGACAGGAATATGGCTTTCCATCTGTCCCACCACGGTCCACCAGGCGGAGTCGCTGGAGAAATTTTCATCAAATCCGTGGCCCCGCCCCCGTATCGCCCCGAGTGTGGCGCCCAAGCACAAGCCCAGCACTTGAGGAAAGAGCGCACATCCCAGCGCGATTCCGCTCCAGGATTGCGCGGCAATGTGAGCGCCCTCGGGCATGCCTTGTCTCACGCGACCCCATCCCAACAGCGCCCCGGCCCGCAGCTCCGCGCCCCAGTGTCGAGCACGTCCGAAGTGACGACCCACCAGAACTTCAATCTGCGGAGTAAAGCGGGGGGAGTACATCATGCCCACCCCGACGCTGCCGATCACCATCCAGCGCTGAGCGCGGATCGACGGAGGGGACACTACGGCGGGCTTAGTCTCTGTTGGCGGCTCATCCGGGAGGCCGGGAGCCGGTTCACTGATGGTGGACTCGACCTCGGGTTGTGCAGGCAGAGTGGCAAGGCTCTCGGTGACGAGTAGCGCTGCCGCCTCAACCACGGCTGGGCACGTCTCGCCCACGGTGAGCAAGTCCCGCTGCCCCAGTTCACGATGGTCGCGGAGCAAGCGGATCTGGACGCTGTTGCCCACGCGCTCGATGATGTGGACAGTCACGTCGCTGGGGGGAGGTGCCTGATGGGCAAGCGTGAGCGCTTCGGCCAAACGCGCCGAGGAGAGGCAGCCATAAGCGTGCAAAATGAGCGCCGACTGCCAGTGGCTCTTCAACGCCGGATCCGCAGGGGCTGCGCTTTCGACGGGGACATCCGCGCTCTCGCTACTTGCGCCAGTTTCGCTGGGTACTGCGGCAGCGTCGAGGACCGCGGCTTCGTCGAGGACCGCGGTTGCGGTGAGGACAGCGCTGTCCGCAGGCGCGCTGGTGAGTACGGGCGGCTCACTGCGTGGGCGTGGGGCCGGCTCTGCTCCCCATGCGGGCGCAGGGCGGCAGCTGCTCCAGAGGGTGGCGAGGACGAGAGGCAGAGTCCACGCGCGCCGACCTCTGGCCCGTTTGATCCACGATGGGGAGCTGTCGAAAAAGTTGGAATTCAAGTGTGTCCTTGAAGGAGGCTCACGCCTAAGTACATGAAGCTGAGGACGAGGGGCGCTGTTTCTTTAATCTTCGATAGGTGGGTGCAAAGCAATGTTCAACAGCGTTTCCCGCAGTCATGCTTCCGTTGACGTGCGCACCACGTCTCTGCCGGATTCCCGCCTGTTGCTGATCGTGGGTGTGCTCAGCGCGGTCTTCCAGAGCTGTGGGGGAGAGGTGCGCGTGGGGCGGGAGTCTTCTGCGAGCGACGGGGGTCAACACTCCGGTGCACAGCAAAGTTATGTGATCGGTGACGGTGACGGCGATGGCGATTCCGCGGTGGATGGGGGTACCACCGGTGGGGGACAGCTCGACCTCGGCTGGGGTGGTGGGGGTGCCGGTTCCTTTGGACATGACGACGGACGAGGTTTCGTCGACGCTCCCGGGTACCGTCTGGGTAAGTCTGCGGAGGCTGTGCCGTGGGACTCCGTCGATGATCGGGGCGCGTCGTGTAATATTCAGCCAGCTTGCCAACCCGATCCGCCGATCACGTGCGTTGGTGACTGTCCGCGCATTTCAAGCTCCTACACCTTTCCAAGCAACTGGCCTGTCGTGGAGTTGGTCGCTGGCCCTCACATAGTTCTCCGTACGGGCATGCTCGAGGAAGAGCAAGAGGACCGAGGGCTGGGCACCGTGCGCCAGTATGACTCGTGGGGTGGAGAAATCGCGACGTGGGAAAGCGAGGCGAACAATCCAGGCAACACCGCCATCTCGCCCGTGGGTGAGGTGGTGACGGCTACGACCTCTGCAAGCGTGCATGGGCTGCTGATGTTCAGCCGCCTCAATGATCAGACGCGGGAGGAATTTTCCTTTCCTTTTGCCACGCAAGATCTGGTCGCCCTACCGGATGGGGGCTTCTTGCTCACTGGTGTCATGGAAGCCGGGTTTCTGCCTGAGGAGAACCTGGCGCGCTCGGGACCCAAGACGTTGTGGTGGGGGGATGAAGCGGACGGGCGACGCATGCTGCGGCACCGTGCGGATATGAGCGGCCCATTGACGGCGGCTGGCGATCGCATCTTCCTGGGAAAAGAGTCTCCGTTCAGATCATGGGCCGGCGACGACTGGAGCGCACCTTTCGACGTGCCGTTCGAACCATCGGATGACCCCAATCTTTACCACAGCGTGTTCATCACGGAAGGCGACACGGGCGATCCGTTGTTCATAGTCTGCGACGTCAGAAGGAACACCGATGAGCGCTGTCGCCTCTCCATGCTGAGCTTGACTCAAGACAACCAGTTTCAAGCAGTGCGCTCAGTGGGCGAAGTGCCCATGCAGATTTTTCACGTGGTGCGCTTGGGGCCGCAAGGTAAGCTCGTGGTCTACGGAAAAGCGCTGTTTGCTCATGATCGTACGTCGTGCTTTCAAGACGCCATCATCCAACTGGATCTTTCCACCGGGGACATGGACTGGGCCATTCTGAGTGCGGTGGATCACGTCGCGGCGGACGTGGGCGGGCGCTTGGTGATCGCGCGTACGATCGATTTTACGGACGAGTGTGAGGCGCACGGCAGTGTGTGGGACGGAAACTACCATCGCGTGCAACTGTTTTGGATTGATCTCTGGGAGTGAGCAGACCTTTGTTTGGTAAGCTGCGCTGATGGGTGGGGGATGACGCGGAGTCTTGCCGCGCACAAGTCTGGCTGCAGCTCTGGGCGGGGGTGGTTCTTGTCCTGCAGGCGCCGGCACAGGGGGGCGACAGGGCGCGGGCCGCCTGCGCGCCGACCTTGGCAGGCCCCCCAACCCAAAACTCGACACGGAGCGGCATAATTTTCTGCAATTTTGCGCCCCAACTGGTTTGTGGATCAGCTGCACCCAAGCGGCTACATTGTGCAGCATGAGTCATTTGGACGACGAGCTCCGCAGCGCTCTCTCGGAATCCGAGGCGCAGGCTGGATCCGAAGCGCAAGTGGGAACTGAAGCGCAGGCTGGATCTGAAGCGCAGTCGGGCATGGTGCAGGATGTCGTGCAGGGTGCAGGGCGTCCCACTGCGGACAAGTCGCGAGGTAACCTCGGCCTGTTGATCGGTGTGCTGGCCGCAGTGGCCGCCATCCTGACGTTGGTGTTCTCCAGCGTGGAGGAGGCGGCCATCTACTCCGTCACCACGGACAAGCTGTTGGCCAACAAGTCTGACTTCATGGGCAAGAACGTCAGGGTGGAGGGAGAGTTGGTGCCGGGCACGCTGACACGGCGTGAGCAACCGTGTGAGTACCGGTTCTGGATCCAAAAGAACGGTCAAAAGGTGGCGGTGCGCTTTCCGCAGTGTGTGGTGCCCGACACGTTCAAGGACGTGCCGGGCATGGCCGTGCAAGTGACCGCAGAGGGCAAACTGAGCCCCGAGGGGCACTTTGACGCTACGCACATCATGGCCAAATGCCCCTCGAAATACGAAATGCAACAGCGATCGAAGAACGGCGAAGCTGCACCCCATGCCGTGATGGGAATCAACTAACAACCAATAGCTAGCGTGACCGGTGGTGTGTCTGGCTGGTCGCGCGTGCGACGAGCTTTGCGGGCTCGGTGAGGATACAACAACATGTGGGATAGATTTCTGCGCGCCTGTCGGCGCGAGCCGGTGGACTGCACGCCGGTGTGGTTCATGCGTCAGGCGGGCCGCTACATGCAGGAGTACCGCGACATTCGTCAGCACCACACGCTCTTGGAGATTTGTCGCAACGCTGAGCTGTGCACGGAGGTGACGCTGCAGCCGGTACGCGCCCACCACGTGGACGCTGCCATCTTGTTTGCGGACATCTTATTGCCGCTCGAGCCCATGGGTGCCCCCTTTGAATTTGCCAAGGGTGAGGGCCCGGTGGTTCACAATCCGGTGCGCAGCGCGGCCGACGTAGCGCGCCTGCGCATCTGCGAGGCGGAAGAAGGGCTGGGCTACGTGCTCAACGCCATCCGCATGATCCGTCGGGAACTGGACGGCAAGACGCCGCTCATTGGCTTTGCGGGCGCGCCTTTTACGCTCGCAAGTTATTTGATCGAAGGGGGAAAGTCGTCGCAGTACATGCGCACCAAGCAGTTCATGTTCAGTGAACCCGTCGCTTGGCAGGAGTTGATGCACAAGCTGGCCGAGGTGGTACGCCTTTACCTGCGCGCGCAAATTGAAGCTGGGGCCCAGGCCGTCCAGTTGTTTGACTCATGGGTGGGCTCGCTGTCCCCCGAGGATTACCAAGAGCGCGTGCTTCCGCATGTGGCTCACATCCTCAAAGACGTGGAGCAAATGGGCGTCCCCGTCATTCATTTTGGCACCGGCACCACCTCGCTCTTGGAGTTGCAAAAGTCCGCGGGCGGAACGGTGATGGGCGTGGACTATCGTTGCACGCTGCGCGAAGCGCATCGGCGTCTGGGAAATGACGTGGCCTACCAAGGTAACCTGGAGCCGATGTTGCTCCTTGCGCCGTGGGAGGTGCTGTCCGCGCGGGCGCTCAGCGTGATTGCGGAAGGCAAAGAACTGCCTGGGCACGTGTTCAACCTGGGTCACGGCATCGTACCTGAGGTTGACCCGGCCGTTGTCACACGCTTGGTTGAGTTCATTCACGAAAACAGTGCTCGTTGAAGTTCAGGGTGCTCGCCAGTGTGGGCGTTGCGTGAAGGTGAAGCATGAGTGATCCAGTAGTGATCGTCGGTGGAGGCATCAGTGGCCTGACTACGGCGTATCGTCTGGAGCAGGCGGGCGTACCGTACGTGCTGCTTGAGGCGGGGGCGCAGTGGGGTGGCAACATGGTCACCATCGAGCGCGATGGGTACCTGTATGACGTGGGTCCCGACGCGTTTTTGCGCACAAAGACGGCGGCCGCCGAGTTGTGTAAGGAGCTGGGGCTGGGTGATGAACTCATCACTCCTCAGGCGCACGGCCAGACGGTGTTCGTGGCTTGGGAGGGGCGCCTCTTCCCCATGCCCGAAGGGCTGACCTTGGGCGTACCCAAACGACCTTGGCCCATTTTGGAAACGCCGCTCCTTTCGCCGCTCGGCAAGTGTCGGGCGCTACTGGAGCCGTGGATCCCGGCGCGCAAAGGCCACGAGGAAGAGAGCGTCGAGCAATTTTTGACGCGGCGTTTGGGCGCGGAGATGGCCCAGCGCCTGGCTGCGCCCCTGTTAGCTGGTGTGTACGCTGGTGACGCTCGCACGCTCAGCATGGACGCAGCGTTTGGACATTTGGTGGAGCTGGAGCGCAAGCACGGCAGTTTGTTCGTCGGCCTCAATGGCGGCAAGCACCCGCTGCAAGTGATGTTCGAGCCCGTGCAGGCCTCGGTCAGCCCGTTTCTTTCGCTGCGTCGTGGACTGGGCTCGCTCATCGCGGCTCTGCGCGCGCGCGTTCCATTGGAGCGCGTACAGCTGGGGCAGCGGGTGATGGGCATCGAGCGGCGTGCGGGATCAGGGTACGTGGTGCGTACGTCGAGCCTCAAGCTCGAGGCGAGTGCCGTGGTAGTGGCGGGGCCGCCGTGGAGCGCAGCGGCGCTCCTCTCCAGTTGTTTGCCTGAGGCAGGCGCGACCCTCGCGCAGATCCGCGGTTACTCCACGGCTACGGTGTACTTTGCGCTCAATACCGCACACATGGCGCATGAGCTGACCGGCAGTGGTTTCATCGTCCCGCCGGGCGAGGGGCAGATTTTGGCGGCCTCGTTCGTCAGCTGTAAATGGGCGGGGCGTGCACCCGAGGGCAAGGCGCTGGTGCGTGCCTTCGTGGGTGGGGCGCGTACGGACATTGACCCTTTGAGCAACGCCGAGCTCAAACAAATCGCGCACCTTGAGCTCACTCGCTTTTTGGGCCCGCTGGGCCCGACCGAGTTTTCAGTGGTCCACCGCTACCAACGAGGTAATCCGCAGCCTGAGTTGGGTCACGCGCGAAAGTTGGAGGTTATTTTTGATGGCCTCAAGCGCACGCCTGGTTTGTATCTCATTGGCTCAGGCTACGGCGCGGTGGGCATTCCGGATTGCATCGTTTCAGCGGATCATGCAGCGCGCGACATCATCGGCAGCAGGGGCTAGCTGGGACCTACGCGACCAGGGATGCCTCTTTGGCGGCTCTCAGCGGCGCGCTATCAGCGATCCGAACGAAACCAGCCTTGTTTCTTGAAATAATAGCCCAGGCTCAGCCCCACCGACAGCATGACTACCCACACCAAAGGGTAGCCGAAACGTGAATCGAGCTCAGGCATGAAGTCGAAATTCATGCCGTAGATGCCCGTGATGAAGGAGAGCGGAATGAAGATGGTGGTGATCACGGTGAGCACCTTCATCACCTCATTGGTGCGATTGCTCATCACCGAGAGGTAGGTGTTCATGAGGCCGATGACCGTTTCACGTTGGGTCTCCAGTACCTCCGACAGCTGAATGGTGTGGTCCAATACATCGCGAAAGTACACGCGTGTATCGTCTTTGATGTACGGGGTAGGCTCACGCAGGATAGAGTTGAGCATGTCGCGCATGGGCCACAGTGATCGGCGCAGCGAAAGCAGGAGCGTCTTGATGCGGTGGATTTCCTCAGGGTGCCGAGCGCTGGGCTTGGTGAGGACCTCATCCTCGAGATCCTCCAGCGTTTCGCTCATCAGCTCCATCACTGGAAAGTAACCATCGATGACGGTGTCGATGATGGCGTAGGCCAAGTAGTCGGCGCGTTGGCTGCGGATTTTGCCCGAGGCCATGCGCAGGCGCTGGCGCACGGGATCAAACACGTCTCCGTAGCGTTCCTGAAAGGTGATGACGAAGTTGGGTCCTACGATGATGGCGACCTGTTCGACGTCGAAGTGGCTCTCTGGATGGTTGACCGGGTGCTGCGCTGCCTCGAGTACCGAGGGTGTAGGCGGCATGGTGAAGCGGCGCGAGCCAGCTGGCCCGGTGTTGTTGATCCTGGCCATGCGCACGATGATGAGCTGGTGATGGTCGTAGGCCTCGTTCTTGGGACGTTGAGGTACGTTGACCACGTCAGCGATGGCCAGCTGATGGATCTTGAAGTGCTCGGCGATTTCCAAGAGGACATCCGCGTCTCCCAGGCCTTGCACGTCGATCCAACGCACCAGCGTCGAAGGGCAATCTTTATCGAGCTCCTCTACCCGCTCCACGCGGCCTTCGTGAAGATACTCGCCATCGTAGATGAACTGCGTGATGCGGGGCTTGGGAGAACCCACTTGCACCGCAAACATGCCCGGCCGCGCACCGGTCGGCGGCTTGTGTCTCTTGAAAGCGATCATGCCAGCTTGGGCACTTTAGTCCGGAGCTGGCGGGTCTGGCAAAAACGGAGAACTGTCTGTGGGTTCTGTCGTCAGGGGGCTTGCCAATTGACCGTTGCCCAGCCCTGGCCCGGGACGGTGATTTGATAAGTGCTCCCGCCAATGGCGACCGTCTGCTGGGAGGGTGAGTTTTGGCCGTTGTAGGTGACGAGCACGATGTCCCCGTCAGGGTTCTTCCACGCGAGGGACTCTCCCCCTTGAACTGAAACGCGGGACGCGCCGGGGTCGACATACTGCGCCACGTGGCGGAAGACGTAATAGGTGGGCGTGACGATCAAAGTTTTGGCGTTCACGTCCACGGCCAACAGGGCATTTTGTGCCCAGGGGCGCACTTCATCGAGGTTGCGGCCGGCTGTGTCGAGCACCATGTTCCAGGCCATGTAGTAGCTCACCCCGTAGTTGATGTACGCCCTGATGTAGCCCCAGCTTTCCCTGGCGTACGCGTCATCGTTGGGAGCGCGCGTCGTGTTGTTGCCGTTGGGGAAGTTGCCGCAACGGTGCTCCGTCTGCATCACCGGCTTTTGGTAGTTGGTGATGTACCCGGGGACGTTCACGTCTTGGCCCCACTGCACACCGATGCCCGTGATGAAATTGGCCGCCGCGCTCGTGGTCATCACGGCGTCGACGATGTTCTTGTCGGTCGGGGCCGACATCGTGCCCATCCAGATCTCGGTGCCTGGAAGGCGTTCCGCGAAGAGTGGGCCCAGATGATCGCGGATGTATTTCACCATCAGGTTGGAGCTCCAACCGCACGAAGGGTAGTCCTGCAGATACCCGGGCTCATTCTGCGGATGAACCGCCTCAACCACGATGCCCTCTTTTTCGTACTCCTCTACGAAGCGGGCAAGGTAGAGCGCATGAGCGTCGAGGGTAGCGTCGTCCTCCTTCATGTTCCCACGGTCGAACGCGTTGTTGGACTTCATCCAAGTGGGCGGTGACCACGGACTACCCCAGAAATGGAGATCGGAACGGACAGCTAGCGCCGCTTTGATGTAAGGAATGAGATCTTTGCGGTCTCTCTCGATGCTGAAATTCTCCATCTCAAAATCGCCGGCCGTCTCATTCAAGCTGTAGCGGTTCAGCGCGTAGTCGCTTGAGCCAATGGGAATGCGACCATGGGTAAAGGCGGCGCCGTCCGCGCGGTCGAAGAGCAAGCTGATCGCTCGGTCGCGATCGGCCTGACTGAGCGCCTTCATGGCCTCCCAGCCTTTTTCGTTGAAGGTGCCGCCAAACCCGCTCCACGGGCCCAAGACCTGGCCGTCATTGACCGTGATGGTCGCTGCACCGTCAGCAGGCGTGAGCTCGCCCGCCTTCCAATAGTTGTTGGGCGCAGAGGTGACGAAATCGAGCCCCTGGATGGGGGCGGCGCCGCCTGTACCGTCGCTTCCACCCGTGGCTGAGCCGTTGCCGCCAGCGCCCAAATCGCTGCCCCCGCCGCCGGAGACATCGCTGCCCCCGCTGCCCTGTGCGCCGCCAGCGCCCAGCACGCCGTTGCCGCCAGCGCCCAGTACGCCGTTGCCGCCAGCGCCCAGTACGCCATTGCCGCCAGCGCCTGCATCGGTGGAGCTGCCCCCCCCTCCGTCACCGTCAGGCCCTGGATCGGCAGAGCAAGCGACGAAGTTTAAGATGGAGACAGCCAGCAGCGCAATCGAGCTCGAGAGACGAACGTTCATAATCACCTCACGTCTCTATATTCCACCGCGTCGGCCGTGGGCTACACATTTTTGAACCATTTTCGAGCTGATCTGAGCTGGTTGGTCGATTGGGTGAATCGAATTCTTCCAATTCGAAGAGCGGAGTAATCTTCCATCACACCCGGGAACTATTTCTCCCCTTGGCATGCCGAGCGAAGCATGACTGTCAGTGCTCGATCCGCGCGACCTGTCGAGCTTGATCGGGGCATGCAGGCGCTCTTGATGCAGAGCCGTGGACCAGCGCGCGAGGTTGGGAAGGACGCGCTGTTCTCGGTTCCGGCGCATGGATTCGAACCATGATTCAAGGATTCAAAGTCCTTTGTCCTGCCGTTAGACGACACCGGAGCAGTACTGGGCGGGCCAGAAGGGGAGTGCCCCCGGGCCCGAGGGGCGCCTATACGAGCACCATAGTGCTCGCCGCTCAAGTTCATAACAGCGATTTTTTGGACAAATTGGTCGATTTATTGCGGGCGCAGACAGGTTGGAAGCGATGCTACCTCAGGGTGACGACTGCGTTGAGTCGTCGACTTCCAGTGGGTGACTCGTGCTCACCAACGGTTCCAGCACGACGAACACGACCGCGCCGATCAGGAGGATGAGGGTCGCGGCGATCAAGAGCAGGATGATGGGGTCACGATACCGAGCCCGTCGGGCGGCAAAGTAGCGGCCGCGGGTACGGATGCGGATGCGCTCCTGCACGCCGGGGAGAAAGTGGATCTTGGGTTCAGGCGGCGCCGCTAGCGCCTTTCTTAGCAACGCGGCCACGGGATCGTCGGACACAGACTCCTCACTTTGCGGCGGGTCGTTCAAGTGTTGGTCGGTCATGCGATGGGCCCTCCCAGTGCAAGTTCAAGCTGTGACTTGAGCAAGCTGCGCGCGCGGTGCAAGCGACTCTTGACCGTGCCTGCGGCAAGTCCGGTGATGGCCCCTACCTCCTCGTAGCTCAAACATTCCACGTCGCGCAGCACCAAGATCTCCCTGAATTCGTTGTCCAGTTCGGCCAAGCAACGCACCAGAATTTGAGCCGCTTCGTTGCCCATGGCGGCAAGATCCGGGCGGCTCGTTTCACCCGTGGTGACGCCCTGCGCCCCGGGATGCGACTCCGTGTGTTCGTGAGCAGAGAGGTCACTGTGGCTGTGCTGCTTGCGTCGCGCCAAGTACTTGGTGCGGTTGCGCGTGAGATTGATGGCGATGCGATACACCCACGTGCTCAGCTTTGAGTCACCGCGGAAGCTCTCGATGCTCTTGAAGACCTGTACGAACACCTCCTGGGTCATGTCCTCTGCTTCCTCACGGTTGCCGAGCATGCGCCACACCAGGCGATAGACTTTCTGTTCGTGGGCGAGCACCAACTCGTTGAAGGCTTTTTCCTCGCGGCGTTTGAGTCGGGCGAGGAAACGTGCACTCGGTTGATCCAAATCGCCTTCACTCGACATCTCTTGTCACTGACACGATCGCGGTGGGAAAGTTCCGGGGACCGATTGGAATCAGGTTTTGCTCGGGCGACCCGCTGTTGCGTTCGCCTGACATCGAGCAGGCCAGTTTACATCCAGCGCGCCAAGACTGCCGTGACGTTGTCCGGGCCACCGTTGCTGTTGGCACAATCGATGAGACGGTGGGCGGCTGTGGTCAGGTCAGGCGATGCGGAGATGATGGTGAGGATTTCCTCGTCGGAAACCGGTCCAGCGAGACCGTCTGAACACAAAAGCACGATATCGCCTGGGCGAGGCGCATCGAAACGGGTGTCGACTTTCACCGTCTCTTTCATGCCCAATGCCCGTACGATGACGTTCTTGTGGGGAAAGTTGTTGATCTCTTCCGGCGTCAATTGCTTCATCTTGCGATAATCATTGAGCAAGGAATGATCTTCAGTGAGCTGCTCCATCTTTCCGTCGCGCACTCTGTAGACCCGGCTGTCACCGACATGTGCGGTGTACACGCCTTCACTGGTGACGAAAATGGCCACGATGGTCGTGCCCATGCCCTTTTGCTGAGGATTGTTCTTGGCTGCCTCAAAGATGCGTAGATTGCTCAACTTGATGCCGGTGATCAGCCGGTTTTCTTCATACGCGCGATCGCGGTCCATCTTGTAGGGCCACGTGCGATCCGGGTCATCGGCCGTGGACGCGAAGAACTCACGCATGGTGTCGATGGCGAGTTGCGATGCCACCTCACCTGACGCGTGACCACCCATACCGTCGGCGACGATGTACAACCCATAGTCGCCCAAGAGCGCGAAGTTGTCCTCATTGTGGGCGCGCTTGCGTCCAACGTCTGTCTGTCCTGCTACTTCGATACGCAAGTTGTTTTCTCCGCGGCAGGGGGCGCCTGACGCACTCGTGATGGTCCCTTTCGTCCCGTGAACTTGTCAAATGCTTTTGCGAAGAAACTGGAAATCGCTGGGCGGCTTCGGGAGTATCGAGCAAATAAGCGGTCAAGTGTCCGGGGTCGTTCCATGTAGGATGGTCTGCGACTTAGGCGCGGAAAGTCGGCGAAATGACGACCATTTGCCTTGTGTTCCGGGTACGGACTGATGCTCCCAGCGCTTTTCACGGGCGTTTGATGGTGCGGACGCCACTTGCGGAAGCCACCAGCACTACGTCAGCGCGGCCGCAAAATAGCCCCGTTTCAACCACGCCGGGCACGCGGCGCAACATGGTGTCGAGCTGCATGGGATTCTGAATGACCCCAGCGTTCAGATCGTAGATGTAGTTTCCGCCGTCGGTGACAACCGGCTCATCCTCCACCACGCGCAACTTTGGCTCACCTACCGCATACAAAGCTTGTGCCGTGGCGCGGTGCGCAAACACCAGCACCTCGACGGGAACGCGCCATTTCTCACCCAGGCGCGCGCTGAGTTTGCCCTCATCCACAATGATGATGTTCTTGCGCGACCAGTGATTCACAATTTTCTCACGCGTGTGCGCTGCGCCACCACCCTTGATCAAGTCCAGTTGATCACTGACCTCATCTGCTCCATCGACCGTCACATCGATGTCCCACGGACCATCAGGTGCGCAAATGGGAATGCCCAGACTTGCCGCAAGGAGGCGGCTTTGCTCACTGGTGGGAACAGCCTGTAGCTTTTGGCCTTGCGCGACGAGTTCCGCAATTCCTTCAATGAAGAAGCGGGAGGTCGAACCCGTTCCCAGGCCGATCACTCCAGCCTCAGGTACGTAGGCGAGTGCAGCGCGCGCAGCGGCCCGTTTGGCCTCATCCAGTGGATTCATGGCACGCGACATAGCTCAGGCTGGCAGGCGAGCAAGGCAGCAATTGGAAGTGAACGAAGCGCCGAGGCGAAGAGCGAGCATGATCGCGCAGCTCTGCGGAGCAACACCGTGAAACGAGCTCGACATCATGGGGGCAGCGGGTCCCTGCACTGGACAGCAGAACTGCGGCGGTCATCGAGGGGCACCCAGCGCTGGAACTAGGCTTTTTGGCAGCTCAAGCAGAAGTGCGTGCTGCGTCCGCCGAGCACGGTCCGGGTAATGGGAGTACCGCAATGGGGGCACGGTAGCCCTGTTTTTCCGTACACTTGATGAAAGTCCTGAAATCCACCGAGCTCGCCGTCCGGCTTGAGGTAGTCGTTGATGGTTGAACCACCATGGGCGATGGCCTGGCGCAGCAGACTTTGGATCTCCTCGACCAACGTCGCGACCCTGCTCTTACTTAGAGTGGAAGAACTGGTGAGCGGGCTTACGCGTGCGCGGTACAGGCCCTCGTCAGCGTAGATGTTGCCGACCCCAGCCCAAACGTTTTGATCGAGCAACGCAGTTTTGATCGCTACGCTACGACCCTTGAGCCGCTTCATCAGTTCGTCAGCGCTGGCGCTGAGGGCGTCTGGGCCCAACTTGGTGAGCCGGCGGCTCTCTTTGCCGGCTCCAATCCACTCCACTTTGCCAAACTTACGCACGTCGCGCAGCGTAAGAAAACGCCGCTTGGAAAGCTGTACGACCACGTGCACATGTTCATCGTGGGGAAGCTCTTTGGCGACGAACTGACCTGTCATGCCCAAGTGCATGAGTAGACGCGCGTCATCGTCCAAATGGGCGATGAGATACTTTCCGTGACGGGTGAGTTGTTGCACGGTCCGTCCGACCAAGCGCGCGCGCAGCGTGCGCGGCGGCGTGACAAAAAAATAGTTTGGTCCGCTGGTGGTGACGCGCTCAATCTGCGCGCCCACTAGGACAGACTCGAGTTGACGGCGCACCGTTTCTACTTCGGGAAGCTCAGGCACGTACGGAGCATAGCGCTTGTGTTTCAATGGGGCAGGCCCCCTCTGGTCGGCGCGAGCAGAGGGTCGAACGTTTGGTCAGCTGAGCCTTGCGCACACCACCTAGCTCTGTATACGGAGGCGGAGCATGCGGACCAGCAGGCTGCGATTGACGACACCCGTGAAGGTCGGGAGACGAACATGCAATACCGTAGATTAGGCAATTCCGAGTTGAACGTTTCCACCATCAGCATGGGGTGTTGGGCCATTGGCGGAGCGTGGGGGAGCGTCAATGATGAAGAGAGCCGCAGAGCGCTGT